>Ga0193699_10000018_pt1 | contig 152000 bp, 157 predicted proteins | sample L3c2metaG_FD_160095 | JGI IMG/M metagenome (GOLD analysis project Ga0193699, IMG submission 160095) | Soil microbial communities from a riparian zone of the East river system, Colorado, United States - L3c2 | ecosystem: Environmental > Terrestrial > Soil > Riparian zone | place: USA: East...
TCCGCGTGGACCCCAAGAAGGAAAAGGTCTACGTCGAGGGCCTGAACATCGTCAAGCGCCATCAGCGCCCGCTCCCGAACGCCCCTCAGCGCGAGGCCGGCGTCATCGAGCGCGAAGGCCCCATCCACATCAGCAACGTCCAGCTCATCGATCCCAAGACGAAGAAGCCGACGCGCGTCGGCGTCACCCGCGAGGGTGGCGTCCGCAACCGCGTGACGCGAGCGTCCGGGTCGAAGCTCGACTGAGTCCGGTAGGAACCATGGAAGCCGCAACCCAGACCGCACGCCTCAAGACGCGTTACCTCGAGGAGATCCGACCCGCGCTGATCGAGCGCTTCGGATACTCGAGCGTGATGCAGGCTCCGCGCCTCGAGAAGATCACCCTGAACATGGGCGTCGGTGACGCCAAGCAGGATTCGAAGGTCCTTGACGCCGCGATCGAGCAGCTCGCGACGATCGCCGGGCAGCGCCCGTCGGTCCGGCGCGCCCGCAAGTCCATCGCCCAGTTCAAGGTCCGCGAGGGCATGCCCGTCGGCGTCAGCGTCACGCTGCGCGGCGAGCGCGCCTACGAGTTCCTCGACCGGCTCGTCTCGGTCGCGCTTCCCCGGACGCGCGACTTCCGTGGGCTCAAGCCCCGGGCGTTCGACGGCCGGGGCAGCTACTCGATGGGCCTCAAGGAGCAGATCATCTTTCCCGAGATCGACTACGACGCCATCGACAACGTGCGCGGCATGGACATCGCCATCACCACGTCGGCCAAGTCCGACATCGAGACCTACGCACTGCTCGAGGCGTTCGGCATGCCCTTCAGCCGCGAGGGCAACCCGTACGTGACCGCCGACGGCGCCGCAACCCAGGAGAACTGACCCGTGGCCAAGACGTCCCAGAAGGTCCGCCAGCAGCGCGGGTCCAAGTACAAGACCCGGGAGTACACCCGGTGCCGCAAGTGCGGCCGTTCGCGTGCGGTCTACCGCAAGTTCGGCGTGTGCCGCATCTGCCTGCGCGAGCTCGCGCACAACGGCTTCGTGCCCGGCATGACCAAGTCGAGCTGGTAGGGGGGTGCGATAGATGTCAATGACCGACCCCGTCGCCGACTACCTGACCCGGATCCGCAACGCGATCCGCGCTCAGCATGACGTCGTCGAGATCCCGGCCTCCAAGCTCAAGCGCGAGATGACCCGCATCCTCGCCGAGCAGGGCTACATCGAGGCCTGGGAGACCGAGGCGTCCACGCCCGATCGCCCCAGCGCCCTGATCCGCATCCAGCTCAAGTACACGGAGGACCGCCGGTCCGTCGTGTCCGGGCTGCAGCGCGCTTCCCGTCCCGGGCAGCGCTACTACGTGCCGGCCACCGGCATCCCCAAGGTGCTCGGCGGCATGGGCACCGCCATCGTCTCGACGTCGCAGGGCGTCATGACCGGCCACGAGGCTCGCCGCCGCGGCATCGGCGGCGAAGTCGTCGCAAAGGTCTGGTGATCGCATGAGTCGCATCGGCCGCAAGCCCATTCCCGTTCCCGCCGGCGTCTCCGTCTCCGTCGAGCCCGAGGTCGTCCGTGTCAACGGACCCAAGGGCGAGCTCTTCGAGCGCGTCCACCGTGACATCACGGTGGAGCAGACCGAGGACGGCACGCTGGTCGTGTCGCGCCCGACCGACCGCGGCGAGCACCGCGCCCTTCACGGGCTGACGCGCTCGCTCGTGGCCAACATGGTCGAGGGCGTCACCGACGGCTTCGTCAAGACCCTGGAGATCCAGGGGGTCGGCTACCGCGCGGTCCTCAAGGGCCGCGATCTGGAGCTGGCCCTCGGCTACTCCCACCCGGTGTCCATCAAGGCGCCGGACGGCATCGAGTTCGAGGTGCCGCAGCCCACGCGCGTCATCGTGCGGGGCATCTCCAAGCAGCTGGTCGGCGAGATCGCCGCCAACATCCGCAAGCAGCGTCCGCCGGAGCCCTACAAGGGCAAGGGCATCCGCTACGAGGGCGAGTACGTCGCCCGCAAGGTCGGTAAGCGAGCATGAGCATCACCACCCCTGAAAAGCGCCGGCTCAAGCGCCGTCGTCGTGTGCGCGCCAAGGTGCACGGCACGGCCGAGCGTCCGCGCATCTCCGTCTTCCGCTCCAACCGCGGCATCGCCGCCCAGCTCGTCGATGACGTGGCGGGCGTCACGCTGGCCGCGGTGCAGTGGACCGAGGCGGAGCTGCGCGACCTCAAGAAGTCCGAGCAGAGCACCAAGGCCGGCGAGCTGCTCGCGCAGCGCGCCAAGGCTGCGGGAATCGAGACCGCTGTCTTCGACCGCGGCGGCTACCAGTACCACGGACGCGTCAAGGCATTCGCCGAGGGCGTCCGCGAGGGAGGCATCGCCGTATGAAGCACGACAGCTTCGCCGATCGCGTCGTCAGCCCCGTCGGGCTCGACCTCCAGGAGCGCGTCGTCGAGATCAACCGCGTCGCCAAGGTCGTCAAGGGCGGCCGGCGCTTCTCGTTCACGGCCCTGGTGGTCGTGGGCGACGAGCAGTCGGTCGTCGGCATCGGCTACGGCAAGGCCAACGAGGTCCCGATCGCCATCCAGAAGGGTGTCGAGCGGGCCAAGAAGAACCTGTACCGCGTGCCGAAGCACGGCTCGACCATCACCCATCCGGTGGTCGGCATCTTCGGCTCCGGCCGGGTCCTCCTGAAGCCGGCCTCGCCCGGTACCGGCGTCATCGCCGGCGGCGGCGTCCGCGCCGTCCTGGAGCTCGCCGGCATCCACGACATCCTCAGCAAGTCGCTGGGCACGCAGAACCCGATCAACCTCGTCAAGGCGACGCTGGCCGGACTGCAGGACCTGCGCACGCCCGAGGAGGTCGCGGAGATCCGCGGCCTGTCGATCGCCGAGGTCCTCGGGCTCAGCACCGAGAGTGCCGGCGCCGTCGAGACGCTCGAGGGCGTGCCCCTCGAGGACGAGTCCGCCGTCGCCGTGGCCGAGGAGGCCGAGGCGGCACCGGAGGCGACCGCCTGATGCCCAAGGTCACGCAGATCAAGAGCAAGAACGGCTCGAACCAGAAGCAGCTCGACACGCTGCGCTCGCTCGGGCTGCGAAAGATCGGTCACACGGTCGACGTGCAGGACTCCCCGCAGGCTCGCGGGATGCTGCACCGCGTCCGTCACCTGATCAAGGTCCAGGAGGACTGACATGGCTGACGAGATCCAGGACGAGCCCATCGGGCTCCACAACCTGAAGCCGGCCCCGGGCAGCCGCCGGCCGCGCAAGCGCGTGGGCCGCGGCGAGGGCTCCGGGCTCGGCAAGACCTCTGGCCGTGGCCAGAAGGGCGCGGGGTCGCGCTCCGGCGCCAAGGACCGCGCGCGGTTCGAGGGCGGCCAGATGCCGATCCACATGCGGATGCGCAAGCTGCGCGGTCCGCACATGAAGAAGTCCATGCCGTTCGAGATGTTCCGCACGCACACCCAGACGGTGAACCTGCAGGACCTCGAGGCGCGGTTCGACAGCGGCGCCGAGGTCACCCTCGACGCGCTCAAGGCCGTCGGCCTGGGCAAGCGCAAGGACGTCCCGGTCAAGATCCTCGCCAAGGGCGAGATCACCAAGCCGCTGACCGTCCACGCCCACAAGTTCAGCGCCTCGGCCCGCGAGGCCATCGAGGGCGCCGGCGGCACCTGCACGGTCGTCGCGGCCTAGCACCCGCCACATCAGCTGCACACCGAGGGCCCCGGGAGACCGGGGCCCTCGGTCGTTCTCGGAGCGCTCGCGGTCGGCCCGTCCGCCGCCTGCCATCTGGCAGGGACGGGGACCGAGCCCGTCGGATACCCTTCGCCGTCCTCATGCTGTCGACGATCCTGAGCGCGTTCACCGTCCCGGAGATCCGCAAGAAGCTCGCCTTCACGGCGCTGCTGCTCGCGCTCTACCGCCTGGGCTCCCACATCCCGGTCCCCGGGATCAACGTCCAGGCGGTGAACGACATCCAGTCGCAGTTCGGCGGGGGCGGGATCCTCAACCTGCTGAACCAGTTCTCCGGCGGTGGCCTGAGCCGCATCGCGCTGTTCGCGCTGGGGATCATGCCCTACATCACCGCGAGCATCATCCTGCAGCTGCTCACGGTGGTCGTCCCCTCATTGGAGAAGCTCTCCAAGGAGGGCGAGGTCGGCCAGGCGCGCATCACGCAGTACACGCGTTACCTGACCGTCGGCCTCGCGTTCGCGCAGTCCATCGGCTACGTCTTCCTCTTCAAGTCCTTCACCGCGTCGGCGGGCGAGAAGGTCATCTCGCAGTTCGACACGCCACACGTCTTCCTGATCGTCGTGTCGCTGACGGCCGGCACGATCCTGCTGATGTGGATGGGCGAGCTGATCACGCAGCGCGGCATCGGCAACGGCATCTCGCTGATGATCTTCGCGTCGATCGTCGCCCGCCTGCCGAGCGGCATCTCGTCCTGGTGGAACAACCCCGACCAGGTGTTCGTCGTGATGATGCCGTTCATCGCGCTCGGCGTCGTCTGCGCGATCGTCTTCATCCAGGAGGGCCAGCGCCGGATCCCGGTCCAGTACGCCAAGCGCGTGATCGGGCGGCGCATGAGCGGCGGTGGCCAGACCTACCTGCCGCTGCGCGTGAACATGGCCGGCGTCATCCCGGTCATCTTCGCTGCGTCGATCATGGCGTTCCCGCCCACGGTCGGCCAGCTGATCAACACGCCCTTCTTCCGCGACGTCGCCACGTTCTTCAGCCCGCAGAACGCGCCGTACGTCATCGGCGAGTCGATCTTCATCATCCTGTTCACGTACTTCTACACAGCGGTGACATTCAACCCCGTCGACCAGGCGGAGAACCTCAAGAAGTACGGCGGGTTCATCCCGGGGGTGAGGCCAGGCCGCCCGACGGCGGAGTTCCTGGATCGCATCCTCGCGCGGCTGACGTTCCCCGGTGCGCTCTACCTCGCCGGCGTGGCCGCGTTCCCGACGATCCTGATCGCGGCCACGGGCGCCACCCAGTCGTTCTATTTCGGCGGCACCTCGCTGCTGATCGTCGTCGGCGTGGCGCTGGACACGATGAAGCAGCTCGAGGCGCAGCTGATGATGCGCAACTACGAAGGCTTCCTCAAGTAGGATGCCCGACCTTCCGGTGACCGGGCGCTCTGGGCGCGCGGTCCGACAGGAGCCTGCGATCGCCCTCGTGTCCGAGCTGAACCTCATCCTCGTCGGTCCGCCCGGTGCCGGAAAGGGCACCCAGGCCGAGAAGCTCACGGAGGACTTCGGTCTTCCCTACTTCGCGACCGGCAACATCCTGCGCGACGCGGTCGCCGACGGGACGGAGCTCGGCAAGAAGGCCAAGGAGTACATGGACGCCGGCGAGCTGGTGCCCGACGACGTCATCATCGGCGTCATCCTCGACGCCCTCAAGGGCGAGGAGGCCAGCAGCGGCTTCCTGCTCGACGGCTTCCCGCGCACCGTGCCGCAGGCCGACGCGCTGGCCGAGGCCCTGGAGAAGCTGGGCCGCCGGCTCAGCGGCGTGCTGCTCATCGACGTGCCCGACGACGAGGTGGTCCGCCGCCTGTCGGGCCGCCGCGTGAGCAAGTCGGGCCGCGTTTACCACGTGGACTTCGACCCGCCCAAGCATCCGGACCGCTGCGACATCGACGGCTCCGCGCTGATCCAGCGCGACGACGACCGGCCCGAGACGATCCGCAAGCGGCTGGCGGTCTACCACGACCAGACCGAGCCGCTCGTCGACTACTACGAGAGCCGCGACCTGCTGCGGCGCTTCGACGGCACGCGGACGCCCACCGACGTCCATGACCACATCCGGGCGACCGTCGCGACGCTGCGCCTGGAAGACGAGCTGTAGGCCCCTCCGGAGTCCTGCGCCGTGATCGTCAAGAAGTCGCCCGCCGAGATCGAGAAGATGGCCGCCGCCGGCGCCATCCACGCCAAGACGATGAAGCTGATCGCCGGCAAGATCCGGGAGGGCGTCACCACGGCCGAGCTCGACCAGGCGGCCGAGAAGTTCATCCGCTCCCAGGGAGCGGTGCCGTCGTTCAAGGGCTATCGGGGCTTCACGGGCTCGATCTGCGCGTCGCCCAACGCGATGGTCGTCCACGGCATCCCGGGCCCGTACCGCCTCGGCAAGGGCGACGTCATCTCGATCGACATCGGGGTCACCTACGGGGGCTGGGTCGCTGACGGGGCGGTCACGTTCCCGGTGGGCCCGGTGACGCCGGTCGCGTCCAAGCTGCTCGAGGTCACGCGCCAGTCCCTCTTCGACGCCGTCGAGCAGTGCCGCCCGGGCAACCGCCTCGGCGACGTCTCGCACGCCGTCCAGCAGACCGTCGAGGGCGAGGGCCTGTCGGTGGTCCGCTCGCTCGTCGGTCACGGCATCGGCCGCGACATGCACGAGGAGCCGCAGATCCCCAACTACGGCGATCCGGGCAAGGGGCCGCTGCTGGAGGAGGGGATGGTGCTGGCCGTCGAGCCGATGACCACGGCCGGCCGCCACATGGTGCGCATGGGTGACGACGGCTGGGCGATCTACGCCCAGGACGGCTCACTGGCCGCCCACTTCGAGTTCACGATCGCCGTCACCGCCGACGGGCCGCGCGTGCTGACGCCGTGGCACGAGGGCGAAGGCGCCCTGTAGGGCGATTCTGCGAGCCGCCTCGCCGCGCCTGACGGTCGCCAGCGCGCTTCACGTGCTGGCGCACGCTGCCGCTGCGCCGGCGACGTCAGCCACGACGATGCGGGTCGCAGAATCGCCCTAGGGAAGGCGAATGGTTCGCCACCAGACGGCTCGGCAGCGCCTTTGCTATCTTCAACTGTCCGCGCGTGCGTACTGCCCCTGCGTGTGCGCCATCCGTGATGTAGCAGCGGCAGCTCCTGCGGCAGCCAGAGCGCATCACCGGGCCAAACTCTGCTGGAAAGGGACCATGAAGGTACGACCGTCGGTCAAGCCGATGTGCGAGAAGTGCAAGATCATCCGTCGCCACGGCGCCGTCCTGGTGATCTGCCAGAACCCGCGCCACAAGCAGCGCCAGGGATAGGAATCGGATAGATGGCACGTATCGCCGGGGTCAACGTCCCCCTGAACAAGCGCGTCGAGGTCGGTCTGACCTACATCTACGGCATTGGCCGTTCGACGTCGAACAAGCTTCTGAGCAACGCCGGGATCCACCCCGACACGTACGTCCGCGACCTCACCGAGGATGAGGTCGGCAAGCTCCGCGACGCGGTCGATGACCTCACGGTCGAGGGCGACCTGCGGCGCGAGCGCTCACAGAACATCAAGCGCCTGATGGAGATCGGGTGCTACCGCGGCCTTCGCCACCGGCGCGGCCTTCCCGTCCGGGGGCAGAACACCAAGAACAACGCCCGCACGCGCAAGGGCCCGAAGCGCATGTCGGTCGCTGGCAAGAAGAAGGCTGGGAAGAAGTAGTGCCCGCACCCAAGCGCCCGCAGCGTGGACGCCGCAAGCCGAAGAAGAACATCCCCGTCGGCCAGGCTCACATCAAGACCTCGTTCAACAACACGATCGTCTCGCTCACCGACCGCGACGGCAACGTCATCGCGTGGGAGTCCGCCGGCGGCGCCGGGTTCAAGGGCTCTCGCAAGTCGACGCCGTTCGCCGCGCAGGTGACCGCCGATGCCGCTGCCCGCAAGGGCATCGAGCAGGGCCTCCAGAAGGTCGAGGTCTTCGTGAAGGGCCCCGGCTCAGGCCGTGAGACCGCCATCCGCTCGCTTCAGGCCGCCGGCCTCGAGGTGACGGGTGTCAAGGACGTGACCCCGCAGGCCCACAACGGCTGCCGCCCCCGCAAGCGGCGCCGCGTCTAGGACTTCGTAACCCATGGCTCGTGACACCAGTCCCCAGTGCAAGCAGTGCCGCCGCGAAGGGCAGAAGCTCTTCCTCAAGGGCGAGCGCTGCCTCACCGACAAGTGCGGCGTCGAGCGTCGCGCATACCCGCCCGGCGACCACGGTCGTGGCCGCCAGAAGCAGTCCGAGTACCGCGTGCAGCTGCGCGAGAAGCAGAAGGCCCGCCGCTACTACGGCGTGCTCGAGAGCCAGTTCCGCCGCTACTACGACAAGGCGTCGCGCCAGGACGGCATCACGGGTGAGAACCTGCTGCTGCTCCTGGAGTCCCGTCTCGACAACGTCGTCGTGCGGCTCGGCTTCGCGGCGTCGCGCCGTCAGGCGCGGCAGATGATCCGTCACGGCCACTGGACCATCAACGGCCGCCGCGTGGACATCCCGAGCTACCAGGTCCGCGAGGGCGACGTGCTGGCCGTCAAGGTCGGGACGGGCGCCGAGGCGATCATCCGCGACGCCACCGAGCTCACCGCCCAGGTGCCGGCGTGGCTGCAGGCCGACCACGACGGCCTGACGGCGAAGGTGCTGCGCAAGCCGGAGCGTCGTGAGATCACGACGCCCGTGCAGGAGCAGCTCATCGTCGAGCTGTACTCCAAGTAGGAACCCGACTGCCGCGCGCCCTCCCCTGAATCACTGTGGGAGGGCTGTGCGAGAGGCCCGGCGACTCCCCCTTCGCGCCGGGACACGACTAAGAACCAGGACCTCCCAGTGCTCGACTTCCAGATCCCTCGCATCACCAGCGAATCCGTCGAGGAGCATCGCGGCTCGTTCGTGATCGAGCCCCTCGACCGCGGCTTCGGCTACACGTTCGGCAACTCGCTGCGGCGTGTGCTGCTGTCGTCGCTGGCCGGTGCGGCCGTCACCAGCGTGCGGATCGAGGGCGTCGCCCACGAGTTCTCCACGATCAAGGGCGTCACCGAGGACGTCACCGACATCGTCCTGAACCTCAAGGGCATCGTCTGCCGCATGCACTCGGACGCCACCGAGATCGAGGCCCCGCTCGTCGTCACCGGTCCCGGTGAGATCACGGCGAAGGACATCGACCTGCCCGCCGGCGTCGAGATCCTCAACCCCGACGTGCACATCGCGACGCTCGAGAAGAAGACCAAGCTCGAGATGTACATGACGATCGGCCGCGGCCGCGGCTACCGCCCCGCCGAGGAGAACAAGTCCCCGGACCAGCCGATCGGCGTCATCCCGATCGACTCGATCTTCTCGCCGGTCCGCCGCGTCGCCTACTCGGTGGAGCAGGCCCGCGTCGGCCAGCGCACCGATTACGACAAGCTCACGCTCGACATCGAGACCGACGCGTCGATCGACCCGCAGGCCGCGCTGCGCGAGGCCGCCGAGATCCTGATCTCGCAGCTGGCGATCTTCACCGACGCCGACCGCATCGAGGAGCTCCGCGCCGGCCCGGGCGGCACGCTCGACGCGGGCCAGGTGCCCGGCGTCAACGGCGCGGGCGCGACGAGCCAGGGTCCGATGCACGACATCCTCATCGAGGAGCTCGAGCTCGGCGTCCGCTCCTACAACTGCCTGAAGCGCGCGGGCATCCAGACGGTCGGCGACCTCATCTCGAAGTCCGAGGGCGAGCTGGCTGCGATCCCGAACTTCGGCAAGAAGTCGATCGACGAGGTCATCGAGACGCTGCACGCGCGCGGGCTTGCGCTGCGCGAGGACTAGGCGAACGTTCGCCCAGGGGGCGAAGTTCGCTGCGGGTGTTCGCCCAGGGGCTCACACCCGCTGCCCCGGTACTACGAAGGAAACCTGATCTCCATGCGCCACCAGAAGACCCGTCACAAGCTCAGCCGCGACACGGCACACCGCAAGGCGCTGCTGGCCAATCTCTGCAAGGAGATCATCCAGCACGAGCGGATCAAGACGTCCGAGGCCAAGGCCAAGGCCGTCAAGCCCGAGGTCGAGCAGCTCATCACGCTCGCTCGCCGCGGCGATCTGCACGCGCGCCGCCAGGCCCTGGCGATCCTGGGCCAGGACAAGTTCACCGTGCACAAGCTGTTCGAGGAGGTCGCCCCGCGCTACGCGGACCGGCCCGGCGGCTACACCCGCATCCTCAAGCTCGGCCCGCGTCGCAGCGACGCGACCGAGATGGTGTTCATCGAGCTCGTCTGAGCTCTTCGCCCACTGCTCTTGCTGTCTCGACGGGCGCCCTTCTCGGGCGCCCGTCGTCGTTGTGGCTGCGGGGCGCCGGCGTGGCTGGTCGGCGGCGCTCCCTGACGATCGTCACCGGCGCCCTTAGGCTGCGCCCGGCGCGCGCCCGGGCCGGGCGCCGGCCTGCGGGTGCCGGGCTTGCTCCCGTCGAGCGCGCCGGATGACGACATCAGGGATCCCCGCCACGCCCGCACGCCTCGTGCTGCCGGCGCGTCCGGCCCGGGCGTTCGGGGGAGCAGCCGTGCCGACCACCAGCGCCGGCAGTGCCGCCAGACGCGACCCCCGGCAGCGGTTACCCTCCGGGCCATGAGCGACCTCTATGGCAGCCTCAGTGGCGCCCGCGCGGAGTCGCGCGTGAGCACCGCCACGATCTTCGGCCAGGTCATGTTCCTCGTCGGCCTGGCGATCGCGTTCCTCGCGGTCGGGTCGTTCGTCGGCCGCGACCTGGCGATCGGCACCGCGCGCATCCTGGGCTTCGTCGCGATCGGCATGCTCTTCACGCAGTCCTTCGCCGCCCCGTTGCGCACCGGCGCGCTGGGCATGGCGTGGCTGTTCGCGCTCGCGCTGATCCTCGGCCTCAGCCTCGGGCCGGTCCTGAACTTCTACGTCCAGAGCGATCCGAAGCTCGTCACGCAGGCCGCCGGCGGCACCGCGCTGATCACGCTGAGCATGGGCGCCTACGGCATGGCGACGTCGAAGGATCTCGCCAAGTGGATCCGGCCGCTGAGCTTCGCGATGCTCGGGCTGTTTGCGATCAGCCTGGTCCTGCTCCTCTTCGGCGCCGGCGGCAACCCGCTGCTGAGCATCGCGATCATCGCGGTGTCCTCCGCGCTGCTGATCGTCGACTTCAACTACGTGCGACGGCACGCGACCGAGGACGACGTCATCTGGCTGGCGACCGGCATCTTCGTCTCGATCGTCAACATCTTCCTGTCCCTGCTCAACCTCTTCGGTCGCAACTGAGCACCCGGCTGGTCGTCGAGTACGACGGCACCGGCTTCGCCGGCTGGGCGCGTCAGCCCGGCCTGCGGACGGTGCAGGGGACGCTGGAGGACGCGCTGGCGATGCTGCGCGGCGGCCGGCCCGTCGACCTCACGGTCGCGGGCCGCACCGACCGTGGCGTGCACGCCTGGGGTCAGGTCGCGTCCTACGCGGGCGCCCCCGTCGGCCTCAAGAACCTCAACGCCGTGCTGCCCGACGACGTCGCGGTGCTGGCCTGCGAGGCGGCGCCCGACGGCTTCGATGCGCGCCGCGACGCGACGTCGCGCACCTACTGCTACCGCATCTGCACCCGCCGGGTGGCGCCGGTCTTCGAGCACCGGCGGGCGCTGCACTGGCCCTACCGGTGCGATCCGGCGACGCTGAGGCGCTGCGCCGAGATCCTGATGGGGACGCACGACTTCACGGCGTTCACGCCGACGGAGACCGACCACGTCCACTTCCGGCGCACGGTCGTGCGCGCCGAGTGGCACGCGCGCGGCGACATCCTCGAGTTCTGGATCAGCGCCGACGCCTTCCTGCGCCACATGAACCGCGTCCTGGTCGGGACGATGCTCGAGGTCGCCGAGAACCGCCGCAGCCTCGCGGACTTCGCGCAGCTCCTGGAGGGCGCGCCGCGCCGTGCGGCGGGGGTCACGGCGCCGCCGCACGGCCTGCACCTCGCCGCGGTCGCCTACGGGGGTCCGCTGCTCAGCCGCGACGGCTGAGCACCGCGCACGCGCCGAGGAACCCGACGGCGTAGATCACCGAGAGCACGCCGATGGTGAGCTGGACGCGGGCATCGTGGGCGGTGCGGTGGCGGGTCAAGGGTGATCCTCGGGATCGGCGTGGAACAGGGCTTCGACCGGCAGCGCGAAGTGGCGCGCGAGCGCCAGCGCGAGCGGCAGCGACGGCAGGTACCGGCCGGTCTCGATGGCGTTGACCGTCTGACGCGAGACGCCCAGAGCGGTGGCCAGGGCGCCCTGCGAGAGGCCTTGGGCGGCGCGCTGCTCGCGGACGTCGTTGCGCATGCTGTCAAGCTAGCTTTACACGCCTGCAGTGTCAAGGATGCTTGACAGGCTGCGTGCTCGGCCCGCCGCCGCGCGACGTATCCTCGAAGGGTGCGCGTGCTGCTGACCAACGACGACGGGATCGACGCCGAAGGGCTGCAGCGGCTGCGCAGGGAGCTGCTGCAGACGCCCGGCGTCGACCTCGCCGTCATCGCGCCCGACGGCAACCGGTCGGCCATCGGCCGGGGGATCACGACGCGCCGTGCGCTGGCCGTCGAGCGCATCGCCTTCGGCGACGGGACCCACGGCTACGCCACCGACGGGACGCCGGTGGACTGCGTGCGGCTTGCCAGCCTCGGGCTCGTCGACGGCTGGCTGCCCGACCTCGTGGTCGCCGGCATCAACCACGGCTCCAACCTCGGCGACGACGTGACCTACTCGGGGACGGTCGCCGCCGCGATGGAGGGCCTGCTGCTCGGGCTGCCGGCCATCGCCGTCTCCCAGCAGTCCGAGAAGCGCGAGATGGACTTCCGCCTCGGGCTGGAGTTCGTCTTCGACGAGGCCGCACGCTTCACCAGCCGGGTCGTCGAGGAGCTCGAGGCGGTGCCGCTGCCGCCGAGCACCCTGCTCAACGTCAACGTGCCGGCCGGCGGCGTCGGCGGGGTCGAGGTCGCGCGGCTGGGCAAGCGGATCTATCGCGACCGCCTGGAGGCCTCCGACGCCGATCCGCTGACCGGCCGCCCCACGTTCTTCATCTACGGCGCCGAGCCCGGGTACGAGAAGGAGCCGGGGACCGACCTGGCCGCGGTGGCCGCCGGGCGGATCGCCGTCACGCCCGTGCACCTCGACCTGACCCACCACGACGGCATCGGCCCGCTCTCGGCCTCCGACCTGGAGCGGCTGCTGGCGCCGGCCGTCGAGGAGGTCGACTAGCGGTGGCGGCGCCGGCCGACGTCGGCGCCCGGGCGGAGGAGCTGCGCGCCCAGTTGCGCCATCACGGCCACCGCTACTACGTCCTCGACGACCCCGAGATCGGCGACGACCAGTACGACGCGCTGCTGGACGAGCTGCGCGCCATCGAGGCCGAGCACCCCGAGCTGCTGACGGCCGACTCGCCGACGCAGCGGGTCGGCGGGGCGCCGGTCTCCAACCTCGCCAAGGTCACCCACGAGCAGCCGATGCTGTCGCTGGCCAACGCGCGCAGCGAGGAGGAGCTGCGGGCGTGGGTGGCCCGGATGCGCAACCACCTCGCACGCGAGGGGATCGAGGACGCGGCGTTCACGTACGTCTGCGAGCCGAAGATCGACGGCCTGGCGATGTCGCTGCTCTACCGCGACGGCGTGCTGGAGCGCGGTGCGACGCGCGGCAACGGCGAGGTCGGCGAGGACGTCACGCACAACCTGCGGACGATCCCGTCGATCCCCCTGCGGATCGACCGCGACGACGTCCCGTCGCTGCTGGAGGTGCGCGGCGAGGTGTACATGTCGCTTCCCGACTTCACGGAGCTCAACGAGCGGCGCGCCGAGGCGGGGCAGTCGACGTTCATGAACCCGCGCAACGCCGCGGCCGGCACGATCCGCCAGCTCGACCCGAAACTGGCCGCCGAGCGCCCGCTGTCGATGTGGGCCTACGGCGTCGGGGCCACCGAGGGCATCAGCTTCGCCCGGCACTCCGACAGCCTGCAGTGGCTGAAGGCCCACGGCTTCCCGGTCAACGACGGCATCGTCACGTTGTGCACCGAGGACGAGGTGGTCGCGCAGTGCCTCGCCTGGCAGCAGCGGCGCGGCAGCCTGGAGTTCGAGATCGACGGCGTGGTCGTCAAGGTCGACGACACCGAGCTGCAGCGGCGCCTGGGCACCGCCGGGCGCGATCCGCGCTGGGCGATCGCCTGGAAGTTCCCGCCGACCACCGCGGTCACCAAGCTGGAGCAGGTGCTCTGGAACGTGGGCAAGTTCGGGGACCTGCATCCGTTCGGCGCGCTGACGCCCGTGCACGTGGGCGGCGTCACGGTGAAGCTCGCGACGCTCCACAACGAGGAGGACCTCGCGCGCAAGGACGTGCGGCCCGGCGACGACGTGATCGTGCTGCGCGCCGGTGACGTCATCCCGCAGATCGTCTCGCCCGCGCCCCATGCGGTGGAGCGCAAGGGGCGAGCGCGGCCGCCGCGCCCGCCGAAGCGCTGCCCGGTCTGCGCGACGCCGACCGTCAAGCCCGAGGGCTCGGTCTTCACCAAGTGCCCCAACATCGTCTGTCCCGGGCGGCAGTGGCAACTGCTCAAGCACTTCGCGACGCAGGGCGCGATGGACGTCGACGGGCTCGGCGAGAAGCAGGTCGCGCTGCTGCAGCAGGCGGGGCTCGTCACGACGGCGGCGGACTTCTACCGGCTGGCGCCCGAGCAGCTGATGGAGCTCGACGGCGTCGGCGAGATCTCGGCGCGCCGGCTGGTCGACGCGATCCAGGCGTCCAAGGACACGCCGTTCGGCCGCGTCCTGTTCGCGATCGGGCTGGAGGAGGTCGGCTTCGTCACCGGCCGCAACCTCGCCCAGCACTTCCGGTCGATCGACGCGCTGCTGGCGGCGACGCCCGAGCAGATCCAGGAGACGCCGGGGGTCGGGCCGATCATGGCCCGGCGCATCGCCGATCAGCTCGCCGACCCCCAGATGCGGGCGCTGATCGAGGAGTTGCGCGTGCAGGGGATCCGCTTCGAGGAGCAGGGGCCGCCGCCCGGCGAGGGGCCGCTGAGCGGCAAGACGTTCGTGCTGACCGGCACGCTGCCCGACCTCACCCGCGAACAGGCGACCGAGCGGATCACGCGCGCGGGCGGGCGCGTCACCTCGTCGGTCTCCAAGAACACCGACTACGTGGTTGCGGGCGACTCGCCCGGCGCCTCGAAGTTCCAGAAGGCGGAGCGTCTCGACGTGCCGATCGTCGACGAGGCCGGCCTGCTGGCGCTGCTGAACGACTGAGGCGCTGTGGCCGCTCAGCCGTCGAGACGGGCGATCGCCGAGACCATCCGGTCCTCGATCGACTTGGCGCACGAGTTGCAGACCTTGTTCTCGATCAGCGAGAACGCGACGCGCGCGCCGCCGGTGGTCGTGCAGTAGCCCGAGAGCGCGCTGACGCCGATCAGCGTGCCGGTCTTGGCCTGGCAGCGGCCCGCCGCGGCGGTCGAGCGCATGCGCTTGCGCAGGGTCCCGGAGCGGCCCGCGACCGGCAGCGAGGACACCCAGGTCGCGGCGCTCTCCTGCGCGTCCATGCGCTGCAGGAGGCGGACGACCTGGCGCGGCGTCGTGCTGTCGGAGCGCGAGAGCCCGGAGCCGTCGACCAGCTTGGGGTGGATGCCGAAGGTCGCCATGTCCGCGCGGGCGACGGCCAGCCCGGCAGCGGTGCTGCCGTTGGCGCCGAAGCGGGCGCCGAGCGCCTTGGCGAGCATCTCGGCGTAGAAGTTCTCCGACGGGATGTTGGTCGCCGCGATCAGCGCGCCCATGGTCGGAGACGGCGAGGTGGCCAGCGGCTCGGGGTCGGCCTGGGCGCCCGTGGCGGCCGGGGCCGCGGCGATCGTGCCGGCGCGCGGCTTGCGCTCGTACTTGATCTTGCGCGCCTTCAGGAGCGCCGCGACCTTGGTGGATGCGGCGAGCGCCGGGCTGCCGGCGCCCGAGCGGCCGTGTTGCCAGGACAGCGCGCTGAGCCAGCCGCCGAGGTCGCTGTCGGGCTTGTAGCCGGAGTCGGGCCCGCCGCGCAGCAAATCGAACATCGACTCGTCGCCGATAACGCCGCCGTCGATCCGCGTGACGCCGGATACCGCGAGCTGGTCGGCGAGCGTCGCCAGGCCCGGGTCGCCGAGCGCCGGATCGCCGCCGCCGACGAGGTACAGGTCGCCGCGCAGGACGCCGGCCTCGTCGACCACGACGCCGGGCGCGGCCCGCAGCGTGGTCGGCAGCGTGCCGGTCGGGCCGAAGCGCAGCAGCGCGGTGGCGGTGACGAACAGCTTCTCGTTGGACGCCGGCGTCAGCGCGCGATCCTCCTGGTGGGCGTAGATCGGGTCGCCCGTGGTCAGGTCCACGACGTAGGCGCCGGCGGCCGTGCCCATGCGGGGCTGCAGCTTGGCGAGGGTGGAGCGCAGGCCGGCTCGGTCGACCGCCTGCGCCGGGGCGGCGACGGCGAGCGCCAGCAGCGCGGCGAGCGCGAGCAGCAGGAAGGGACGGCGGCGCACGGGTCCAGACGGTAGCTGGCCTTCCGGTGGGTTCGTCGCACCGGATGCCCAAGTACCATTTGGGGCTTCATGGGGAAGGTCGTCAACCTCCAGCCCACCGCACCGTCCAAGGGCACGCCCCGGCGGCGTCGTCCGCGGCGGTCCAAAACGGCCCTCGTGCTGGGCGGCGGCGGGTTCACGGGCGGCGTGTACGAGATCGGCGCGCTCCGCGCCCTCGACCTCCTCTCGGTCAACCGCACCGTCAACCAGTTCGACGTGTACGTCGGGACGAGCGCCGGCTCGTTCGTGGCCGCGCTGACGGCCAACGGGGTGACGCCCGAGGAGATGATGCGGGTCGTCAACCAGCAGGTGCCGACCCCGTTTCGTGACATCGGCCTCGGGCAGCTGCTGCGCCCCAACGTCGTCGAGTACGCCCGCAAGGGGCTGGCGCTGCCGTGGAAGGCGGTCACCGTCCTGCGCGAGCTCGCGCCGCAGCTCGGCCAGGTCTCGATCATGGACTTCGCGCTCGGCCTGGCCGAGGGGCTGCCGTCGGGCATCTACTCCGGCTCGGGCCTGGAGTCCTACCTGCGCACGGTGCTCTCGGATCCCGACCGCACCGACGACTTCCGCCTGCTCGAGAACGAGCTGTACCTGGCGGCGACCGACCTCGACACGTGCGAGCGCATCGTCTTCGGCGCCAACGACTGGGACGACGTCCCGATCTCGACCGCCGTGCGCGCGTCGACGGCGCTGCCGATGGTCTACAAGCCGGTCCGCGTCCGCGACCGCGAGCTGATCGACGGCGGCGTCGTCTCGACCACGAACGTCGACATCGCGGTCGAGGCCGGCGCCAAGTTCATCGTGGTCGTCAACCCGCTCGTCCCCTACGTCAACGACTTCAACGAGCGTGTCGGGACGGTGCTGGGCTCGCGCCCGCGGCACGTCAGCGACATGGGCCTGCCGCAGATCGGCTACCAGGCGTTCAAGTTGATGGCCTACCAACGGCTGCACGAGATGGCCAAGCAGTGGGAGGACCGCTACCCGGGCGTCGACATCGTGCTCATCGAGCCGGAGCCCAACGACGAGCTGATGTTCCAGACGTCGATCATGAACTTCACCAAGCGCGTCGACATCGCCCGCCACGGCTTCCAGTCGGTGACGCTGAAGCTCGCCGAGGACTACGACAACTTCAGCACGATCTGCGACCGCCACGGCATCGAGATCTCCGCCACGCGCGTGCGCAAGGTCGTCAAGCACTTCGCCGCCGAGCAGGAGAAGGCGCGCGCCTGGCGCAAGATCCTGGAGCAGACCACGGGAACGCTGCTGCGGCAGTCGGACTCCGGGACGTAGGTCGTCTGCTCGCGTTCTGGGTGCGCCGCAACTTCTGGGCCACACGTGTGTATTGACGGGCGCATGCGCCGATTCCTCGCCTTCCTGCTCGCGGTGCTCAGCGCCGGTGCCGTCGCGGCCGCCGTCGCGCTGGCCGCCGACCCGCCCGTGGCCAGCACGGGCGCCGCCAAGGACGTCGCCCAGACCCAGGCGACGCTGACCGCCACGGTCGACCCCAAGGGCGCCGCGACGAGCGTGCGCTTCGACCTGGGCACTGGCAGCAGCTACGGCCTGCAGTCGGCGGCCAAGGACGCCGGTGCGGGCACCGGCGCCACGGCGGTCGAGATCCCCGTCCAGGGCCTCACGGCGGGCACGACCTACCACTACCGCGTCGTCGCGACCAGCGACGGCGGGACCGTCACGGGCGCCGACGCGACGTTCTCCACGGCCACCGCGCCCCCGACCCCGGCACGGCCGGCGGTCACCACCGGCGCGGTGCGCGGCGTCACGCCGACCGGCGCCACGCTCACCGGGTCGCTCACTCCGCACAGCGCCGCGACGACCTATCGCTTCGAGTACGGCACGACGACCCGCTACGGCGCGGGCACGCCGGCGACGGCCGCCGGATCGGGCACGCGCGGGGTCGGAGCGTCGGCGCGCATCGAGGGCCTGAGCGCGGGCACCCGCTACCACTACCGGCTGACCGCTTCCAACGCGGTCGGCAGCACGACGGGCGGCGACCGGTCGTTCGTCGCGGGGACGACGCCGACGTCGGCGACCCTGGCCGCCGACGCCGACCCGGTGACCTACGGTCGTCCGGTCAAGCTGACCGGCAAGCTCGGCGGCTCGAAGAAGGGCGGCGTGCGCGTGCGGCTCCAGACGACGGCCTTCCCGTTCGCCGCGCCGTTCACCGACATCGGCAACGCGCTGAAGAGCTCGAGCTCCGGCGCCTACACCTTCACGCTGCCGGCGGTGACGACGACCACCCGCGCCGTCGTGGTCGCCGACGGCGTGCCGTCGATCGTCAGCTCGGTCGTGGTCGTCCGCAGCGCGGTGCGCTCCGGGATCCGCTCGCTGAGCCGGCGCGCCGACGGGAGCGTGGTCGTCACGGGCCGCCTGACGCCCGCGACGCCGAACGGCGTCGCGGCGCTCCAGCGCCAGGGCACCGGCGGCCGCTGGCTGCCGCTGCGCCGTGCGAACGCCAAGGCCGACGGGAGCTACACGATCACGCTGCGGCCGCGCCGCAACGCGATGGTCGTGCGCGCCGTGGGCCTGGCCCACGACGGCGGCGCGCACGTGCGCGGCTACTCGCGCAGCGTCAAGATCGCCGCGCGGCGCCGCTGAGCCTGTGGCCTACAACGGCAGGTTGCCGCACCCGCGGCGGCCGGTCTCGGCGCTGCGGTTGACGGCCTTCTGGTGGTCTACCTGCCGACGGCGTCCCATGCGCGCAGGAAGCGCTCGACGTGCTCGGGCCGGTGCGGAACCGTGACCCGCACGCGGTCCGGCGCGCCCACGCCCGCGCCGGGCTGCACGACGATCCCGCCGCGGTCCAGCGCGGCCGCGAGGTCGGCGCCGCCGTGCGGGCCGGGCGCCGGCACCCAGAGGACGTTGGCCTGCGAGGCGATCGTCTCGACGGAGCGCTCGCGCAGCGCGGCGGTCAGCGCCGCGCGCTGCTGGGCGATCGCGTCGCGGCGGCGCTGCACGCGCTCGCGGCCGGTGCGCACGGCCTCCAGCGCGCCGGCCTGCGCCAGCTCGTTGACGCCCAGCTCGGGCGCGAGCTGCTCGAGCAGCGGCTCGGCGCCGGGGCCGCCGAGCGCGTAGCCGCAGCGCAGGCCCGCCAGGCCCCAGGCCTTGGAGAACGTGCGGAAGATGAGCAGCCGCGGGAACTCGTCCAGGAGCGCCAGCGTCGCGTCGAGCTCCTCGGCGTCGGCGAAGTCGCGCAGCGCCTCGTCGAGCAGGACGACCACGCGGTCGGGCAGCGCGCCGAGCAGCCGGCGCAGGTCGTCGACTGCCAGCAGCTCGCCGGTCGGGTCGTTGGGGTTGCACAGTGCGACCAGGCGCGTGCGGTCGTTGACGGCCGAGAGGATCGGCTCGACGCCGAAGCCCGGAACCGGCACGGGATGGCCGCGGGCGTGGCGCGCGACGACGGGATAGAGGGGATAGGACGGCCACGGCGTGATCAGCTCGTCGTCGAGCTCGAGCAGCGCGGTCGCCGCCTCGGAGATCAGCTGGGCGGCGCCGTCGCCCACGACGACGCGCGCCTCGGGCACGTCGTGCAGGTGGGCCAGCTCGGAGCGCAGCTCGCCGCTGGCCCGGTCCAGGTACCGGTGCAGCCCACGGCGTGCCGCGAAGGTGATGGCGTTGACGATCGACGGGTGCGGGTACTCGGGCCACGTCGTCCGCGAGAGGTCGAGCGGCTCCTGGCGCGAGAGCTCCTTGGCGCGCCGCTGCGCGGCCTCGTCGCGGAGGGCCGCGTTGACCTCCTCCTCAGACAGCCCCTCGAACTGCTTGTAGTACCCGAGCAGGCCCTTGCGCGGCATCAGCCCTGGCCGGAGAAGCTCGACGAGCCGGGGCCGTTGATGAGCAGGAACCAGATCGTGAAGATCGTCGCGCAGACCGCGGCGGTGATCGCGAACACGCGCCCCAGCGCGCCCTGGCGCTGGTCGACGCCGGCGGCGCGGCGCACGAGCACCCAGGCGCGGTCGACGCGCTTGAGGAGCATGAGGCCGCCGAACAGGACGGCGAGCATGACGGCGAAGGCGACCAGGATCGCGAGGCCGACGTTGTCGGTCCAGTACTGCACGCGGCCGGCGATCCACAGCGAGCCGGCGGGGATCGGTCCCCAGAACAGCAGGCTGACGAGGATCTCGAGGCCGAGCAGCAGGTGCGCGATCAGCCGGTCGGCACGCTGGCGCGCCGCCGTGCCGCGCTCGGGCAGCGCGCGGTACTTCGTCGGCGCCGTGCCTGGGCGGCGGCCGATGAACAGCCCGCCGTTGTCGGTGGGGTCTGTACGCACACCTACAGAGTACGGCGTCGTTCCCCATGGGTCGTCATACGGTGACCTGCGGCCGGCGCTGCCCGGACCCCGCGACGGGGGCCTGACAAGATGGAGCGCCATGAGCGTCCTCATCCACGCGGAGATCCACGGCCTCGGCGGGCGCGCCTCGGAGCTGCGCGCGCTGCTGGGCGAGCATGCCACCGGCCTGGCGGGCGCCCCGGGCAACCTCGGCGCGTCGGCCTACGAGCCGGTGGGCGGCGAGGTCGGGGAGTTCGTGCTGCAGGCACGGTGGCGCGACGACAACGCGCTGCGCGCCCACTACGCGACGCCCGAGTACACGCACTACGTCGAGTCGATCGGCGCGCTGCTGGCGCGCCCGAGCGACGTGCAGATCCACTACGTGGAGCGGTCGGTCCGGGCGACCGCCGACCTGTCGCTCGATCCGACGCGGCAGGGGTGAGGGCGAGGCGCGCCGAAGCGCCTCGCCCGCCCGGTCTCAGCCTTCGTACAGCCCGTCGAAGATGGGCCTGTACTTGTCGTTGACCACGTTGCGCTTGACCTTCAGCGTCGGCGTCAGCTCGCCCGTCTCCTGAGAGAGGTCGTGGTCGAGGATCGCGAAGCGCTTCACCTGCTCGACCTGGGCGTACTTCGCGTTGGCCTTGTCCAGCTCGGCCTGGACCAGCGCGCGCACCTGGGGGTCGTTCGCCAGCGCCGGGATCGAGGTGTCCTCGATGGGCGGGTCGGTCCGGCTCTGCGCCCACGGGACGATCTCCTCCTCGTCGAGCGTGATGAGCATCACGGGGTAGGGCCGCCGGTCGCCGTGCATCACGGCCTGCGAGACCCACCGGGTCTGCTTGAGGTCGTTCTCGAGGTTGGCCGGCGTGAGGTTCTTGCCGCCCGCCGTGATGATGATGTCCTTCTTGCGGCCGGTGATCGAGACGTAGCCGTCCTCGTCGACCGACCCGAGGTCGCCGGTGTGCAGCCAGCCGTCCTCCACGGCACCGAACGACGCGTCGTCGTTCTTGTAGTACCCGCGGAAGATGTTGGCGCCGCGCAGCAGCAGCTCGCCGTCCTCGGCGATCTTGACCTCGACGCCCGGCAGCGGCCGGCCGACCGTGCCGAACTTGTGCTCCTCGGGCCGCGAGCTGGTCGCGACCGTGGACGTCTCGGTCATCCCGTAGCCCTCGAGGACCGGGATGCCGCAGCCCCAGAAGAACTCGAGGATCTCCTTGGCGATCGGCGCCGCGCCGGTGACCGCCTCGCGGATCCGGCCGCCGAAGAGGTTCTTGACGAAGTCGGCCTTCGGCTGCAGCTCGGCGAACTGCTCGCGCAGCTCGTCGGGCACCGGCTCGCCGCGGACCTCGTGGTCCTTGATCGCGCCGCCGACGGTCCGGATCGTCTGCAGCTCCTCGGGCGTCATCTGCTGGCCGGCGAGGGTGTACAGCTTCTCGAAGATGCGCGGCACCGACGGCAGGTAGGTCGGCTTGACCTCCATCAGCTCGCCGACGATCGCCTTCGTGTCGCCGCCGTAGTAGGCGATCGCCGTGCCGCGGTCGACGGCCGCGAGCTGGATCAGCAGCGCGAACGCGTGGGCCAGCGGCAGGAACAGGTAGACGAGGTCCTCGCCCTCGGAGAACAGGCCCTTGTCGCTGACCATGTCCAGCACCGCGCGGTAGTTGCCGTGCGTGAGGACGCACCCCTTCGGCGGCCCCGTCGTGCCCGAGGTGTAGATGAAGGTGAACGGGTCGTCGGGCCCGATCGCGGCGGTGCGGTCGCGCAGCGCCGCGATGTCGCGCCGGTCGCCGCGCCGGCGGAGGTCGTCGAGCGAGATCGCGTCGCCCACGTCGCCGCTCGGGTCGATGACCACGACCTTGCGCAGGTTCGGCAGCCGCTCGCGGACGGCGGTGATCTTGGCGACCTGCTCGGCGTCCTCGGCGATCACGAAGACCGACTCCGAGTTGCCCGCGACCCACTCGCACTCCTCGGCGGAGTTCGTCGGGTAGATCGGGACGACGACGCCGCCCGCGCTGGAGATCGCGAAGTCCGCGTAGGTCCACTCGGCGCGGGTGTTGCAGAGGATCGAGACGCGCTCGCCGGGCTGCAGGCCCAGGGCGATCAGGCCGAGCCCGATCTCGTCGACGATCTCTCCCACCTGGGCGAACGTGATGTCCTGCCACGTCCCGTCGACCTTGCGCTTGATGGCGACCTGGTCGCCGAACTTCTCCGCGGCGCGAGTACTCAGATCGGCGATCGTCGTCGACCCGGTACCGCCGGCGGGCGTCGTGCCAGCCTCCATTGCTCCTCCTCCTGCTGCGTTGACAGCGTCTCCGCGGAGGAGTCTAAGGTCCGCGCGGCCAGCGCGCGAGCGGCATGCTGACGCCGCGTTAGGCGGTGGCCTCGGCGGGGCTTCCCTGGACCCCGATGTGATCCTCGAGCGACGCGATGAACAGCGTCTTGTCGATGCGTCCCTGGAAGATCGGGACGCCCATCTCCATGCACTTGGCGATGACGTCGCGCCGTTCGAGCCCGGCCTCGCGAGCGAGTTCGGTCGGCGTCAGGTGAATGGCCATCGGCATGCCCTCCTGTGTGGGGAGTAAGTGACTGACGGAACGTAGCGCGACCGGAGGACGGCCTCAAGCGCGGCGGCCGAATATCGGACTTCTGGTGCGTCGCGGCACCGTCGCAGGCCGCTGTCAGAGTGGCGGGGTGACGCGCTTCGAGGACCGCGGCCTGGACCTGCTCGTGACGATCGACCGCGACGGCGACCGGCCGCTGCGCGACCAGCTCGAGGCCCAGCTGCGCGACGGCATCCGCCGCGGCGCGCTGCACGCGGGCACGCCGCTGCCCTCGACCCGCGCCCTGGCCGGCGAGCTGCGGATCTCGCGTGGGGTGGTCGTCGAGGCCTACGCGCAGCTGGTCGCCGAGGGGTTCCTGGTGGCGCGCCCGGGCGCGGTGACGCGGGTGGCCCAGGTCGCCCACCACGAGCCGGGCGAGCCGCCGCTTCAGCGCGTCCCGCCGGCGGTGCGCTTCGACTTCCGGGTGGAGGCCGCCGACCTGTCGGCGTTCCCGCGGCGCGCCTGGACCGCCGCGCTGCGCGACACGCTGCGCGAGGTCCCCGACGCGGCGCTGGGCTACGGAGACGGCGCGGGCGCGCCCGCGCTGCGCGTGGCGCTGGCCGCCTACCTCGGCCGGGCGCGCGGCGTGGCGGCCGAGCCCGAGAGCGTCGTGGTGTCGACCGGGATCACGCAGGCGATCGCCCTGCTGGCGCGGGCGCTGCGGCGCGCCGGGGTCACGCGCGTGGCCGTGGAGGACCCGAGCTTCCCGCTGCACCGCCGCGTCTTCGCGGGGGAGGGGCTGCGCTTCGTCCCGATCCCGGTCGACGCCGGCGGGATGATCGTGGCGGGCCTCGACGGCGCCGACGTTGGCGCGGTGCTCGTGACGCCGTCGCACCAGTACCCGCTCGGGATGTCGATGGCGCCCGAGCGCCGGGCGGAGCTGGTCGAGTGGGCGGCCGCCCGCGACGGCTGGATCTTCGAGGACGACTACGACGGCGAGTACCGCTTCGACCGCGATCCGGTGGGCGCGCTGCAGGCGCTCGCGCCGGCGCGCGTGGTGTACCTCGGGTCGGCGTCCAAGACGCTGGCGCCCGCGCTGCGCCTGGCGTGGATGGTCGTGCCGCCGGGCCTGATCGACGCGGTGACCGCCGCCAAGGTGCTCGCCGACGGCGGCAGCCCGCAGCTCGACCAGCTCGCGCTCTCGCGCTTCATCGAGCACGGCGAGCTGGACCGCCATCTGCGGCGGATGCGCGGCAGCTACCGGCGGCGGCGCGAGGCGCTGACCGCCGCGCTCGACGAGCATCTGCCCCAGCTCGAGCGCGAAGGCATCTCGGCCGGCCTGCACATCTCCACGCGGCTGCCGCGCGACGTGCCGTTCGGCCCGCTGCTGTCGCGTGCGTGGGACGGCGGGGTCGGGATCTACGGCTTCGAGCACGGCGGCGTCGCGCGCCTGCTGCTGGGCTACGCGAACCTCCCCGAGCCGTCGATCGGCCCGGCCGTCCGCGCGCTGGCGGCGCTCGTGGCCGCCGCTAGGAGCATGGGTCCCTAACTCGCCGCGGGTTTCGCCCCCTGGGCGAACACCCGCAAGGGAACCTGGCCCTCTGGGCCAGTGTTCCCCCTAGATGAGTTGTTCCACGGGTTCGGTGCCGCCGCTGACCGGCCCGGCCGGCGCCTGAGGCCACCCGATCCCTTGCCGATCCGACCAGGATCGGCTGCGAGATCGTGCGACCTCAGGCATCCGCCCGGACCAGCCATCGACGGGACCGCCTCGTGGAACAACCCATCTAGATCGGGTTGGGCACGTCGACGAAGACGTGCCGGATGCCGTACTCGCGCTCCAGCAGCTCGCCGAGGCGACGCACGCCGAACGTCTCGGTCGCGTGGTGGCCGGCGGCGAGGAAGTGGATGCCCGCGTCGCGCGCGATCGAGAAGGCACGCTCGGCCGGCTCACCGGTCAGGAAGGCGTCGAGCCCCAGGTCGATCGCCCCGTGGACGTCGTCGGTGGCCGCGCCGGAGACGATGCCCAGCGTTCGGATGCGCTCCGGGCCGCCGGCGACGACCAGCGGCGCGCGGCCGCCGACGAGCGCCTGGACGCGCTCGGTCAGCTCGTCGATGGTCAGGCCGTCGCCCGCGAAGCGGACGTGGACGCCGATCGGTCGTCCACCCTGCTCGGCGAAGCGGCCCTCGGTCGTGGCGCCCAGGCCGGCGGCGATCAGGGCGTTGTTGCCGTGCTCGGGATGGCCGTCGAGCGGCAGGTGGTAGGCCGCGAGGCCGATGTCGGCGGCGAACAGGGGCGCCAGCCGGCGGCGCTTGAGCGGAGTGATCTCCAGCGGCTCGCCGCGCCAGAACAGGCCGTGGTGGACGAGCACCAGGTCGGCCCCCTCGGCCGCCGCCCGGTCGAGCAGGTCGACGTTCGCCGAGACCCCGGTGACGATTGTCTGAACGTCGGCGTCGGTGGGTACCTGGAGGCCGTTGGGGCAGTAGTCGCGGAACGCATCGACCTCGAGCAGGCGGTCCAGGTGGTCGACGATTTCCGAGATGGCTGGCATATGAGGTAAGGGAAACGCTACAGTTCCCGCGGAGCGCGACCACGGGAAGGGCCGCGCGCATGGGGAACAGGGAACGGGAATTTGGCCACGCTCGCCGCACCCGGGATCTCCGCCACCGCGCGGAGTCGCACCGACGTCACCGATCACGACCTCGTCCAGGCCGTCCGCGCCGGCGACGACCACGCCTTCGAGCGCCTGTACCACCGCTACCACCGGCGCATCGCGGGCTACATCTTCGGGATGGTCCACGACTACGGGCGCGCGGAGGACCTCACGCAGGAGGTCTTCGTCTCCGCGCTGCGGCGCATGCGCCAGACCGAGCGGCTGATCGCCTTCAAGCCCTGGATCTACGAGATCGCCAAGAACGCGTCGATCGACGCCTTCCGGCGGTCCAAGCGCGCCGAGGAGGTCAGCTACGACGCCGACGAGGGCCTCGGCGCGGCCGACCACGTCAAGCTCGCCGCAACCGGCCCGTCGCCCGACGCGGCGGTCGACGCCAAGCAGCAGCTCGACCATCTCTGCGGCGCGTTCGGCGGGCTGTCGGACGCCCACCACCAGATCCTCGTGCTGCGCGAGCTCGAGGGCCTGTCCTACCGCGAGATCGGCGACCGCCTGGGCATGAGCCGGCCGTCGGTCGAGTCGACGCTCTTCCGCGCCCGGCGGCGCCTCACCGAGGAGTACGAGGAACTGGTCACCGGCGAGCAGTGCCTGCGCATCCAGGCGATCATCGCCGGAGCGACCGGCGCCGCGCTCGGCCTGCGCGACACACGCCGCGTCGGCAGCCACATCTCCTACTGCCGGCCGTGCCGCCGGCAGGCCGTCGCGGCGGGCCTGGACGCCGCCGCGCTGGCGCGCCGTCCGGTCCGCGCGAAGATCGCCGCGTTCCTGCCGCTGCCCGCGTTCCTGCGCCGGCGCTGGCTGCCCGACGGGTCGGCGGACGCCGCGACGGCGCACGTCGCCCACCACGGCTCGTCGCTGGCGCAGATGTCGATGGCGGCCGCGCAGTACGGCGAGCCGGCGATGTCGGGATGGATGAAGGCCGGTGCGGTCGCCGCCGCGGTGGCGGTGGCGGGCGTGGGGACCGGCGCGGTGCAGCACGGATCGGGCTCCGCGACGCCCGACGGCCGGGACGCCGTCCAGCGGTCGGTCGCGGCGACGCCGGCGGGCGGCGGCGCGGCCGGCGCGGGCGCGGGTGCGACCACCGCCTCGCGCGGTGCGCCCGGCGCCGCGAGCACGACGTCGTCGGCTCGGCGCCTGAGGGCGTCGTCCGGCACCGTGACCGTGCGGCGGACGCCCGGGCGCGGCGGCACCTCCCGGCTCGAGTTCAGCGCGGGTGCGCCGGCGGCCTCCGGCGACCCGAGCGCCGGCCCGGCCACGGCGCCGGGCTCCGGCGCCGCGGCGGGCGGTGGCTCGGCGACCTCCGGCACGCCGGCGGGCGCGCCTTCGGCGTCCAGGCCGACCTTCGCCGCCGGCGGCGTGACGCAGACGGTCACCGACGCGGTGGCCGGCGCAGGCGCCGCGGCGGGAGCGGCGACGGGCGGCGCGGCGACGGGCGGTCCGGCCAGCAGCTCGGAGCCGCTGGTGCAGCCCGACCTCACGCAGCTGACCCAGGCGCCGGCCAACACGCCGCCGCCGACGACCGCGGGCGGCGTGGTGCAGAACGCGACCGGCGCGGTCGGTCAGACCGTCGGCGGCCAGGTCGGCGGCGCGGTCAAGGACACCGGTGCGGTGCTCGGCGGCACGGTGGACCAGGTCGCCGCAGGCGTCGGCGGCGTGGTCGGCGGCCTCCTCGGGGGCACGTGACCGGCGACGGCGCGGAGGACCTGCTCGAGTCGCTCACGGAGACGGGGCTCTACTCGATCGGCGCGTACTTCGCCGATCGCCACCCGGAGCTGTGCGACGACGTGATCGCCGAGGCCCAGGCGATCGAGGACGAGGGCCTCGCGGCATGGGCGCAGCGCGCGGGCACGACGCTCGACTCCGCCTTCCAGACGCTCGTCACCGGTCTGGCGGTCCGCTACTACAAGGCCGTCGCCGGCTCGTCCGAGTAGACTTGCTCCGTACCTCGGGGCGTGGCGCAGCCTGGTAGCGCGCGCCGTTCGGGTCGGCGAGGTCCCCGGTTCGAATCCGGGCGCCCCGATAGAGGGCAGTTGCCCTCAAGCTCAGGACAAGGCGCAGAGTCAGGTTTGGCTCTGCGCCTTAGCTTTTGGGACAGGTGACACCGACGCCGAGGGTCACCGAGAATCCCTTCTGTCCCCTCAGATTCCCCTCAGAGCTGCGACACCGGTCGCCGATCAGGTGTGGAGATGGGCGCGCTCACCGTGGTGATCGAGGATGCTCAGGATCTCAGCGGGTCCGCCGTGACCTCCCATGCTGTGCGGGGTCATCGTGTTGAAGCTGGCCGCCCGCCCGGCGGGGACGAGGACCTCGCGACTCGCGAGTCGCAGCCGCACGATGCCGTCAAGCACGTAGAACCAGTCGCGGCCGGGGTGGACGCGCGTCTCGCGTAGCCGCTCGCGCTCCGGGAGGCGCATCTTGACCACGACGCGTCCGGACGTGTCGTCGGGAGGGGTGAGAAGCCAGAACGTGGAGCCGCCGGCGCTGTCACGGCGAGGGCGGATCACGACGTCCTCGTCGTCGTCCTCGATCAACAGCTCGTCGACCGTCGTGTCCAGGACGCGCGCGAGGGCGACAAGGTGGTCGAGCGCCATCCGGCGCTGCCCGGTCTCCAGGCGGCTGAGCGTCGAGGGCCCGATGTTGGCTCGGCGTCCCAGCTCCTCCAGCGACCAGCCCCGAGCCTGACGGAGTGACCGGAGCCGGCGACGAGCGACACCCTCGAGCGAATCGTCTTGCGTCATTGGCAAGACCATATGCCGTTCGCGCAGATCAGGGGTAGCGTGGTCAGCATGACGAAGCACGGGCACTCGCACGAGGGACACTTCGATGCCGAGCGGGTCGCGGCCGCCCTCGAGGTCGAGGGTCAGCTGGCCTCGGGCCTCGCAGCCGAAGCGATCGCGCTCTGCGCCGACCGGTTCGCGGACCAGGGCCGCACGGTCGAACGCGTCGTCGACATCGGGTCCGGGCCAGGCGTCGACACGGCGCGGCTCGCGGAGAGGTTCCCGTCCGCGACCGTCGTCGCGGCCGACGGCTCCACCGCGATGCTGGCGCGTGCGGAGGCTCGAGCGAAGCGACTCGGCTTGGCCGATCGCGTCGAAACCTGCGCCGTGGACCTGAACGGCGATCTCCAGATCGTCGGCTCGTGCGACCTCGCCTGGTCGGCGATGGCCATCCATCACGCCGAGGACGAGGTCGCCACGCTCAGCCGCATCCGAGAGCTGGTTCGCCCGCAGGGCCTCGTGTGCCTGCTCGAGCGCGCCGACCCGATGGCGGTCCGCCTCGCGGATGACCTCGGACGACCAGGCATCTGGGAACGTCTCGAGGAGGCCCGCTCCGAATGGTCCGAGCGCGCGCGCCCGACGCTGCCGGGCGCACCGAACGCCGAGCGTTACCCGAGCATGCTCGCGTCCGCGGGACTCGACGTCGTCGCGTCCCGGACGCTGACCAACACCGTGACGGCGCCCGAGGATCCCGCGACGCGCAAGTTCCTCGGCGCTCAGCTGCGAGCGACCGCGCGGAACGTCGCGGACCTCGCCGACGCTGCCGACGTCGAAGCGCTCGTCGCGCTCGTCGACGCGAGCCGAGACGCTCGCTGGGACGGCGTCACGGTCACCTCGAGCCGCAAGCTCTTCATCGCGCAACCGGCCGCGGGGCAGTCGTGACCGTCGTCGCCGCCGAACGCCGGCGCAGCATCCTGATCGCGACGTGCACCGCGCTGATGGCCGTCGTCGCCTCGGCGTCGGGCTCAACGTCGCTCAGCAGGATCTCGCGCTGGACCTGAACGCGTCGCAGAGCGGCGTGCTCGCGACGAGCTGCTCAGGCGTCGGCCTCCTTGTATGCGACCCGCCAGGCACGCATGAGCGGAAGCAGCACGCGAGTGAGCGATCCACTTCGCGCGAGCAGCTCGTCCGTCGAGGCGCGGAGTGGCTCACCGCGTGCGCTGTCGCTCGTGAGGTACATGGCCGTCATCGAGGCGACGATCACGAGGTGATGCTCGCCGCGCCGGAGCGCTCCGACCTTGCATAGCGCGCGGTCGATCAGGCTGGCCAGCCGCTCCTGCGCAGCGTCGGGCGATCCGTAGTAGCTCATGTAGTTGTGCGCGCCGGTGGCAGCGTCGTCGAACTGGTCGATGTAGTTGTCTAACAACGTGCCGACGGCTCCGACCCAGATGTAGGCATCGACGGCCTCGTCCAGATCGTCGGGCGTCGCGCGCTCGTCGGCGGCGAGCGCGAGGGCAACGATCGCCGTCATGAGCGAGGCGGCGCCGGCGGCCAGCTCCCACCACTCCAGGTCCTCGGTCCTGCCGAGATCCGTCGCAGCGAACTGCCGGAGCAGTCGCGGCCGGTCGCGCTCGTTGGGACCGTGTTCGATGTCCATCACGTGCGCACGTTGGGTCTGCTGTACCAGCAACGCTCGGGCAGCGCCGTACCCGGGAAGGCGAGCGCTCACCGACCGGCATGTGCTCGCCAGCGCGTCGAGGTAGCCACCATCGGCGGGTCGGCGGTCACCGAAGTACCCGGCCCACGGGCGTTCGACATCGACGATCGTGGCGAGCGTGCGGATGGTGCCCGCCGCCTCGGTTGCCGATGAAGCGCGGCCGGCGCGTTCACCGGCATGGTCGTGGAAGTTGGCGAGGATCTGGAACGCAACGAGCAACTTGACGAGCTCGTGGTGTCGTCGGGTCGGCAGGATCCAGAACAGCGCTGCTCCGTCGAGCAGCGGGCGTTTGTCGCTGAGCGCCGCGAGGGCGTTGCTCCGCATCGACGGGTCGGGGATCGTCAGCGCACGGGCATGCCATTGCCCGATGGTCGCGCGCACGATTCGAAGACCCCATGCGAGTTCGCGCGTGGCCGCGGAAACCAGCGCGCTCACCTGCGCGAGCGAGAGCGGCGCGGGATCTCGTTGACGAGTCCTCGCCGGCACCGGCGCGAGCTTAGCCGCGCCAGGATGGTCGAACCCGGGCCACGAGATAGCCGGGCACGATCACCACGAGCAACGACGCCCCGACAACGGCCGCGACGGTCACCACGGCCACGTCCAGGCGCAGCGACTCGACCGCTGGGAAGCCCGTCACCACCTGCACGCCCTTCGTACCGAGAACCTGCCCGAGGAGCCCGAAGACTCCGCCCGTGACAGCGCCCGCGCCGAAGAGGACGCCGGTCTCGATCAGGAGCATCCGCCACATCATCCCCGTGCGGGGTCCATGCGCCTTGAGACGCGACACGGCGGCGCGGTGCTGCCACAGGAGCCCTGTCATCGCGGCGCCCATCGCCAACACCGCGGCGATCAGCGTCACCGTCGCGATCTCACGCAGCCGCGCCAGACCGGCGCGTGAGATCGCGCGCTGGCGGTCGCCTCGCTCCTCGCCCGTTTCAACGCGCAGCGGCGAGCGCGGCCCGAGCGCGTCGGCCACCTGTCGACGGGCGGCGATCGCGGATACTCCGGGGCGCACGTGGAACTGGTACGCCGCGACGGCCGTGGTGCCCCAGGCCCGGGCGAAATCGTCGGCACCGAGGACGATCGCGCCGGCCGACCATCCGAGATTCGTGGTGATCGCCGCCACCTTGAGCCTGACCGGGTGGGGCGCGTCGAGGGTGAAGCGCTGCCCGACGTCGAGGTGAAGGTCTTCGGCCAGCGCCTGTGACACCGCCGCCGCGCCGCCGCGCCTGATCTCGTCGGCGGGCCGCGCGTCGTCGCCCTCGAGGATCTGGTGAGGCGGGATCGGGTTCTTGACGTCTTTCGGCTGGCCGATGATCCACGCCCGCTGCCCGGCGAGGTCAAGGAGCCCGGCGCGGTACAGGCTGACGCCTCGCACGTCGGGCAGCCGGGCGAGGGCTTCCGTCGCGGTCGCAGGGAACGTCGCCGTCCCGATCGAGCTGCCCGCTCCGCGCGGGGCAGCCCAGACATCTGCGGTTTCGGTGAGCCCGGTCGTCAGGTCGTCCAGACCGGCCTGGAGGTTGATGCGCGCGCCCTGCAGCGCGGTGGCGCCGAACACGGCGATCGCGCCCGTCGCGGTGATCGCGAGCGCTCGAGGTCGCCACCTTCGCGTCTTGAGGTGCTGGAGCGCCAGTTGGGCGGCATTCCACGACACCGGGCCCCGCCGGTTCCACCACTCCAAGCCCGAGATCGTCGCCGAGAGCGCCGAAGGGAGCACGAGCACCAGCGCGGCGCCCAGGAGGACAAGCCCGACCATCACCGCGCGGGGCGCAAGCACCGTGATCGCGGTGGCGGCGCCGAGACACGCCACGCCGGTCAACAGGATCGAGACGTTCGGCCCTTGGCCCCGGTGGGCGTCCGGTGGCGTCTGTCTCCGCCACGCTGGGCGCAGCCGATTCGGGATCGTGGCGACAACGACTTCTCGAAGCGGAGCGAGCACGCCGATCGTCGCGGCCAGCAGACCGCCCGCGCCGGCGATCGCCACGCTCTGCCAGGTGACGATCCGCTGATCGCCCACGGGAAACGCGCCGGAGAGGAAGCTCACGTCCGAGGAAAACCCAGCCCGCGACAGCAGCTCTCCCGCCCCGAGACCCACGACCGTTCCCAGCAGGCCGACCGCGGCGGCGTCGACCAGCAAGGTCACCAGTCGTGCCGACGGCCGCGCCCCAATGGACCGTTGTTGCATGGCCATCTTGCGACGGTCGCCGGCTGTCACGAGCAACGCGCAAGCAGCGAAGAGCCAACCGACGAGCGCGCTGAGGACGCTGAAGGCCAACGTCGCCTGATCCGTCGGCTTGGCAGCGTTGTCGAACAGGTGGCTCTCGTAGTCGGCCGGCCGAACGTCGAGCCCACCCACCCCGGCCAGACGCCGAAGCTCGCGGCCGACGGTCGCGAGCTGCCCAGGCTTGGCCTCGACGACGATGCGGCTCACCGTTGGCCCGCTGCGGGCGATCTGTTGGAGGTAGCGCAGCGGTAGCAGCGCGATCGACGTGTCCGCCAGCGATCCGACCTGCTCGCGGCCCGCGACGACCGCGGGGACGGTGAGCCGTCGTCCGGCGATCTCCACGCTGACATCGTCACCGAACTTCACGCCGATGCTGCTGGCGACGGGCGCGGTGATGACCAACGTCTGCTGTCTTGCGGCATCAGCGCTGCTGAATCCCTGCAGCAGCTTCCCGCGCAGCTTGACGATGCGCGGGTCGGCGCCGAAGAAGATCACGCCCCGGTCGCCATGCGGGCCCACGATGTTGCCCGGAACCTGGAGGACCGGGGCGGCCCGCTGTACCCCGCCAAGAGCGATCACCCGGTCGTAGAGCTGCTCCGGCAGCCCGACCGACCCGCGTGACACGAGCTGGAGCTGGCTGTTTCCGACCAGCCCTTCGTTCAGCTTTCGGACGGGAGCAGACAGTGAGGTCGAGGCGACGTTGGCGGCGTACAGGAGGGCCACGCCGGAGGCGATCCCGAAGACGGCCATCAGCTCGGCCACCCACCGTCGGCGGAACCTGACCGCGTACAGCATCAAGACGCTTCCGAGCCGCAATCGTCCCCGGGCGAGCGGCTCCAAGCCGGCCAGGCTCACGTGCGCGGCCTCGACTCCGTGGCGAATTCGCGCAGCGCTCCGTCCTGCAAGGCATACACCTTGTCGGCATATTCCATCGCGTGTTCGTCATGGGTGACCAGCAGGGTCGCCATGCCCCGCTCACGGGTCGTCACCCTGAGCAGTTCGAGGACCTGGTGGGTCCGCCGGCTATCGAGGTTGCCGGTCGGCTCGTCGGCGAGCACGACGCGCGGGCCCATCGATAGAGCACGCGCGATCATGACTCGCTGGCGCTCGCCCATCGACAGCGTCTCGGCGCGCTGTTCGCGCCGCTGCGAGAACCCCACGGCGTCGAGCAGCGATGCCGCGGCTCGCCGCGCCTCCCGAACCTTGCGCCCGGCGCAGATCAACTTGAACGCAGCGTTGTCGATGGCGCTCGCCCCGTCGATGAGGTCGGACTCCTGCCCGACCCAGCCCAGCACGTGCATCCGGTAGTCCGACGCCTCCCGGGACGAGAGCGCGGTCACGTCTACGCCGTCCACCAGGACCGCGCCACCGTCGGCCGACTCGATGCCCGCCGCGATCCTCAGCAGTGTGCTCTTCCCCGAGCCTGACGGCCCATACAGCGCCACGAGCACGCCGGAGTCGATCTGAAGCGACACGCCATCAACGGCACGAACGACCTCATCTCCAACGGCGAAGTGTCTCCGAACGTCGCGAAACTCCAAGACCGGCCCCGCTCGCTGCTCGGCCGCCGCGTGGAGGCCAGCGTCGGAGCGCAGATCCGCCGAGCGTCGCCCGACCCCGGCGCTCGGCATTCGCGGCCGGTCCACCCTCACACCGACCCGCGGTCGTGACAGAGACGGCGTGCCGCGCCGAACCCGTCATCTTCGATCATGGTCTTCCGCATCGCTCGGGCACCGACACCACACTCCGTTTTGGAGACGTGAACATATCCGACGCAAACGTTCAGATGTCGCACGGCAGCGCGGGTTCGGGCCGTTCCGGCAGGACGCCAGCTCGCCCGTCGAGCAGCCCCTCATCGGGCTTCGCTCGCCGGGTGCCTGGCCGTGAGGCAGAAGTTCCCTCCCGGACACCTAAAGAGATATGCTCGCGTCTATAAAGGGTCGAGAAAGTGTCGGAATCAACGCGTCTCACAGTGCTGGGCATGGTCCGGCGTCGCCCGAGGAGCTACGGGTACTCCCTCGTCGACGAGGTACAACGCTGGTCTGGCCCCGAAGGCGTCGTCCCGGCGCCCCGAGCGGTCTACAAGGCGCTTGAAGTTCTGCGCGACGGCCGCCTGATCGAACCGCTTCAAGTCGTCAGCGATCGAGACGTCGGCGGCCCGAGCCGGCGCCGCTACATCGCGACCCCCGCGGGCGAGCGTCGCTATGAAGCGTGGCTGTCCAGTCCGCCCGAATCGTTCGCCGACCTGTTTCGCCGGTTGGCGACGGCCCGCGAGGACGACCTGCCCGAGCTGGTCGAACTCGTCGTCACCGCCGAGCACCAACTCATCGCCCACCATCGGGACCTGCGTGCACCGGAGGTCGGCTCGCTGGTCAAGGAACAGGCGCCGTGGGAGGCCGTCTGCGCAGCAGCCCTGGCTGCCGCCGAACGCAACGAGGTCGCATCGCGGGCGACGTTCCTGCGAGACCTGCGCCGCACGCTTGAGGACCTCCGGGAACGGCCCAACGCCGGAACGGTGGCCCCGTGAGACCGCTGGTCCAGGTCGAGTCGGCCAGCCTCTCCTTCTGGCGCGGTCCCAGAGCGATCGAGGTGCTGCGCGAGGTGTCGCTGGAGCTCCACGCCGGCGAGTTCGGCGGCATCTGGGGACGGCGCGGTGCCGGCAAGACGACCCTCGCCAGGATCGTCGCCGGAGTCCAGGCGCCCGACGCAGGACGGGTCCTCTTCGACGGTCGCGAGCTGCGCGACCCTGACCGTGACGGCGAGCTGATGGCGCAGATCGGGCTGGCATCGCGCCGCGGACCCGACTTCGAGCACATGGACGCGCTGACGTGGATCATGTCGACCCTCGTTCACCTCAGCCCGTGGCGGACCGCGCAGCGTCGCGCCCGAGCCGCTCTCGATCGCGTCGGCATCGGGGACGTCGCCTCGATGCCTTGGGACCACATGTCCGACGGCGAGCGCATGCTCGCGGCTATCGCCCAAGCGATCGCGCGCGGGCCCCGCCTCGTCATCGTCGATGACCCCGTGGCCGGTTTCGGAGACCAGGACCGAGCCGAGGTCATGGACTTGCTTCGCGACATCGCCGCGGACGGCGTCGCGGTGCTGATGACCGCCGCCGAACTCTCCGAGCTCCACGGGGCAGACCAGATCTGGGCGCTGGACAGAGGACGCCTCGACGGCCCGCCGCCTCGGCCGATGGGTGCCGTTGTGCACCTGCGAGCCTCCGGCGGCGATTGATCGTTTCCGCTGCCGGCCGCTCCGCCGTGTAACCGGTCACGAATGGTCACTACCCGAACCGTTGAGAAGGCCCGCCAAGCGGGCCTTCAGGCGTTCGAGGGCCCGCGCGTCATCGGCAGGCCGGCAGCCGGTCGAGGAAGCCGCTCACCGAGAACCGCGTCTCCAGGACGAACACGCCCGGCCGATGGGCCTCCAGGAGGGTCCACCCGCCTTGTTGCGACACGCATCCCGTACCCGTGAGCAGCCGCCAATACGGCGTCCAGTGCACGCGGACGAGCACCGGGCCGGGCCGCCGGACGACGAGGCGGACCTTGCCGTCGGAGACCTGGACGTCGCGCGCGCGGGGCGAGGCGAGCGGCAGCGTGTCCCGGACGCGGAACAGCCGCCAGTGGCGCCCCGTCCACACCGGCTGCAGGAAGGACGGCGATCGCCCCACCAGCCGCGCCTCCTGGCGGCCCGCGTCGTCCATCGGCGTGTCGGGCAGCGCGACGAACTCCACCGCGTTGGCGCGCAGCCAGCGGTGATACGCGGCGGGATCCAACCGGGGCTCGTAGAACAACGGGTTCAGGCGCCGGTCGAGCTGGCGCTCCCATCCGCGCGCGAGCGTGAACTCGCTCGCGAGGTACGCGGTCTCCCAGTGTCCCCGGGTGAACGGGACCTCGACGCGCGCCGTCTGCGCGCCGTCGAGCCGAAGCTGGGCGATCAGGGGTTGGTAGTAGGACCTGACCGATGAGGGATCGTGCCAGCCGTGCGCCGCCTGGGTGAACGGGTCGACCCACTGCCATGCGGCAGCAGCGCACAGGACGACCGTGAGGGCGATCCGCCGAGCGCGGGGCGCACCGGCAGCGGCGACGAGCAGCGCCGGCGCGACGAAGGCCGTGCCCAGCCGGGTGACGTTGCCTCCCATCGGGCTCGGGATGGCGAAGCAGAGGATCGCCGTGCCGGCGTAGAGGAGGAGCGGCACGCGCAGGCGGCGGACGGGACCGACCGCCAGCGCGGCGGCCAGTGAGATGGAGGCCGTCACCGCGAACGACGTGGACGAGAACGGCTGTGACCCGCCCTCGGGAAAGGCGGTGCTGAGCAGGAGCACGACCGCCAGGGCCGCCGCGCCCATCGCCAGCCCGTCTCGGCGCCGGCCGGTCGCCGCGATGCCGACGCCGGCCAGCGCCAGGAAGAGGCCGGCCACGGGGCTGGTCGCGGCGCAGAGGACCGCGAGGCCGGCCGCCAGCCGGGGCCGCGCTCGCAGGAGCGCGGTGACCGCCGCCAGTCCGATCGTCACGCCGAGCGCGTAGGTCAGGCGTCCGATGAGCAGGTCGGCCGAGCAGCCGACCGCGAACCACCGGCTGGCCGCGTATCTCCGGCCCGGGCCGAGCAGCGCCTCGAAGAGGGCGGCGGACAGCACCGCGGCCAGGGCTCCGGCCACACGCGCCCCGATCGCCGCGCCGACCACCGGAAAGACCAGGGAGTAGCCGGGCACATGATGGCCGCCGTACCACCGGTTGTCCCAGATCGTGAACCCGTCTGCGGCGAACATCCCTACGCGATGCAGCTGCGCCGCGAGGTCGGGTGTGGTGGGACCGGCCACGAGCCACAGGCCGGCGAGGACGGCCGTGATGCTCCAGCTCGGCGGCGTGCCGAGCCGGCGGCTCGACAGCGCCGTGGGCATCGACGGCGACGAGGCGCCGGTCACGGCGCGGCGTCCTGCGTGGGCTGGAGCGCGTCGAACACGTCAGGGGCCTTCCGGCGGAGGCGCTTGGCGCCAACCGCAACGTATGAGCCGGCGATGAGCTGGAGATGAGCGCGGACCGCCGGGCGCGAGATCGACGTAACGCGATGCCAACGCGGCCCGCCACGGAGGGCAACCGCCGCGCACATACGTTCCGGTCCCATCGGATGAGAGCGCCATGAACCCCACGAGCAACACCACGTCCATGTCGGACTTCGGCCGCGAGCGACGGGCCGCGGACCGGCTCAGCGGCCTGACCATCGTGCTTCCGTGCTTCGACGAGGCCGAGAACCTGCCGGACGCCGTCCGGTACGCGACGATCGCGGCCGAGCGCTGTGCGGCAGCGCACGAGATCATCGTGGTCGACGACGGCAGCACCGACGAGACCGTCGCCGTCGCGGGCCGGCTGGCGGCCGCGGATGCGCGCGTGCGCCTCATCGTCCACGGCGAGAACCGCGGCTACGGCGTCGCGCTGCGCTCGGGCATCGCCGCAGCGCAGCAGCCGTGGGTGCTGCTGATCGACGCCGACCTGCAGTTCGACGTGGGCGAGCTCGCGGCGTTCCTGCCGCTCGCGCCGTCGGCCGACCTCGTCGTCGGCTGGCGCATCCTGCCGCAGGGACCGGTCGGCCGGCGCGCGGGCGGCGCGCTGTGGAATCGCGTCGTGCGTGCGGCCTTCGACCTCCCCGTGCGTGACGTCGACTGCGCGTTCAGGCTCGCCCGCCGCGAGCTGCTGGAGCGCCTCGACCTGCGCGCCGGCGGGGCGCTCGTCGGCGCCGAGCTCCTGGCGAAAAGCGCTGCCGCCGGCGCCCGCGTGGCCGAGGTCCCGGTCCACCACCGGATCCGGGTCGCCGGCCGTCAGAACGGCTCGGGCGCGCGGCTGTCGGCGCGGACGCTGCGGGAGCTCGCCGGCCTGCGGCACGCATTGCACAGCGGCCTCCCGCCCAAGCCGGGTGCCTGACGACGGGCGCGCCGGCCCCGCGGAGGCCGGCCGCTGACTGCGTCGCCGCCCGCCGTTACCGTGGGCGCAGCGATGACGTCTCCGACCTTGGACATCCTGGTGTGCGACGACGAGTCGTCCCTACGCGAGGCGCTGCGCCAGTCCTTCCAGCGCGAGGGCCATCGCGTGCTGGCCGTCGCCGACGGCCGCGCGGCGATCGACCGCGCGACCACGCAGCACTTCGACGTGATCCTGCTCGACGTCGCGCTCGGCCCGGGGAGCCCCGACGGGTACGAGGTCTGTCGCGAGCTGCGCGCCCGGCGCAACGCTGTGGCGGTGATCATGCTCACCGCGCTCGACAGCGAGGCCGACGCCGTGCTGGGCCTGGAGGCGGGCGCCGACGACTACGTCGTCAAGCCGTTCCGCCCGGCCGAGCTGCGCAGCCGCATCCGCGCGGTGATGCGGCGCGTCGGGGCGGGGGACGGACGCACGGGCGGTGCGCTGCGGGTGGGCGCGCTGGCGTTGGACCCGGACCTGCGCGACGTCCAGCGCGACGGGCAGCAGGTCGACCTCACGTTCTCGGAGTTCGAGATCCTGCACGCGCTGATGGCCCAGCGGCATCGCGTCCACTCCAGGCACGACCTGCTGCGCGCGATCTGGGGCGACAGCGCGTACCGCGACCCGCGGTCGATCGACGTGCACGTCCGGCACCTGCGGGAGAAGCTCGAGGCGTCGCCGGAGGAGCCGCAGCTCATTCTCACGGTGCGCGGCGCCGGGTACCGCCTCGGCGAGCCCTGACCGTGCGCTTCGGCATTCGCGAGCGGTTCGTCGCCCTGCTGGCGGTGCTGTGCGCCCTGACCCTCGCCGTGGCGGCGGTGGGCCTGTTCTCGCCGCTCGACCGCCTCCTGCGGGACGCTGCGCGCGAGACGCTGGCGCAGTCGGTGCACAGCGAGCTGGGGGACTTCACGGCGCTGCCGTCCGAGGCTGTGCACCCCGGCGACCGGCGGCTGCTCGCCGCCATGCGGCCGCTGCGCCGCACGGGCGCCGACGTCGCGGTGCTCGACGGCTCCGGCCGTGTGCTGGCGACCACCGATCCGGGGCGCGAGGAGCCGTTCGTGGCGGCCCACGACGCCGTGCGCACCGGCAAGGAGCGCCGCCTGGTGGTCGGCGGCTCGCAGCCGGAGGCCGAGATCGCCGTTCCCGTCCACATCGACGGGGTGCCGGCGATCGTCGCCGCGCGCCGCCCGATCGAGGACGTCGAGGCCGTCACGCGACTCCTGCGCCGCGCGTTCGCGCTGGCAGCGGTCGCCGGGCTGCTCGGGGCGGTCCTGATGGGCGTGCTGATCGCCGGGCGCGCGGTCGGCCGGATCCGGCGGTTGCGCGACACCGCCGAACGCGTCGCGCAGGTCGGACCGGTCGCCGAGTTCCAGCCCGAGGGCGGGCGCGACGAGATCGGCGACCTGAGCCGGACCTTCGCGGTCATGCAGACCCGGCTGCGCGAGCAGGAGCAGGCCCGACGCGCCTTCGTGGCCACGGCCTCGCACGAGCTGCGAACGCCGGTCGCGTCGTTGCAGGTCATGCTCGATCTGCTGATCGCCGACCTGGACGCCGAGCCGGCAGCGATCGCCGACGCCCGGCAGCAGGCGCGCAGCGCCGACGAGCAGGCGGGCCGTCTGTCGCAGCTGGCCGGCGAGCTGCTCGACCTCAGCCGGATCGACGCGGGCTTGCCGTTTCGCCGGGAGCCCGTCGCGCTCGGCGAGGTGCTGCGCTCGGTCGTCGCCGAGCAGCAGGTGCGCCTCGGCGGGGAGGGACGGAGCGTGGGCATCGCCGACGGTGAGGACCGCTGGGCGTTGGCCGATCCTGGCAACGTCGCGCGGATCCTGCGGATCCTGATCGACAACGCCCTGCGCCACACCGCCGCGCCCGGCGGCGTCTGGACGCAGCTCACCACCGACGGGGATCGCACCGGGATCGCCGTGCAGGACGAGGGCCCGGGGATCGCCGCGGAGGACCGGGAGCGGATCTTCGAGCGCTTCGTCCGCGGCGTGGAGGCCCAGCCCGGCGGCTTCGGGCTCGGGCTGGCGATCGGGCGGGAGCTGGCCCGGCGCATGGGCGGCGACCTGGTGCTCGAGGACACTGCCGCCGGGGCTCGCTTCATCCTGTGGCTTCCGCGCGCCACGGCGCCGTGACCGTCGGCGCGCTTCGACGCGGCCCACGGTCAGGCCGACCGCAGGCCGGGAGCCTCCTGCGAGCGCCCCGGAGGACGGCGAGGGGCGTACGGCGACCGCGGCGCCGACGGCCGCGGGAACCTCGAGCATCTACCGCGCCCTCCCGGCGGCCGGGGTCGCCACGAGGCGGAAGAGCGTTCGCGGCGGCTGCCCCGCCGCCGCGCTCACGTCGACCGCGTGCCGCTGCGCCCAGCGGATGGCGTCCGCGCACCCGGTCTGCGAACACGATGCGCGGCCGAGCAGCGCGTAGCGCACCTGACCTGTGGCGACGAGCCGCTTCAGCGCAGCGCCGTCCAGCAGCGGGCGCCCCTTGAGGCTCGTGAGCATCAGCACGGGCCGGGCGTCGCGGATGATGAGCGGGGCGGCGCGCACGACGCTCGGGCTGGCGACCTCGTAGCGGGCCTGGCCCTGATGGTTGATCAGGAAGCGGCTCAGAGCGGCCAGCCGGGCGGGCGACGTGCGCAGCGGCACGCCGGCGTCGGAGCGATGCTGGCGGGCGACCGTGACCGCTCCCGAGGCCGGCACGGCGAGCACCGCGACCAGGCTGCAGGCGAGCAGGGCGGCGGTCCGCTGAGGATGGCTGCGCAGGACTGCGGCGGCCGCGCAGCCGGCGACGGCCGCGACCGCGACGATGACCGCCCACGTGGGCGGCGAGGCCAGGAGCACGCTGCCGGTGGCCACGACCGCGGCGGCGCCCACGAGCACTCCGGCGCTGAGGCGCCGGCCCGGTCGGGCCGCGGCGACCAGTCCGGCGAGCCCGACCCCGACGGCGGCGGCGATCGCCGGCGTCGCCGCCTCGAGGTAGCGCGGCTGCAGGCGCTGCATGTGGCTCAGCAGACCCACGCCGAGGACGAGCCACGTCCCCAGGAACACGGCTCCGGCCAGCGCCGGCCGGTCGGCGCGTCGATCCGCGCGGCGCCGCGCGATCCCGGCCGCGGCCGCGCAGGCGCCGAGCACCAGCGCGGCGAGCAGCATCGTCCCGACCGTCGTCGCGTAGCCGTGGCCGGAGGCGCGAAAGAACCGCGCGGCGCCCGGCGGGTCCAGCGCGAGGGCGGCCGGCGTCGCCGGGGTCCGCAGGCGGTCGATCCCGTTGAAGACGAAGATGACGTTCCAGATGCTGCCGTTCGTCGAGCCGATCGGCCACGGACGGCCGCTGAGCGGGGTCAGCGAGGCGGTGGCGATCCAGCCCAGGCTCACGGTGAGGAACGCCACGAGGCTGCCGCCGAAGGCCAGCGCGCGCCGGCGCCAGGGCAGGTCGACCGCGATGAGCATGAGCAAGGCGAGCGCCGGGAGGAAGATGAGCGCCTCGAACAGCTTCACGTTGAACGCCAGCCCGAGGGCGCCGCCGGCGGCGACGATCGGCCAGGCGCGGCGCGACTGCGCGCCGACGACGACCAGCCAGGCGGCGAGCACGTCGAGCAGCATCATGACCGAGTCCATCGTGTCGCTGTGGGCGGTGAGCACCGCCGTGGGGAGGACCGCGAGCGCCGCCGCGGCGCCGAGCCCCGCGCGGCGGCCGAACAGCCGGCGGACCAGGTCGTACAACAACGGGATCGCCAGGATCCCGGCGGCGACCTCGGGCACGCGGGTGGCGATCGCCGTGAAGCCGAGGAGCTTGACGCTCGCGACCTGGAGCCAGAGGTCGCCCGGGGCCTTGTCGATCGACACCTGCGCGCCCGGCTCGAAAGCGCCGAAGAAGAAGTTGTGCCAGGACAGCGTCATGCTGCGCACGGCGGCGTCGTAGTACGGGTTGGGCTCCACCCGGTCGAAGGCCCACAGCCGCAGCAGGGCGCCCAGCAGCACGATGCCCGCCAGCGGCGCGGCGGTCACGACGCCCGCATGCGCGGCGATCTGCGCGCGGGGCGCCGTCCGTCTCGAGGTCAGGGTCCCGGACTCCATGGACGCCCCTCAGCCCTTCGTCAGGATCCAGACCGTCACGGGCTCGCCGGCCAGCGCGGTCTCGTGGAAGGACCCCACGACGTACCGGCGCCCGGTGATCGTCACGGTTCCGCGCGATGGCAGCTTCGCGTGTGCGGCGGCCGGGAGGGAGGCCCGGACGTGCGCGGCGCTCCGCCCGCGAACGACGACGTCGACCGGGTAGTTGCGGTGCATGTAGCGCACGAAGCCGATCTCGTCCTGGATGGAGACCTGCAGGCGACCGAGCGTGCGCCCGCCGGGCGTGCGCAGCGTCATCTGGGTGGGAGCGACCACGAACGGGACACCGGCGTCCGCGAGCAGCCGAGAACCCTGCACGATGCGGACGCGCGAGACGTGCCAGTGGTACCAGACCGGCCCGAACTCTTGGCGGACGTATGCGCGCACCGCGCCGACGTTCCCGGACGCGAGCGCGCGTCGCAGGCCAGGGTCGCGACCCACTCGGTGCGGCGTCCCGACGGCGACGCCGCCGTGGGCCTCGTCGGCGTAGCGTCGCCGGGCGGTGGCGGTCAGGCGGTCGATCGACGTGGCCACCGCCTTCGCGGGGGCGGCGACGGTGGGGGTGGCGGCCGTCGGGGCCGGGGGCGTCGCGGCCGACGCGGCGCAGCCCGACGCCAAGCCGACGAGCGCGATGCCCGCGGCGCGGCGCGAGCGGACGAGCGGGGACATGGATCTCCGCCCTCTACGTCGCCGCGGGCGTGATCGGGGAGGCCACCGCCGGGCGGTCGGCCGGGCCGCGCAGGTCGGCGCGGAGCCGGCGGAGCTCGCGAAAGGCCCGCAGCACGACGCGCAGGTCCGCACCGCTCTGCTCGCCGGCGACGCGCGGGCGATGCTCGACCCCGAGCTCGCGCACGCGGGCGCCGCGCGCCCGGGCCCGTACGAGCAGCTCGGTGGAGATCATCGCGCCGCTGGAGGTGAGCGGCACCCCCGCGACGGCGTCGCGGCGGATCAGCTTGAACGCGCAGTCGACGTCGCGCACCCGCAGGTCGAACGTGCGCCGGACGAGCCAGTTCCACGCCGCCGCGTTGACGCGGCGGCGCATCGGGTCCTGGCGGTGGATGCGCCAGCCGAGCAGGAAGTCGGCCTCCGCAGTGAGCGGTACGAACTGGTCGAGCTGGTTGAGGTCGAACTGGAGGTCGGCGTCGGTGAGCAGCACCCACGGCATGCGCGCGGCCCGCAGCCCGGAGACGAAGGCGGCGCCATAGCCTCGGTTCTGGCCGTGCTGGACAACCACGACGTGGGGCACGTCCCGCGCCACGTCCCGGGCGATCTCGGCGGTCCCGTCGCTCGAGCCGTCGTCGACGACCACGATCTCGTGCTCCTCGGCGCTGCGCGCCGCAGCGCTCCGGGCGTCGTCGATCGCCGCGGCGATGTTGGGCGCCTCGTCGAAGCACGGCAGCACGACGGTCAGGCCCGGAAGTCGGGCGGCGGGTGGGCCTTCGTCGTGGTCGCGCCGGCCGGCGGGCGCCGCGATGGTCTGCGTGGTCACGGTCTGTGCCTCCAGGGAGATGGCTCGCAATGGAGGCCAGCGTGGGGCCGCGGCGCTTCGCACCGGGTTGGGCATCGATTGGTCTTGTGTTAGCGGCGTCGCGCGCTAACGCGATCCCAACGCGCCGCACGCGCAGCGCACGTCGAGATGCCGTGAGCATCGCCGCCATGACGCACGACGAGCTCCAGGCGATGCTCGCCAGCGACGAGCGCCACTGGTGGTACCGCGGCCGCCGGCGGGTGCTGCGAGCCGAGCTCGACCGGCTCCCGCTCGCACCCGATCCTCGACTGCTCGACGCCGGCTGCGGCTCGGGTCGCACGCTCGACGAGCTGGCCCGCTACGGGCGCGTGTCGGGAATCGACCTCAGCCCGGAGGCGGTCGCGGCCGCCCACCGGCGCGGCCACCGGGATGTGCGGGTCGGCCACGTGGAACGGCTGCCGTTCCCGGACGCGACGTTCGACGTCGTGACGTGCCTGGACGTCGTCGAGCACACGCCCGACGACCGCGCGACGCTCGCCGAGCTGCGGCGGGTGGCGCGTCCCGGCGGCCTGCTGCTGGTCACCGTTCCCGCCTACCAGGCGCTGTGGTCCTGGCACGACGAGGTCAACCTGCACTACCGGCGCTACGACAGCTCGTCGCTGCGCGCGGCGGCGCGTGCGGCGGGCTGGGACGTCGTGGGCGACACCCACTTCAACAGCCTGCTGCTGGGACCGGCCGCCGCGGTGCGCGTCGCGCAGCGCCGACGGCGCCGCCATACGCACTCCGACCTGGACCTCACCCCCCTGCGCCTCAACGGCGTGCTCGAGCTGCCGCTGCGGCTCGAGGCGCGGCTGTTGGCCTCGGGCACGCGCCTGCCGGCCGGCCTCTCGCTGCTCGCCGTCCTGCGCCGTCCCGCTCTGCGCGAGCCGCGGCGCGCTGAAGCGGACCTCTGGCGCGCTGACGGTCCTCGTCATCATCGGCTCCGGCGCCGGTCGAGCGTCACGAGCTCGATCGCCGACGGGTCGGTCCGGGCGACGAGCACGGTGCCCTAGCGCGTGCACGGAAGGTCACGACCGCCAGCGAGCGCGCCGGCAGGTCGAGCAAGTACCGCCGGTTCTGAGGACAGGTGCAGCGCGGCCCGCCGCGCCGGGCGGGGAACCGCCAGACGCCTGCGCAGCCGGTTCGTCGCCCCGACGGGATCGTGACGCGCGCGCGGTTGCGCGCAAGCAGCGCGAGCCGTCGCGCGCCGGAACGGTCGATGGTCGCCCAGGCCCGCAGACCGTCGCCACCGCGGACGTCGACGGCGACCAGGCGGCTGCCCGACGGCGCCGCGCGGGCGAAGGCGAGCATCCCGGCCAGCGGCGGGCGGGCGACCACCCGCGAGCCGGTGACCGCGAACGGCGCGTACTGCGCGCCGCGCCACGTGTGGACGCTGGCTCCGGCTGCGCCGGCGCGCAGGATCGCGAAGAGCGTGTCGGTGAGCCACACGGCGGCCGCGCGGGAGTCGCTGAAGTGCGGGCGCCCGCCGCAGGCCGCCGAGTTGAGCTCGTCGACGCGGAGCGGCAGGCCGTACCGGTGAGCGATCGCCAGCAGCGGCCGCAGACCGGCCACGCGGTCCCGGGAGGCCGCTGAGCTCATGAGCCAGTCCTGCGACGGCGTCGGGGCGCTGCACTGCGGCAGGGCGTACAGGTGCGCGGCGAGCGCACCGGGGCGGCGCCCCCAGCCGCGCAGCAGGCGCGGCAGCGACGGCCACCAGCCGGGGCCCGCGAACCCGCCGACGACCAGGCGCGGGCCCGCCGGTCGCGCGAGCGTGCGGAGATATCCATCGGCCTGCCACGCGTAGGTGGCCACGTCGTAGTGCGCGTCCTTGGTCAGGCGCCGGTGCAGGTGGCCGCCGCGGCGAAAGGTGTGTCCGCGGCGGTAGAGGTCGGGCTCGTTGCCGATCTCCAGCGCGGCGAGGGCGCCGGGCGGCAGGCGGCGGCGGGCCTCGGACGCCATCGCGTCGGCGTTGGCGGGATCGTTCAGGGCGAGGTTCAGCCCCAGCGTCACGGGACCGCCGAGCCTGCGCGCGAGCCAGGCGATGGCGTCCAGGACCCCCGGCCCGACGTCCTGCAGCACGGTCGGCGGGCGCGGACGCCCGGACGGGTTCCACCACGCCTGGTCGCCGGTGTCGCCGCCGATGCGCAGCGCCAGCGGCGTGCCCTGGGCCCGATCCAGCGGCGCCAGCACCCGCGGCAGCGCGCCGCGCCGATCACGCCGCGGGCCGGTGTAGGGCACGACGCTGTCCCACTCGATCGACAGCCCGAGGAAGGACGGCGGCACGACCGGTCCCCGCGCGGCGGTCCGGATCCGCACGACCGCTGTGGCGCCGGTGTGCCGCTGCGAGCCGCCGCCGTCGACGTGGCGCGCCACCACCACGCCGGCTGCGACCGCGATCGCCGCGATGAGCACCATCCCGAGGGCACTTCGCGCCGTGGAGTCCGGCAGCCCCACGGCGCCATGCTACGCCGAGGCCGGCGGGGACCGGTCGGCCTCGGGGTCAATCGGGGCTGCGGTCAGTGCGCGATCGGGGAGTGGGGAAGCGTCTCGTGGCGACGGTGCAGGGCGAGCGCGCTCCCCAGCGCGATGGCCACGAGGCCGAGCGCGCCGCCGGCGCCGATCGCCGCCGAACTCCAGTCGAAGCCGGAGGCCGACTGCGTGGCCACGGCCGGCGCGACGCCGTCCGCCGTCGCGGAGTCCGCGGCGTCGGGCGAGCGCAGATCCTGGACGACCTGCGCCGGAACGTCGCTGGCGTCGGGCGAGCGGAGATCCTGCTGGAAGGCCGGACGGGGCGGTGCGGCAGCCTCGACGGCGTCCGGCGAGCGCATGTCTTGACCCCCGGTCGCGGCGATGGCCGGCCCGGCGAGCGCCGCGCTGCCGAAGGCGACGGCGATGGTGGTGGCGAGACGAGTACGCGGACGCATGGATGTCTTCCTTCGGATCGGTCGACCGCCCGGTGCGGGCGGGCCGCAATGAACCTCCCGACTTCCGGTTTCGCGCCGCCCACGAGCGCCCATTCCTTGCCCATGGCTGCCCAGACCGGGCCGCTTGATGTCGTCCTAGCTCGGGGCGTAGCGTGGGCGACGAGGAAGCGCCACATGGACTTTCGCCTGCTCGGCCCCCTCGAGGTCTCCGACGGTGACCGCACCGTGAAGGTCGGCGAGGGCCGCCAGCGCAGCGTCCTGGCGATCCTGCTCCTGCACCACGACGAGACGGTGATGAGCGATCGGCTCATCGACGCGCTCTGGGGCGAGTGCCCGCCCGCCACCGCCGGCAAGGTGCTGCAGAACCACGTCGCCCACCTCCGGCGCGCGCTCGGCGACCGCGGCGGCGTGCTCCTGCAGACCCGCGGCCACGGGTACGCGCTGCACCTCGACGCCGGCCAGCTCGACGTCGAGTGCTTCGAGCGGCTTGCGCGCCAAGGCGGCGAGGCGCTGGAGCGCGGCGATCCCACGGAGGCCCGCCGGCAGCTCCAGGAGGCGCTCGCGCTGTGGCGCGGCCCCGCGCTCGCCGACCTCGCCTACGAGCCGTTCGCCCAGCCGGAGATCGCCCGGTTGGAGGCGCGGCGCCTGACCGCGCTGGAGCGGCGCCTCGACGCCGATCTCGCCCTCGGCCGCGCCCAGGAGATCGTGCCCGAGCTGGAGGGCCTGGTCGCCGAGCACCCCACGCGCGAGCGCCTGCGCGGCCAGCTGATGCTGGCGCTCTATCGCGCCGGCCGGCAGGGCGAGGCCCTGCAGGTGTACCGCGAGGTTCGCCGCGCGCTGATCGCCGAGCTCGGCCTCGAACCCGGCCCGGCGTTGCGGGACCTCGAGGCGGCCATGTTGCGTCAGGATCCCGCGCTCGCACCGGCGTCCGTCGCGTGGACGGCCATCCGGCGCCGGGAGCAGCAGCGAGGCTTCGGCCTGATCGTCGTCGGCGGCGCGCTGGTGATCGCCGCCGCCATCGCCGCCGCGTTGCTGTCCGGACGCCTCGGCGGGGACGAGGCCGAGCCCGAGCTCCTGCTCGCCGAGGGCCGCGTCGCTGCGGTCGACCCGTCCAGTGGCCGTATCCGAAGCTCCGCGTACGTCCCCGGCAAGCCCGACGCGGTCGCGGCGTCCGGCGGCCGCGCTTGGGTCCAGAGCACGGAGGCGGGGACGCTGACCGGCATCGACCTCGCCCGGGGCGCGGTGGCCGACGTGGTCGCTCCGGGCGGCCGGCTCGGAGCCGTCGCCGCCGCGGCAGGGGCGCTGTGGACCGTCGACGTCGGGCGCCGGCGGCTGCTCGAGCTGCATCCCGGCTACGCGACGCCCGCGCGTCGCGTGCCGCTGCCCGAGCCGCCCGCGACCGGACCGCTGCCGCAGGACCGCAACGGCCCGTGGGCCGTGGCCGCAGGGAACGGCGCGGTCTGGGTGAGCGACGGATCGGCGCGCGTGCTGCGCGTGAACGCCCGCGACGGCAGCGTGCGGCGGCTGGATGTCCAGTACCGGATCAACGACGTCCTGGTCTTCGCGGGGGCGGTCTGGCTGCTGAGTGGGGCGTCGGCCAGCGTGCTGCGTCTCGACGCGCAGGGGCGGGGCCGGCCGGTGCGCATCGACATCGCCGACCGTCGTGGCGTCAACCCGCCGTACCCGACCTCCGTGGCCGCCGGGCTCGGCGCCGTCTGGGTGCTCAACGGCAACACCGCGACGGTCACCCGGATCGATCCCGCCCAGCTGGCCCCGGTGAGCACCGTGCGGATCGGGATCGAGCGCTCTCCCCGGCGCCTCGCCGTCGGCGCCGGCGCCGTCTGGGTGGCCAACGGCGACGGGACGCTCGCGCGGATCGACCCGGCGGGCGGCGTGCCGCGCATCCTGCCGGTGGCGCACGGCCTGAACGATCTCGTCGTGGCGGGAGGCGCGGTGTGGGTCACGGCGACGCAGGGGTCCGGCGCATCGCCGGCCGCGCCCGTCGCCATGAGCGCAGGGCGGCCGACCGTGCGGGCGCTGGCGACGTCGTCGTGCTCGCCGGTCGCGCAGCGCCGGGGCAGCCATCCGCGGCTGCTGATCGCGTCCTCGCTGGCGCTGCAGGGGCCGAGCGCCACCGCGGGCGTGCCGATGACCGAGGCGGTCCGGCAGGCCGTCCGCGACCGCGGGTTCCGGGCGGGGCGCCATCCGCTCGCGTTCCAGGCCTGCGACGACTCGGTCGCCGACCCGCGGCTGGTCGGGATCGCCAAGTGCCGCGCCAACGCGCGGATGTTCGCGCGCAACCCGAGCGTCGTCGGCGTCGTCGGGCCGTTCACCTCGTTCTGCGCCGCGGCGGCGCTGCCGATCCTCAACGGCGCCCGGCCGCCCGTCGCGCTGATCAGCCCGTCCAACACGTACGTCGGCCTGACACGGAGCGGCCCCGGGACACTGGCCGCCGAGCCCGAGCGGTACGCCGCGGGCGGCGTGCGCAGCTACGTGCGCGTCATCGCGCGCGATGACGTCCAGGGCGCCGCGGACGCCCAGCTCGCGCAGCGCCTCGGGGCGCGCCGGGCCTTCGTGGTGCGCGAGCCGCACGCCTACGGCCTCGGGATCGCGATGAGCTTCAGGAGGGCGGCCTGGCGCCTCGGGATACGCGTCGCCGGGGTCGCCGACTGGACGTCGTCGGAGGCGCTGCGCCGGGTCCGCGCCGTGCGCCCCGACACCGTCCTGCTCGCCGGCACGCTCGATGCCCACAGCGCCGACCTGCTCCCCGCGCTGCGGCGGGCGCTCCCCCGGCGAACGCGGTTCATCGCGCCTGACCGCTTCGCCATCGACACCGCCGTCACGACGCTGAGCAATGCGTCCGACGGCCTGTACGTCACGGTGGCCGGCCTGCCGACCGAGCGACTGCCCGTCCGGGGCCGTCGCTTCATCGGGCGGCTGACGACGGCCGTCGGCGGTCCGCCGGACCCCTACTCCGTCTACGCGGCGCAGGCCACGGAGGTGCTGCTCGGAGCGATCGCGACGTCGGACGGCACACGCGCGTCCGTCCGCCGGGCGCTCTTCCGGACGCGCGTGCGGCATGGCCTCGTCGGCGACTTCGCCATCACGCCGTCGGGCGACACCACCGAGCGTTCGGTGTCGGTCTACCGCGTCACCAGGGGCGAGCTGCGCCTCTGGGACGTCGTGCGTCCGCCGCCGAGCCTGCTCCGCCCGCGTTGACGCTCAACGAGCGGCGCGGGTCCAGTCGACCGACAGCGCCGGCGCGCCGGTGAGCGTCTGCAGCACCACGCAATAGCGCTCGGTGAGCTCGACGAGCTTCTCGATCCCGTCGTCCTCGGCGCCGGTGTCGAGCGCGAACCGCAGCCCGATCGCCGCGAAGCCGACCGGTGCTGCGCGGTCGACGCCCAGGGTGCCCCGGAAGTCGAGGACGCCCTCGGCCGTCACCTGCCCTTCCACGTCGATCGCCAGGGCCGTGGCGACGGCCCGCATCGTCACGCCGGCGCACGCCGCGAGCGCCTCGAGCAGCAGGTCGCCCGAGCACAGCTGCGTGCCGTCGCCGCCCGAGGCCGGGTGCAGGCCGGCGACCGCGAGCGCTTGGCCCGTCTGCACCCTGCACGTCACACCCTCGCCGAGGGTGGCGTGCGCGGTCAGGGTCACCAGGGCCGCGGCCGGGTCCTCGCGATAGCGCTCCTTCAGCGGCGCCTGGACGGCCCGCAGCTCATCGTGTCGCACGAGCGTTCTCCTCAGCGGTTGGTGCGGTGCGAGAAGGCGCGGGTGGCGCTCGTGGTCCGCGTGGGTCCCACGATGCGCCACCGCGTCACTCCATCAGGCGTGGACGAGCTCCAGCACGTTGGACTCCGCGCGGTTGACCAGGACCTCACCGGTGAAGGCCTGCGTGCGCTCGAGCTGCACGTCGGCCAGGTGCTCGGCGATGAACTGGGCCGCGAGCTCGTTGGACCGCATCGACGCCTCGCGGTCGGTGAAGACGGTCGTGGTGAACAGGTCGCCCGAGCCGCAGTCGATCAGCTCGTAGGCGACGAAGCCGTCCATCTGCGCGAGCTGGTCGGCGAAATGCTCGTCGGTGGTGTGCGCGATGTCGCGCACGTCGTCGGGGCGACAGCACTGGCGGATGGTGGTGTACACCGCTCCTCCTTCTGCGCGTGGATGAGACAATGGACGTCCGGCACTGCCGGGGCGCGTCGGTCACGAGCCTCCTTCCCGCCACGGGCGACGGCTCTTGGGTGGCGCCGATGCTACGCCGGGTCGCCGGTCGCCGCCAGGCACGCGGTTTGCGCAGGCGACTCAGCGATCGTGTCCCAGGTGCTGCAGGTACCAGTCGCGGGCGAGCACGGCCACGCGCTCGAGCGCGCCCGGCTGCTCGAACAGGTGGGTCGCCCCCGGCACGATCTCGAGGCGGGCCGGGCCTGCGAGCGCGGCCAGGGCCCGCTGGTTGAGGCGCAGGACCTCGTGGTCGTGGCCGCCCACGATCAGCAGCGTCGGGGCGGTGACGCGCCGCAGGGCGTCGCCGGCGAGGTCCGGCCGCCCGCCGCGCGAGACGACGGCGGTCACGCGGTCGGGGCGGTCGGCGGCCGCGACGAGCGCGGCGGCGGCGCCGGTGCTGGCACCGAAGCACCCGACGTCGAGATCGCCGGTGGCCGGGTCCGCCGCCAGCCAGTCGATGCTGGCGATCACGCGCCGTCCCAGCAGTGCGACGTCGAAGCGCAGGTGCCTGGTCCGGAGGTCGACGGCCTCTTCCTCAGCGGTGAGGAGATCGAGCAGGAGGGTGGCGAGACCTGCCTCGTCCAGGACGCGCGCCACCGCGCGGTTGCGCGGGCTGAAGCGCCCGCTGCCGCTGCCGTGGGCGAACACGACGACGCCCCGCGCAGCGGGTGGGACGCCCAGATCGCCGGCCAGCGGGACGCCGTCGGCGGACACGGTGACCGCGCGCGCGACGTCGGTGCCACGCTGCTCCGCCATCGGAGGACGCCCGATCGCCTCAGGCTCCGGAGGGGTAGGTCTCGGGCAGCTCGCCGGCCTTCCACTGGCTGGTGCGCTCGAGCGGTCCGAGCGCGTGCGTCTCGTCGAGGTGGATGACGACGTCGAACTGCTCGCCCAGCCGGGCGTTGAAGGAGTGCAAGATGCGCTCGGTCCCGGGCTGGTACGTGGTGAAGCCGACGAGCAGGGCCTCACAGCCGTGACGCTCGCGGACCAGCCGGCCCACGCACGCCACCTCGAAGGCGACGGGTACGCCCCCGCGCGCCAGGGCCAGGACGACGACGTCGTCGTCGCCGGCGTACTGGCGCAGGTGCTCGGCCAGCAGCCGGCCGGCCTCCTGGCGGTTCCTGAAGCGCTGCTTGACGGCGTCCACCTCTGGCTCCTTGAGGATCCTCGAGCTCTGTGCACGACCGTAGGGCGTGGCCGTGTGCGCGCAAGAGGCTCTGGCCGAGCTGCGGGTGGTGGTCCGGGTTCTGGCCGGGCTGCCGGTGGGTGGCCGCTTCGGCGATGCGGGGCCGTGCGCTCCCGGCCGCGACGCGTTGCTCAGCCGTGGTGGTACCACGGCTCGGCGTCGAGGGCCGTCGCGAGCGCGCCGGCGCCTCCGCTCAGGACCGGTGCGCCGTGCGTGACGAGGACCCGCCGGGCGGGCAGCTCGCGCAGCGGCGCGAGCGTGGGCACGAAGCGGTCGCGGTACCAGGCCACCCGCCTGTCGTCGACGACGTCCTGCGACCAGAGACGCAGCTCGTCGTCCGGCGTGCTGACGAGCGCGTCGCCGAACGCGACGGCGTCGTGGGACGGGATCCAGAGCGGGCGCTCGGTGCGCCTCGGGCGTCCGATCGCGAACGCTCGGACGCCGCCGGGGCCGGCGTCGCCGCCCGGCTCCAGCGGGGTGAAGCAGGCGTCCTCGGCGAGGCGGCTCGCCGCGTTGGGCGGGCCCCAGATGCGCGCGTCGAAGCGCTCGCTCAGCAGCGCAGCGGAGCGCACGTGGTACGCGATCGTGACGAGGACGTGCACCGCGGCGGCGCCGGAGGCGAGCGCGTCGAGCTGGCCCAGGACCTGACCGGCGGCGACCGCGTCGCCGTCGCCGCTCGGGACGAGCGGATCCAGCAGCAGCAGCTCGTCCCCGGCGGTGAGCGCGAAGCTCGCGACCTCCGCGCCGAAGGCCCCGGGATGCCAGTCGGGATGCCGGGCCGTCCAGCGCCAGAGCCCGGGAGCGAGCCGCTTGGGCGGGCTCATGCGTGCGGGATCCGGACGGCGCCACCGGTGACCTGGACGGCGGCGCGCCCCGGTTCGAGGTCGATCAGCAGCCGGCTGGGCCGGCCCATGTCGTCGCCCTGGTGGACGGTCACGCGCACCGGCGGCGTGACCGCGCCGAGCGCGCGCAGGTAGGCCCCGAACGCCGCGGCGGCGGCGCCGGTCGCCGGGTCTTCGACCACGCCGCCGACCGGAAACGGGTTGCGAGCGTGGAACGTCGTCGCGGCCTCGCGCCAGACGAGGTCGACGGTCGTCAGGTCGCGGTCCGACATGTAGGACTTGAGCTCGTCGAAGTCATAGTCCAAGTCGGCGAGCCGCTCGCGCGACGCCGCGGCGAGCACGAGGTGGCGCGCGCCCGCGTAGGCGACCCGTGGCGGGAGGGCCGGATCGAGGTCGTCGCGGGTCCAGCGCAGGGCGGCGAGGGCGGCGTCGACGTCGGCGTCGCCGATCTCCGACACCTCCGGGTCCACGCTCGTCAGCGTGGCGGTGATCGCACGGGCGCCGTCGTCGTCGCCGTCGCCGTCGGCCGCGGTCCGCACGGCGACCGGGCCGGCGGCCGTGCGCAGCAGCACGTCGCCCAGGCCGTCGCGCTGCGCCAGCGCCACCGCCGTGGCGATCGTCGCGTGCCCGCAGAACGGCACCTCGGCGACGGGGCTGAAGTACCGCACGTCGTACTCGCGGTCGGCGCCACCGGTGAGGAAGGCGGTCTCGGAGTAGCCGACGTCGGCGGCGATGGCCTGCATCGCTGCGTCGTCGAGCGCCCCGGCGTCCAGCACGACGCCGGCCGGGTTGCCGCCCCCGGGCACGTCGGTGAACGCGGCGAGGCGCAGGATCTCGGGGTCCGGGCTCATGCCGAGGACACTACGGTCAGCGTCCGCGGCGCGCGAGGGCGGCTCCCGTCAGGCAGAGCGCGCGGCCGGCCAGCGCGAGACCGGGCGGCGTCTCGCCGAAGTAGGCCCAGCCCATCAGGGTCGCCAGCGGCGGGACGAGGTACGTCGTGGCGCCCATGCGTCCCGCGGTCGTGTGCGTCAGCGCGTAGGCCCAGAGCGTGAACGCGATCGCGGTGGGGAAGAGGCCGAGGTAGATCGTCCAGCCGATCGCCTCGCCGCCGGCGTCGGCGCTCTCCTGCACGAGTTGGGGGGTGAACGGGACGCAGCAGATCGCGCCGATGACGCAGGCCAGCCACGTGATCGCCAGCGGTGAGCTGCGGCCCAGCAGCGGCTTCTGGGCGACGACGCCGCCGGCGTAGGTGATCGCCGCGACGAGGCACAGGGCGGCGCCGGCGCTCGCGGCGAGTCCTCCGTCAGACGTGGCGATGCCGATCAGCACGGCGCCCGCGAAGGCGACCGCGCAGCCGATCAGCAGCATGCGCGGGAACCCCTCCTTCAGCAGCACGCCCGCGAGCACGGCGATCAGGACGGGGCCGACGTTGACCAGCATGGCGGCGGTGCCGGCATCGACGTGTCGCTCGGCCTCGTTGAGCGCCACGTTGTAGATCCCGAACCACAGGACGCCGCACAGGATCAGGCGCGGCAGGTCGGCGCGGGGCGGCAGCGGCTCGCGCCGGATCGCGACGAACGCCCCCAGCGCCACGCTGCCGATCAGCAGCCTGGCCAGGGAGAGCGCACCGGCCGAGAAGTCCTGGCCCGCCGCGCGGATCCCGACGAACGCCGAGGCCCACAGCCCGACGGTCGCCAGGGCCGCTCCGAGCACGAGGACGGAGGGCGCCGAGGGCGTTCGGGGTGGGGCGGTGGTGACCGTGGCCATGTGCGGAGGGACGCTGGATCCGGGACGCTTCGGAGCTGGCCGAAGCTTTCGGGGGTGTGGTGGGCAACGGAGCGAGCGTACGTGGCGTGAGGTCACGGGACTGTGGCCGTCTGCGACGAAACGGCGGAGGGCGTGTGCCGCAACTGCGGCGTCCGCGCTCGACGCCCGCGCCTTCCCCTACCGTCATGACACACATGAGCACCGCCATCGACACCCGTGCCGAACAGCTTCTCCAGGCGCTCGCCGGACCCGACGCGCGCTTTCGCGAGCACCAGCTCGACGCGATCCGCGATCTCGTCGACGATCGCGCGCGGGTCCTGTGCGTGCAGCGCACGGGCTGGGGCAAGTCGGCGGTGTACTTCGTGGCGACCGCGCTGCTGCGCGAAGACGGCCCCCACCCACCCGCGGGACCCACGCTCATCGTCTCGCCGCTGCTGGCGCTCATGCGCAACCAGATCGATGCGGCACGCAAGCTCGGTCTGCGCGCGCACACCGTCAACTCGACCAATCGCGACGCATGGAGCGAGGTCGCCGGACTGCTCGAGAACGACGCCGTCGACCTGTTGCTCATCAGCCCCGAGCGGCTCAACAACCCGCAATTCCGCGAGCAGATGCTGCCCATGTTCGCCGAGCGCGTGGGCCTTCTCGTGGTCGACGAGGCGCACTGCATCAGCGACTGGGGGCACGACTTCCGGCCCGACTACCGCCGCATCGGCGACATGCTGGAGCGCCTGCCCGACGGCGTCGGCGTGCTCTGCACGACGGCGACCGCCAACGATCGCGTGGTCGCCGACGTGTCCGAGCAATTGCAGGCCGGGCGCGAGCAGGCCGAGCTGCGGACCTACCGCGGCGCGCTCGGCCGGTCCAGCCTGCGGTTCGAGGTCGTCGACCTCCCGTCGCAGGCCGACCGCCTCGCGTGGCTGGCCCAGCGGCTGCCCGAGCTGCCGGGGTCGGGGATCGTCTACACGCTCACCAAGCGCGACGCCGATCTCGTCGCCACGTGGCTGACGGGCCAGGGCATCGCGGCCGAGGCCTACAGCGGCGAGGTCGAGACCGACCGCCGGGTGGACGTCGAGGACCGGCTGTTGCGCAACGAGCTGAAGGCCGTCGTGGCCACGAGCGCGCTGGGCATGGGCTATGACAAGCCCGACCTGGGGTTCGTCGTGCACTACCAGGCGCCCGGCTCGGTGATCTCCTACTACCAGCAGGTCGGCCGTGCCGGGCGCGGCATCGAGCGCGCCGAGGTCGTGCTGCTGCGGGGCGCCGAGGACAAGCGCATCCAGGACTTCTTCATCGAGCAGGCCTTTCCGCGTCGGGAGGTCGTCGACCGCGTCCTCGAGCACCTCGAGGCCGTCGGCCACGACGGCGCGACCACGCAGGAGCTGATGGCGCAGGTCAACCTCGGCCGCGGGCGGATCGAGGGCTTGTTGAAGGTGTTGGACGTCGAGGGCGCGGTGGACCGCAACGGCTCGCGTTGGCTGGCTTTTCCGGGCGGCGCCTGGACCTACGACGGCGAGCGCTACGGCCGCATCACCGAGCTGCGCCGGCGCGAGCAGGCCGCGATGGCGGGGTTCGGGACCGACGGGCGCTGCCTGATGCGCGCGCTGCAGGAGGAGCTCGACGATCCGGACCCACAGGACTGCGGGCGCTGCTCGGTCTGCGCCGGTGCGCGCTTCAATGGATCACTCGACGCGACCATGGTGCGCGACGCCGCGCTGCATCTGCGCTCGCGGCCGGTGCTGCTCGAGGTCAAGAAGATGGCGCCCGACGCCGACGGCCGCATGAAGAAGGTGCCCGAGCATGTGCGCGCCGAGGAGGGCCGCGCGCTGGCACGGCTCGGCGACGGCGGCTGGGATCCGCTCATCCAGGCCGGACGCTCCGGCGGGCAGTTCGACGACGAGCTGGTCGCCGCCGCAGCCGAGGCGGTGCGTCGCTGGAACGTGCCGCTGGGATGGGTGACGGCGGTGCCGTCACAGCGCAGCGGCGCGCTCGTGCCGGACTTCGCGGCCCGCCTGGCGGGCGCGCTCGGGCTGCCGTGCGCGCCGGTGCTCCAGCGCGTGACCGACGGGCCTCCGCAGCGCGAGATGGCCAACGCGGCGCAGCAGGTCGCCAACGTCCGCGGCGCCTTCGCGGTGGCCGGAGAGCTGCCGCAGGGGCAGTCGGTGCTCCTGGTCGACGACATCCGGTTCAGCGGCTGGACGCTGGCGATGGTGGCCGGGCAGCTGCGCCAGAAGGGCGCCGGGCCGGTCTTCCCGTTCGCGCTGGCGACGGCGTTCTGAGCGGGCCTTGATTCGCAACTGAGTGGTTGCGTATCCTGGGGCGCATGGAACGCGACGACCGACTCCGCGCCACGTACGACGCCTTCAACGCCCGGGACATCGAGGGCGTCCTGCGCCAGCTGACCGCCGACGTCGACTGGCCCAACGCCTGGGAAGGCGGTCGCGTCCACGGCCACGACGGCGTCCGCGACTACTGGACGCGCCAGTGGGCGGCCATCGACCCGAGCGTGCAGGTGGTGGCACTCACGGCACGACCGGATGGCCGCGTCGCCGTCGAGGTCCAGCAGTCGGTCCGCGATCTCGATGGCGCGCTGCTCGGCGAGGGCCGGGTGCTGCACATCTACACCTTCCGCGGTGACCTGGTGGAGCGGATGGACGTCGAGGAGGAGCTCCCCCGGCGCGCGGAGTGATGCCGCAGGTGGAGCGGATCGACGTCGAGGAGGAGCTCCTCCGGGACGCGCACCGATCCGGCGGGTTCAGCGTGGCGAGGGGTCGAGGCGATCGATGAGCGTTCGCAAGCGTTCGTCGGGGAGCGGCAGCGTGGTCGGGCCGATGCCTGCCGTCGCCTCCAGGCCGCGGAGCGCGCCGGAGGTCAAGATCGCGTCGGCGGTCGCCAGGTCGTCGAGCGACAGCGGGCGCTCGCGGGTGGGGATCCCGAGCGTCGCGGCCTGGGCGAGCACGCGCGCTCGCGTGACGCCCGGCAGGATCCGGCCGTCGAGCGGCGGCGTGACGAGCTGACCGTCGTAGACGACGAAGACGTTCGCGCGCGTGGTCTCGAGCACGCCGCCGTCGAGGTCGACGAGCAGCGGCAACGCCGGGGTGACCGCGCCGGCCAGCGCGTCGACGAGGCGCCGGTCGCGCCATTTGTGCGCACCCAGGCCACCGGGGACCACGACCGGCGCCAGCGTCGCGGGCGCGCCCGCCGCCGGCAGCGGCGCGGCCTCCAGCGCGACGTCGCCCTCGGCGCCGAGCACGATCCGGATCCGGCACGGCCCACCCTGCTCGAGCGCGGCGTGCTCCAGCAGCGCGGGCAGCGCCGGCGACAACGACACGCCGTACAGCTCGCGCGCCGACCGCGCGAGCCGCGCGAGATGGTCCTCCGCCGCGACGGCCGCGCCGTCCCGGACCAGCACCGTCTCGAAGACGCCCCCGGCCGGATCGGGCCTCGGCGTCGGGTGCACCCCGAGGCGGAGCGGGAGCGGCGGGCGGCGGGCGTGCGCCGGGCCGGCCTCGCGCCCGGCCGCGCCGGCAGCGCGCCCGGCCGGGCCAGCTGCGCGGTAGGCCGGGCCAGCCGCGCGCTGGGACCCGTCGCCCCCGCGCGGGGCCCCGTCGCCCGGGCGCTCGCCCCGATCGCCCGCGCCCTCGGGCGCGTCGTCGACCTCCAGCGTCGCGCCGATCGCGGTCAGCAGCGGCCGCGCCTTGGCGAGGCACTCGGCTGCCTCGGCGTCGGGGTCGGAGTCGGCGACGACGCCGCCGCCGACATCGAGCCAGACGTCGCCGTCGCGGCATTCGAAGGTGCGGATCGCGACGCTGAGCGCCAAGCCGGCGGCCGGGCTGGCGAAGCCGATCGCGCCGCAGAACGCCTGGCGTGCCGTCGACTCCAGCTCGCTGATGACGTCCATCGCCGCGAGCTTCGGCGCGCCGGTGACAGAACCCGGGGGAAACAATGCGGAGACCAGCTCACCGTCGCCGATCCCGCGCGCCCGGCGGCCCACGACCTCGGACACGAGATGCCACACGCCGGCGTGCGGGCGCACCTCGGCCAGCGCCGCGACCGCGACCGAGCCGGGCGTGCTCACCCGGCCAAGGTCGTTGCGCATCAGGTCGACGATCATCACGTTCTCGGCGCGGTCCTTGGCGGCCGAGGCGAGCTCGGCGCGCTGCGTCTCGGCGGCCTCCGGGTCGGCCGGACGTGGTCGCGTCCCCTTGATCGGCGCGCTGCGCACGGTGTCTCCGCGACGCTCCACGAACAGCTCCGGCGACAGGCTCGCCACCGCGCCCCACGGACCGCTCAGCCACGCTGCGCGGTCGGGGGCGAGCGCGGCGACGCCGCGCGTGAGGAGGTCGACGGGATCGCCCTGCAGGGTCGCGCGCAGGCGCAGCGACAGGTTGGCCTGGAACAGGTCGCCGGCGGCGATCCGCTCGCGACATGCCGCGACCGCGCGTGCATGGCCGGCGGGAGACGGCGTGGCCCGCCAGGGTCCCGGGGCGACCGCGCTCGCCTCACCCCGCTCCGCCACGCCGGCGGCCAGGCGCTCGCGCAGCACGTCGAGGCGCCGCTGCAGCGCGTCGGCGCGGGCGTCGGTCCACAGCGCCTCGAACCACCAGCGGCCGTCGTGATCAAGTCGCAGCACATGGTCGTGGAAGGCGAGGACGGCGTCGGGGAGCCGCTCCGGCGCGGGCGGCGGGGGTGACAGCGTCTCGAGCCGCCGCCCCAGCCCGTAGCCCAGCATCCCGAACCAGCCGCCGCCGACGAAGCCCGCGGGCGCGCCCGTGAGGGCCGGCTGCTGGTCGAGCAGGGCGAAGGGGTCCTCGTCGTCGCGGGCGACGCGGACCGGCTCGCTGCCGACCAGCGCCGCGGCACCGCCCCAGCGGCCCACGAGCGCGAACGGCCGGTGGTCGCCGTGCACCAGCAGGGCGGCGCGGGCGGGCTCGACCGTCCCCTCGAGGGCGATCCGGACGGCACGCGCGGCGGCGGTGGACGCAGCGGCGGAGGGCACACACCCATTCTCGTGCAGGCGGCGCCGTACCGGCCGCGTGGCCGAGGGCCGCGCCGGTCGTCCGCGATTGCAGGGGTTCGGGCGATCCGTGCGCGATCGACCCCCATATGCGGGGTCGATCCGGCATGCGTTCTCGTTGGCGATCGCGAAGCGGCGATTCACGCCCGAACGATCCCCGCGGCGCCGGCGGCAGACCGACCGCGCCGGCACCCGCCCGAACCGCTCCTCGCCGGCGACGGCGGGGATCGCCGCGGCGACCGCGGGTCCGTGGACGCTGCCGCCGGCATGGCGAGCACGCACAGCCCGAGCACCGACCGGCGCGTCGCCGCCGTTTGGCATGCTGGCCCGATGCTCCACCCCGCGCTCCCGTCCGCCGCCCTGCTGGCCGCCGTGGCGCTCGTCGCCTGTGGCAGCGACGGCGACCGCGCCGGTGCCCAGACGGGCGACCACGCGGCGGCTCCGGCCGCGCAGGCGCCCGCGTCCACCGACCTGCGCACCGCGACCGACCCCGGGCCCGGCGCCCAGGCCGCCGCCGGCCGCGGCGTCAGGCTGGTCAAGGTCGGCGACTTCACCCAGCCGCTCTACGTCACCGCGCCTCCCGGCGACCGCCGCCGCGTGTTCGTCGTCGAGCAGCCCGGCCGCATCCGGCTCGTGCGCGGCGGCAAGCAGGCCGGCACCTTCCTCGACGTCCGCGACCAGGTGACCGCCGGCGGCGAGCAGGGCCTGCTCGGGCTCGCCTTCGGGCCCGACTACGCGACCTCCGGGTTGTTCTACATCTACTTCACGGGCACCGACGCCAAGGAGCGCCTCGTCGAGTACCGCCGCCGCACCGACGACGTCGCCGACCCCGCAAGCGCCCGCACCCTCTTCGTCCACGACGACCCCGAGCCCAACCACAACGGCGGCCAGCTCGCCTTCGGCCCCGACGGCCTCCTGTACGTCGGCACGGGCGACGGGGGCGGCGGCAACGACCAGCACGGGTCGCGCGGCAACGCGCAGGACCTCGCGTCGCCGCTGGGCAAGATCCTGCGGATCGACCCTCGCGCCGCCGACGGCAAGCCGTTCAGCGCCCCGCCGTCCAACCCGTTCGTCGGCGTCGCCGGCGCGCGTCCCGAGATCTACGCCTACGGCCTGCGCAACCCGTGGCGCTTCTCGTTCGATCGCGTCCGCGGCGACCTCGCGATCGGCGACGTCGGCCAGGACGCCGTCGAGGAGATCGACTTCGTGCGCAAGGGCAAGGGCCGCGGCGCGAACTTCGGCTGGCGCCCGTTCGAGGGCCGCAACCGCCTGTTCGACGAGCGGGCGCCCGGGGCGATCGGGCCCGTGCTGACCAAGACGCACGACGACGGCTGGTGCTCGATCACCGGCGGCTACGTCGTACGCGACAAGGGCGTGCCCGGGCTCCTCGGGCGCTACGTCTACGGCGACTTCTGCAAGGGCGAGCTGCGCAGTGCACGGCTGTCGGCGGGCCGTGCGGCCGACGATCGCCCGATCGCCGGGCTCGACACGGTCTCCGGTCTGGACTCGTTCGGCGAGGACGCGGCCGGCCGCGTCTACGTGGTCTCGCAGTCCGGCCCGGTCTATCGGTTCGCCGCGCGCTGACGCCGCGCTCGCGCCCGGGCGGCCCACGGCGTCTGGCCCGACCCGCCGGTGCCGCCGGTCCCGTCCCGTGGCGGGGCCTCGCCCCGGTACAGCGTGTCGAACGCCGCCTCCAGCGCCCGCGCGGTCGCGGCGACGTCGGGCAGGACCGCCGCGTCGGCGGCCAGCCCGAGCTGCAGGCGCCCCGCGTAGGACACGGCGCCGATGGACAGCGCGTGTCCGTGCAGCAGCGGGACCATGGGGTGGATGGCGACCAGCGGCCGGCCCAGGAGCGAGAGCTCGATCGGCGGCCCCGGGACGTTGGAGATCACGAGGTTGAACCCGACCGCCCGGACCGCCGCTCGGGTCAGCAGCCGCCGGCCGCTGCCCGAGAGCGCCTCGGCCGCGCGGGCGACCGCCTCCAGCGCGCCCGCGTCGCCGCCCTCCTTGGCGGCCGCGGTCCGCGCGCGGACCACGCGCAGCACCCGCGCGGGGTCGGGCTCGCCGACCGGCAGCTCGACGGGCAGGAACGAGATCTGGTTGCCGAGCGCGCCCGGGTCGTCGGCTCGCACGCTGATCGGGACGAGCGCGCGCAGGGTGTCGGGGCGGTCGCCGCGGCGCCGCAGCTCGGCACGGAGCGCCAGCGTCGAGGCGGCCAGCAGCACGTCGTTGACCGTCGCGCCGGCGCGACGGCCCGCCTCGCGGACGGTGTGAAACGGCACCGAGGCGAAGGCGACGGCGCGCTCCGCCGTGGCGGAGCGATCCAGGCTCGTCGGGGACACGGGGCGCGCGAACGACTCGACCGTCCGGGCCGCGTCGCGCAGCGCTCCCGCCGCGCCCGTCCCGAGTGCCGCCCGCGACAGATCCAGCGCGGTCGCCGTCGCGGCACGGACGCGGGCGCCGAGCGTCGTCCGCGCCGCCTCGCCCTCCGACGGCGCCCGCTGCGGCGCCCAGCCTGGCGCGCACCCGTCGTCGCCCCGCGCCTCGGGGTCGCCGAACAGCAGCAGCGCGACCTCCACCGCCGCGATGCCGTCGACCAGCGCGTGGTGGGCCTGGCCCACCAGGGCGAACCCGCCGCTCCGCAGGCCGTCGACCAGGTAGATCCGCCACAGCGGCCGCCCGGCCGGCAGGGGCTGCGACAGCAGCGCGCCCGCGACGTCGAGCAACTCGGCCTCCCCGCCCGGGGCGGCCAGCGTCACCCGGAACGCGTGGTGGGCGACGTCGAAGCCGGGATCGTCGACCCAGCACGGCGCGCCCAGCAGTGGACGCGCCAGGCGCCGGCGGAAGCGCGGCACCGCGTGCAGGCGCGCGTCGAGGTGACGGCGCAGCCCGGCCAGCGACGGAGGCGCGCCGTCGAAGCGCAGCGTCCAACCGACGTGCAGCGGCGCCTGCGGCGTCTCGAGGTCCAGGAAAGCCAGGTCCAGCGCGGTCGGACGGTCCACGAGCGCCCATCCTCTCGCACAAACGTCCAACCGTGGGGGACTTCGCCTCAAGGTTGTTCGACAGCTGCCGTTTAAAGGCGAGAGGCGCCCATTTCTGGACGCCTCACAAGGTTCGCCGTGTAGGAACTTTAGTTCTTGTAACCCACGGTGCACCCCCAAGAGTTCGCGCTGCGCACCACCGCAGCGACTAGCGGACGGACGGATATCCCGACGACACGGCGCCCGCCTGCCAGCTGCGGCGCCGTTTCGTCATGCGGGCCGCAAGTTTCCTGGCCAAACGTCCTCCGCGCCATCCCCACTTCTGGGGATCGGACACTCCAGTAGACGGATGTCCTAGGTCACGGGGATTATGTGCCCAGGCGTCCAGACGCCGCGAGGCCCACCCAATCGGGGGACTCAGGCGGCCTGAGGCAGGGCGTAGCCCCGCACACGGGCGTCGAAGTCGAGCTCGCGCTCGAAGTCTGCGTCCGTCGTGTGCTGGAACTGCAGGCCGCTGCGCTCGACGATGCGGATGAACGCCTCGACCAGCTCGCCGTCGAGCTGGGCGCCCGAGACGCGCCGCAGCTCGGCGATCGCCTCGGCCTGGCTGACCGGATCGCGATAGGAGTCGCGGGCGGTCATCACGTCGTAGGTGTCGGCGATGGAGCTCATCCGCGACAGCAGCGGGATCTGCTCGCCGGTGAGGCCGCGGGGGTAGCCCCGGCCGTCGATGCGCTCGTGGTGGGCGAGGATGATCTCGGCCACCGGGCCGTAGCCGTTGATGCGCCGCACGAGCCGCGCGCCCTGGTAGGGGTGCGTCCGCACGATCTTCCAGTCGTCCTCGTCGAGCTTGCGGTTGGCGAGCAGGATCCGGTCGGGGAAGGCGAACTTGCCGATGTCGTGCAGGAGGCCGGCGGTGTGGACCAGCTCCTGCTCGGCGGCGTCGCAGCCGATCTCCTCGGCGATCGCGCGGGCATAGCGCGCGACGGCGGCCGAGTGGCGTGCCGTCATGCGGTCGCGCAGCGACAGCGTCTGGACCAGCGCGGCGAGCACGCCGACCTGCAGCGAGGCGAGCTGGGTGGAGCGCGCCTGCAGCTGCTCGGCGCGGTCCTGGGACAGCAGCAGCTCCCGGGTCAGGACCTGGAAGAGGAACAGCGCCGCGAGGACGGCGACGAGGGCCGGCAGGCCGACGGCCTGGTAGGTCGCGGCGGTGAGGACGGTGAGCGCGCACGCCATGGCCTCCGACGGCGCGAGCGGCAGCAGGATCGTGCGCATCGACCGGCCCAGCGGCACCCCGTCGGTCCAGATGTGCGGCACCGCGATCAGCAGGAAGTTCAGGAGGTTGACGCCGACGTAGATGCCGGCGACGCCGAGCGCGAGCGTCAGCTCGTCGGCGTCCCCCAACCCGAGCGCGCGGGCGGCGAGCCCGCCGGCCAGCGGGAAGGTGGTGAACGTGCTCGCGTTGGCGAGCAGCAGCGCGGGCTTGCCGCGCAGGCGGCGCGCGTCGGTCGCGACCGTCAGCAGCCCGATCGCCACCGCAGGCGCGGGACCGAGCAGGACCATCGCCAGCACCAGCGCGATGAACGACCCCGTGAGCCGCATGCTCGCGGTCTCGATCGCGGTCGCGTCGGAGGCCACGGCAAGCGCGGCCAGCAGCACGACGAGCTCTGCCGGCTGCCAATCGGCAGCACGGGACGTCAGCGCCACAACGGCGAGCGATGACGCGAGCAGCACGGTCTGTGCGGCGACTAGGGTCCTACGGCCCATTACGCCCTGCTTATCGGCCTACTCCCGCAAATCCTTAGTGGTCGGGCGGGGTGGCCGGACCGCGGTTGCGCCGCCGAGCCGTCTAGATTGACCTCGTGCCACCGGTGAGGAGATCGCTGCGGGTCCGGGGGTTCCCGGCGCTCGCCACGAGCTACGCGATCAACGAGCTCGGGGACAATCTCGGGGTCATCGCGCTGGCGATCCTCGTCCTGGATCGGACCGACTCGGCCCTGGCCGTCACCGCGCTGTTCGTCGCCGGGAAGTTCATCCCCGCGTTCGCGGCGCCGGCGCTGACCGCGGGCCTCGACCACCAGCGCGTCAGCCGCGTGCTGCCGGCGCTCTATGCGCTGGAGGCGGGCGCGTTCGCCTCGCTGGCGGCGATCACCGACGCGTTCTGGCTGCCGGCCATCCTGGCCTTCGCGTTCGCCGACGGGCTCCTGGCCCTGACCGCGCGCGGCCTCTCGCGCGGTGCCATCGCCGCAGTGCTCACCCCGCACGACGCGCTCCGCGAGGGCAACGCCCTCATCAACGTCGTCTTCGCCGTCATGAGCGCGGCGGGGCCCGTGCTGGCGGGGCTCATCGTCCACGAGTGGGGGGTGGCGACGGCGCTGTGGCTCGACGCCGGGTCGTTCCTGGCCGTGGCGCTCCTGCTGGTCGCCAGCGCGCGGAGCCTGCCCGAGCCGCCGGCGGGTCCGCGGGAGAGCTGGCGCGCGCGCGTGCGTGACGGCCTGGAGTACGTGCGGGGGCACCCGGTCGCCGGGCGGCTCATCGCCGGCCAGGCGGTGGCGATCCTCTTCTTCACGCTGATCATCCCGATCGAGGTCGTCTACGCGAAGGAGACGCTCGACTCCTCGAGCCTCGGGTTCGGCATCCTGATCGCGTCCTGGGGCGTGGGGATCCTGCTCGGCTCGGCGCTGTTCGCGCGGATGCAGACGACATCGCTGGGGACGCTCGTGCTCGCGTCGACCGCCGCGATCGGCGCCGCCTACGCCGTGATGGCGGGCGCGCCGACGCTGCTGATCGCCTGCCTGGGCTCGGTGCTCGGCGGCACCGGCAACGGCATCCAGTGGGTCGCGGTGATGACGGCGCTGCAGGAGGCCGTCGAGGAGCGCTACCAGGCGCGCACCGCCGGGTTGCTCGAGTCGGCGGCGGCCGCGGTGCCGGGTGTGGGCTACATCGTCGGCGGCGTGCTGACGGCGGCGGTCTCGCCCCGGCTGGCCTACGCCGTCTCGGCGCTGGGCGTCGCGGTCGTGGTGCTCGTCTGGGCGCGCAGGCCGATCGTGCCCGAGCGCGTCCCCGCGCCCGCACGCCCCTAGGGGTGCCGTAGGCGGCCAGCGAGGCCGAGGCCCACGATGGCCAGCCGTCGCCGCCGGAGGTGGGTCCCCAGTCGCGACAGCGACACAGTCTCAGCCACCACTAGCCTTCGCGGCGATGTCCGACCTGCTCGCCGCCCACGACGTCGCGCTCGTGCGGGCCGGCAACCCCGGGCTGCTGACGCTGTCGGGGACGAACACGTGGCTGGTCGGCCACGACCCGTGCTGGGTGATCGACCCGGGGCCGCTGCTGGAGGAGCACGTCGCGGCGGTGCTGGCCGCGGGCCGGCAGCGCGGCGGGATCGCCGGCATCGCGCTGACCCATCACCACGGCGACCACGCCGACGCCGCGGACGAGCTGGCGCGGCGCGCCGGCGGCGCGCCGGTCTCCGCGGCCCGCCACGCGGGCGCGCAGCCGATCGGCGAGGGCGGCGCGGTCGGGCCGCTGCGGGCGATCGCCCTGCCCGGACACGCGCCGGATCACCTCTGCTTCGCGCTCGGCACCGCGTGCTTCACCGGCGACGCGGTCCTCGGCGAGGGCTCGGTCTTCATCGCGCCCGACCCGGGCGCGCTGCGCGGCTACCTCGCGGGGCTGGAGCGGCTGCGCGAGCGCGGCTTCGCGGTCCTGCTGCCCGGACACGGGCCGCCGGTGACCGACGTCGACGCGCGGCTGGCCGGCTACCTCGCGCACCGCCGCGACCGCGAGCGGCGGCTGCTCGCCGCCCTGGACGCGGGCGCGCGGAGCACCGACGCGCTGCTGGACGCCGCCTGGGACGACGTGCCCGACCAGCTGCGGCTCGCGGCCACCGTGACGCTCGCGGCGCACCTCGACAAGCTCGAGGAGGAGGGCAGGCTGCCCGACGGCGTGCAACGTCCTCGCTGGGACTGACGGTCTACCCTTCGCCGGAGATGCTCGCCAACGCCTACGGGATCTTCATCTGTGTCGCCGGCGTGGTCGGGATCGCCTGGATCATCTACCTGATGCGCAACGGCGACAAGGACCGCCACGAGGAGGACGCCGCGCGGATCTTCTTCGACGAGCACGGCCACTGGCCCGACGAGACGCTCGAGGAGGCCGAGGCCGAGCGGGCCCGCATCGCCGCCTCGGCCGGCGCGCCCGTCCCGGGCGTCACCCGCGCCTCGTCCGACGGCCTGGTCTAGGGGTGCCGTAGGCGGCCGGCGAGGCCGAGGCCCACGACGGCCAGCCGTCGCCGCCGGAGGTGGGTCCCCAGTCGCGATAGCGACACCGTCTCCGAGGGGAACACTGGCCCAGAGGGCCAGGTTCCCTTGCGGGTGTTCGCCCAGGGGGCGAAACCCGCGGCAGGTGACGGACCCACGCTCCTAGCCGGCCAGGTTGCGCTCGGCGCGCGCCGTGGCGGCGGCGAGCGGCGTGGTGTTCGACGCGTCGGCCGCGTCGAAGATCGCCCGCAGCGTGTCACCGATCTCGCGGGTCTTGGCCTTCGCGCGCTCGGGGTCGTAGCCGCCGGGCTCGAACTCGACGGAGATGTTGACGATGCCGCCCGCGTTGGCGACGAAGTCCGGCGCCCAGAGGATGTCGCGCTCGCGCAGGAGGTCGGCGACGTCGGCGGAGGCGAGCTGGTTGTTGGCGGCGCCCGCGATCGCCGGCGCCTGCAGCTGCGGCACCACGTCGTGGTCCAGGACGCCGCCCAGCGCGCACGGCACCAGGACGTCGACCGCCGAGGTCATCGCCTTGGCCGGCGTCGTCCACGCGGCGCCGAGGCGGTCGGTCTCCGCGCGCTTGGAGCGGTCGATGTCGGCGACGACGAGCTCGGCGCCGGCCTTGGCCAGCAGCTTGGCGACGCGCAGGCCGACGTGGCCGAGGCCCACGACCGCGACGGCGCGGCCCTTGAGCTCGGGCGTGCCGAACGTCCGCTCGACGGTCGCCTCGATCGCGTGGAGGACGCCCTGGGCGGTGAACGGGCTGGGATCGCCCGAGCCGCCCGAGCGGCGCGAGAGCCCGCTGACGTACTGCGTCTGCGTGGCGATGGCGGTCATGTCGGCGGTGGACGTGCCGACGTCCTCCGCGGTGACATAGGTGCCGCCGAGGCGCTCGACGGTCTCGCCGAAGTCCAGCAGCGCGTGGCGGCGGCGCTTGGCGTCGAGGCCCTCGCCCGCCGGCACGACGATGACGCCCTTGCCGCCGCCGAGCGGCAGGCCGGCGACCGCGGACTTGAGCGTCATGCCCTCCGAGAGGCGCAGCGCGTCGCGGATCGCGGCACGGTTGTCCTCGTAGGTCCACATGCGGCAGCCGCCCAGCGAGGGGCCGCGCACCGTCGAGTGGACGGCGACGATCGTGAACAGCCCGGAGCGCGGTCCACGCCGCGCGTAGAGCTCCTCGTGGTCGAGTGTCGCGAGGTAGCGCTCGATCGGGCGACCCTACCGCGTGGACGGCGCGATCAGCCCGCGGGGGTGGGCACCGCGGCGCCTTGGGCGACCGGCGCGCCGGCCGTGGGGGCGACCTGCCCGGAGGGCCCGGCCGTGCCGGTGCCCGAAGACGGTGGTGCCGTCGCGCCGCCGGTGCCGGGGGCGGTCGGCGCGCCGCCGGGGACGGTCGCGCCGGTGCCGGGCGTGGCGGTCCCGGGAGCGCCCGGGGCCATGGCGCCGCTCGTCGCGTCGCCGGGCGCCGCCCCGGACGTGCCCGTGCCCGCCGGCCCGGCGCCGCTGCCTGCGGCGGGCGCCGGCTCGTCGGGCGCCTCCAGCCCGCCGGTGATCGGCTCGTAGGCCGGTGCCTTGACGGCCGGACCCGTGGAGGACTCGGCCGGGAGCCGGTCGAGCGCCGCGACCGTCCGGGGCGCCTTCGTGGCCCCGTGCACCGTCAGCACCCGGGCGCCCGCGGTGCGGTGGACGACGAGGTCGACGCGGCGCTGCGTGTCGGGCGCGGCCGGCGTGCCGGCCGGAACGTGGCGGACGATCGGCGCCGCGGCGGCGGCGCGCGCGGCATCGCGCTGGTGCTGGACGTTCTCCACGGTCGCGGCGCCGCCGCCGACGACGGCCGCCGCCGCCACGACGGCCGCGACCTTGCCCGCGGTGGCCGCGGCCGCGCCACTGCCGAGCGTCGCGGCGCCGGTGCTCACCGCCGCGGCCCCGCCACCGCCGACGACGCCCGTGCCGGCCGCGGCGCCCGAGCTCGCGCCGCCGATCCCCAGGATCTGGGCGAGCGTCGCCAGCGGGCCGGCGCTGGGCGCCAGGCCGTTGAGCTGCTTGTCGAGGTGGCGCAGCGCCGCGCGGTAGTCGCGGCAGCCGGCGCACTCGCGCAGGTGCTTGCGGGAGCGGCCCGAGGAGCGCACGCCGCGGTCGAACGCCGCCGCGAGGTCGGTGCGGATCTCCGCGCAGCCGGTGTCGCGCGCCTCGATGGCCTCGACCAGGCCCACGCGGGCCCGGACGAGCAGCGACTTGATCGCGGGGACGGTGACGTCCAGCGCGTCGGCCAGCTCGTTGTAGGAGAGGCCCTCCATCTCGCGCATCAGCAGCGCCGACCGCTGCTGCTCGGGCAGACGGCGCACGTCTTCGACCAGGCGGCGCAGATCCTCACGGCGCTCGGCCTCGGCCATCGGATCCTGCTGCGGCCCCCGGTTGAGGTCGTAGATGTCGGACGGCGACGGCGTGGGGCGCCGCAGCTGGTCGATGCAGCGGTTGTGCGCGACGCGGTACAGCCAGGCGCGCAGGAGCACCTCGCGCCCGTCGACCCGCAGCGCGTCGTAGGCGCGCAGGAACACGTCCTGCAGGACGTCCTCGGCGTCGGACGACGAGCCGCCGAGCATCTGCCGCGAGTAGGCGAACAACCGCGGCCGGTAGCGGTCGTGGATCGTCCCGAATGCCTCGTCGTGGCCCGCCCGGAACAGCGCGACCAGCTGGTCGTCGGTCCGTAGGCGCAGCAGGGGGCCGGCGACCGTGAGACGGCCGAGCCCGACGGGGTGCGATAGCGCTGAAGCTTCCACAGTAGTCGTCCTCCGCCGACTCTAACGGGGCGTGGGGACGAAGGTTGCGCGTTCTCACGGAAATCTCTGAGAGAACGACGAAGGGCGACGCTGCTCGCGCCGCCCTTCGCCGGAATCGGGTATGTCGCGCGCGTGCTAGCTGAGGCTCGCCATCACGTGCTTGACCTGCGTGTAGTCCTCGAGCGCGTACATGGACAGGTCCTTGCCGTAGCCCGACTGGCCGTAGCCGCCGTGCGGCATCTCGCTGGCCAGCAGGCCGTGGTTGTTGATCCACACGCAGCCGAAGCGCAGCGCGTTGGCGACGCGCAGCGCGCGGCCGACGTCGCGCGTCCAGACCGACGACGCCAGGCCGTACGGCGTGCCGTTGGCCCAGGCGATCGCCTCGTCCTCGTCGCTGAAGCGCTGCACGGTGAGGACCGGGCCGAAGATCTCCTTCTGGATCATCTCGTCGGCCTGCTGCAGGTTGGCGACGACCGTCGGCTCCAGGAAGAAGCCGGGGAGCTCGGGCTCGCGGCCGCCGGTGACGACCTCGGCGTGGGCGGGCTTGCGCGCCAGGAAGCCCTCGACGCGCTCGCGCTGGCCGGCGCTGTTGAGCGGGCCGAGCGTGGTGTCGGCCGAGCGCGTGTCGCCCATGACGTAGCCCCTGGCCTGGTCGGCCAGGCCGGCGACGACGTCGTCGTAGACCTTCGGGGCGACCATGACGCGCGTGGCGGCCGTGCAGTCCTGGCCGGCGTTGTAGTAGGCGAAGCCCGCGATCTCCTCGACGACCGACGCGACGTCGACGTCGTCGAACACCACGACCGGCGCCTTGCCGCCGAGCTCGAGGTGGACGCGCTTGAGCGTGTCGGAGGCGGCGCGCGCCACCGCCTTGCCGGCCTCGACCGAGCCGGTGATCGAGACCATGTCGACGTCGTCGTGGGCGACGATCGCCTTGCCGACGTCGTCGCCGCCGAGCACGACGTTCAGCACGCCCTTGGGCAGCAGGTCGGCGGCGAGCTCGGCGAGCTTGACGACGGTGACCGGCGTCGAGGGAGCCGGCTTGAGGACGATCGTGTTGCCGGTGGCCAGCGCCGGGCCGATCTTCCAGACGGCCATCATCAACGGGTAGTTCCACGGCGCGATCTGACCGACGACGCCGACGGGCTCGCGCCGGATGATCGACGTGTACCCGGCGAGGTACTCGCCGGCGGGCTTGCCCTCCATCGTGCGCGCGGCGCCCGCGAAGAAGCGCAGGTTGTCGACCCACACCGGGACCTCGTCGGCCTTGACGGCCTCGATCGGCTTGCCGGCGTTGTCGGCCTCGAGGGTGGCGAGCTCGTCGCCGTGCTCCTCGATGAGGTCGGCGAGCTTGAGGAGGGCGAGCGCACGCTCTCCGGGAGGCGTGGCGGCCCAGCCGGGGAAGGCGCGGCGGGCGGCGGCGACGGCGCGGTCGACGTCGGCCTGGCTGGAGGACTGCGCCTGGCCGATCTCCCCACCCGTCGCCGGATTGAGGACCGGGGTCGTCGCGCCCTCCGCGGCCTCGACGAACTCGCCGTCGATGAAGTTCCGCAGTGGAAGGGTGGCGGTCGTGCTCATGCGCCCGAACGTATCACCGCCTAGTCTTCCCGCCCGGACAACCGGTCCTCGAAAGGAACGCCAGCTTGACCAACGTCGTCATCTCCTCCGCCGCGCGCACCGCGATCGGCTCCTACGGCAAGTCGCTCGCCGGGGTCAGCCCCAGCGACCTCGGCGCCACGGCCGCCCGGGCCGCGATCGAGCGCTCCGGCCTGTCGCCCGAGCAGATCGAGCACGTCGTGTTCGGCAACGTGATCCACACCGAGACGGCCGACGCCTACATGGCGCGCGTCGTCGGCATGAAGGCCGGCGTCCCCAAGGAGACGCCCGCGTTCACCGTGAACCGCCTGTGCGGAACCGGCGTGCAGGCGCTCGTCTCGGCCTGCCAGGCCATCCAGACCGGCGACGCGTCGGTCACCCTGGCGGGCGGCGCGGAGTCCATGAGCCGCGCGCCGATGTGGATGACCCAGGGCCGCTGGGGCTCGAAGATGGGGCCCGCGCCGATCGTCGATCCGGTGCAGGGCGCGCTGACCGACCCGTTCCACGACATCAAGATGGGCGTCACCGCCGAGAACCTGGCCGAGCGCATGGGCATCACGCGCGAGGAGCAGGACGCGTTCGCGGTGGAGTCCCACCGGCGCGCGAGCCGCGCGCAGGCCGAGGGCCGCTTCGACGACGAGGTCGTGCCGGTCGCGATCCGCGTCAAGCGCGACACGGTCGACTTCGACAAGGACGAGCACATCCGCCACGAGGCCGACCAGGCGGGCATGGCCAAGCTGCCGACGATCTTCAAGAAGGACGGCGGCACGGTCACCGCGGGCAACGCGTCGGGGATGAACGACGCGGGCGCGGCGCTCGTGCTGATGAGCGACGAGAAGGCCGCCGAGCTCGGCGCGCCGGTCCGTGCGCGGATCCTGTCCTACGCGTCGTGCGGCGTGGATCCGGCGATCATGGGCATCGGCCCCGTGCCGGCGGTCCGCAAGGCGCTGGACCGCGCGGGGGTGACGCTCGACCAGGTCGGCGTGATCGAGCTCAACGAGGCGTTCGCCGCGCAGGCGCTGGCGGTCATGAAGGACCTCGACCTGGATCCCACGAAGGTCAACCCCAACGGCGGCGCGATCGCCCTCGGGCATCCGATTGCGGCGACCGGCGCGGCGATCACCGCCAAGTGCCTGTCGGAGATGGAGCGCGGCGACCATCGGTACGGCCTCGTGACGCTGTGCATCGGCGGCGGCCAGGGCATCGCGCTGCTGCTCGGGCGGGAGTAGGGCCGGGGCCAAGGAGCCTGTTGAAGGTTTTCGTCCGGCCGGGTGGAGGTGGAAGGAGTCGACGTCCATCGTGGGTAGGTACCCTCCGCGGCCCATGGCGCACTACGAGACCGACGCCGAGGTCTACGACCAGCTCGGCGGCATCCTGACCAACCTGGTGTACAACGCTGCTCGCCGCGAGCAGCTGCACCAGGCCGACGCGGTCGTCCAGTTCGCCTTCCGGCACCCGGACGCGACCGTCACGCTCGACGTGCGCGCCAACAAGCAGGCCCGCGTGGACCTGGGTGACACCAAGCTGCGCGCCGACGTCGTCCTGGCGATGGACGCCGACACCGGGCGCGCGATCCTGCACGGCGAGCTGAGCCCGACCCTCGCGCTGGCCCGCGGCGACGTGCGCACGAAGGGACCGGTCGGCAAGGTCCTGCGCGTCGTGCCCGTGACCGTCGGCGCCCACGAGGTCGAGGCCGACCTGCCGATCGAGGCGCCGCCGGAGCCGCAGGCGGCGCCGGCCGAGCCCGCTGCCGCCGAGGCACCGGCCGCAGAGACCGAGGCGCCGGCGGAGGCCGAGGCGCCCGCGGCGGAGCCCGAGGCGCCGGCCGAGCCCGCTGCCGCCGAGGCCCCCGCCGCAGAGACCGAGGCGCCGGCGGAGGCCGAGGCGCCCACGGCGGAGCCCGAGGCGCCGGCCGAGCCCGCCGCCGACGCTGCGCCCGCCGAGCCCGAGGCCCCCGTTGCGGAGCCCGAGCCCGAGCCCGCCGCCGACGCTCCGCCCGCCCCCGGCGACACCCCGGCCGCGGACTCGCCCGAGGCCGACGGCGCCGCCTGAGCGGCGCTTGCGGCGTCAGGCGCTGACGACGGGGCGCGCGGCGGCGACCGTCGCGCGCAGCGTGTCGGTCGCGTCGTGCGCAGGGCGCCAGCGCAGCAGGCGCCGCGCGCGGGCGGTGTCCATCAGCGTCGGGCGGCGCACCGCCTCGATCCACGTGACCTCGTCGGGCACCCGGGGCAGCCGGGCGACGACCTCGGCGGTGGCCTCGACGGCCAGGTCGGGCACCGGCACGCTGTAGTACCCCAGCTCGCGGGCGAGGTCGGCCATCGTGATCGTGCCGTCGCCCGCCAGGTTGTAGGCGCCTGGCTCGCCGCGGCCCAGGACACCGGCCCGCAGCGCGGTCGCCACGTCGTCGTGGTGGACCAGCTGGAACGGCACGCCCGGATCGGGCAGCACGGGCTTGATGGCCGGCACGCCGTCCAGCAGCGCGCGCAGCGGGCCGGGCAGCCGGTCGCCCCAACGCACGTACGGGATCTGGTTGACCAGGATCGGCGCCTCGGGCCCCGCGACGATGCACGGCCGGAAGATGTAGGCGTCGGTCTCGGCGTCGTCGAGCACCTCGCTCAGCAGCGCCTCGACCTGGGCCTTGTGATGGGAGTACGGCATCTGCGCGTTGCCCGTCGCCGGATCGCTCTCGACGATCGGGCGGTCGAGGTCCGGGAAGCCGTAGGCCGCCACCGACGAGGCGTAGACGAGCCGCTGCGCGCCCGCGGCGACCGCCGCCTCGAACACGTTGCGCGACCCCTCCAGGTTGATGTGCTCGCTCTCGCTGGAGCCCGCGACGATGACGAACGCGAGGTGCACGACGACGTCGGCGTCCGCGACGAGCTCCTCCACCGACCCGCGGTCCAGCACGTCGCCCTGGCGGTACTCGACCTTGCGCCACCCGTGCTCCTCGGGCGAGAACGGCCGGCGCGCCATGCCGATGATCCGGTCGACGTCGCGCGAGCGGTCCAGCGCGCGCACGAACGGCTTGCCGATCTCCCCGGTCGGGCCCGTCACCGCGACGGTGAGGCCCACGTCAACCCCTTCCGACCTCGCGCGGTGGCGCGGTGACCGCGACCGTGAGGCCCACCTCAGGCGTCCAGCACCGCGTGCGGGACGAAGGCCCAGCCGCCGCTCTGCCGCACGAGGTCGCCGTGGACCCGCGGGCCGCGGCGGGCGTGCAGGCAGGCCGGGCCGGCCTCGACGGGCATGCCGACCGGCAGCCGCGGGAGTCGCAGGACCCCGTCGCCCGCGTCGGGCGCGACCTGCAGGCGTGCGGCGAACGGGAAGCCGTCGGGGCCCACGCAGGCCAGCAGCGCGGAGTCCAGCGCCTCCAGGCGCGCGTCCCAGACGGCGTCGCCGCCCTCGGGACCGCGGTGGCCGACCTCGGGCTCCTCGTTGTGGCCGGAGCGCACCTCCTCGAGATGCGTGTCGAACAGCCGCGGCTCGGCGTCGGGATCGTCGGAGCGCCACGCGTAGACGCGCTCGGGCTGGACGTGCAGGCCGTCGGCGGCGCGTGCGGTGCCCTGGACGAGCACCATCGGGCCGTCGTCGGCGAACAGCAGCGCCACGTGCGGATCCACGACGGTCTCGCGCTCGGCCACGTCGATGCATGGGCCGCCGGGGCGGTAGGCCGGGGTGACCGACCGGGCGACGGGCCGGCCGCGATCGTCGATGGTCACCAGCTCGGCGGAGGTGCAGCCCGCGAAGACGTCGCGGAGCTCGGACGGCAGCGTGGCGGTCATGGGCCGACATTACGCCTCGCGCGGACGCACCGCCAGGCTTGGTGTACGCCATCGCGGCGACGGGCGCCGGGTCAGCTCGCGTCGGGGGCGTCGTCGTACCCGGGCTCGCCGGGCAGGACGATGCGCGCCTGCTCGCCGCCCAGGACGACGCGCGGGGTGACGGCGACGACCTCGCGGCCGCGCGCGTGGTCCAGCAACGCGTCCGACGTGGGGAAGATCGACAGCTGCTCGAGGTGCTTGATGGTGGGGAACACCAGCAGCAGGCGGCCCTCGCGCTGGGCGGCGAGCGCGTCCTGCGGCGCGAACCAGCCGAAGTCGACGCACTCGGCGCCGTCGACGCGCGGCTCGGACCCGTCGGGGGCGGGCGCCAGGAAGAAGTGGGTGTCGAACCGGATCTTGACCTCGGGTGGCGTGATCCAGCGCGAGAACTTGACGAGCCCGTCGGCGGTCACGCCCTCGATCGCCGCCTCCTCGGCCAGCTCGCGGACGGCGGCCGCACGGTGCGCGCCGTCGCCCTGGCCCTCGCCGTCGTCGACGGCGCCGCCGGGGAAGACCCAGGCGCCACCCATGAAGCGCGCCTCGGGGTTGCGCTGGACGAGCAGCACCTCGAGCGTCTCCGCGCCACCTCTCAGCACGATGACGGTGGCCGCTTGGCGCGGCGCCGTCACCTCGCCGTCGTTCAGCTCTTCGCCGGGACCCGGCCGATCAACGTCCACCCGGGCAGCCTACTGGCCAGCTGGCCAGTACCTTTTCGGAGGACATGAGCGACACCGCCACCGTGCAGAAGTGGATCTGCGAATCCTGTGGGTTCATCTACGACCCCGCCGACGGCGACCCCGACGGCGGCATCCCGCCCGGGACCGCCTTCGAGGACATCCCCGACACGTGGTTCTGTCCCGTGTGCGGCGCCCGCAAGCGCGACTTCGTGGCCTACGCGGGCTAGGGGAACGCTGGCCCAGAGGGCCAGGTTCCCTTGCGGGTCTTCGCCCAGGGGGCGAAACCCGCGGCGGGTTGGGGAGCCACGCTCCTGGTGGGCCACTTGATCAGACTGCGGGAGCGGCCCCCGGGGCCGTCTCCCGCCGTCGATCGCCCTCAGCGCGATCGGCCGCGCCGGTCGCCACCGCGATCGCCTCGGCGGTGATCGCGACCAGCCGGCGCAGCTCGTCCTCGCCGATGGCCAGCGGCGGCATCAGCACGATGACGTCGCCGAGCGGCCGGAGGATCGCGCCGCGCTCGCGGGCGGCCAGCGTCACCTGGTGACCCATGCGCGCCTGCAGCGGGAAGGCGGTCAGCTCGATGCCGACCATGGTCCCGAGCCGCCGGATCTCGGCGACCGTCGACAGCGGCGCGACCTGCTCGCCGAGCAGCTCGCCCAGCAGCTCGAGCTTCGGCGCCAGCGCCGCCAGCGTCCCCTCCTGCTCGAACACGTCGAGCGTCGCGATCGCCGCGGCGCAGGCCAGCGGGTTGCCCGTGTAGGTGTGCCCGTGGAAGAACGTGCGGAGCTGCTCGAACTCGCCGAGGAAGCCGTCGTAGATCCGCTCGGTCGCCAGCGTCGCGGCCAGCGGCAGGTAGCCGCCGGTCAGGCCCTTGGCCACGCTCATGAGGTCGGGCACGACGCCCTCCTGCTCGCACGCGAACATCGTGCCGGTGCGCCCGAAGCCGGTGGCGACCTCGTCGCAGATCATCAGCACGCCATACGCGTCGCACAGCGCGCGCACCGCGCGCAGGTAGCCCGCCGGGTGCATCAGCATCCCGGCCGCGCCCTGCACGAGCGGCTCCATGATCAGCGCGGCGATCTCGCCGCCGTGCTCGGCGAAGATGCGCTCCAGGCCGTCGACGTCGCCCGGCGTGGTCCGGAGCCCGTCGAACAGCAGCGGCCGGAAGAGCGTGTGGAACAGGTCGATGCCGCCGACCGAGACCGAGCCGATCGTGTCGCCGTGGTAGCTCATGTCCAGGTACACGAACTTGGTCCGCTGCCCGTCGCCGCGGATCTTGTGGAACTGGAACGCCATCTTCAGGGCGATCTCGTTGGCCGTCGAGCCGTTGTCGGAGTAGAAGACCCGCGTCAGCTCGCGGTCGCCCTTCGGCGCCACGGCGAGCAGCTTCTCGGCCAGCTCGATCGCCGGCGGGTGCGACAACCCCAACATGGTCGTGTGCGCCACGCGGTCCAGCTGCGCCCGCACCGCCGCGTCGAGGGCCGGATGCCGATGGCCGTGGACGGTGCACCACAGCGACGACACGCCGTCGAGGTACGCGTTGCCGTCCGTGTCGTACAGCGTGCAGCCCTCGCCGCGCTCGATGATCGGCGCGTCCTCGCCGATCCAGCCCTGCTGCTGCGTGAACGGATGCCAGAGGACCTCCCGGTCCAGCGCGCGGAGAGCTGCAGTCGTCATGGCCCGAACGGTATGGCCCCGCACGGACGCCATCGCCGGCCACCGCGTACCCTCGTGGCGTGGACGATCGCCGTTCCGTCGCGCTCGTGGCCGCCGTGGTGGGCGCGGCCTCCCTGGGGGCAGAGATCGCCGCCGCGCGCCTGCTGGCGCCGTGGTTCGGCGCGTCGACGATCGTGTGGGCCAACACGATCGCCACCGTGCTGGTCGCGCTGAGCGGCGGCTACTGGGTCGGCGGCCGGCTGGCCGACCGCGACCCGACGTTCGCCGGCCTGTGCCGCCTGGTGCTCGTGGCCGCGGCGCTGATGGCCGCCGTGCCGTTCGTCGCCGGGCCGTTCCTGCGAGTCTCGGTCGACGCCCTGGACTCGGTGCAGGCCGGGGCGTTCGTCGGCTCGCTGCTCGCGGTGCTCGTGCTCATCGCCGCGCCCGTGCTGGTGCTCGGCTGCGTCGCTCCCTACGCGGTGCGCCTCAGCGTCCGCACGCTCGAGGAGGCCGGGCGCACCTCCGGCCGGCTGTACGCCATCTCCACGCTCGGCTCGCTGGCCGGCGTCTTCCTGAGCGCGCTCGTGCTGATCCCGTTCCTCGGCACCCGCCGCACGTTCCTCGTCTTCGCGCTGTCGCTCGGCCTCGTCGCGGCGCTGGGGCTGCGCCGCCGGGTGGCCGGCGTCGCGCCGGCGCTCGTCCTGCTGCTGATCGCGCTGCCGACCGGGACGGTCAAGGCGACCTCCCAGGGCCACGTGATCTGGGAGAGCGAGACCGACTACCAGTACGCGCGCGTCGTGCAGGCCGACGACGGCGAGCGCCGGCTCGAGCTCAACGAGGGTCAGGCGGTGCACTCCGTGTACACGCCCGGCCGGTGGCTGACCGACAACTACTGGGACGAGCCGCTCGTGTTGCCGTTCGCCGCGAACGCCGCCGGGGCCCGCTCGATCGCGATCCTCGGCAGCGCCGCCGGCACGGTCGTGCGCGCCTACGGCCACTTCCATCCGGCCACGCGGATCGACGCGGTGGAGATCGACGGGCGGCTGACCGAGGTGGGGCGGAGGCTGTTCGACCTGCGGGCGCCGCACCTGCGCACGCACGCGGCGGATGCGCGCCCGTGGCTGCGGGCGACCAAGCAGCGCTTCGACGTCATCTACGTCGATGCCTACCGCCAGCCGTACATCCCGTTCTACCTGGCGACGAAGGAGTTCTTCGCGCTCGCCAAGTCGCGACTGAACCCGGGCGGCTCGGTGATCGTCAACGTCGGCCATCCCGCGGACTCGCCGCGGCTCGAGCAGGTGCTCTCGGCGACCATGGGCTCGGTGTTCGGCCACGTCGTCCGCGATCCCGCCCAGGACGTCAACACCCAGCTCATGGCCTCCGACGTGCCGCTGAGCGCCGGCCGCCTGCGGGCCGCCGCCGCGAGGATGGACCCCGCGCTCGCGCCCGTGGCCGAGGCGGCCGCCGACCGCCTGGCGCCCGCGCTGCGCGGCGGCCGGGTCTACACCGACGACGTCGCGCCGGTGGAGTGGCTGATCGACGCCTCGATCGTGCAGGTCGCCGCCGAGGGGTCGCGGTGACCGCGGCCGGCGCGCCGGCGGCGCCGACGAGCGAGCGCGTCACGACGCTCGAGCTCTTCTTCGACCTCGTCTTCGTCTTCACCATCACGCAGCTGAGCGCGGTGCTCGCGCACGACCTGAGCTGGGAGGGCATCGCCCACGTCGCCGTGATGCTCGGGCTGATCTGGTTCATGTACGGCGGCTACGTGTGGCTGACGAACGCCATCGCGCTCGACGAGCCGCTGAACCGGACCCTGCTGCTGGCCGGGATGTGCGGGTACTTCATCCTCGCCCTGGCGATCCCGGGCGCGTTCGACGGCAGCGGGCTCACGTTCGGCATCGGCTACCTGCTCGTCGTGGGCGTCCACGCGTGGCTGTTCGCGCGTGCCGGGGGAGCGGACGCGGCGCACGCGATCCTGCGGCTCGCGCCGTCCAACGTCGGCAGCGCGGCGCTCGTGCTCGTCGGCGGCGCGATCGGCGGCACCGCGCAGATCGTCCTGTGGTCGGTGGCGTTCGTCGCCGAGTGGGTCGTGCCGAAGATCGTGGGCAACGACGACTTCGACGTCGCGCCCGCCCATTTCGTCGAGCGCCACGGGCTGGTGGTGATCGTCGCGATCGGCGAGTCGGTCGTCGCCATCGGGATCGGCGCGGCGGAGTTGGCGATCGACGCCGAGCTCGTCCTCGTGGCCGTGCTCGGGTTGCTGCTCAGCGCGGGCCTGTGGTGGACGTACTTCGGCGGCGACGACGAGCGCGCCGAGCGGGCGCTCGCCGCGCTGCCCAGGCGGGAACGGGCGCACGCCGCGCTCGACGCGTTCGGCTACGCGCACCTCGCGCTGCTGCTGGGGATCATCTGCCTTGCCGTCGGGCTGAAGAAGGCGACCGGGCACGCGTACGACCCGTTGGGGACCGGGCCGGCGCTCACGCTCGCCGGCGGCGCGGCGCTGTTCCTGCTGGGTGACGTGTGGTTCCGGGCCGTGCTGCACATCCGGCGCTCGGCTCCGCGGGCGCTGGGGGCGCTCGTCGCGCTGGCGACGATCCCACTCGGCACGGAGGTCGCGGCGGTCGCCCAGGTCGCCGCGCTCGTGGCGGTGGTCGCGGTCGCCGCGATGGCCGGCGCGCCAGGGCGGGCGTCCGCCCGGCGACTCGAGGCGCGCGCCGCGATCTCTTGACGCCGAAACATTCGTTGTCTAAACTTTAGGCAACGAATGACTTCCTCCCCCTCTGCCGCACTCCCCGCCCCGCGCATCGAGCCCCACGTCTGGCGGATCGCGATCGTCGTGATCCTCGGCGCGATCATGTCGGTCCTCGACACCACGATCGTCAACGTCGCGCTCGACGACCTCTCCAAGGACCTCAACAGCTCGCTGGACTCCATCCAGTGGGTCATCACCGGCTACCTGCTCGCCCTGGCCGCGGTGATCCCCGTCACCGGCTGGGCGGCCCGGCGCTTCGGCGCGCGCCGGCTCTACCTGATCTCGCTCGTGCTCTTCACCGCCGGCTCCGCGGCGTGCGGGCTGGCGTGGTCGTCCGGCTCGCTCGTCGGCTTCCGCGTCCTGCAGGGCATCGGCGGCGGCATGTTGATGCCCATCGGGCAGATCATCCTCGTCAAGGCCGCCGGTCCGCGGAATCTGCCGCGCGTCATGGGGGCCATCGGCATCCCGATCATCCTCGCGCCGGTCTTCGGGCCGACCATCGGCGGCCTGCTGCTCGAGCACGCCGGCTGGCAGTGGATCTTCCTCGTCAACGTCCCGATCGGCGCGATCGCGCTGAGCGTCGCGCTGCGGCTGCTGCCGCACGACACGCGGGAGGAGGCCGGGTCGCTGGACGCGATCGGCCTCGGGCTGATCGCCACCGGGCTGGTCGGCGTGACCTACGGGCTCGCGCAGAGCGGCACGGCGGGCTCGCTGCTGGCGTCGTCGGTGCTCGTCCCGGTGCTCCTCGGCGTCGCGCTGATCGCCGCGTTCGTGATGAGGGCGCTGCGGATCCCGGCGCCGCTGCTGGACGTCCGGCTCTACGCCGACCGCGCGTTCGCGGCGGCCTCGGTGACCACGTTCTGCCTCGGCGCCGCGCTGTTCGGCGCGATGATCCTGATGCCGCTGTACTTCCAGACGGTCCGCGGCGAGGACGCGGTGACGACCGGCCTGCTGCTGATGCCCCAGGGCATCGGCGCCGCGATCGCGATGCGGCTGTCGGCGCGGGCGACGGAGAACTGGGGCGGCGGGTTGACCGCGCTGGGCGGCGGGATCGTGACCGTGATCGCCACCGTGCCGTTCGTGCTGATCGGTGCCGGGACGTCGTACTGGATCATCGGCGCGGCCATGGTCTTCCGTGGGTTCGGCATCGGCATGTCGATGATGCCGTCCATGACGGCGGCATTCGCTGTGCTCCGTCCCGACCAGATCAGCCACGCGTCGCCGCAGCTCAACGTGCTGCAGCGCGTCGGCGGCTCGATGGGCACCGCCATCCTGTCGGTCGTGCTGGGCAGCCACCTGGCCTCGGCGGGCGGGTCGGCCTCGGGCGCGGCGGACGCGTTCGGCTCGACGTACTGGTGGGTGCTCGGCGTGACCGCCGTGGCGCTGGTGCCGACGGCGCTGCTGGCGGTCGTCGAGCGCCGGGCGCGCGGCGCGGGCGCCGAGGCCGCCGCGGAACCGGCGGCCGAGTTCGGCCTGGAGGCGGCATGAGCGCCCGCGGCGACGAGCCGGCAGGCGCCGTGGGGGCGGCTCAGGCGCCGGAGAACGCCGGCACCGAGGACGTCCGCCTGGCGTTCATCGAGCTCCTGGGCGCCGAGCGCCGCGGCCGCGCCCGCGACCAGAAGTGCGGGCCGGGCGAGCTCACCCAGACCCAGATCCGCGCGCTCTTCAAGCTCGACAGCGCGGGTGAGTCGACGGCCGGCGACCTCGCCAAGGCCGCCGAGCTGAGCCCTGCGAGCGTCTCGGCGATGCTCGACCACCTCGAGCGCGACGGGATCGTCGAGCGCAGCCGCTCCGCCTCGGACCGTCGCGTCGTCGTCGTGTCGCTGACCGCCTCGGGCCGGGCGCTGCTGGCCGAGAAGCGCGAGCGCTGGCGCGCCCGCGGGCGCGAGGCGCTGGCGGGCGTGTCGCAGAAGGACCTCCACGCCGCGGCGGACGTGATGCGCCGCATGGCGGCGATGCTGGACGACTTGTAGGGCTTCGTGGGGTCCGGGTCGTCTGACCCCTGATGTGGGGGGTGAGACGACGCGGACCCGGGCGGGGGCGGTGGTGGCGCCGGCGCGGTTGGCGCTCCGTTCGGGCGCCGGTGGCGGTGCGCGGCGGGGTCTGAGGGCAGTGACAGGGAGGTTGGCGGGGGCGCGGGCGCCGCGGGTCCTCCGCCGAGGTCCGGGTCGACTAACCCTTGATATGCAAGGTTCGGGCAACCCGGACGAGGTCCGGGTCGCCTGGTGAGGAATTATTGGTGACGAGCCGACCCGGACCACCCGGGCCCCGGCGCCCGCGCCCGCGCCCGCGCCGCCCGCCCCTAACGCTCCGCGTACGAGATGAACTCGACCAGCGACCCGTCCGGGTCGCGGAAGTACACCGACAGCCCCGGACCGCCCGCGCCGTTGCGCGGGACGGGCCCGATCTCGACCGGCACGCCGCACGACGCGAGGTGTGCCGTCGCCTCCTCCGCCGTTCCGGGCCAGACGAGGCACAGGTCCGCCATGCCCGGCTGGGCGGGGATGCGGGCGACGGGGGTCGGCTCCATGCCGGGGCCGTGGACGTTGAACTGGATGTCGCCGAACCGGTAGCGCCAGCGGGTGGGCGGTGGCTCGTCGAGGCGCACGAGCTCGGCGCCGCAGACGTCGCGGTAGAACGCGTTGGACCGTTCCCAGTCCGAGACCGCGATCACCACGTGGTCCAGCGTGATCCCGTCGTTCACGGAGACGCATCATCTCCCAGCCAGCGGGCCAGCGGCAAGGCGCTGCCCGCCGCGGCGAGCTCGGCGCCCCCGAAGCCGGCCACGCGCCCGAGCTCGACGACCTCCACGCCGCCGAGCGCCTCGATCGTCGCGCGGTTGGACGCCTCCATCGGCGTCGGGTCCTGCGGCCAGGGGGAGAGCACGACCGCGCGGACGTCCAGCCCGGCGCCCCGGGCGGACTCGAGGGTCAACAGCGTGTGGTTGATCGTCCCCAGCCCCGGGCGCGCGACGACCACCAGCGGCAGCCCCAGCTCCACGGCCAGGTCCCGCACCAGGTAGCCGTCGGACGTCAAGGGCACCAACAACCCCCCGACGCCCTCGGCGATCAGCGTCCCGCGCTCGGCGCCGGTGCGCCGGGCGGCCTCCGCCAGCGCCCCGGGCTCGATCGCGACGCCGGCCAGCTCGCCCGCCAAGTGCGGCGAGACCGCCGGGCCGAACCGCAGCGGCGCGACGTCGGCGGGCGCCATCCCGGCGCACCGCGCCAGCAGCTCGTGGTCGGCCGGCTTGCCCGGCTCCGGCTCCTCGTCGAGCCCGGTGACGACGGGCTTGAACGCGCCGACCCGGACGCCCCGCGCGGCCAGGGTCGCCACGAGCACCGCCGCGACGACGCTCTTTCCGACCTCCGTGTCGGTGCCGGTGACGAAGAGCCCGCGCACGGTCGGCCGGGCCGGTCCTCAGGCCGCCGCCGCGGCCGTGTCCTCGCCCGCCAGCGGCGCGACCACCCGCTCCTCGGGATGGCCCGCGGGCTGCGCCGCGGCGACGGGCACGCCCGCGCCGGGCCGGAAGCCGGCCTGCAGCGCGGCGCGCCCGAGCGTTCGAGCGGCGGCCCGCAGCTCTTCCCGCGTGTGGGTCGCCATCAGCGCCAGGCGCAGCCGCGACGTGCCGTCGGGCACGGTCGGCGGCCGGATAGCCTGGGCGAAGACGCCGCCCTCGATCGCGGTCTCGCAGACGCGCATCGCCAGGTCGGCGTCGCCGACCACCAGCGGCACGATCTGCGTGGAGGAGCCCGCGACCTCGAAGCCCTCGCGCGCCAGCTCGTCACGGATCGCGTCCGCGTTGGCCTGCAGCCGGTCGACCATCTCCGGATGCTCCTGGAGCACCTCCAGCGCCGCCAGGGCGGCGGCCACCGCGGGCGGCGGCAGCGCGGTCGAGAAGATCAGGGAGCGCGCGCTGTTGGTCAGGTAGTCGCGCATCTCCGCGCTGCACGCCGCGAACGCCCCGTAGGCGCCCAGCGCCTTGCCGAGCGTGCCGACCACGACGTCGACGTGGCCCTCCAGCCCCGCGTCGGCCACCGCGCCGCGGCCGCCCGGGCCCAGGCAGCCGGTCCCGTGGGCCTCGTCGACGACGGTGCGGACCCCGTGCCGGTGCGCCAGCTCCACGATCTCCTCCAGCGGCGCGACGTCGCCGTCCATGGAGAAGACCGAGTCGGTGACGATCACGCCGGCGCGGTGGTTGGGCGGGCCGAGCTTGTGGCGCAGGCCCCAGGCCAGGTGCTCGACGTCGCAGTGGTCGTAGACGAAGGTCTCGGCGCGCGCGAGGCGGCAGCCGTCGATGATCGAGGCGTGGTTGAGCTCGTCGGAGAAGACGACCGACCCGGAAGGCCCACCCGCGCCGCCGAGGCGCGCCAGCGCGCCCACGACGCCGAGGTTGGCCAGGTAGCCCGACCCGAACAGCACCGACGACTCCGTGCCCTTGAACGTCGCCAGCGCCTCCTCGAGACGCCGGTGGATGGTCATCGTCCCCGACACCAGGCGCGACGCGCCGGCGCCCGCGCCCCAGCGCATCGCCGCGTCCGCGGCCGCCTCGCGCACCCGCGGGTGGTCGGCCAGCCCCAGGTAGTTGTTGGAGCACAACAGCAGGACGGGCCGGCCGTCCAGCACCACGCGCGACCCCTGGGGCCCGCTGACGTGGCGCATGCGCCGGTAGAGCCCCGACGCGCGGAGGTCGTCCAGGCGGGCTTCGATGTCGCTCACTGCGGCGGGGTCGCTCGCGCTCGGCTCGTGCTCGTCGCGCTCAGTGCCCGAACGGCATGCCGGAGAGCTCGGCTGGCTCCGCGGGCTTCTCGCCCGGCCACCGGTTCGGCGCACCGTCGGGCCGCGGCGGGATCTTGTCCTTCTTGGCGTAGCGCAGCTGCGCCGCCGGGTCCCAGGTCGTGATCTTGATGGGTGGGTGGGCCGAATTCTCGGCCTCGGCCAGCGTGTCGAGGTAGTCCTCGACGAGGTCGGGCGTCTCGCCCTCCAGCCAGCCCGACCGGTTGTCGGGGCGGGGGTTGGCGCCGTTGTCCTCGAAGCGGTTGATGTTCAACCCGAGGTCGGTGAACATCCTGCGGTCGTCGGCGGGATTGGCGTTCAGCGTCGTGAGGAAGTTGCCCATCATCACGCCGTTCAGACCCGCCTTGACGGCCAGCGGCTGCAGGTCGCCGAGGTTCTCGACGCGCCCGCCGCACAGGCGGAACAGGGCCGCGGGCAGGATCAGACGGAAGATCGCGATCCACTTCACGACCTCCCACGGGTCCATGTAGTCGCGGTCGCCGAACTTCGTGCCGGGGCGCGGGTTGAGCAGGTTGATCGGCACCGAGGTCGGGTCGATCTTCGCCAGCTCGAAGGCCATCTCGACGCGCTGGGCCCGCGTCTCGCCGAGGTTGAGGATCCCGCCGACGCAGGTCTCCAGCCCGGCCTCGCGCACCGCGTCGATCGTCCGCAGGCGGCCCTCGTAGCGCACGGTCGACGAGACCTCGGGGTAGTAGGACTCGGCCGTCTCGACGTTGTGGTGGACGCGCTGGATCCCGGCGTCCTTGAGCGCCTTCGCGCGGTCGACCGACATGTGGCCGACCGATGCGCAGCGCTTGAGGTTCGTCTGCTCGGCGACCATCCGCGCCCCTTCGAGGATCTTCTCGAAGTCGCGCTTGGACAGCCCCTGGCCCTGCGTGACCATGCAGAAGCGGTGCGCCCCCGCAGCCTCGGCGGCCTTGGCGTGCTCGAGGATCTGCTCGGGCTCCATCATCGCGTGCATCGGCGTCTCTGCCTCGGCGAAGCGCGACTGCGCGCAGAAGCCGCAGTCCTCGGCGCAGCCGCCCGACTTCGCGTTGACGAGCGAGCACATGTCGGTGGAGTCGCCGAAGCTCTCCTGCCGTGCCTCCCAGGCCCGGTCGACGAGGGCGAGGATCTGCCCGTGATCCTCGACCTCTCCCAGGCGGGCGGCTTCTTCGCGGGTAATCAGCGGCGGCATGTCCCGGCACAGTAGGCACGCGACCGGACGGTCGTCCGAGCGACGATCCACAGAAGTGGGGATGGCGCAGAAGCGCTCACCGTCCGATGATGTGGAGGACGTGGCTGCCGCCGATCCGATCCGTGTGCTGCTCTGCGACGACGCCGAGGGCTTCCGGGCCCTGATGCGCTCGTCGCTGGCCGACGACCCCTCGATCGTGGTCGTCGGGGAGGCTGCCGACGGCGTCGAAGGGGTGGAGGCCACGGCCGACCTGCAGCCCGACGTCGTCCTGCTCGACATGTCGATGCCGCGCATGGGCGGCCTGCAGGCGATCCCGAAGATGCGTCACCGCGCGCCCGGCACGTCGATCATCGGCCTGTCGAGCCTGAGCGCCGCCCGGATGGCCGGCCCGTCGATCGAGATCGGCGCCCACTCGTACCTGGAGAAGGGCACCGGCCTGGACGACATCCGCGCCGCGATCCACGAGGCGGCGGACCGCCCCTCCTAGGCGCCCGGCGAGCTCAGCAGCGGGTCGGAGGACGTCGTCGGCAGGCCGATCGCTAGCGTTCGGGCCGCGATGGACGACAGGGAGCTGGCGCGGAGATCGATCCGCGGGTTCGGGGAGATGGTCGCGACGCTGGGCGGCGACGGCGCCGTGCGCCGGCCGGACGCGATCGGCGCCAACGTGGGCGCGGCGATCGACAACCACTGGATCGACGCGGCCGTCGTGCCGCTCGACGGCGCGACGCCCGCGGACGACCCGGAGCTGCCGCACTCGCTGTGGACGGTGGCCGCGACGGCGCCGGGGCGCGTCGAGGAGCCCGGGATCGCGATGCCGTGCCTGGGGCTGGCGCTCGATGACCTCGACGCCGGCGCGCCGGGACGCGCGGTCGACGTCGAGGCGCCCTCGCTCGCGGTCGTCGGCGCGGTCAACGACCGCGCCTACGGCCGGGTCGACCAGCTCGAGCCGCTCGTGTCCGCGCTGCGCGACGACCGGATCCGGACGCACGGCCTGCGCGTCGACGGCGAGATCGCCTGCGTGACGCTGACGCTGGCCGTGGACGACGACGTCAGCGTCCAGTACGTCGCGACCGAGCAGCGCGCGCGCCGCCGCGGCCTCGCGAGCGGGCTGCTGCTCGCGGTCCTCGCCGCCGAGCGCCAGCGCGGCATGCGCACCGCGACCTTGCAGGCCAGCCCGGACGGCCTGCCGGTCTACGAGCGCCTCGGCTTCCGCCGCGTGGCGCTGCTCAGAGCGTTCCTGCGGCCCGCCTGACCCAGGAGCCCCGCCTCACCGCCCGCAGCACTTCTTGTACTTCTTGCCAGAACCACACCAACATGGCTCGTTGCGGCCCGGCGGCCAGGGGATCGCGCCGCCCTCCTGGGCGATCTCGTAGGCCACGCGCGCCCGGGCCTCGGCCGCCTCCTCGTCCAGGCCTTCGGCGGCGGCGCGCTCGCGCACCATCTCCACCGTCAACGGCACGACGACGGGGCGCCGCGGGGCATTGGGGGCGATCGCGCGCATCCGGCGGTCCAGCTCCAGCGCGTACCCGGCGTGGCCGTCGTCGCGCCAGTCCTCGGCGAAGCCCGGCCACGCCTCGACCGCCAGCGCGAACTCGATGGCCGAGAAGTACGGGGTCGCGACCGGCGTGTCGACGCCCTGGGCGGCGGCGCGCGCGAGGGCCAGGCGCGCGGACTCGTCGATCGCTCCGGGCGCAAGGCCGGCGTCGGTCAGCGCCCGGGTGCGCTCCGTCACGATCTGGCGCAGCGTCTCGCCGTCGGCGGCCCCGCGCAGGGCCAGCTCCAGCGCCTGGGCGAAGAGCTCGGCGGCCACCGCGGGCTCGTCGGCCTCGGCGTGCGCGCTGCCGGCCAGGAACGGGACGGTCGGGTCTGCCGGGTGCTCGCGCTCCAGCGCGGCCCAGATCGCGTCGGCCTCGGCGCGACGGCCCGCGAGCACGTGCATCCAGGCCACGTGCCAGCGCTGGTCGTCGCCGGTGAGCTGCTCGAGCTCGGCGAGGACCTCGATCGCCTCGTCGTAGCGGCCCGTCTTCTCGAGCGTGTCGACGCGCGCCTCGAGCGCCTCGACCTGCTTGGCGGAGGCGCGGGCCATCAGCGGCCCTGCCAGCGGGCGGGCCGCTTCTCGCCGAAGGCCTTGACGCCCTCCTTGAGGTCGTCGGAGGCGAAGCAGGCCTTGCGCAGCGCGATCAGCTCGGCCTCGACGTCCGGCGCCAGGGGGCCCTCGGCGGCCAGCAGCGCGCGCAGCACGCGCTTGTTGCCGCGGACCGACAGCGGCGCGTTGGCGGCCAGCTCGGCCGCCCAGTCCAGCGCGATGCTCTCGAGGTCCTCGGCTCCGGCGACCTCGTGCAGGAGGCCCCACTGACGCGCGGTGCGCGCGTCGACGTTGCGGCCGAGCAGGAAGAGCTGGCGCGTCCGCGGCTCGCCGATGGCGCGCAGGAAGCGGCGCAGCCCGGTGTGGGAGTAGACGAGCCCGAGCTTGGCCGGCGGCATGCCGACCATGATGCCGTCGCGCGCGACGCGCAGGTCGCAGGCGAGCGCGAGCTCCAGGCCGCCGCCGATCGTGTGGCCCGGCAGCGCCGCGACGGTCGGGACGTCCGTGGCGTCGAGCGCGTCGATCGCGCTGGTGAACGGGTGGGCGACGAGCTTCTCGGCCTCGGCGGCGAAGACGTCCTCGGGGATGTCGCCGATGTCGTAGCCCGAGGAGAACATCCCGTGCGCGCCCGTGAGGATCACGCAGCGCGTGCCGTCGTCTCCGGCCGCGCGCACCGCCGCCGCGATGCCGTCGAGGATCGCGTGGTCCAGCGCGTTGCGCTTCGCCGGGTTGGAGATGGTGAGGCGCCGGACTCCGTCCAGCGGCTCGTCGATCAGCAATTCGCCCGCCATTCGCGGCGGGAGGCTAGTCGCTACTCCAACCGGACGAGCGTGTCGCCCTCGTTCACGGCCTGGCCCTCCTCGCAGAGGATCTCCTTCACCGTGCCCTCGTCCTCGGCCTCGACCGGCATCTCCATCTTCATGGACTCGAGGATCACGACGGTGTCGCCCTCCTCGACCTTGTCGCCGACCTTGCATTCGATCTTCCACACGGTGCCCGTGATGTGGGCTTCGATGTCCGGCACTGGTCCTCCTCGTCGAGCGGGTGCGTCGCGCGTGGAACATAGGCCGGAGACCGGACGGTCACCCGGTCCTCGACCGATGGGCGGAACATCCACCCCGATGTTCCGACCGGCTGGCGATTGAGCCGACGGCCTTCGGGGCGCATCATGGGGACAAGTGATCGACCGGGGGACATCGCAACAGCGCACTCCGTCTCCTCCTGCGACGACTCGCAGTTGTGCCGGACGATCGCCGCTCCCTGGCTCGGCTTGACCCACCGGCCGGGAGCACACGTGGGGACCATGCGCCGCACCGAGGAGGGACAGCCTCGGTGCGGCGCACCCCGCGTGGACCTGCGTCGCGGCGCGGCTCCGCAACGGTGACGCATCGGCGCGCCTCGGACCGGGGTACCATGCCGCCACGCATATCCGGGCTGGTGGAGAGAGCATGGCCGAGCAGGACAAGCTGGTGGCGATGAAGGAGCAGGTCTACACGGACCCGCGGCCCTCGACGTACTTCGACCGGTTCCACGAGCGTGCCCGCACGCGCGAGCCCGACTGGGTCTACGAGGCGGTCCGCGCGACCACGCTCCTGTACTCGTGGGCCTTCTTCCGCGCCCGCTGCATCAGCACCGACAAGGTGCCGCCGACCGGGCCGGTCATCCTCGCGCCCAACCACTTCTCGTTCATGGACCACTTCTTCGCCGCGGGAGCCATCCGGCGCAAGGTGCAGTTCATGGCGAAGTCCCAGCTCTTCGCCCCGCCGGCGCAGTGGATCTACACGCACGGCGGCGTGTTCCCCGTGCGCCGCGGCGCGCGCGACGAGAGGGCGATCACGACCGCCACGACGATCCTCGAGCGAGGAGGCTGCCTGGCGATGTACTGCGAGGGCGGGCGCTCGCGCACCGGCAAGCTGGCCGACGAGGCCAAGCCGGGCATCGGCCGCCTGGCGCTCCAGACGGGCGCGACGGTCGTGCCGGTCGCGATCCACGGCTCGTCGAAGGTGCGCAACTGGAAGCGCCTGGAGTTCCCGAAGGTGACGATCCAGTTCGGCGATCCGTTCCGCTACGAGAAGCTGGCCGACCCGACGCGCGAGCAGATGCGGGCGACCGCCAACGAGATCTTCGACGGGATCAAGGTGCTCTACGCCGGTCTGGAGGCCCACGGGCGCCGCGGCGTCGTGGCGCGCGTGCGCGAGGAGCGCCGGGCGGCCCGGCGCTCGGGCAAGCGCACCGCGACGGCCTGAGGTTCGCGGGCGCCCACCCGGGTAGAGAGGGCCGCATGAACCTCCGGGCAGGGCTCGCCGCGGCCGCGGTCGCGGCCACCGCCACGGCGGCAGCGGCGGGAGCGCTCGGGGTGGCGCCCGCCGGCGCGGCCGTGACGCTCCAGCAGGTCGGCACCTTCGCCGCGCCCGTCTACGTGACCGCGCCGCCGGCCGACGTCACGCGCGTCTTCGTGGTGCAGCGCGGCGGGCGGATCGCCGTCGTCCGCGGCGGCACGAGCTCCACCTTCCTGGACCTCGGCGCGCGGGTGAAGTCGTCGGGCAGCGAGCAGGGCCTGCTCTCGATGGCCTTCGCGCCCGACTACGCCACCAGCCGCAAGTTCTACGTCTACTACACGGCGCCGCCCGCGACGGGATCGACCGGCTCCGACCTCGTCGTCAGCGAGCTGCGCGCCACCGACGACGAGCACGCCGACCCCGGCACGGAGCGCACCGTCCTGCGCATCCCGCACCGCAGGTTCGACAACCACAACGGCGGTCAGCTGCAGATCGGCCCCGACGGCCTGCTGTGGATCGGCACCGGCGACGGTGGCGACGGCAACGACTCGCTCGGCAACGCCCAGAAGGTCGACCCGGCGTGGAACGACGCGGCCGCCGGGCACGACGCGCGCCTGGGCAAGCTGCTGCGGGTCGATCCCGCGCCGGGCGACGGCTGCGACGGGGGCTGCACGATCCCGGCGGGCAACGCGGGCCTCCCCCAGCGCGAGATCTTCGCCTACGGGCTGCGCAACCCGTGGCGCTTCTCGTTCGACCGGGCCACCGGCGACCTGACGATCGGCGACGTCGGCCAGAGCACGTGGGAGGAGGTCGACTTCGCGGCCGCGCCCGGTCGCGGCGCCGGCGCGAACTACGGGTGGAACGCCTTCGAGGGCGCGCACCCGCTCGGCAGCACCGCGCCGGCCGGAGCGGCGCCGGGCATCACGATGCCCGTGCTCGAGAAGTCCCACGCCGCGCCGGACTCGTTCGTCTCGCTCGCCGGCGGCTACGTCGTGCGCGACCCCGCGCTGCCGGACCTCGCCGGGCGCTACCTGTACGCCGACACCTACGGCGGCACGATCCGCGCCGCCACGCTGGCGCCCGGCGGCGCGACCGGCGACGCGAGCACCGACCTGCACGTCCCCACGCTGGTGTCGTTCGGCGAGGACGCCTGCGGCCGGGTCTACGCGGTCTCGCTCGACGGCCCGGTGTCCCGCCTGGCGCAGAGCGGCGCGTGCGTGCCGGCGCCCGGCAGCCCTGCCGCGGCCGCCCCGGCCACCCCCGGCGGGCAGGCACCGGGCACCGATCGGACCGCGCCGGTGCTGCGTCTGCGCGCGGCGTCGCGCCAGCGCCCATGGCGCACCGGCGTCGTGCGGCTGCGCGTGTCGTGCGACGAGGCCTGCGACGTGCGCGTCGGCGGCACGTTCGTCGTCACGCGCACCAAGAACGGCGCCGGGGCGGCCGTGGTCTCGCGGGTGACCATCTCGACCGCGAAGGCCACGCTCGCGGCCGGTGCAGCGGTCTCCGTCAAGGCCAAGGTCAGCGCCCGCACCCGCCGCCCGCTGCTGCGCTCCTTGCGACGCCACCGCCGGGTCACGCTGCGCTTCACGGTGACCGCGCGCGACAAGGCCGGCAACGGGCGGACGAGTACGGCGCGGTCGCGGGTGGTGCTGCGGTAGGGGTGAGGGGCGGCGGTGACGCTGGCGTGTGGCGTTCAGCGCGGTCGCGGGGGTGCCCCGGGGGCTGGTTCGGGGCAGTGACGAGAAGGCGTGAGCGGTGGCGCCGCCGGGTGCGGTCGTCCGCGGGCGCCGGCGCGCCCGGCGTGGTCTGCCGGGCGTCCGCGCGGAACGCCCTCGACGCTCGCGGCGCCCCCGCTGGCACATCGAGGGACGACTGAATCTCGCTGTACGAGATTCAGTCGTCCCTCGACGCGCGCGCCCCCACCCGACGCGGGCGCCCCCACCCGACGCGGGCGCCCCCCACCCGACGCGGGCGCCCCCACCCGACGCGGGCGCCCCCACCCGACGCGGGCGCCCCCACCCGACGCGGGCGCCCCCTCCCGCCCCGCGTCCCTACCGCCGCACGTCCTCGCAGTCGGGCATGACCTCGTCGGTGGCGTCGGCGAAGACGGTGTCGTTGCCGTCGCCGCAGGAGACGCGGTCGAAGCCGCCGCCGACGACCTGGATGCGGTCGTCGCCCTCGTCGCCGGCGATCGTGTCGTCGTCGAGGTTGCCGTAGATGGTGTCGTTGCCCGGGCCGCCGTTGATGGTGTCGTTGCCGCGGTCGCCGGTGATCGAGTCGTCGCCCTCGTTGCCCAGGATGCTGTCGTCGTCGCCGCGCCCGTGGATGGCGTCGTCGCCGGGGCCGCCGTGCAGCTCGTCGTCGCCGTTCTCGCCGTCGACGTAGTCGTTGCCGCCGTTGCCGTAGAGCACGTCGTTGCCGTCGTTGCCGAACAGCGAGTCGTCGCCCTCGCTGCCCAGGAGCGTGTCGGGGCCGGTCGTCCCGAAGATGTTGTTCGACGGCGGTGGCGCGTCGGACGCCGGCTCGGCCGGCACGGGCACGACGGTCTCGCAGCTCCTGAGGCTGTCGCGCGCCGGCGCGTCCTGCTCGACGTAGACGGTGTCGCGCCCGGTCCCGCAGTCGACGTAGTCCCTGTCGCCGTCGGCGGCGCGCACGGTGTCGGCGCCGCTGCCGGCCGTGACGACGTCCACGCCCGGGCCGGCGACGAGGTCGTCGGCGCCGTCGCCGCCGGAGAGCCGGTCGTCGCCCGAGCCGCCGTCGACGCTGTCGGCGCCCTCGGAGCCGTAGAGCGTGTCGCGGCCGGCGTCGCCGGTGATCGTGTCGTTGCCGAGGCGCCCGAAGATCGTGTCGCCGCCGGTGCCGCCGTCGATCGTGTCGTTGCCGTCGCCGCCGTCGATGCTCTCTCCGCCGGGCCCGCCGCGGATCGTGTCGTCGCCCTCGTCGCCCTGGATGACGTCGGTGCCACGGCTGCCGTCGATGTAGTCGTTGCCCGGTCCGCCGTCGAGCAGGACGTCGTTGCCCAGGCCGCGCTCGATGATCGCGTCGTTGCCGTCACCGCCGCGCACCACGTCGTCGCCGTCGCCGCCGTCGAGGCTGTCGTCGCCCGCCGAGCCGTCGATCTCGTCGTTGCCCGTGCCCCCGTTGGCGTAGTCGTTGCCCGGGCCGCCGTCGAGGATGTCGTCGCCGGCCTGGGCGAACAGCCGGTCGTCGCCGTCCTCGCCGAAGAGCTTGTCGTTGACGGCGCCGCCGTCGAGCGTGTCGTTCCCCGCGCCGCCGTAGAGCAGGTCCGAGCCGCGCCCGCCGAGGCTGGTGTCGTCGCCGCCCAGCGCGTCGATGCGGTCGGCTCCGCGCGTGCCGGTGAGCCGGTCGGGGCCCTCGGTGCCGGTGATGAGCCCGACGCCGGGCTGGACCGCGATCGCGGTCGGATGCGCGCCGCTGACCAGGCGCTCGGACTTCAGCTTGCGGAACGAGAGCGCGCTGAGGACCGAGATCGTCCCCGCGTGCTCGTCGGCGACGTAGATCCGCACGCCGTCGGGCGCGACCGCGGGATGGCCGGGCCCGGTGCCGGTCGCCAGGCGCTGCGTCACCTTCCCGGCCGCGAGGTCGAAGACCGCCGTCGCCCGCGAGGCCGCCCCGGCGCCGACGATCACGCGCTTGCCGTCATTGGTCACGGCCACGCCGCCACCGGGCCCGCGCGCGGTGTCGATCGTCCGTCCGAGCTTGCCCGCGGCCGTGTCGATCCGGGTCAGGCCCGCGCCCTTCTTCGTCACGGTCGCCGCGTAGGCGCTGCGGCCGGTCGGCGCGAAGGCCACGCCGGTGACGCCCGCGAGCTTCAACCGGCGCACGCCGCCGCCCAGCAGGTCGACGATCGCGATCCGCTTGCCGTCGAGCGCGACGACCGCCTTCGTCGCGTCGGCCGAGACCGCCACGGCGGCGGGCTTGCGCGCCTGCGCGCCGAGGTCGGCCGAGCGCATGACGGTCAGCGCGACCGGGTCGATCACGTCCAGCGCTCCCTTGCGCACCGCGGCCAGACGCGCGCCGTTGGCGCTGATCGCCATGGCCGTCGGCGTGCCGGTCAGCGGCACGGCGCCGGTCCGGGCACGGCCGTTGAGGTCGATGGCCACGACGGCCGCGCCCGCGGCGACATACCCCTTGACGCCGTCGGGCGCCACGGCCACGGCGCGCGCCCGGCCGGAGACCGGCACACGGGCGACCAGGCGGCCCGAGGAGACGTCGACCAGCGTGGCGTTGGCGTCGCCGGCGGCAACGAGCAGCACGCGCGCGTGCGCGGACGGGACGACGGCGGCGACGGCGGCGAGCGAGAGCAGGAGGGAGAGGGCGGAGCGACGCATCCGAGCAGGAACCCCGGCGGGACGGTGAAGGTTCCGGTGCATCGGCGGATTCCGGGGCATCGGTGTCGCGTTTCGGCGGTGGTCGGCGGCTCGCGTGAGACCCAGCCCGCGGGACCGGCTGGCGCTGACGCGTGGCCTGTGGCTCGGCGGGGCGCGGCCTCGAATCCCCGTTGTCCGCGCATCTCGGAAGGCGCGAAAGCGCGGGTAGCCTCGTGCGTCGATGCCCACGCTGAAGATCATCGTCGCGAGCACCCGGCCCGGCCGCGCCGGCCTCCCGATCGCCGAGTGGTTCCGTGATCGCGCCGTCGCCCACGGCGGGTTCGACATCGAGCTCGTCGATCTCGCCGAGGTGAACCTGCCGTTCATGGACGAGCCCCACCACCCGCGGCTGCGCCAGTACCTCCACCAGCACACCAAGGACTGGAGCGCGACGGTCGACGCCGCCGACGCGTTCGTCTTCGTCGTCCCGGAGTACAACTACGGGTTCAACGCACCGCTGAAGAACGCCATCGACTTCCTGCACGAGGAGTGGCAGCACAAGCCGGTCGGCTTCGTCAGCTACGGCGGCGTCGCGGCGGGCACGCGCGCGGTGCAGATGACCAAGCAGGTCGTCACGACGCTGAAGATGCTGCCGCTCGTGGAGGCGGTCAACATCCCGTTCTTCCCGCAGTTCATGGACGACGAGGGGCGCCTGCAGCCCAACGAGATCATGGAGCTCGCGGCCGACGCGATGCTCGACGAGCTGGTGCAGACCGAGCAGATGCTGCGCACGCGGCGGCCGCCCGCCGCGCGTCCTGAGGAGTCGGAAGCCGCCTAGCGCACCGGGTACACGGGCGCCAGCGCCGGCCACGTGGCGGCGTCGTGCCCCGTGACGACCGGCGCGCCGGGGTGGGCGGCGATCCAGTCGCGCACGCGGTTCAGCGACGCGCGGTAGGGGCCGTCGCGCCACGTGAGCACGGGGAGCAGATCCTCGTCGATCGTGCGCTGCGCGTACGCGGCGTCACCGGTGAGCAGCATGTCGGTGCCGTCGTCCAGGCGGAGCGCGACGGAGCGGTGCCCGGGCGTGTGTCCCGGGGTCGACAGCAGCCGGATCGTGCCGTCCCCGAGCAGGTCGACCTCGTCGGCGTCGCCCGGCAGCGTCCGCCATTCCTGGGTCGCCGGGAACAGGTGGGGGAGATAGCCGTCGGTGATCCGGCCGCGCCGGGCGGCCGCCCACTCGCGCTCGTCCACCACGACCGTCGCGCGCGGGAACTGCGACAGGCCGCTGGCGTGGTCGTAGTGCAGGTGCGTCATCACGATCAGCGCGATGCCGGCGGGGTCGATCCCGCGCTCGCGCAGCTGCGCGGGCACCGCCCACTCGGGCCGCATGTCGATCGTGAACGCGATCTTGGCCAGCCGGCCCAGCGCCGCGCCGACGTCGGTGGCGACCTGCTCGTGCATACCCGTGTCGATCAGGATCGGCCCCGCCTGCGGGTGCTCGATCAGGAACGCGGGGATCGGGACCCAGAACCACTGCGAGCGCGGGCGGTGCAGGCCCATGCCGCGGATGATCGCGAGCGGCCCGGGGCCGGCGGGCCGCGCGTAGAAGTCCGGCATCGCCTTCATCTCCGCCGTGCGCAGCGGGTGGACCCGTACGCCGCCGCCGGCGCGTGTGCCGCCGGGCAGCGGGAGGTCGGCCGGGCGGGGCGTCGGATGCTCCATGGCGCAGACCGTACTTGTAGGGTCCGCGGCGTGCTCGACGTGCTGCGGCCAGGGGTCCTCGACGGCGTGACGATCTGCGTCGCCGGCGGCGGCGCGCCGCTGGCGGCACGGGTCGCGCAGCTCGGTGCCACGGTCGTGGCGCTGGCCGCCGACCTCGACGACGAGGACGCCGTCGCGGCGCAGGTCGCGACGCTGGGCGCGATCGACGTGCTGGTGGTCGACGCGGCGACGCCGTTCCTCGTGGCGGGCGGCGGCATGGCCGCGCTGCGCACCGCGGTCGACGGCGCATGGAACGCGGTCCGCGCGACGGTCAACGCGCGGTGGACGGGTGAGGGCGCGCAGGGCGGCAAGGTGATCCTCGTGGCGCCGCGCGCCGACGCCGGCGAGCATGCGACGGCCGTCGGCGCCGCGCTGGAGAACGCCGCGCGCACGCTGTCGATCGAGTGGTCGCGCTTCGGCGTCCGCACCACGGCGCTCGTGCCCGGTCCCGCGGCGGCCGACGAGGAGCTCGCCGAGCTCGTCGCGTTCCTGGCCTCGCCGGCGGGCGACTACTTCAGCGGCTGCGCGTTCACGCCGGGCGGCGGCCCGGCGCCGGCGCCGGCGCCCGCGACCACCTGAGCGGCCGCGGGCGCCCGCGGGTCACTTCGGCCCCAGCGCCCCGCCGGTCTCCAGCACCGACTTGAGGTCGCTGAGGACCCACGCCCAGCCGCCGCCCGCGCCCTCGGCCTCCAGCCCGCCCGAGAGCAGCTGCGCCAGCCCGGGCGCGCCGTCGAGCTCGTGGGTCACCGTGAGCTTGGTGCCGGCCGGCGTCTCCTGGATCTCGTAGGTCAGGCGCGTGAACCCCTCGGCCTCGAGCGAGGGATCCATCAGCATGCGCCAGGTCTGGACCAGCCGGTGGGGCGGATCGGCCTCGATGACCTCGCCGTCGACCGCGACCTCCGGGCCGCCGTGGGCGCGCATCGCCTCGCTGGCCAGCGCGCGGAACGCGCCGCCGGGGCGCAGGTCGTACTCGACGTCGCCGCCATAGCCGTACTGCCGGGACCACTCGGGCTGGGTGATGGCGTCCCAGATCGCCTGGGGCGTCGCCTTGATGTACACGCGGTAGACGTGGGTCGTCACGCCGGTCTGGGTCGTCTCGGTCATCAGTTGTCCTCCAACTCGCTCTTGAGGTTGACGAGCGCCGACACCCGGCGCTCGGTGTACTTGTCGATCCACCGGTCGTGGATCAGCCGGATCGGCACCGGGTTCAGGAAGTGCAGCTTCTCCCGGCCCGACTTCCGTGCGACGACGAGCCCCGCGTCCTCCAGCACGCGCAGGTGCTTCATGACCCCGAAGCGCGTCATCTCCAGCTCGGACTCGAGCTCCTTGAGCGTGCGGCCGTCACGCGCGAAGAGCAGGTCGAGCAGGAAGCGCCGCGTCGGGTCCGCGAGGGCCTTGAACACGCGGTCGTCGTCATCCGTCATGCGCCCAAGATAGGTGACTAAATGGTCACATGTCAAGGGAAGTGGCGAACCGTTGTGCGCGGCGCTATGATTGCGGCCGCAACTATTTCTCCATCCCCGGTCGGAGGCGACCATGCAGCTGCAGGGCATCCATCACATCAGCGCCATCACCGGCGACGCCCAGCGGAACCTCGACTTCTACACGCGGATCCTGGGCCTGCGACTGGTCGCCAAGACCGTCAACCAGGACGACCCGACCGTCTACCACCTGTTCTACGCCGACGAGCAGGGCCACCCCGGCTCGGAGATGACGTTCTTCGAGTACCCGCACGCGATCCCGGGCCGCCCGGGCGCCGGGATGATCCACCGGATCGTCTGGCGCGTCGGCTCCCCGGAGGCGCTGGACTTCTGGGCCGAGCGCCTCGCGCTGCTCGAGGTCCCGGTCGCCCGCGGCGACGCCGGCTCGGTGCGCTTCAGCGACCCCGAGGGCCTCGACCACGAGCTGGTCGTCAACGCCGGCGGCGACGCGCCGCTGGCCGCCGAGCACCCCGAGATCCCGGCCGAGCACGCGCTCCAGGGCTTCGACGGGGTCCGCGCCTACTCAGACCAGCCGGAGCGCAGCGGCGCCCTGCTGGAGAAGATCCTCGGCGCCGAGAAGACGGGCGAGGACACCTGGACGCTGCGCGGCGACGCGCGCGGCGGCTCGATCGCCTACGACCCGGCGCCGACCGAGCGCGGCCGCCAGAGCGGCGGCTCGGTGCACCACGTTGCGTGGGGGACGAGCGTGGCCGAGCATCCGCGGTGGCAGGAGCGCTTCGAGGAGTCGGGCGTGCGGACGAGCGGGATCATCGACCGCACGTACTTCAAGTCCATCTACTTCCGCGAGCCGAGCGGCGTCCTCTTCGAGATCGCCGACGACGCGCCGGGGTTCACCATCGACTCGCCGCTGGAGGAGCTGGGCCGCAAGATCATCCTGCCGCCCCAGTTCGAGTCCCAGCGCCCGCAGATCGAGGCGCGGCTGACGCCGCTGGCCGACCCGCGCGCCGGCAAGACCGCCGCCTCACCGGTCTCCTAGCCGGCGGGCGCCTCCGACGGGAGCCGGTGGAACTCCGTCTCCCGCGCCGCGCGCCCGGCGCGGTACCAGGCGTAGGCCGCGCCGGCGCCGGCGGCGCCGAGCAGCGCCAGCTGCGCCGGCCACGACAGCCAGCCGGCGAGCACCCAGGCCGCCAGCGACGCCGCGAACGTCAGGCCGAGAAGCACGGCCACGGAGGACCAGGCGTAGCGGCGCGCCCGCGGCGCGATCCACGGACTGGCCGGATAGCCGCTCAGGACCACCTCCTGGCCGAGCACGCGCCGAGCCAGCAGGGACCAGCGCGCCTCTTGGGCGTCCCGCAGGCTGGTCAGGCCGGGGTCGCTCTCGATCATCCACTTCGCCGGCAGCTGGGCTCCCGCCTCCTCGGCGGCGTGCTCGAGGCAGCGGTAGGCGCGGCCGCGGAGCCTGCGGGCCTGCTCGCCGGACCGGTGCTGGGCCAGCAGCGCGTAGAAGCATCCGGCGTTGTAGAACGCCTGCCAGCCGCAGAACGGCCGTCCCAGCCAGAGATGGACGACACGGACCAGGAACCGGCGGCCGCGGTCCTCGAACGCCTCGCGCGGGGTGTCCACGGTCGCCACCCGCCGCACCGCCAGGGAGTGCCGCGAGATCCGCACCGTGGTCATGAGCCGGCGGCGCGCGAAGCCCTGCAGCTCGAAGCGGTGGCGCGGGCGCCGCCGTGACACGAGGACGTACCACGGCTGCAGGAGCGCGAACGTGGCCTCCGACTCACGGGCGGCGAGCGCCTCCAGCAGCGTGGTGAGCCCGCCCGAGCTGATCGGCGACACGACGCGCAGGGCGACGGCGACGTCGGAGACCATCGCCGCGCGCTGGGCCTCCTGGCCGGGGGCCGGCGCCGGCTTGATCGCGCTGGCGATCACCCCGGCCAGGACGCTCGCGCGGTACCGCGGCTCCACGAGCTCGGTGCGCTCCATCGCGAGGTCGAGGTAGCGGCGCAGGACGCTCGCCTGCTGCGCGGGCCGGTCCAGGGCCTTGAGCTCGTCGAGGTTGGCGAGCTGGAGGCGCGCCAGCGCGTTGGTCGGCTCGATCTTGTCGGCGGCGGCGAAGCGGTCGTGCGCCGATTCGAGATCGTGTCTGCGCTGCGCCGAGATCCCGTCCACGTACGCCTCGCACGCCCGCGGGTCGCGCCACCGGGCCCAGGTCGGGAAGACGTGTGCCGCCTCATTGGAGATGTGCACGAAGATCTCCGCTGCCGCGCGATCGACCGCGGCCGTGTAGTCGGGAGCGCGCGCCGTCGAGAGGAGCGGGGTGCCCTCGCGCGTCGGGCGCAGCCAGAACCGGATCCCGATCGGGGAGAAGCTCGGCGGCTCGGCGCCCAGGAGCGTCGCGCTGAGCTGGTAGCGGGGCGGCTGGGGTGGCTTCGGGAGGAGCTGCAGGAGCTTCGCCAGCCACGCGCTCTGCGGGATGTTGCTCGCCTCGATCGCCGTGATCAGGTCGGTCTGCGGCGTCCCGGCCGGGACCTGCGGAGGCGGGGTCAGGCCGCTGTGGGCCAGGCGCTCGCGCAGCAGGGTGGTGAGCGCCTGGACCTCGGGTGCGTCGTCCGTCGGCCCGTCGTGCGTGACGACGTCCAGCTGGATGGGCCCGATCCGGGTCACGGCGCGCAGCGAGGCGATCACCCACCAGACGAGCACCGCCGCCAGCACGAGGAGCACGAAGTCGCCGCTGGACAGGTCGCCGACCCACTGCTCGGCGTGCGTGACCCACTCGTCGATCGCCGCGCGCACGTCGGCGGCGACGAAGGCGGCGTCGAGCGTCAGCCTTGCCATGGGCAGCTCGCCTTCGTGCATGAGCCGTCGTAGGCGCCGTCTCCGCGCGGCCCGCGCCGACCCTGGTAGCCGCGCGGCCCCCGGTACCCGCGCGGTCCGCGAGCGCCGACGGTGCCGTCCGTCCCGTCGGTGCCGTCGGTGCCGTCCGTCCCGTCGGTGCCGTCCGTCCCGTCGGTGCCATCCGTCCCGTCGCTGCCATCCGTACCGTCGGTGCCGTCCGTCCCGTCCGTCCCGTCCGCGCCGGCCGGCCCCGGCGGCCCCACGCAGGGGGCATCGCAGCTCGCGGGCGTCGGGTCCGGCAGCGCGCGCAGGCCGTTGAGCGCACACCGCACGTTCCAGGCGCCGCGGTGTCCCTCGTCCCAGTCGGGGAGGTCTGACCGCAGCAGCGCGGTGTAGACCCGCCGCGCCTCCTCGTCGGCGTTCCAGACGTGCATGACGCCGGCCCGCCGGCACAGCTCGGCCGCGACCCGGCGCATCCCGTGGACGGCGCAGAGCCGGGTGGGATCGTCCTTCAGGAGCCCGGCGTAGGCTCGCTGGGCCTGCGCGGTGAGACCCCGCTGCGCGCTGCCATCGGCGTCGTCGCACGGCCCCGGCTTCGGAGCCGCGTTGTGCAGGAAGACGGCGACGATCGACACCGCCGCCACCGCCAGCATCGCTGACAGCAGGACAGGGCTCAGCCTCATGAGGGCGCGGGTCTACCACTGCGCGGCCGGGAAAGCTACACCGACACGTTCGATCAGGACTTTCGATCAGGTGCGGCCCGGCTGAGGCCGGCGGCGGACACCGGAAATCGGCCCCCGCCCCGGAAGGATCCGTCGCCGGCGGTGTCCTACAGGCAATGGTCCTCTCCTCCCCGATTTCCCGGAGCCATCCATGAAGCGTCCCCTCACCCTCCTGCCCGTGCTCGTCGCGGTCGTCGCGCTCGCCGCCGGGTGCGGCAGCAGCGGCGGCGGCAGCGGCAGCGCCGCCGGCAACAGCAACGCCGCCAACTCCAGCGGCTCGTCCAACATCTACGGCAACGCGCCGGCCCCGAAGGCCACGCCCAGCGCGAAGGCCGCGACGATCTCGACCGCCGACCACGGGCTCGGCGCGATGCTCGTCGACTCCCAGGGCCGCACGCTGTACCTGTGGCAGGCCGACACCGGCAAGGCGAGCACGTGCGACGGCGCGTGTGCGCAGGCCTGGCCGCCGGTGACGACGTCGGGCGCGCCGAAGGCCGGCGGCGCCGTGAAGTCCTCGCTGCTCGGAACTACCAAGCGCTCCGACGGCTCGACGCAGGTGACCTACGCGGGCCACCCGCTGTACCGGTTCGCCGGTGACACGGCCGCCGGCGACACGTCCGGGCAGAACAGCAACGGCTTCGGCGCGCCGTGGTTCGTCGTCGCGCCCGGAGGCCAGGCGATCACGAAGACCGTCTGAGCGATCGCGACCTCCACGGGGAGGCGGGCGCTGCGCCACCCGGCGCAGCGCCCGGCCGGGCTAGCGCAACGTGACCGTCTCGTGCCCCGCGGAGCGCAGCGCCGACACCGCGGCGCCGAGCTGCGCGCCAGGCACGAGGATCCAGTCCGTGTCGTGCGTGGCGATCGGGAAGATCGGCACGCCCGCGTCGGCCAGCGGCGTGGCGAGCGACGCCAGCACGCCGGTCAGCGCGAGGTCCAGCGGCCCGGCGACCTCGAGGATGCGCCAGCCCCGCAGCACCACGGTCCCGTCGCCGTCCTGCGGCGCGAGGTCCTCGAGGCAGACCAGCGAGCGCTCCTCACCGACCTCGGTCAGCGACCAGAAGCCCGTGCCGCGCGGCGGCACCGCCGGCGCGTCGGCGTCGGCCGCCAGCCGGCAGACGGCGTACTCGCCCTCCACGACGCGCAGCCTCATCGCCGCGCCCACGGGACTTCGACGGCGTCCTCGGTGGGCGAGTCGCGTGCGACGACGTACTCGGCGTCCTCGTCGGTCGACGGGTTCTCGAGCACGTGCGTCTCGTGCGGAGGGACGTACAGCATGTCGCCGCGCTCCAACTCCACGACGTGCTCGAGCTTGTCGCCCCACATGATCCGCATGCGCCCGCTCAGCATGTAGCACGCGCTCTCGCAGTTGGCGTGGAAGTGGGGCCGCGAGCGCGCACCGGCCGGCAGCCGGAAGATCCCCATGAAGATGTTGGAGTCGGTGCCCGTCGTCGCGCGCGAGACCTCGTGACCGCCGACGACGCCGCGCGGCTCCTCGTGCGGTGCGCCGCCGGGCCTGATGACCTTCATGGAGGCGAGGCTACTCGTCGCGGATGGTGCGGCCGACCGGCAGGTCGTAGTCCAGCCACTCCGAGCGCCGCCCGCCGACCCGCTCGTACACGGCCTGGGCGCGCAGGTTGTCCTTCGCGGTCTGCCAGGTCAGGTGCGCTGCGCCGTGCTCGCGCGCCTCGTCGCCGCACGCCGCGATCAGCGCGTCGGCGATCCGCGTGCCGCGCGCGTGCTCGGCGACGAACAGGTCGTTCATCACCGCCGCCCGCGACGCGCTCAGCGTCTGCCACGTCCAGAAGACGGTGGCGAACCCGACGGCGGCGCCGTGGGTGGGCGGGCCGGTTCGGGCGACCAGCTGAACCCCTTCGCGCTGTGGATCGGCGATCAGCGCGCGGCTCATGGCCAGCAGCGCCTCGTCGCTCGGGTTCGCCTCGTAGAAGTCGCAGTAGGCCCGCATGAGCGGGAGGAGATCGTCCAGGTCCTCCTCCCGCACCACCGAGATCGCGGCCGGCGTGGTCATGTCGTCATGCCGGTGAACTGCCCGCCGGTGACGTTGAGCACCTGCCCGTGGACGAAGTCGCTCCAGGGCGAGCACAGGAAGAAGACGCCGCCGGCGACCTCCTCGGGCGTGCCCGGGCGGCCGAGCGGGATCAGCATCGAGGCCATGCCGCGCAGCTGGTCGGGGATGCCCAGCTGCACCGTCTCGCCGTCGATCTCCATCTGGTTCTCACCGTCCTTGGAGGCGGTCAGGCGCGTCTCGATGTAGCCGAAGGCCACCGCGTTGACATTGATCTTGAACTGGCCCCACTCCTTGGCCAGCGTGCGCGTGAGCCCGACGACCGCGTTCTTGCCGGCGCTGTAGTTGGCCTGGCCCGCGTTGCCCATCGTGCCCGAGGTCGACGAGATGTTGACGATCTTGCGGAAGACCTCGACGCCCTGCTCGCGCTCGGCCTTGGCCGGCTCGCGCAGGTGCGGCGCCGCCGCGCGGATGACCTTGAAGGGGACCGTGACGTGGATGTCGAGCATCCGCTGCCACCAGTCGTCGCTCATCTTGTGGATCGGCGCGTCGAGGGTGTAGCCGGCGTTGTTGACGACGATGTCGACCTTGCCCCAGGCGTCGATCGCCGTCTGGACGAGCTGGTCCGGCGCGTCGCCCTTGGTGAGGTCGCCCGCGAAGACGGCCGTCTCGCCCGCGATCTCCGAGGCGGTCTGCTGCGCGACGTCGCCGTCGAGGTCGTTGATGACCACCTTGGCGCCTTGGGCGCTGAGCAGCTCCGCGGTCGCCCGGCCGATGCCGCGGGCCGAGCCGGTGACGATGGCCACCTTGTCGTCGAGGACTCCCATGCGCGTCTCCTTCTCCGAATCCAAGGTCAGTCGCGGGGATCCTAGTTCGCGCCGGTGCTCGGACGATCTCTCACACGCGCGCAGGCAAGTGGGATACGGTCGTCCCGGGTTCGGAGGAGGAGTGGGTCGTGGAGACGCAGGAGGTTCGGGTGGCGGCGGTCGTGGACGTGCTCCGGCCCACGATCGCCCGCCTGACCGACGAGGTGCTGGCCAGCGTGGTCGAGGCCGTGCCGCCGTTCGAGGAATGGTGGGGCGGGCGCCGCAACGTGCGCGACGGCGTGGAGCAGGGGCTGCGCGGGTTCCTCGAGCTGCTGGAGTCCGGGTCGCGCGACCAGCTGCCGGGCCACGACGTGTTCTTCGACTTCGGGCGCAGCGAGCTGCGGGCCGGGCGGTCGCTGGGCTCGGTGCTGGCCGCCTACCGGGTCGGCGCGCAGGCCGCATGGCGGGGGATGGCGGAGACGGGGCATGGCGCCGGCGTCGAGCCGCGGACGCTCTACGCGCTGGCCGACTCGATCTTCGCCTACATCGACCAGCTCTGCGCCGCGACCGTCGAGGGCTACGCCTACGAGCAGTCGATGGCGGCGGTGGAGCGCGTCGATGCGCGCCGCCGGCTGGTCGAGCTGGCCGTGCGCCGCCCGTCGGTGTCGGACGCCGAGCTGCTCGACGCGGCCGCGGACGCGGGGTGGCGCCTGCCGGCGCAACTGGCGGTCGTCGCGTTCCGCGACGAGCGCGTCGCGCGCGTGGCGTCCAAGCTGCCGTCCGACGCGCTGGTCGCGCGCGTCGACGGCATCGGCTGGGCGCTGGTCGGCGACCCCGACGGCCCGGGCCGGCGCACGGTCGTCCTGCAGGCGCTGGCCGACGTGCGGGCCGGCGTGGGGCCGGCCGTCGTCCCGGCGTTCGCGGCCGAGTCGGCGCGCCTGGCCGCGCGGGCGCTGACGCTCGCGGCGGGCGCCCCTGGCCCCGGGCCGGTCGTGGCCGCCGAGCATCGGGTCGACCTCCTCCTGCTCGGCGACCACGCGCTGGCCGCGGGCCTGGTGGCCGACGTGGTCGGCCCGCTGGCCGTGCTCCCGGCCGCCGCGCAGGAGCGGCTGCTGGAGACGCTCGCCGCGTGGCTCGAGCACCAGGGCGAGGTGCGGCCGACGGCGGTCCAGCTCCACGTCCACGCGCAGACCGTTCGCTACCGCCTCGCCCAGCTGCGCGAGCTGCTCGGCGAGCGCATGGGCACCGCCGAGGGCCGGCTGGAGCTCGAGCTGGCGCTGCGGGCCAGGCGCCTGGGGAATCGCCCAGAGGGCGATTCCCTTGCGTGAGACGGCCTGGAAGGCCGTTCACGCGGCACCTGGCCCCGCGTGTCAACCCACGATGGCGCGCACGGCCGGCGTGTCGCCGTTGGCGTAGCCGTTGCGCGTCGGGTGGTAGCTGTCGGCGGTGTGCAGCAGCGTCAGGCCGTTGGTGAACGGGTTGCCGGCGCAGATGTCATGGCCCGCCCAGTACGGGTTGACGTCGGCGTAGCTGAACCCGTAGGCCAGCGCACGCGCCCGGATCGTGTTGTTCATGTTGTCGACGAGCGCGTTGAGGCTCGTCTCCTCGCTCAGCGACACGCCGGTGGCCGCGAGGCACGTGCGGTTGGCGAACGGGCGGCCGTAGCCGAGCACGACGACCTGGGCCGTCGGGGCGCGCGCCTTGATGGCGGCGTACGTGGCGTCGAGCTTGGCCGGCAGCTCGTTGGCGATCTTCGCGTTCGAGGTGTTGATCTGCGACTGGCAGCCCAGCGTGGTGCAGGCCAGGATCAGGCTCGTGAACCCGATGTCGTTGCCGCCGATCGTGATCGTCACGATCTTCGTGTCGGACGTGACCGAGTTCACCTGGCCGTTGATCACGTCGCCGGTGACGGCGCCCGAGCAGGCGACGAAGGTCAGCGCCGTGTTGGGGCGCTGTTGGGACACCAGGTACGGGTAGGCGTAGGTGTTGCGGTTGCAGCTCGAGTTCAGGTTGGTGCTGTTGGCGCCGTTGCCGGCCGAGTAGCTGTCGCCGAGGGCGACGTACTTGTCGGCGGCGAAGGCCGAGCCGGTGATCGACAGGGCGAGCAGGACGGCGCCGAGGATCGGCGCGACTGCGCGGGTGGTGCGCTGCATGAGATGGACACTCCTCGGTTGGACCCGGCGCTCCCCGGCCCGAACGTACCTGGCCGCGGCCGCCGCGTCCTCGTCCTCGCGCCACGTCCTGGCGGTCCGCCGTTGCGCTATCGCACAACCGGTGAGCGTCGGCGTGCGGCTTTGTCCCGCGCGCGCCCGTCAACCGGGACAGGAACGCTCCGTGGTCAGCGCGCGGCATCTAGAGCGCCAGGACCTTGGCGAGGATCTCGCGCATGATCTCGTCGGTCCCGCCGCCGATCGGGCCCAGGCGCGCGTCGCGCGCCATCCGCTCGATCTCGTACTCCTCCATGTAGCCCGCCCCGCCGTGGATCTGCAGGCACGTGTCCATGACGTCGAAGCACGCGCGCTGCGTCGCGAGCTTGGCCATCGTGACCTCCTTGACGGCGTCCTGGCCGGCCACGAAGCGGCGCAGCGCGTCGTAGGTCACGCAGCGTCCGGTGTGGACCGTCGTCGCGATGTCGGCGAGCTTGTGGCGCAGCACCTGATGGCCGGTCAGTGGGCGGCCGAACGCGTTGCGCTCGCGGGCGAAGGCGACGGTCTTGTCGTAGGCGACCTGCATCGCGCCCACCGCGCCGAGCGCCATCACCAGCCGCTCCCACTGGAAGTTGGCCATGATGAGCGCGAACCCCTCGTTCTCCCGGCCGAGGAGGTTCTCGTCGGGAACGAACGCGTCGTCGAAGCTCATGAGCGCCGTGTCGGACGCGTGCCAGCCGAGCTTCTCGATCTTGGAGGCCGTCACGCCCGGCTGGCGGTCGACGAGGAAGAAGCTCAGGCCGTGGTGGCCGCCCTCGTCGCTGGTCTTGACCGCGGTCACCCAGAAGTGCGCGCGCACCCCGTTGGTGATGAACATCTTCGAGCCGTTGATCATCCAGCCGCCGTCGACGCGCCGCGCGTGCGTCTTGATCGCGGCGACGTCCGAGCCGGCGTCGGGCTCGGTGATCGCCAGCGCCCCGATCATCTCGCCCGCGATCGCCGGCACGAGGTAGCGCTGCTTCTGGTCCTCGGTGCCGAACTTCATGATCGGCGGGGTGGCGATGTTGATGTGCGCGCCGACGCCCGCGGCGAGGCCGCCGGAGCCGCACCGCGCCAGCTCCTCGGCCAGCACGGCCTCGTGCAGGAAGTCGCCGCCCTGGCCGCCGTAGGCCTCCGGGTACTTCAGCCCCAGGAAGCCGTGCTGCGCGAACGTGCCGAACACGTCGTCGGGAAACCACCGTGCCCGCTCCCACTCGGCGGCGTGCGGACGCAGCTCGGCGCGCACGAAGCGGCGCACGGACTCGCGCAGCGCTGCGTGCTCCTCACCGAACGGCGGCTCGGGGCTCACAGGCCGTACGAGCGGCCGATCACGTCGAGCCGCACTCGACGTGCCACGGGCCTAGAGCCCATAGCTGCGGCCGATCACGTCGAGCATGATCTCGTCCGTCCCCGCGCCGATGCGGTTGAGCCGCAGGTCGCGCCAGACGCGCTCCACGCCGTACTCCTTCATGTAGCCCGCGCCCCCGTGGATCTGGATGCACTCGTCGGCGACCTCGACGGAGATGCGCGAGGCGTGCAGCTTGGCCATCGAGATCTCGCGGACCGGGTACTCGCCGTTCTGGAAGCGCCACGCGGTCATGTACACCAACTGGCGCGCGGTCTCGATCTTGGTGGCCATCTCGGCGAACTTGTGGCGCGTGACCTGGAACTTGCCGATCTGGCGGCCGAACGCGGTGCGCTCCAGCGCGTACTGCAGCGTCATCTCGAAGCAGTGCTGCGCGGCGGCGACGCAGCCGGCCGCGCCGATCAGGCGCTCGCCCTGGAGCTCCCACATGATGTGGTAGAAGCCCTTGCCGACCTGGCCGAGGACGGCGGACGCCGGGACGCGGACGTCCTGGAAGGCCAGGAGCGCGGTGTCGGACGCATGCATGCCGAGCTTCTGCAGGCGCTTCTCGCGGATGACGCCCGGGGCGTCCATCGGGACGAGGAACAGCGTGACGCCGTCGTGGCCGGCGTCGGTGTCGGTCTTCGTGACCAGCACGATCACGTCGGCACGGTGGCCGTTGGTGATGTAGGTCTTGGAGCCGTTGATGATGTAGTCGTCGCCGTCGCGGACCGCGCGGGTCTTGATCCCGTTGACGTCGGAGCCCGCGTCCGGCTCGGTGATGCCGAGGCAGAGGATCTTCTGACCGGCGATGGCCGGGACCACCCACTCCTGCTTCTGCTCCTCGGTGCCGAACGCGAGGATCGGCGGCATGGCCATGTCGGTGTGCACGGCGATGCCCATGCCGAGGCCGCCGGAACGCGCGTGCACGAGCGACTCGGCCAGCACGAGCGAGGTGTAGTAGTCGCCGCCCTGGCCGCCGTACTCCTCGGGCTTGTCGAGGCCGAGGAAGCCGAGCTCGCCCATGCGCGGGAAGACCGAGTCCGGGAACGTCGTCTCCTCCCACTCCTCGGCGTGGGGCGCGAGCTCCTTCTGCGCGAAGCTCGTGATCGACTCGCGCAGCTGCTCGTGCTCGTCGGTGAAGATGAAGTGCTTGCGACTGGCGCCGAAGTCGGGCTTCAGGACGTTCTCTGCGGACGTGGCCATGCGCGGACGGTAACGGCCGCGGCGCAGAAAGTAAACAGTGGCACGTCCTACTTTCAGCTTACCCGCTCGCGGTCGGCGAGGAAGGCGGTGGCGACCGTCTCGCCCACGTAGTTGCCGGCCTCCTCCGAGCTCATCCGCCCGGCGCGCCGCTCGACCATCGCGACGATCGCCAGGCCGCGCAGGCTGGTCAGCATCCACTCGACCGGGAGGTCGTCGCGGACCTCGCCGCGCTCCTGCGCCGCGACGAGGAACGAGGCGAGCGGATCGCCGCCGCCGCCCGTGGCGGTCAGCGCGCGCTCGCGCAGCTCGGGGTGGGCGTCGAGGAACGCGTAGCGGTCGCCGATGGCGATGATCCGCGAGCCGATCTCGCACAGCAGCTGGCGCGCGGTGCCGGGCGCCTGCAGCGCCTCCTCGATCGTCTCGGCCGACTCGCGCAGGACCTCGTCGAAGAGCGCGTCGATCAGATCCTGGCGCTTGGGGAAGTGTCTGTAGACGGTGGTGCGGCCCAGCCCGGAGGCGTCGGCGACCTCCTGCATCGTGGCCTGCGGGCGCTGAGCCAGCAGGGCGACGGCCGCGTCGAGGACCGTGCGGCGGTTGCGGCGCGCGTCGGCGCGGGGCTGGGCGTCATGGGGCTCGATGGTCATGTGGGGGCAATGGTGCCCATTCGTGACCACCCTGTGAACCCTATGGGCCATCGTGTCCCGCCGGTTCGGGTTGCGTTGGCCGACGTGGCCCGGCGCGAAGCGGGTCCGTGCTTTGCTTCCGGGCCATGTCCTACGAGACCGTCCGCTACGACGTCGCCGCGACGGGCGTCGCCACGATCGCCCTCGACCATCCCGAGACGCGCAACGCGCTGTCGGATCAGGTGCTCGACGACCTGCTCGCCGCGTTCACCGCCGCGCGCGACGACGACGCCGTGCGGTGCGTGGTCCTGACGTCCACGCACGAGAAGGTCTTCAGCTCGGGCGGGAACCTCGCAGGGTTCGCCGCTGACGTCCCGCTGGTGCACAAGCACCTCGGCATCGATCGCTTCCCGCGGCTGTTCCAGCTCATCGGCCAGCTGGGCAAGCCGTCGATCTGCGCCGCCAACGGCCACGTGCTGGCCGGCGGGCTGGGCCTGGCGCTGGCCTGCGACCTGGTCGTCGCCCGGGAGGGTGCGACGTTCGGCACGCCCGAGATCAACGTCGGCGTGTTCCCGTTCATGATCATGGCCCTGATCTACCGCAACGTCGGGCGCAAGAAGACCAACGAGCTGCTGCTCCTCGGCGACCGCATCGACGCCGCGGAGGCGCAGCGGCTCGGGATCGTCAACAAGGTCGTGCCCGCCGCCGAGTTCGAGCAGGCCGTGCAGGAGTGGGCGGTCAGGCTGGCGGCCAAGTCGCCGGTGATGATGCGGCTGGGCAAGGACGCCATGTACCACCAGCAGGACCTGCCGTTCGCCGAGGCGCTCGAGCTGCTGCGCCACAACCTCACGCTGGCGTTCTCGACCGAGGACATCCAGGAGGGCGTGAAGGCGTTCTTCGAGCAGCGCGAGCCGGAGTGGAAGGGCCGATGAGCGGGTTGTCGGTCGTCGGCATGCTCTGCCGCACGGCGGAGCGCGTCTCGGCCGCCGAGGGGACCCAGGCGCTCGTCACCGAGCTCGCCGAGCAGCGCGAGGTGACGCCCCGCCTGATCGGCAGCCCGAGCCCGGTCCGCAGCGTGCCGTGGGAGGTCGACATCGCCGACTCGCGGGGCTGCCTGCTGGAGGCCGGCGGCCAGGTCGACGACGCGTTCGTGGCCGGCGACTTCCCGCTGCTGGTCGCCGCCGACTGCTCCGTGACGCTCACCACACTGCCCGCCGTCGTCCGCCATCGCCCGGGTGCGACGATCCTCTGGCTCGACGCGCACGCCGACTTCAACACGCCCGACACGACCGTCTCGCGCTACCTCGGCGGCATGTGCCTCGCCGGCGCCTGCGGCGTCTGGGACCCGGGCTTCGACCTGCCCGAGGTGCCGCCGGGCGACGTCGTCATGTGCGGCGTCCGGGACGTCGAGGCGGGCGAGACCGTGCTGCTGGAGACCAACGGCGTGGTCCAGATCGCCCGGCCCGGCCTATTGGCCGACGCGCTCGACGGCCGCGAGGTCTTCGTCCACCTCGACCTCGACGTGCTGGACCCCACGATCCTCCCGGCCTCCTTCCCCGCACCCGGCGGCCTGAGCGACGGCGGCCTCCGCACCCTCCTCGGCGAGGTCGCCGCCGCCTGCGACGTGATCGGCTGCGAGATCACCGGTTTCACCGCCCCCGACCTGACCGAGCTGGTGGCGGCGATCGTGGATCCGCTGGTGCCGTAGGCGGCCACGGTTTCCGCCGCAGGGATCGGGATCATCCTCGGGTGCCGAAGTTCATCACGCTGCAGCAGGGCTCCGGCGGCAAGGAGGGATATGGCGTCGACCTGCCACTGGAGCACGATCTCGAGCAGCCGATCGTCCTGGACGCCACGAAGCTCCGCGCCTGCCACCCGATGTTCCTCATCCGGTTGCGGCTGTTCCTGGACTGGCATATCGCGGCAGGCCATGAGGTGACCCTGCGCGCGCCGAGCGACCCGGCGGTCGCCCAACACCTCGCCGACATGGGCGTCGGGCGCGGGCTGACGGCGGACGTTGCCGGGGGTCTCCCGGAGCCAAGTGGCTCACCGGAAGCGATGTTCGGCGTTCGGCGTCTCACGACGCCCGAGAACGTCGAGGACGCCTCGGCCGACGCGACCGAGGTGCTCCATCAGCAGGCGCCGGCGCTCGCGGCGTGGGGCGACCCTGTCTACATGGCCGTCTCGGAGCTGTGCGGAAATGCGCTCCAGCATGGTCGCGACGCGCTCGGCGCCTACGTGGCGGCCGATCGGATCGAGGGTGAGCGACGGCAGTTCCGGCTGGCGATCGCGGACCTGGGAATCGGCATCCCGGAGCACATCCGGCACCGCCATCCCGATTGGCGCGATGACACCGCAGCGATCACCCGCGCGCTGGTCCGCGGGGTCAGCGGAACCGGGGACGACTACCGTGGCAACGGCTTCGCCGAGGTGCTCGATGTGGCCTTGGATCGCCTGTTGATCCGGTCCAGGTCGAGCGTGAGCATCGACATCCGGTCGGCCAAGGGCTGGGTGATCGTGGACCTGGTGGACGGCCGCCAGTCCGTGGGCCCCGGGCGGAGTCCGCAGTCGCGTCGCGGGACGTGGATCACGTACGTGGTGGAGACCGTCTAGTGGCTCGCGAACATCCGACGACCTGGCTACGGTCATCATCAGATGCTGGTGTTCGACGATGAGGAGGACGGCATGGCGGTGCGGTTCAGCCTGAACGAGTTCAGCCGGACGTTCGCAACGAGGGAGCGTGCCGCCGAGTTGCGTGAGTTGCTCATCGATCGTGTCGCGGACGACCGGCGAGTCGTCGTGGACTTCACGGACGTGACCAACGTCAGCTACTCGTTCGCGGACGAGTTCCTGGGGAAACTCTCTGCCGACGGCGACATCCGCGTCGCGTGGGAGAACCTGGCTCCGTCGGTCGCACAGACCGTCGAGCGGGCGGTCGACCGGCGTGCTGGCTCGGCGTCCGGGTGCTGATCGCTTGACGTTCGCCGAAGTGGGAAGTAGGACTTCCTACTTCTCATGGCTGACATCGACACGACCGCCCCGACCTCCCTGCTCCGCCCGCTGGTGGAGGACCTGCATGAGCGGAGGGTGGCTGCGCGGCTGGGTGGGGGAGAGGAGCGGATCGCCAAGCAGCACGCCGCCGACAAGCTGACGGCACGTGAGCGGATCGACCTGCTCGTCGAGCCCGGCACGTTCTCCGAGCTGGGGCTGCACGCCGGGATCCACTACTCCGTGCGCGGCCTCGAGGACAAGGTCGCCCCGGCCGACGGCGTGATCACCGGCTACGGCAAGGTCGACGGGCGCATGGTCGCGATCGCCGCCTACGACTTCACGGTCATGGCGGGATCGATGGGCATGACCGGCGAGCTGAAGGTCGCCCGGCTGCGCGAGCTCGCGTTGAGCAAGCGCATGCCGATGGTCTGGCTGCTCGACAGCGCCGGCGCGCGGATCCAGGAGGCGGTCGGCTCGCTGTTCGCCGGCTCGGGCCACCTGTTCCGCGAGGAGGTCGTCGCCTCGGGCGTCATCCCGCAGGTCGCCGCGCTGATGGGGCCGTGCGCGGCGGGCACCGCCTACATCCCGGGCCTGGCCGACTTCGTCCCGATGGTCAAGGGGCGCGGCTCGATGGCGCTGGCCGGTCCGCACCTCGTGCGCGCCGCGGTGGGCGAGGACGTCACGCAGGAGGAGCTCGGCGGCTCGCGCGTGCACTGCCGCAAGTCGGGCGTCGGCGACCTGGAGGTCGGCTCCGACGAGGAGTGCATCGAGAAGATCCGCGCCTACCTGTCCTACCTGCCGTCCCACAACGAGCAGCCGCCGCCGATCCTGCCGTGCGACGACCCGATCGACCGCCAGGACGACGGGCTGCTCGACGTCCTGCCCGAGTCCAACCGCAAGCCCTACGACATGTACGAGGTGATCCGCCGGATCACCGACCACGGCGAGTTCTTCGACATGAAGCCGCAGTTCGCCAAGACCGTCATCACCGGCTTCGCGCGCTTCGGCGGCCGGCCGGCGGGCATCGTCGCCAACCAGCCCCGGCAGCTCGGCGGCATCCTCGACAACGACTCGGCCGACAAGGCCGCGCGCTTCGTCAACCTGTGCAACGCCTTCGCGATCCCGCTGGTCTTCCTGATGGACGTGCCCGGGTTCATGGTGGGGTCGAAGGTCGAGGCCGGCGGCATCATCCGCCACGGCGCCAAGATGCTCTACGCGGTGGCCAACGCGACGGTGCCGAAGATCACCGTCGTCATCCGCAAGGGCTACGGCGCCGGCTACTACGTGATGAACGGTCGCGCGTACGAGCCGGACCTGATCGTCGCGTGGCCGAGCGCCGAGATCAGCGTGATGGGCGCCGAGGGCGCCGTCGAGATCGTCTTCCGCAAGCAGGTGGAGGCCGCCGACGACCCGGCGGCCAAGAAGGCCGAGCTGATCGACGCATACCGCAAGATCATCGACCCCTACATCCCGGCGCGCAACGGGATGATCGACGACGTCATCGACCCGCGCGAGACGCGGCCGGTCATCTGCCGCGGGCTCGAGATGGCGCAGGGCAAGCGCGTCGACCGCCCGTGGAAGCGCAACGGCGTCGTGCCGGTCTAGCGCGTGGCGTGGTTGCGCTCCGCCTCGCCGCGCCTGACGGCCCCGACCGGCTTGACGGGCGGCCGCCCGCCGGCGCTCGCCCGCGACCGTCAGCCACGACGATCCGGGGGCGCAACCACGCCACTCCACGCCCTTATTGCGCCCTAACCCAGCCGCCCTACCGTGATGCCATGTCCCTGACCATCGTGTGGCTGCTCACCTTGATCATCCCCCTGGCCATGGGCCTGTGGGCCCAGAACAAGGTCAAGCGCACCTTCGCGCGCTACAGCGAGGTCCCCGTCCGCAGCGGGATGACCGGCGCCCAGGCCGCCGCCGCCGTCGTGCGGGCCTCGGGCCTGCCGGACGTCGAGATCCGAGCGGTGCAGGGGACCCTCACCGACCACTACGACCCGCGGTCGCGCACGCTCAACCTGAGCCCCGACGTCGGCCAGGCGTCGTCGGTGGCCGCGCTCGGCGTGGCCGCCCACGAGGCCGGTCACGCGATCCAGGACGCGCGCAACTACCTGCCGATGCGCGTGCGCCAGACGTTCGTGCCGGTCGCGTCGATCGGCTCGAACCTCGCCATCCCGGTGATCTTCGTCGGCCTGATCCTGGGCGCGACCGGCCTGACGACCATCGGCCTGGCGCTGTTCACGGCGATCGTCGCTTTCCAGCTCATCACGTTGCCGGTGGAGTTCGACGCCTCCCGCCGAGCGCTGGTGGCCCTCAACGACGGCCGCCTGCTCGAAGCCGACGAGCTCGACGGCGCGAAGTCGGTCCTCAGCGCCGCGGCGTGGACCTACGTCGCCGCGTTCGTGGCGTCGCTGTCGCAGCTCATCTACTTCTTCCTGGCCTCGCGCCGCTAGTGGGGTCCCCAGTCGCGACAGCGACGCAGTCTCCTAGCCGCGGGCCCGGGCGACGTGCGCTCGCCGGGGGCGAGCGCACGCCGGACCCGTGAGCCGGCGTCCGTCCGTGAGCACCGGCTGCGGCGGTTCGATCCCACCTTCGAGGCCGTGGGCGCAGGAGACCGGAAACCCGTGCTTCTGCGCGGGCGGACGGTCCGGCATCGGACCAAGGAGACGCCCGCGTCTGCTCAGCGCGTCGCCACATGCCCTCCGCGATCGCCGTAGCCGATGAAGCGCCGGTAGGCCGCCAGGGCGATCATCGCGCCGATGATGGCGCCGATCAGGCCGCCGAGGTCGAACATCTGGTCGTCACCGATGCCGAGCAGCTCGGTGAAGATGAAGAAGCCGACGAGCGAGCCGACGATGCCGAGCGCGACCGTGGCGAAGAAGCCCATCGGATCGCGCCCGGGCATGAGGGCCCGAGCCGCGAAGCCGGCGACGATGCCGAGGATGATGGCGCCGATCATGGTGCTGGTGTCCTCCTGAGACGGTGGGGATGCAACCAGGGTCTACCCGCCGCCGGCTTGCGGCACTGACGGAGATGCGGCAGAGTGAGAAGTGGCACGTCCCACTTTCCACCTTGGAGCGAACGAGCCTTGAGCCTCGAGGATCCCGTCGTCATCACCTGCGCCATCTCCGGCGCGCTGGCCAACCGCGACCAGTGCCCGGCGATCCCCTACACGCCCGACGAGTACGCCGCCGAGGCGCGGCGCATCGTCGACCAGGGCGGTGTCCACATCCACATCCACGCGCGCAGGCCCGACGGCACGCCGAGCTACGAGGCCGAGGACTTCACGGCGATCCACGACGCGATCCGCGCCGAGGTCGGCGACGCGGCGATCCTCAACTTCTCCACGGGCACGATCGGCGTGAGCGTCGAGCAGCGCATCGAGTACCTGCGCGCCTGCCCGCCCGAGGTCGCCGCGCTCAACATGGGGTCCATGAACTACGCCAAGTACTCGACGCGCCGCAAGGACTTCGTGTTCTCGACGGTCTTCCCGAACCCGTTCGACGAGATCATCGAGTTGTTGAAGGCGATGAGGGAGCTCGGCATCAAGCCCGAGCACGAGTGCTTCGACCTCGGCCACGTCGGCTCGCTGTGGCCGCTGATCGACATGGGGGTGTTGGAGCCGCCGCTGCACGCCGACTTCGTCATGGGCGTCGTCGGCGGCGTGCCGGCCACGGCGCGCAACCTCGCGGCGATGGCCGAAAACCTGCCCGAGGGCGTCGCCGCGCACTGGGGCGTCATCGGCATCTCGCGCGTGCAGTGGACGCTGCTGGCGGCGGCGCTGTCGCTCGGCGGCTCGATCCGCGTCGGGCTGGAGGACAACCTGTACCTGCCCGACGGCGAGATGGCGAAGTCCAACGGCGAGCTCATCGCCAAGGCGCGCCAGATGACCGAGGACGCGGGGCGCCGGCCGGCGACGGTCGAGGAGGCGCGGGCGCTGCTCGGACTCAAGGCGCGGGCCGCCGCATGAGCCTCCCGTTCGAGGGTCTCAAGGTCCTGGACTTGAGCCGCCTGCTGCCCGGCGGCTTCTGCTCGCTGCTGCTCGCCGACTTCGGCGCCGACGTCATCAAGGTCGAGGACACCGGCGTGGGCGACTACATCCGCTGGTCGCCGCCCGCGTTCGAGGGCGCCGAGGAGACGGCCAAGAGCGCGCTGTTCCTGTCGCTGAACCGCGGCAAGCGCTCCGTGCGGATCGACCTCAAGAGCGAGGCTGGCCGCGACGTACTCCTGCGCCTCGTCCGCGACGCGGACGTCGTCCTGGAGTCGTTTCGCCCCGGCGTCATGGAGCGTCTCGGCGTCGGCTACGACCGGCTGCGCGAGGAGAACGAGCGGCTCGTCTACTGCGCGATCACCGGCTACGGGCTGACCGGCCCCAACGTCCAGCGCTCCGGGCACGACCAGAACTACCTGGGGCTCAACGGGATCCTCGCGATCACCGGCGACGAGGACGGGCCGCCCGTCCAGGCCGGCGGCCAGATCGCCGACCTCGGCGGGGGCGCGCTGATGGCCGCCTTCGGGATCCTCGCGGCGCTGCGCGAGCGCGACCGCAGCGGCCAGGGCCAGCTCGTCGACGTCTCGATGTTCGACGGCGCGCTGTCGTGGCTGGCGATGGTCGCCGCGCGCGTGTTCGCCGCCGGCGAGCGCCCGCGCCGCGGCGAGGAGATGCTCGGCGGCTCGCTGGTCTGCTACCGCCCGTACCGCTGCGCCGACGGGTGGGTGACGCTGGGTGCGCTCGAGCCGAAGTTCTTCGCCGCGTGGTGCCGCGGCGTCGGCCGCGAGGACCTGATCGAGCACCAGTTCGAGAAGCCCGGCAGCGCCACCCACGCCGACCTGGAGCAGATCTTCCTGGCGCGCACGCGCGCCGAGTGGTCCGCGTTCGCGGACGCGCACGACTGCTGCCTGGAGCCCGTGCTCGAGGTCGAGGAGGCGCTGGAGTCCGAGCTGGTCCGCGCTCGCGAGATGGTCATCGAGTTCGAGCAGCCCGGCGCCGGCCTGGTCAAGGGGCTCGGCATGCCGGTCAAGCTCTCGCGCACGCCCGGCCAGGTGCGCAGCGGCGGCCCGTCGCTGGGCGAGCACACCGAGGAGGTCCTGCGCGCCGCCGGCTACGGCGACGAGGAGATCGCGACCCTGCTGGCGTCCGGCGCGGTGGCGGGCGCCACCGCTTCGGCCGCCGACGGAACCCCGTTTCTCTCCCTGTGAACTCCCACGGCCTCCTCAAGATGAGCGAGCTGGCCGAGCGCAGCGGCGTCTCGGCGGGCACGATCAAGCACTACCTTCGCGAGGGGCTGCTCGGCGAGGGTGAGGGCGTCGTGCGCACGTCGCGCAACATGGCCTACTACCCGCCGGCCTACGTCGAGCGCATCACGCTCATCAAGCGGCTGCAGGAGGACCGCTTCATGCCCCTGAAGGTCATCAAGGGCATGCTCGACGAGGATCCCGACCGTGCGCTGGCGCTGGTCGAGCTGGAGGACCGGATCATCGAGCGCGCGCTCGAGAAGCGCGAGACCGTGCGCATCAGCGCCGCGGAGATCCGCAGGCGCTACGACCTGCCGCAGAACGTCCTGGACCGCCTCGCCGAGATCCACGTGCTGACGCCCAACGGCCGCGGCTACGACGCCGACGACGTCGCGATCATCGAGGCGATGGTGCGCTTCCGCGCCGGCGGCTACGACGAGGCGCTCGGCTTCACCGTCTACGACACGCTGCGCTACCGCGAGGCCCTGCAGCCGCTGGTGGAGGAGGAGATCCGCACCATGTTGGGGCGCTTCGCCGGCGAGGTCGACCCCGAGCGCGCGGCCGACATCATCGCCTCGGGCACCGAGCCGCTGCGCGAGCTGCTGGGCGCGATGCACTCCAAGCTCCTGCTCGCCGAGCTGCGCCGTCAGGCGGGCGAGCGGTGATCTCACGTCGCGCCGGCGGGTGGCGTTGCACGTCCCGTGCTCCTCTCCACGCGTGAGCCGTTCGACGGCGCGGCCGTGCTCGCGTTCCTCGCCGCCCGGGCGATCGCCGGCGTCGAGGAGGTGCGCGGCGAGACGTACCGGCGCACGCTCGCGCTGCCGCACGCCGGCGCGATCCTGGCGCTGACGCCGCGCGCCGGCGGGGTCGAGGCGGCGTTCGCGCTCGACGACGCGCGCGACGAGGACGAGGCCGTCGCGCGCTCCCGCGCGCTGTTCGGCCTCGACGTCGACCCGGCCGCGGTCGCGGCCGTGCTCGGCGCCGATCCCGACCTCGGGCCGCTCGTCGCGCGGCGTCCGGGGCTGCGCGTCCCCGGCGTCGTGGACGGCTGGGAGATCGCGGCGCGGGCCGTGCTCGGCCAGCAGGTCAGCGTCGCGGCGGCGCGCAAGCTCGCGGGCCGGATCACGGCGACGCTGGGCGCGCCGCTCGCCCGGGCCGACGGCGCCCTGACGCACCGCTTCCCGTCGCCCGCCGCCGTCGCCGCCGCCCCCGACGAGGCCTTCCCGATGCCGCGCTCCCGCATCCGCGCGCTGCGCGAGGTCGCGAGCGCCGGCCTTCTGCTCGACACGCCCGCAAGCGCCCCCGGGCTCCTCGACCTCTGGGGCATCGGCCCGTGGACGGCCGGCTACGTCGCGCTGCGCCTCGGCGACCCCGACGTCTTCCTGTCCGGTGACGTGGCGGTGGTCAGGTCCTTGCGCGAGCTGGGGTTGACGACCGAAGATGCGTCCAGATGGCGACCGTTCCGCAGCTTCGCGGTCCTGCACCTTTGGGCAAACCTCACCAAAGATGGCGCGCCGGCACGCCCGGACGGGGGAGACGCGCCCGCGCTGGGGTAGGACTCTCGCGATGAGCACGCCGCGCTGGGTCGCCGCCGCTCCGCCCGAGGTCAGATCGCTGTCGATCCTGACCGCGGCGTCGGCCGCCGCCTGCGCGTTCTCCGCCGCCTTCCCGCTGGCGCCCGGGCGGCCGGTCGGGCTGCTGATCGTGCTGACGGTCACCGGCGTCCTGCTGGCGCTCGCGCTCGCCGCGCTCGGCCCGCGCGTGACGCAGCCGATGCTCGTCGCCACCGTCGCCGTGGTGATCGTCATGACCAGCGTGCTGGTCGGCGCGGCGTCGACGACCGGCGGGGCGATGCTCGCAGGCTACGCCTACATCTGGATCACCGTCTACAGCGGGCTGTTCCTGCCACGCCGGGCGATGCAGCTGCACGCGGTGCTCGTCACCGTCGGCTTCGGGGCCGGCCTGCTGGCCACCGGCCTGCCCGAGACGCTGGCGGCGTGGGTCCTCGTCTCCGCGACGGTCTGGGGCTCGGGCCATGCGCTGTCGCGGCTGGCCGAGCGCGTGCGCCGCCACGCCGAGACCGACCACGTCACCGGACTGCTGAACCGCCACGCGTTCGTGGCCGCCGCCGAGCGAGAGCACGAGCTCGCCGCCCGCACCGGCGCCGACCTCGCGGTCGTGCTCATCGACCTCGACGGCTTCAAGGCCGTCAACGACCGCGACGGCCACGCGGCCGGCGATCGACTGCTCGCCGAGCTGGCGGCGGCGTGGCAGGGCGCGCTGCGGCCCGCCGACGTGCTCGCGCGCCACGGTGGCGACGAGTTCGCCGTGCTGCTGCCGGCGACCTCCGAGGAGGGCGCGCGGAGGGTGGTCGCGCGGCTGGAGGCGGCGCACCCGCAGGCGTGGTCGGCCGGCGTGGCGACCTGGGTGCGCGGAGCGTCGCTGGACGCCGCGCTCGCGATCGCCGACGCCCGGCTGTACGAGGTCAAGCGGGGCAGGCCCGAGCGCGCGGCGACGGCGCTGGCGGCGGCGACCGGCGCCGAGCCCCGGGCGGAGCCGGCGGGCTAGGGGAACACTGGCCCAGAGGGCCAGGTTCCCTTGCGGGTGTTCGCCCAGGGGGCGAAACCCGCGGCGGGTTAGGGATGCACGCTCCTAGCGAGCCGCCACGAGTCACACGAATGCGCCTACGCCGGTGATGTCCCGTCCGACGATGAGTGTCTGCATCGTCTCGGTGCCTTCGTAGGTGTGGATCGACTCGATGTCCGTCATGTGGCGGATGACATGGTTCTCCAGCAGGATGCCGTTGCCACCGAGCATGTCGCGCGCTTCGGCGCAGATCTGGCGAGCCTTGCGGGTGTTGTTGAGCTTCGCCAGCCCAGCGATCGTGTGCGTGAGCTGGCCCCGCTCGGCCAGGCGTCCGATCTGCAGGCAATAGAGCTGCATCGCGGTGACCTCGGCAAGCATCTTGACCAGGCGGTCCTGGACGATCTGGAAGCTGCACAGCGGGCGGCCGAACTGCTCGCGACGCTTGGAGTAGGTCAGAGCCGCCTCGTAGGCGGCGACCGCATGCCCGAGCGCCGCCCACGCACAGCTGCCGCGGGTTTCCGCCAGGACGCGCCCGGCGTCCTTGAAGCTCCGGGCTCCGGGAAGGAGGTTCTCGGCCGGCACGCAGACCTCGTCGAGCGTGACGTCAGCCTGCCAGATCGCGCGCAGTGAGCCCTTGCCTTCGATCACCTGAGCGTCGTAGCCCGCCGCGCCCTTCTCCACCAGGAACCCCTTGACCTCCCCGTCCTCGTCGCGCGCCCAGACGACGGTCACGTCGGCGAGGCTGCCGTTGCCGATCCAGCGCTTGACGCCGTTGAGCACGTAGCTGTCGCCCACGCGCCGCGCCGTGGTCTCGAGCAGAATGGAGTCGGATCCATGATTGGGCTCGGTGAGCGCAAACGCGCCCAACCTGTCGAGCCGCGCCATATCCGGCAGCCAGCGGTGCTTCTGCTCCTCCGACCCCAGCATCGCGATGGACTTCATCGCCAGACCGGACTGGACTCCGACCACCGTCGCGAGGCTGCCGTCGCCTCGGTTGAGCTCCATCGCCACGAGTCCACACGCGATCGGGCTGAGCCCGGGACAGCCGTAGCTGCTGCCGATGTCCTCACCGACGATCCCGAGCTCGCCGAGGCGGCGAATCAGCGGCCACGGCACCTCGGCGCGCTCCCAATAGCCGCCGATCACGGGCAGGACCTCGTCGTCGACGAACACGCGGACGCGACGGAGCACGTCGAGCTGCTCGTCGGTGAGCTGCTCGCGCAGGAAGAAGTAGTCGGTCGACAGCGCGTGACCGAGGTTCTCGAACAGCAGGGGGTCGGTGGCGATTGACATCGATGTGTCCTCTCTGGTGTGCCGTCGAGGTGAGCCGACGTGGCTGCGGGCGGCCTCGAGGAACTCGCACGTGGCATGACTGAGCAGGCCCACTCCTGAGCCAGGGCGCAGGAAGCTAGGCCCAGCTCCGTTGAAGATGGACTGTCGGAAGGGTCAGCAACGACCGTTCCCCGGGACGAGTCCCGGCTCCCGCGCGCCAGCGGCGACACTGGCCCGGAGCGCGAGCGCTCGTGCGCTGGGCGCCGTTCTAAGCCGTCGCGCCGGCCCGCGTGCCGGCGACCCGCAGGTCGGGCTCCGTCCAGGCGTCCGCCAGGCGTACGATCACGGCCGCCGCCGAGGCCATGTCGTGCAGCGACGCCCACTCGCGCACGGAGTGGAACTCATGGCCGCCGGTGAAGACGTTGGGCGTCGGCAGGCCCATGGCGCTGAGCCGCGAGCCGTCGGTGCCGCCGCGGATCATGGTGCGGCGGGCGGTCAGGCCCTCGGCGCGGATCGCGCGCTCGGCCGCCTCGACGACCTCCGGGAACGGCGCCAGGTGACTGCGCATGTTGGGGTACTGCGGATGGACGTCGACGTCGAGCGTCGCGCCCGGCGCCTGCGCGACGATCTGCTCCGCGGTGCGGCGCAGCAGCGCGACGTGCTCGGCGAGCAGCGCGTCGTCGAAGTCGCGGACGATCGCCGAGACCGTCGTGTGCTGGGCGTCGCCGGCGATCTCGAAGACGTGGATGAACCCCTCACGCCCGTCGGTCGTCTCGGGCGTCAGCCGATCCTGCGGCAGCGCGGCGACGATGCGCGCCGCCAGCCGCGCGGCGTTGACGAGCTTGCCCTTGGCGAAGCCGGGGTGGATGTCGACGCCGTGGATCGTGAGCCGGACCTCGCAGGCCGTGAACGTCTCGTCCTGCAGCTCGCCCACCTCGCTGCCGTCCATCGTGTAGGCGCAGTAGGCGCCGAACCGCTCGACGTCGAACAGCGTCGCGCCCTCGCCGATCTCCTCGTCGGGCGTGAAGCAGATCCGCAGCGTGGGACGGGGCAGCTCGGGGTGGGCGGCGAGGTACGCGACCGCGGTCATGATCTCCGCCACGCCGGCCTTGTCGTCGGCGCCCAGCAGCGTGTCGCCGCTGGACGTCACGACGTCGTGCCCGACCTTGCCGGAGAGCGCGGGCATGTCGGCGGGGTCGAGCACCGTGCCGCCCTTGGGCAGGTGGATCGCCGAGCCGTCGTAGTCGCGGTGAACGAGCGGCTCGACGCCGCGGCCGGGCGCGTCCGGGCTCGTGTCGACGTGGGCCACGAGGCCGATCGTCGGCGCGTGGTCGACGGTCGCGGGCAGCGTCGCGACGACGTAGCCGTTGTCGTCGACGAACGCGTCCTGGAGGCCCGCGGCCTGCAGCTCGGCGACGAGCAGCCGGCCGACCTCGAGCTGCCCGGGCGTGCTCGGGCTCTGGGTGCGATCGCGCTGCGCGGTCGACTCGATGCGGACGTAGCGCTCGAAGCGCTCCAGCAGGCCCGGCGCGAGCTCCTGCGCCAGCGGAGAGGAGTACGAGGACGGCATCGCCTCAGCCTAGAAGACCTCGTGGGCCACGCGGACGAGAACCTCAGGCGTACGCCGCGGCGCGGCGGCGGCGTGCCTCGAGCGCCGGCCCGAGCGTCAACATCCCGCCGGCGACGACGAGCGACAGGGCGCTCGCGGCGACCCACGGCGTGGCGGCGTCGCCGGCCTCGCCGAGCAGCGGCGCGCCGACGAGCGGCGCGAGCGTGAACGCCAGGCCCCACGACAGGCCGTAGGCGCCCGAGTACCGGCCGCGCACGGCGGGAGGGCCGATCTCCGCCACGACGCCCGGACCGATCGACGCGTTGCAGATCTCGCCGAGCGTGATGAACGTGATCGCCACGAGGTAGCCCGCGATCCCGTCGGAGCGCGCGATCACGCCCATCGCCACGGCCGACAGCAGCGCGCCGACGGCCAGGACCGTCGCCGGGCGCATGCGCAGCAGCGTCGACGAGACGATGGGGTGCAGCAGCACGATCAGGATCCCGTTGACCGCGACGACCGCGCCGTAGGTCGCCGGCGAGTGGCCGTCGGCGCGCATGGCCAGCGGCAGGATCGTGAACGTCGTCGCGTAGACCGTCGCGACGCCGAGGTTCAGCCCGAAGAACGCCATGGCGACGCGGTCGCGCAGGACGGTGGACCAGCCCGGCGCGTCCTCGTGGGCGGCCGCCGTCGGGCGCGTCTCGGGGATCGTCCGCCACACGACGACGGCGTAGGCCATGCAGGTCAGCGCGTCGATCGCGAAGAGCAGCCCGTAGCCGCCCGCCGCGAGCAGGCCGCCGCCGATCGCGGCGACGCTGAAGCCCAGGTTCACGGCCCAGAAGAGCAGCCCCGAGGCGCGGCGGCGGTCGGTCATCGGGACGACGTCGGCGATCGTCGCCTGCGCGGCGGGCCGGTAGATGTCGCTGGCCAGCCCGACGACGGCGGCGGCGGCGACCAGCAGCCAGATCGAGCGCGCGAGGGCCATGAACGAGATCGCCAGCGCACTTGCGAGCAGGCCGCCCATGAGCGTGGGGCGGCGCCCGACGCGGTCGGCCAGCGCACCGCCGAGCGGCTGCGACAGGATCGAGCCGCCGCCGACCACCGCGACGATCGCGCCCGCGCCGGCGACCGACAGGTGCCGCCCGGCCGTGAGGTAGAGCGCCAGGAACGGCTCGACGAACGTGCCGACGCGGTTCAGCAGCGTGCCGCCCCACAGCAGCCAGAAGGTGCGGGGCAGACCGCCCGCCCAGGAGCCCAGCGCGCGGGCGATCACCAGCGGACCGCGTGGCGCTCCATGACGCCCCAGCCGCGCGCCACCGCGATCCCGCCGGGCAGGGTGCCCGCGAACGTCCCGAACGGCTGCACGTACTCGCTGGCCAGCAGCTTGAAGTCGTCGGCGCGAGCGCGGCGCGCCTCCTCGGCGAAGCGCAGCTCGGCGGCATCCTCGCCCGTCCACGTCACGGCGCTCAGGTCGTCGGCGAACGTCGCGGGCGGGAGCTCGTCCGCGGTGCCGTCGATCCACACCGTGCGCTCGCTGGCCTGGGGAGCGTCGTGCACGCCGGCGACGACGTTGAACGCCAGCGGCGCGCCGTCGGGCGTCTCGCCGACGCCCGCGCACCACCGCCAGTCCGTGCGGCGCGCGTGGTAGCCGGCGGAGTCGTCGATCAGGCCGCGCAGCGCCACCGGCCGGCCGTCGACCGTGCCCGTCGCGCGCACCGGCTGCTTGCGCGTCCAGATGTACGAGTCGCCGTGGCGCGAGGTGACGGCGATCGCGGCGCCGTCGGGCTCCAGCCGCAGGTCGACCGGGCCGAAGCGCGCGTGGTCGTCGCGCAGCACCACGCCGCCGGGACGGAACACCGTGCGCTCGCGCAGGCGCCGGCGATCCCACGTCGCCCAGAACGCCTGCGGCAGCCCCGCGATGCGCGCCTGCGCGGCACAGAGCATCATGTCCTCGCCGTAGAGGCCCAGGTAGCGCCAGTGCTTCAGCGGCCGGCGGTCGCGCAGCAGCGCCATGCGCGCCGGTGGCACCGGCAACCCGGTCGGGCGATCCCTCAGCGGCAGGTCGTCCAGGGCGGACATCGCCGGGTATGCTCCCATGGACGTCGATTGATTGACCAGTCAATCGCCAGATTCGGGGGAGATGCACGTGCGCGCCGCCGCTGTCCAACTTACCGCGACCGCCGACAAGGCCACCAACTTGGAGACGGCCGATCGCCTCGTCCGCACCGCCGCTCGCGACGGCGCGACGCTCGTCGTGCTGCCCGAGAAGTGGTCGGTCTACGGCACGCCGGACGACCTGCGCGCCGGCGCCGAGCCGCTCGACGGCCCCGCGCTGACGTGGGCGCGCGAGGTCGCCCGGGAGCTCGAGATCGACCTCGTGGCCGGCTCGATCGCCGAGCGCGTCCAAGGCGCCGCCCGCGGGTTCAACACCTCCGTGCACATCGGCCCTGACGGCACCGACCGGGCGACCTACCGCAAGCTCCACATGTTCGACGTCGTCGTGGGAGGCCGCGACTACCGGGAGTCCGACACCGAGGCGCCGGGCGACGAGATCGTCCTCAGCCGGACGGCCGGCGGCGTCGAGCTCGGCCTGACGGTCTGCTACGACCTGCGCTTCCCCGAGCTCTACCGCCGCCTCGCGGTCGACGGCGCGCGCATCACCGCCGTCCCGTCGGCGTTCACCGAGTCGACGACGCGCGACCACTGGGAGGTCCTGCTGCGCGCCCGCGCGATCGAGAACCAGGGCTTCGTCGTGGCCGCCAACCAGGTCGGCCGCCACGCGCCCGGCGTCCGTACCGGCGGACGCTCGATGATCGTGGACCCGTGGGGCATCGTGCTCGCGCAGGCCGCTGACACCGAGATGCACATCGTCGCCGACCTCGACCTCGACCGGCTCGCCCGGATCCGCGCGCAACTGCCGTCGCTGGCCAATCGCCGTCCGGAGGTCTACGGCTGATGGCTCACCCTTCCGGGATTTCGCCGCGCGATGCGGGGGCGTCTCGCCGCCTGTGGCGGCGTCCTCCCTCGGTCACGGGCCTAGGGGCCCGCTCCCTCCGTGCGTCCTTGCCACAGACGACGATCCGCGCCCGCATCGCGGGCCGAAATCCCGGAAGGGTTCGCTGATGGCGACCGCCCGCTCCGCCGCGGCGGCTGCCGAGAAGCGCCGCCTGATCCTCGACGCCGCCGTGCGCGTCTTCGCCCGCCAGGGCTTCCACACCTGCCGCGTGAGCGACATCGCCGACGAGGCCGGGGTCGCCTACGGGTTGGTGTACCACTACTTCCGGTCCAAGGACGAGGTGCTCGACACCCTGTTCCTCGAGCGCTGGAACGTCATGCTCGACGCGATCCGCGAGGTCGACGCGCAGGACGTCCTGGCCCGCAAGAAGCTCGAGGCGATCGCCGGCTTCATCGTCGACTCCTACCGCCACGACCCCGACCTGATGAAGGTCATCATCGTCGAGGTCACGCGTGCGGCGAACTCGTTCGGGCAGACGCACCTCGCCAAGATCACCGAGGCGTACAACCTGATCGGGGCCGTGGTCGAGAAGGCGCAGACCTCGGGCGAGTTCCGCACCGACATCTCGCCGCAGTTCGCGGCGATGGCGTTCTACGGCGCGATCGAGCAGGTGCTGACCGGTTGGATCTTCGACTCGCTGCCGCAGTCGGCGGGCGGGTTCGACGAGGCCAAGCGCCTCATCGTGGAGACGATCTGCAGCGGACTCGACCGCTAGCCCGCGGCCCGGGCGGGTAGAGTCGGCCACGATGCAGAACGACATCAGCAAGCGCCTCGTGTGGTCAGGCCTGCTCGCGGCCTTCGGGGCGATCGCGTCGATCGCCGCCTCGCGCGTCGCGGCGGTCGCCTACCGCCGGATCTTCGACGAGGACCCGCCGGAGTGAGCGAGCAGGATCCCAGCAGCCTGGCCGGGCCGGTCGCACCCGAGGCCGTGCCGACGCCGACCGTCGGCGCCGCCGACGCGACGTTCGGCCGGCCCGCCGGCAGCGCCCTGCTGGACGGTGCGCCCGCCGGCGCCCCGGTCGACCCGAACCCCGAGAAGCTCGTGGGCGCAGCGTTCGCCGGCGGTCTCGTCGCCGCGCTGCTGCTCAAGAGCCTCGCGAAGCGGAGGAACCAGTGAGCGATCAGAACGGCCCGCCCGCGATCGTCCAGGCGATCCAGGACGTCGGCGAGCGCGCCTCGGTCCTCGTCCGCGAGGAGATCGAGCTCGCCAAGGCCGAGGTCACGCAGAAGGTCAGCAAGCTCGGCAAGGGCGCCGCCGTCGCGGCCGCCGCCGGCGTCTTCGTCATCGGCGCGCTGATCATGATCCTGTTCGGCTTCGCCTACCTCGCCTACTGGGCGATCCCGTACCCCAACGGCCAGGAGTTCTGGGGCTTCTTCACCGTCGCCGCGGTGCTGCTGCTGCTCGCCGGCGTGGCCGGCTACGTCGCCTACCGCGCGCTCAAGGCCGGCTCCCCGCCAGCGCCGAAGATGGCCATCGAGGAGGCCCGGCTCATCAAGGAGACCGTCTCCTCGCACGACCCGGAGACCACCGTCTGATGCCGCAGCGTTCGCCCGAGCAGATCGCGAATCTCCTCACCGAGGCCCTCTGATGCCCCAGCGCTCTCCCGAGCAGATCCGGGCCTCCATCGAGGCCAACCGTGCCGAGCTCGCCGTCTCCCTGGAGCGGCTGCGCGGCGAGGTCGCCGAGGTGACCGACTGGCGCAAGCAGATCCGCGAGCACCAGCAGGAGGTCCTCATCGGCGCCGCGGTGGTGGGCTTCGTGCTCGGTGGCGGCATCGCCGCCGTCGGCGGCCTGCTCCGTCGCCGCCGTCGTCGTTAAGGAAGGCCGTCCGCCCCCGCACCTACGGTTCGGGGGCGTTGCGCTCGACCGTTCCCGAGATCCCTGCCCGCACGGTGCTCCGCGTCGTGTGGATCGTCGTGCTCTCGGTGCTGGCGCTGTACCTGGTGTACCTGCTGCGCAAGCCCATCGGTTGGCTGCTCACGGCGACGTTCATCGCGATCGCGCTGTCGGGGCCGGTCAACCGGCTCAACCGCCGCATGCGGCGCGGGTTCGCGATCACGCTCGTCTACCTCGGGCTCATCCTGGTCCCGATCGGCCTCGCCGCGCTGGTCGTGCCGCCGCTGGTCACCCAGGGGACCAACCTCGCCGGGGACCTGCCGCGGTACTCCAACGACGTCCAGGACTTTGTCAACAAGAACGAGCGGCTGCGCCAGCTCGACCAGAAGTACGACATCACCGGTGAGCTGAACAAGCAGGCGGCGACGCTCCCGGGGCGGGTCGGCGACGCGGCGAAGGTGCTGGGCGACATCGGCCTCGGGCTGGTCAACTCGATCTTCGCCCTGGTCAACATCCTCATCCTGAGCATCTTCATCGTGGCCGGCGGGCGTGGCTGGGTCGACGCGGCGCTGCGGCTGAGACCCGAGGCCGAGCGCGACCGCGTGCGCCGCGTGCTCGACAGCACCGCCTCGGCGGTCGGGGGCTACGTCCAGGGCGCGCTGACGATCGCGCTGATCGCCGGCGTCCAGGCGTTCGTCGTCCTGGAGCTGCTCGGGGTCCCGTTCGCCGCGCCGCTGGCGGTCTTCGCGGGCCTCGCGTCGCTGATCCCGCTCGTCGGCGCCACCGTCGCCGCGATCCTGATCGGGCTCGTGACGCTGTTCAACGACTTCCCGACCGACACGGTCATCTGGGCGATCTGGGCGATCATCTACCAGCAGCTCGAGAACAACCTCATCCAGCCGCAGGTCCAGCGGCGCACCGTGCAGGTGCAGCCGATCGTGGTCCTCGTGGCGGTGCTGTTCGGCAGCACGCTGCTGGGGATCCTCGGCGCGATCGTGGCGATCCCGATCGCCGCGTCGATCCAGATCCTGCTGCGCGAGTGGTGGTCGTGGCGCCAGGAGGCGCGCATGGCGGCGATCGCTGGCGGAGAGCCGCCGCCGCCCGGGCCGCTGGGCACCTCGGGCTCGCCGCCGACCGACGGCGACGACGACGAGGGCGGGGGTGGCGGGGGCGTCATCGTCCCCGCGACGTAGGCCATGGCGGCGCTGCGCGGCGATCGCGTGGTGCTGCGGCGCGGAGGCCCGGAGGACGTCGACGCGCTGCTGCGGATCCTCGCCGAGCCCGAGGTCGCGGAGTGGTGGGGGCGCTACACCGCCGCCGAGGTCCGCGCGGAGCTGCCCGACTCCTACGTGATCGTCGTCGACGACGTGGTCGCCGGCTGGCTGCAGTACACCGAGGAGACGGCGCCGGACTACCCGCACGTCGGGCTCGACATCGTGGTCACGACGCGCCTGCGGGACCAGGGCCACGGGCGCGAGGCGCTCCGCGTGATCGTCCGTCACTTCGTCGCGCGGGGCCACCACCGCTTCACGATCGACCCGTCGCGCGACAACGAGCGGGCGATCCGCGCGTACGCCGCGATCGGGTTCCGGCCGGTCGGCGTGCTGCGGTCCTACGAGCGCGCACCCGGCGGGGCGTGGCGCGACGGGTTGTTGATGGACCTGCTCGCCGACGAGCTGATCGACTAGATGGCCCCTGAAAATTAGGCGGTCCGGTCAGCTGGCCGCGCCGCCTTTTTCAGGGGTCTTCTAGACGCCGAGGCCGGCCAGCAGGCTGCGCGGGAGGCCGCCTGCGCCGAGGAGGCCCGGACCGACGTGCGTGCCGATGACGGGGCCGATCTCCGAGACGAACACGGGCTCGCAGCCGAAGATCTCCCGGCCGCGCTCGGCGAGCCGGTCGGCCTGCTCGTGGGCCTGGATGTGCTGGACGACCCAGCCGTCGGCGCCGTCCTCCTTGCGCGCCTTGAGGTAGTCGGCCATGCGCTCGAAGGCGCGGCCCGCGGTGCGGACGCGCTCCACCGGGGTGATCTCGCGATCGATGGTGAGGATCGGCTTGATCTTCAGCGCACCGCCGAGCCAGGCCTGCGCGGTGCCGATGCGGCCGCCGCGCTTGAGGAACTCCAGGGTGTCGACCGCGAACCAGATCCGCATGGCGTCGGCCGCGTCGTTGACGTGCGCGGCGACGGCGTCCAGGTCGCCACCGGCCTTGGCGGCCGAGGCGCCGGCCAGCGCGCACAGGGCGATGCCGCCGCACGCCGTGCGCGTGTCGATGACCTCGACGCGGCGGCCCGGGTACTTGCCGGCGATCTCCGTCGCGGCCTGGCGCGCGGTCTCCGGCGTGCCGGAGATGCCGCCGGCGATGTGGATGGAGACGATGTCGCGCCCTGCGGCGGCCAGCGGCTCGTAGACCTCGAGGAAGTCGCCGATCGACGGCTGCGACGTGGTGGGGAGCTGGTCGAGCTCGCGCAGCCGCTGGTAGAACGCGTCGAAGTCCGGCATGTCGGACTCACGCTCGTGGTGGTCGCCGAGGTTGACGTAGAGCGACACCTCGTGGATGTCGTGCTCGCGCAGGAGCTCGCGCGGCGCGTAGTGCGTGGTGTCGGTGACCACGGCGACCTGGGACATTCCCGGCACCCTAGTGATCCGGTCCTGGCAGGATGGCGGCTTGATGTCCAAGACCTTGGTGACCGGCGCGACCGGCATGGTCGGAGCCCACGTGGCGCGGGCGCTGGTCGCGCGCGGCGACGACGTGCGGGTGACCGTCCGGGGGCGTGCGCCGGTCGAGGCGATCGCCGGGCTCGACGTCGAGGTCGTCACCGCCGACGTGGTGGAACGGCGCGACATGCGCAGGGTGCTCAAGAACGTCGACCGGCTGTTCCACGTGGCGGGGGCGACGTCGCTGCGCTCCGGCTGGCACGAGCTGCACCGGGCCAACGTGCTCGGCACGCGAGTCGCGCTGGAGGAGGCGCTGCGCGCCGGCGTGCAGCGGGTCGTCCACACCTCGACGGCGTCGGCCATCGGGCCGGCGGAGGGGTGGGGGACCGCCGACGAGACGCAGAGCTTCAACGCCGCGCGCATCGGGTTGACGTTCGCCAACGCGAAGGCCGAGGCCGAGCGCGAGGCGCTGAGGATCTGTGCGCAGGGCCTGCCTGTCGTGATCGTCAACCCCGCGCACGTGCTCGGCCCGGGGGACGTCCAGCGCTCCTCGACCGAGCTGGTGCGCCGCTTCCTGCGCCGCGAGATCCCGATCTACGTCGACGGGGCGCTGTGCATCGTCGGCGCCGCCGACGTCGCGCGCGGGCACCTGCTCGCCGACGAGCGCGGCGTGGTCGGCGAGCGCTACATCCTGGGCGGGCGCAACTTCACGAACGACCGGCTCTTCGCCGACCTGGGGCGGTTGAGCGGCGTCGAGCCGCCGGCGGTCAAGCTGCCGCTGCCCGCGGCGCTCGCGCTCGCCCGCGCCGCCGAGGCGCTGCCCGGCCGGCCGGTGATCACCGTCGAGGAGGTCCGCGCGATGGCGCTGCGCTGGGCCTACCGCTCGACGAAGGCCAAGCGCGATCTCGGCTGGACGCCCGGCCACCACGAGCAGCCGCTCATCGACACGATCGAGTGGCTGCGAGCACGCGAGGGCGAGCGCCTCGGCCCACCCGGCGCCCGGCAGCCGATGGTCCTTCGCATGGCGGGGTTCTCGCTGCGGCGCGTGGAGGGGGCGTGGAGGTTGTTGGTGGATGAGTAGTGCGGGGCGGGCCGGGGCGGGCGGGCCGGGGCGGCGCGGGCGCCTGTGGCGTTCAGCGCGGGCGGCTGGGTCGCGCGGCCGCTGGTCGAGGGGCAGTGACAGGGAGGCAGGAGAGGGCGCCGGCGCCGTCGGTCTGCCGCCGGCGCGGGGGCGGGGGTAGTTCGGGCACGAATCGTGCGGACTTCGGGGATCCGGGTCGATTCGTGACGACATATCCATCATGAAACGACCCGGACCTCGAGTCGGGGATCATTTGGGCCCGAACGATCGGGGGAGTCCGGTCTCCCACCCCGCCCGCGGAGACCGACCGCGCTCGAACCCCGCCCGGCTCCCTCGTCAGTGATCCCCGACCAGCGCCCGCGCGACCCGAGCGCCGGCGCGGAACGCCACCAACAACTGCGCCACCCTCGACGCCACCCGACAGCGCCCGCGGCGCCGATCCCGCGTCGCACGGAATCGCCCCGAGGCCGACACCCCGAGGCCGACGCCCCGAGCCCGACACCGCAGGCCCCTACCGCCGCGGGTCCACGATGAGCTTCCGCGCCTCACCCTCGGCCGGCCCGGTCAGCGCGGCGACCAACCCCTCGAGCCCCACCACCGGGCCCGCGAAGAAGCCGTAGTCCACGGCGCCGTTGGCCAGCAGCGCCAGCGCCTCGTCGACCTCGCCCGGCGTGTGGTGGAAGGCGCCCCGGACGTCGACCTCGTCGTAGTGGATCCGTGCGGCAGGCAGGCTCACGTCGCCGGGAGGGCACCCGCCGACCATCACGACCGTGCCGCCGGGGCCGGCCATCGCCAGCGCCGCCTTCCACGCCTCCGGCCGCCCGACCGCCTCGAAGACCAGCGGCGCCGGGCCGTCCCAGTGGGGGATGCCGACGGCGCCGAGCGCGTCAGCCTGCGCGCGGCGCTCGGGGTGGCGGTCGACGAGCGCCACGTCGCGCCCGTCGAGCACGAGCAGCGCGGCGAGCATCAGCCCGATCGTCCCGCCGCCGAGCACCACGACCTCGTGCTCGCGCGTGCCCCGACCGACCGCGTGGACGCACGCGGCCAGCGGCTCGGCCATCGCCGCGCCGGCGAACGGCAGGCCCTCGGGCATCACGTGCAGCGCCGCCTCGGGGGCCGCGATCCGCTCCGCGAAGCCCCCGAGGATCCACTGCATGTTGCGGCAGAGGTTCGTCCGTCCCGCGAGGCACGGTGGGCACCGGCCGCAGGGCAGCGAGTCGCCGACGAGCACGCGCTCGCCGTCGTCGGCCCGCACGCCGGCGGTCTCGTGGCCGAAGCGCGCGGGATAGGGCCCGAGCGTCGGATGGCCGTGCAGCAGCATCTTGCGATCGGTCCCGCACGTCGTCGCGGCGCGCACCTCGACGACGACCTCGCCCTCCGGCTCGGCGGTCTCCTCGACGCGCACGTCACCCGGCCCGTGGAGGATCGCCGCGCGCATCACGGCAGCACCAGCGCCTTGACGGCCTCGCCGCTGCGGACCAGCTCGAGGGCGCGCCCGGTGTCGTGCAGCGGCAGGCGATGGGTGACGAACGGCAGCGGATCCACGGCGCCCGAGGCCAGCAGCTCGAAGGCGGCGAGCATGTCGCGCGGGCCGGCGGAGTACGAGGCGACCACGTCGACCTCGCGCCGGTAGAGCGAGAGGCCGTCGAGGTCGAGCGCGCGGCCGGGGCCCGGCGGCGCGTAGAGGCAGAGCACGCCGCCGGGGGCGACCGCGGCGAAGCCGTCGGCCAGCGCGGCCGGCGCGCCGGTGGCGAGGAACACCACGTCGACCAGCTCGTTGCCGTGCCGCTCGGCGCCCAGCGCGAGCGCGCGCTCCAAGCGGTCGGTGCGCGGCTCGCGCACCCAGACCGCCTCGACGCCACGCGCGTGCGCGGCCGCCACGGCCAGCAGCCCGCTCGTCCCGGCGCCGACCACCAGCAGGCTGTCGCCGGCACGCAGCCCGCAGCGCTCGAACGCCCGCAGCACGCACCCCAGCGGCTCGACGAACGTCCCGCGCTCGGCGTCCAGGCCGTCGAGCAGCAGCAGCTCGCCGACCAACTCGGCCGGGATCCGCACGTGCTCGGCGAACCCGCCCGGATCGATGTTCATGGTGCGGAAGGACTCGCACAGCGTCTCGTGGCCGCGGCGGCAGCGGCGGCACTCGCCGCACGGCGCGTGGTGGTGGATGACGACGCGATCGCCCTCGTCCAGCCCCACCACGCCGGCGCCCACCGCGACCACCTCGCCGGTCAGCTCGTGTCCGAGGACCACCGGCAGCTTCGGCTCCACCCACGCGTCGCTGATGTCTGACCCGCAGACGCCGCAGGCCAGCACGCGGCAGACGACCTCACCAGGGCCGGCCACAGGATCGGGCGCGTCGACCACGACGACGTCGCGCGTCCCGATCGAGCGTGCGACCCTCACGCCGCCGGCTCCGCCACGAGCGCCGCGACGCTCGCGCCGTCGACGGGCTGCGCGACGCCGCGCTCGGTCACCAGCGCCGTGACGTACCCCGCGGGCGTCACGTCGAACGCCGGGTTGCGCACCGGCGTGTCGGCCGGCGCGACCAGCACGCCGCCGAAGCCGAGCACCTCGGCCGCGTCGCGCTCCTCGATCTCGATCGCGTCGCCGGTCGGCGTGGCGAGGTCGATGGTCGACGTCGGCCCCGCGACGACGAACGGCACCCCGGCCGCCCGCGCCGCCAGCGCGTGCGCGTAGGTCCCGACCTTGTTGGCGACGTCGCCGTTGGCTGCGACGCGGTCGCAGCCGACGACGACCGCGTCGGCCTCGCCTCCGCGCAGCAGCCCCGCCGCCGCCCCGTCGACGATCAACGCGAACGGGATGCCGAGGCGCTGGAGCTCCCACGCCGTCAGCCGCGCGCCCTGCAGCAGCGGGCGCGTCTCGCAGGCGAGGACCTTCACGCCCTCGTGCCGCTCGGCCAGCGCGATGCAGACCGCGAGCGCCGAGCCGCGCCCGCCCGTCGCCAGCGCGCCCGTGTTGCAGTGGGTCAGCAGCGTGCGCGCGCCGTCGAGCACGGCGGCGCCGCCGGCGGCCAGCGCGGCGCTCGCGGCGTCCTCGGAGGCGTGGATCCGCTGGGCCTCGGCACGGGCCGCGCTTGCGAGGGTCGACGGCCCGGCCCCCAGCGCCGCGGTGCGCACCCGCTCGACGGCCCATGCGAGGTTCACCGCGGTCGGCCGGGAGGCGAGCAGGATCTCGGAGCCCTCCTCCAGCGCGCCCAGCGACGGCCGAGCCGCCAGCTCCATCGCCAGCCCGTAGGCCGCGGCGATGCCGATGTTCGGGGCCCCGCGGACGGCGAGCCGGACGATCGCGTCGGCGGTGTCCCGCGCGCCGGCGAGCGACAGCCAGGCCTCCTGCGCCGGCAGGAGCGTCTGATCGAGGACCGCAAGCCGGCGGCCGTCCCACCGGACCGCCTGGATGGGAGAAGCGCCGATGGCCACGCAAGCAATCTAGTGTTCCCTCGCGCCGGGCGGTTCCCTACTGTTCGCGCCCTCGTGCTCCGACTTCGCCTCGCGGCTCCGCTCGCCGCCGTCCTGTGCGCCGCCGTCCCCGCCGTCGCCCGCGCCGGCGACCCGATCATGCCGCTGGCGCAGGTTCAGGCGGGCATGCGCTGCACGGGCTACAGCGTCATCCGCGGCACCGCCATCTCCAGCTTCGACGTCGACGTCATCGACGTCCTGACCGGGCCCGACGCGCAGATCCTCGTCCGCGTCAGCGGTCCGGCGGTGGACGAGACCGGCATCGCCGAGGGCTTCTCGGGCTCGCCGGTGAAGTGCGCCGGGCCCGACGGAACGCTGCGCACGATCGGCGCGATCGCCCAGGGCACCGGCGACTACGGCAACAAGGTCGTGCTCGCGACGCCCATCGAGACGCTGCTCGGCGAGCCGGTCGACGTGCCCGCCGGCGCCAAGGCGATGAGCAGCATCCTCAAGCGCCAGGTGCGCGTGCTCGCGACGCCGCTGAGCTTCAGCGGCGTGTCGGGTCCCGTCGCGACCGCGCTGAAGGCCGCCGGCAGGAAGACCGGCCGGGCGCTGTACGCCGCGCCGGCCGCCCCGCGCGCCGTGACCTTCCCGCAGCAGCAGCTGGTGCCGGGCGCCTCGGTCGCGGTCGGCCTCTCCGGCGGCGACGTCGCCGCGGGCGCGGTCGGCACCGTGACCTACGTCGACGGCGACGCGGTCTGGGCCTTCGGCCACCCGCTCGACGGCGCCGGGCGGCGCTCGCTCCTCCTGCAGGACGCCTACGTCTACACGGTCATCAACAACCCGGTCGACTCGGAGCAGCTGACGAGCTACAAGCTCGCCGCGCCCGGCCACGACCTGGGAACGCTGACCAACGACGCGCCCGCCGGCGTCGTCGGACGCCTCGGCGCGCTGCCCGATCGCTTCCCGATGCGCGTGACCGCCAAGGACCTCGACAGCGGCCGCGTCGCGCACGAGAACCTCGAGATCGCCGACGAGAACTCCGTCGGCCAGCCGACCGGCACGTCGTCGCTGACGCAGGTCGGCCCCGTGGCGATCGCGCAGGCCGCCTACGAGATCCTCCGCGGCTCGCCCGCACGCCAGAGCGGCGCGATGTGCGTGCGCGTCACGCTGCGCGAGCGCAAGGCGCCGCTGCGGTTCTGCAACACCTACGTCGGCGGCTCGCCCAGCGCCGCGGGGGCGCCGCTGGTCGCCGACTTCGCGAGCGCCGTCGGCCTGATCGACGCGTACAACTTCGGTGTCGTCCACGTCACGGGCGTCGACGTGAACATCAGGCTGCGCCGTGAGCTGCGCCAAGCCTACATGTTGGACGCAACCGGTCCGCGCCGGGCGCGGCGCGGCCACGACGTCAAGGTCAAGGTGCTCGCCCAGCACGTGCGCGGCGCGCGGTTCACGCGCATCGTGAAGGTCCACGTGCCGAAGTACCTTTCCGCCGGCGACCACGTCCTGACGCTGACCGGCACGCCCGCCGACGCGGTGGCCGGCGACGCCGAGGCGCAGGACCTGACCTCCACCTTCACGATCACGCTTGGCGACGGCGGCGAGTCCGCCGACGACCCGGGGCCCTCGACGCTGCGGGCGCTGGCCTCGGCGTTCGCCGCGACCGCGCGCGAGGACGGCGTGACCGCCAGCTTCCGCGACCCCGGCGACAGCGACGGGCAGACGGCGACGAACGAGATCGAGGTCCTCCGTGACCCCGATCTGCGCATCAGCGGGAGCACACGGCTCCGGCTGGCCGTCCGGCGCTGAGGCCTAGGAGCGCGGGTCCCTGACCCGCAAGGGAACCTGGCCCTCTGGGCCAGTGTTCCCCTAGCTCAGGCGGTTCTCGATGCCCAGCGGCGCCGGGCCGGACGCGGTGGCCTCCGGGGCCGGCGCGGTGTCGACCGGTGCGACGCCCAGTGTGTCCGCCAACTCGCCGGACTCGAACATCTCGGCCACGATGTCGGCGCCGCCGATCAGCTCGCCGTCGAAGAACAGCTGGGGGATCGTCGGCCAGTTCGAGATCGCCGAGAGCTCCTGGCGGATCCGCGGGTCGGGGAGGATGTCGACCGCCGCGAACGGCGCGTCGAGGGCCTGCAGCGCCGCCACGGTGCGGGCGCTGAAGCCGCACGCCGGCTGCTCGGGCGTGCCTTTCATGAAGAGGATGGTCTTGTTGTCGCGGATCGCCTCGGCGATCGCGTCGCGAATGGGGTTGGTGTCGCTGCTCATGCCTGCTCCGGAGCTCGGGTGGTGAGGGACAAGGCGTGGATCGGTCCGCCGATCTCGGCGCCGAACACGTTGTAGACGAGTCGATGCTGCTGGATCCGGCTGAGGCCGTCGAAGGCCGGGGACACGACGGTGGCGCGGAAATGATCTCCGCCGCCGGTCCAGTCCTCCACCTCGGCGGTACTCTGCGGGACGGCCGCTTCGATGCGGCGCTTGATCTCGTCGGTCGTCGGCATCTGGTCGCTTGAGGGTATCGCTATCCTTTGTATAGCGATGACCGGAACCACCGTCTCTTTCCAGGCCAAGGGCGTCCTCTTCACCGAGAAGGGCGCCGAGAAGGTCCGTGACTTCCTGGACTCCCAGGGCGCGGACGTCACTACGGCCGGCCTGCGCGTCGGCGTGCGCGGCGGCGGCTGCTCGGGCTTTCAGTACCAGCTCGCCTTCGACGACCAGAAGGACGGCGACGTGATCTTCGAGGATCACGGCCTCCGCATCCTGGTCGATGCCCAGAGCCTGCCCTACGTCGATGGCTCCTCCATCGACTACGTCGACTCCCTGCAGGGCGCCGGCTTCCAGGTCAACAACCCGAACGTGACGGCGGCCTGCGGCTGCGGCTCCTCGTTCCGGGTGGAAGACGAGGAGCAGGTCTCCGCGGTCTAGTCCTGCGCCGCGTCTTCCTCCTGCTCCTCGTGGCGGCGGCGGCCGCCGCGGGCTGCGGGGGCGGCGGCGACGGCGACGGCGCACCGCAGCGTCCCGCGGCGCAGCGCGCGCCGAGCACCACGACGCCCGCGCCGCCGGCGCGACCGCTCGTCCTGGCCACCGGGCTCACGGAGGCCAATCCGCAGCTGCTGTTCGAGCCGGCATCGCATCCGGATCTCGCGCCGGGCTTCGCGCAGTGGCGCGACCTCGCCCTCGCGCTGCGGCCCCGCTACATCCGCGTGCCGGTCTACTGGTCGCAGCTGCAGCCGGACCCGTCCCAGCCCGCGCGGCTCGACATGCCCGCCGACGGCTGCCTGCGCGGCACGCCGCCCTGTGGCGTGTCCAACGGCCTGCGCGACCAGCTTGCGGCGATCGCCTCCGAGCAGCGCGCCCCGGGGCTCGACGGCGGACCCGAGGTGGAGGTCGTCATCGCCGGCGTCCCCGCGTGGGCGGCCACCGGACCGAGTGGCTGCGAGCGCTCAGACGCCGGTCCGGCCTCGCGCCCGATCAACGCCGCGGGACTGGCCGGCTACCGCGCGCTAATCACCCAGTTCGCCGCGCTCGCACAGGCCGAGGGCGCCCGCGTGCGCTACTGGAGCCCGTGGAACGAGCCCAACCACCCGGCGTTCATCAGCCCGCAGCGCGCCGCGTGCTCGCCTGCCTCGCCGTCGCTGGCGCCGGCCGTCTACACGCAGCTCGTGCGCGCCGCGCACGAGGCGCTCGACGCGGCCCCGGGCGCCCAGGAGCTGGTGCTGGGGGAGCTGGCGGGCACGACGACGCCCTCGCCACGCCGCTCGACCGTCCAGGAGATGATCGCCGCGCTGCCCGACGACGTCGTCTGCCTGAGCCGGACGTGGTCCCAGCACGACTACGCGCAGGTCGTCCCGGACCCGGGCAAGCCCGACCCGGTCGTGGCGCTCGAGCAGGCGCTCGACGCCCGGCCCTGCACGCGCGGCGCGCACATCTGGGTGACCGAGACCGGCGTGGGCGGCCCGACGCCCGGGGGTGAGCGCCCGACCGGCGACCTCGCGCTGCGGCAGCAGTGCCGCGCGCAGAGCCGCGTGCTGCGCCGCTGGGCGGACGACCCGCGGGTGGACGTCGCGTTCCAGTACACCTTCCGCGAGGACACGGCATACCCCGTGGGCCTCGTCGATCCGGCCCTGACGCGCGCCTACCCGACCTACGACCTGTGGCGGGCGTGGGGCGGGACGCGGGATCCGACGGCTCCGCCGCCGCCGCTGCCGGCGTCCTGCGCGTAGCTGCCGGTTGGCGCGCTCTCCCGGCTCCCGAAGCCTAACCCGCAAGGGAACCTGGCCCACTGGGCCAGTGTTCCCCTAGGACGCGGGATCCGGCACGGGCGCGTTGTCCAGCGACTGCCACAGCAGCCAGCAGGCGGCCGTCCGGTACGGGCGCCAAGGCTCGGCGAGCGCGAGCAGCTCGTCGCGCGTCGGCAGCTCGTCCAGCCCGTAGGCCCGCTCCACCGCCCGGCGGATGCCGAGGTCGCCGACCGCCACGACGTCGCGGCGGCCGAGCTCGACCATCAGGTAGATCTGGGCGGTCCACTCGCCGATGCCCTTGATCGCGGTCAGCTCGGCGATCAGCGCCTCGTCGTCCAGCTCGCCGAGGCGGTCGAGCTCCAGCTCGCCGTCGACGACGGCCTGCGCGATCGACCACAGCGTCACCGTCTTGGCCCGCGACAGCCCGACCGCCGGCCGCAACTCCTCCGGGTCGGAGGCGAGGATCTCGGCCGGCGTCGGCGGGCGTCCGTCGAAGCGCTCCAGCAGCCGGCCGTAGATCGCCCGGGCGGCGGAGACCGAGAGCTGCTGGCCGCAGATGACGCGCATCAGCGCGCCGTACGGATCGCCCGTCGGGACGCGCGCGGGCGGCGGGCCGACCTCGTCGAGCAACCGCGCCAGGACGGGATCGGCGCCGCGCAGGTGCGCTGCGGCGGCGTCGTCCATGCGTCCGGGCGGGGCTCGCTAGGCCGTGACGCCCAGCGCCTCGCCGTCGAGCGCGATGAGCGCGCGCTCGATCGAGGTGCTGATGCACGTGAAGGACGGCGTGTCGCGCAGCGTCCAGGCCGAGGCCTCGGTGGTGCGCAGGCGCTGGACGAGGTCCAGGAACGCCCCGGCGTCGTTCGTGTCGAAGGCGACCACGAACTCCTGGTCGTCGAGGCCGAACGAGTACGTCGTGTGGTTGTCGACCGTCGGGTACTCGCGGCCGACGGCGATGTGCTCCTGCATGATCCGCCAGCGCTCGTCCGCGGCCAGCGCGTACCACTCCCGCGTCTTGACGAACGGGTAGACGAAGAGGTACTTGCCCTTGAAGCGCCGCGGGATCTGGCGCTCCTCGTCGCTGTACTCCGACGCCTTGCGCAGGCCGAGGAACGAGTAGGGCTGGGTGGCCCACTTCATCAGGCCGCTCTGGGCCAGGACGACGTGGAACTCGTGGATCCGATCGAGGTTCTCGGCCTCCATCACGAGCATCAGCTCGGCGTCGCCACGGGTGCCGACGAGCGAGAAGGCCTGCAGCAGGTGGTCGGTCCCGAAGTCCTCGCAGGCGGCGAGGAACTCGCGCTTGTGCTCGGCGCGCTCGGACTCCGGCAGGCGGCGCCAGGCAGGATCGAGCTGCAGGAAGGTGTACTTGACGAAATGACGGTCGGCCATAGAGCTGTGTGAAGTGTAGTTAGCCCCACGTCCATTCCCGGGTCGGCCTCGATACGATCAACCGTGATGCGCATCGCGCTCGTCTCCCCCTATTCCTGGACGTACCCCGGGGGTGTCACGCGGCACATCGAGGCGCTGCAGGGGCAGTTCGACGCTCTCGGCCACGATGTGCGGGTCCTGGCTCCCGTCGATCCGCCCGACCGTCAGTCGGCGCGGCGGCACCGCGGCGCCGTCCCGCAGGAGCGCGAGATCCCGGACTGGGTGGTCCCGCTGGGCCGCACGATCGGCTTCGGCGCCAACGGCGCCGTGTCCAACCTGTCGTCGGGCCCCGACGGCGTCGCGCGCCTGCGTCACGAGCTCCGGCACGGCGGCTACGACGTCGTCCACCTGCACGAGCCCGTCGTCCCGACCCTGGCCTGGGACGCGCTGATGTACAGCCCGTCGCCGCTGGTCGGCACGTTCCACTGCTACTCGTCCAACGCGCTCTCCAACAACGTCGCGGTCGGCATCGGCGCGCGCCGCCGGCTCAATCGCCTCAAGGTCCGCATCGCGGTCTCCGAGGCGGCGGCCTGGACGGGCGAGCGCTTCTTCGGCGGCCGCTACCGGATCATCCCCAACGGCGTGGCGGTCCCCGAGCACATCGCGCTGGGCGAGGCCGACGCCGTGTCGGCGGAGCGCCCGCTGCGGATCGTCTTCGTCGGCCAGGCCGTCGAGCGCAAGGGCCTCCCCGTCCTGCTGCGCGCCTTCGAGGCGCTGCGCGAGCACGTTCCGGCGCAGCTGACGCTCGTCGGGGCCACCTCCGACGAGATCGAGCCGCTGCTGCTCGACGGGCGCGAGGGCATCACGGTCCTCGGCAAGGTCGACGACGCCACGAAGTTCGCGGCGCTGCAGGCGGCCGACGTGCTGGCCGCGCCCTCCCTGGGCGGCGAGAGCTTCGGCATGGTCCTCACGGAGGCATTTGCCGCCGGCACGCCGGTCGTCGCCTCCGACATCGCCGGCTACGCGGGCGTCGTCCGCGACGGCGTCGACGGCGTGCTCGTGCCCCGCGGCGACGCCGCCGCGCTCGGCGCGGCGCTGCGCAGCCTGGCGCTGGACCCGCCGCGCCGGGACGCGCTGGCGCGGGCGGCCGCCGAGAGCGCCCAGCAGTACGCCTGGCCGCGGGTCGCCGCGCAGGTGCTGCACGCCTACGAGGACGCGATCGCCGTGCCCGAGCCCGAGGGCGCCGGCCGGCGGCTGGCCGTGCGCATCGGCGCCGCTCCCGCCGATCTGCAGCCGTCCCGCCCGGCGTGGCGCATCCCGAGCATCGAGCCGGTGCGGCCGCGCGCGCGCGCCCGGCGCCCCGTCGTCGCCGCGCTGCGGCGACTCGCGATGGGCGTCGTGGCCGCCGCGATCCTGACGGGCTCCTTCTTCGCGCTGCAGCGCATCGGGCTCGACCGCATCGGCCACTCGCTGCTGCACGCCACGCCGCCGTGGGTGCTGTTCGCCCTCGGGCTGATGTGCGCTTCGATGGTCGTGCGCGCCGTCTCGTGGCACGCGATCCTCAAGGCCGCGCTGCCGACCGCGCCGCGGCCGCGGCTGCGCGACGCCCTGCAGGGGACGATGATCGGCGTCCTGATGTCCGCGACGCTGCCCGCCCGCCTCGGCGAGCCGGCGCGCGCGATGATCGTCGCACGGCGCATCGGGCGCCCGCGCGAGGGCCTGCCGGTCGTGCTGGGCACGATCGTCTCGCAGACGCTGGTGAACATCCTCGCGCTCGTGATCCTCGGCTGCGTGATGTTCCAGTCGGTCCCGGTGTTCCACTCCCATCAGAGTGGCCTGATCGCCTTCGCGCTGCTGCCGCTGATGATCCTCGGCGCGGTCCTGGGCGCCCCGGCGCTGCTGCGCGGCACCCGCCGGGCGCGCTCGGCGCGCGTCCGCGCGTGGGCCGCCCAGGCGCGCGACGCGCTCCAGTCGGTCCGCGACGGCCTGCTCGTCTTCCGCCAGCCGCGGCTCGGCTTCGTCGCTGTCTCGGCGCAGCTGCTGGCCTGGGTCGTCCAGTGGCTGTCGTGCTACGTGCTCCTGGTGGCCTTCGGGCTCGACGACCGCGCGGGGATCGGCGCCGCCGCCGCGGTGCTCTTCGCCGTGAACGTCAGCGCTGTGCTGCCGGCGACGCCGTCCAACCTCGGCGTCTTCCAGGCCGCGTGCGTCTTCGTGCTGCACAAGGGCTACGGCGTCAGCGTCGAGGACGCGCTCGGCTACGGCATCATCCTGCAGGCCGTCGAGATCGCCACCGCCTTCGTGATGGGCGCGCCCGCGCTGATCACGGAGGGCGTCAGCTGGCGCGACGTCCGCCTCCGGGCCATGCACGCCGCTCCGGTGGAATTGCCCCCGCTCCCTCGCCGCGACGGGGTCGCCGAGGTCGAGGCGTGAACCACGCGGCGCCGGCAGCGCTGGGAGCGCGGTGAAGGATTCGCCGCGCCCATCTCCGGCCGTGGACACAGCGCCAGATCGCCACCCGATGTCTTGACAATGCGGATGCATTGCCTGCGGCATCGTGCGTCGCCTGGCTTGGTCCACGACCGAATCTGGCCGGGGCGAATCATCTTCACCGCACTCCTCGCGCTGACCGCCGCCGCGCTGGGAGCCTGCGGCGGCAACGTCGACCGCAAGGACCTCGAGACGAAGATCGCCGACTTCGTCCGGCAGCAGACGGGCACGAAGATCGACGTCCACTGCCCCGACGGCGTCAAGGCCGACGAGGGCAACCGCGTGCGCTGCACCACCGAGCTTTCCGGCGCACCGACCGACATCACCATCCAGTTCGTCGGCGGCGGCCGCTTCCGCATCACGCAGACGCGGCTGCAGACGGGCTGACGGGGCCTCGGGCGTCGAGGGACGAATGAATCTCGCTGGACGAGATTCATTCGTCCCTCGACGCTGGGGCGCGGGCGTGGGGGACTGATGTCGTGGAGCGCGGCACGGGTGCGGGCGTCGTTCTTCTGTCGTTGGCAGCGCCGCTGGGATCGGCGCCCCGCCTCGGCGTTCTCGGGGCTCCGGCGTCGTCGGGCGGGCACCGACGGAAGCATGCGCGGCTAGCCGTGCCGGCGCCCGGGGTCGTCCTCCGGCGTGCGGGGTCGGGCCTCCGCGCGCCTGGGGGCGTCGAGGGACGAATGAATCTCGCTGTACGAGATTCATTCGTCCCTCGATGGCGGGGCCGACGGTTTGGGACCACCCGTCGCGCCGGCGCGACCGCTCCCGCCACGTTCCCGTCGGTGCCGAGCCGATGATGCCGGCGCCCCGGCAGCGCGACGCGCGGGACGCCAACCGCGCTGGCGCCGCCATCCACAGCGCAAGAGCGCCGGCGGCCCGATCGCGCCGCACGACGTCAGTCCCCGACGCCCGGCCACCCCGACTCGACGGGCCCCCGCCCCCCTACGGCAGCCGGCCCACCCGCGGCAGCGACAGCAGGCCCGCGGCCACCAGGAGGATGAGGCCGCCGATGGCGAAGCTCGACGTGATCTCGCGTTCCTGGTGCTTGGTCGCCAGGCGCGAGCCGAGCGTGCGGTAGATCCCGCGCAGCTGGCCGGCGTCGTCGCTGGTGAACGAGCGGCCGCCGGAGATGTCGGCGATCTGCTTGAGCGTCTCGGGGTCGGGCGGCACGGCGATCGGCGGGCTCAGCGGGCTCACCGGGTTCGGGATGGTCGCGTCGGCCGTGCCGAGGGCCACCGTGTAGATCGGGATCTTCAGGCGCTTGGCGGTGCGGGCGACCTCGACCGGGTCGCGGCCCGACGTCGTCTTGCCGTCCGACAGCAGGACGATCGCCGAGACCGGGCGCGCGGCGGCGCGGCCGTTGGGCGCCAGCGCGCCGAGCGCGACCTGCAGCGCCTCGCCGGTGGCGGTCGCGCCAGCGGCGGTCTGCGCCTCGAGCGTCTGCTTGATCACGTCGCGGTCCAGCGTCGGCGTGCGCGTGCCGTCGGGGCCGTCGGAGTAGGTCACGACGCCGACGCGCGTGGCGGCCGGGAGCTGGCCCAGGAAGGTCGTGGCCGCCTGCTGCGCGGCGCTGAGGCGGTCGGGCTCCACGTCGGTGGCCGCCATCGAGCCGGAGTGATCGGTGACGAGCACGACCGACGCGCCCTCGACGGGCACGGCGACCGTGTGCTGCGGCTTGGCCAGCGCGACCGCCAGCGCGGCCATCGCGGCCAGCGCGAGGCCGGTCGGGACGAAGCGGCGCCAGGCGGGCACGGTGCCGGCGGCGATCGCGAGCGTCGCGGCGGCGGGGAAGCGGACGGCGTAGCGCGTCGCCCGGCGCCGGCTGGCCGTCAGCGCGAGGATCGCGAGCGGGATGGCGAGCAGGGCGAGCAGCCCGGCGGGCGCGGCGAAGCTGATCGCCATCGGGGTCGCAACGCTCATCGCAGGCGCCGTCCCAGTTGCAGGAGCCAGTCCTCGTCGGTGCTCAGCGGCGCGTGGTCGACACGCAGGCGGCGCAGCTCGGAGGCGAGCGTCTGGCGCCGCTGCGCCTCGAGCGCCTCGAAGCGCTCGCGCACGCGGGGACGCGACGTGTCGACCTCGAGCCGCTGACCGGTCTCGGGATCGACGACGGCGATGCGGCCGACGGGCGGGAGCGATCCCTCGCGCGGGTCGTGGACCTCGACGGCGAGGACGGCATGGCGGGCACGCAGGTTGCCCATCGCGCGCGTCCAGTCGTGCTGCTCGCGGAAGTCGGAGATGACGACCACGAGGCCCGGCTGGCGCGCGACGCGCCCGATCCGGCCGAGGGCGTCGCCCAGCGCGCCGGGCTCGTGGTGGCCGTCGGTGCCGACGCCGTCGCGCAGCGCCCGGCGCAGCGCCACCATGCCGGCCTTGGAGCCGCGCGGCGGCAGCAGGCGGGGCTCGCCGGCGCCGAACGCCAGCACGCCGATGCGCCCGGCGTGGCGCAGCGCCAGGCGGCCGACGGCGAGCGCGACGCCCTCGGCCACGTCGGCCTTCAGACGGTCCGCCGTGCCGAACGCCATGGACGCCGAGACGTCGATCGCCAGCCAGCTGGTGAGCGTGCGCTCGGGGACCTCGAGGCGGACGTGGGGCTCGCCGCTGCGGGCGGTGGCCGCCGCGTCGATGCGGCGGACGTCGTCGCCGAACGCGTACGGGCGCAGCTGCGCCAGCTCCGTGCCGGCGCCGACGCCCGCGGCGCGCCGGTCGCCCGGCAGCGCCCCCGCGACCCGCCGCGTGACGGCGAGCGCCAGCGCGTCCAGCAGCGCGAGCGGCATCGGGCCCGGGCCCTGCCGGGCGGCCGGTGGAGCGAGCGGCGGTGTGGTGCCGCTGGGCGTCACGCGGCCGCGGTCCTGGTCGAGCGGTGCAGGTAGCGGTCCTCGGGCTCGGGGACGGCGTCGAGCACCCGGTTGAGGATGTCGTCGGCGGTGATGCCCTCGCTCAGCGCGTCGTAGGACAGCACGAGGCGGTGGCGCAGGACGTCGGGCGCGAGGTCGCGCACGTCGCCGGCGTTGACGTAGCCGCGGCCGCGCAGCATCGCCAGCGCGCGGGCGGCGTGCACGAGGCCGATGGGCCCGCGGGGGCTGGCGCCGAACTCGACCATGCCGGCGAGGTCGCCGAGGCCGTGGGCGGCGGGGTGGCGCGTGGCGTCGGCGAGGGAGACCGCGTAGGCGATGATGTCGCGGTCGACGAGCACGGCGTGCGCCGCGGCGGCGTAGCGCTCCAGCGCCGGCAGCTCGAGGCGCTGGCGGATCTCGGGCGCCTCGCCGAGGCTCCGGCCGACGACGGCGGCCTCCTCGCCGGTCGTCGGGTAGTCGACGACGAGCTTCATCAGGAAGCGGTCGACCTGCGCCTCGGGCAGCGGGTAGGTGCCCTCGGACTCGATCGGGTTCTGCGTGGCGAGCACGAGGAACGGCTTGGGCACGGGGAACGTGGTGCCGCCGATCGTGACCTGGTGCTCCTGCATGACCTCCAGCAGCGCGGACTGCACCTTGGCGGGCGCGCGGTTGATCTCGTCGGCGAGCAGCACGTTGCCGAAGACGGGGCCGAGCTCGGTGTCGAACCGGCCCGTGTCGGGGCGCCAGATCCGCGTGCCCACGAGATCGGCGGGCACGAGGTCCGGGGTGAACTGCACGCGCCTGAACGTGCCGCCGACGACGTCGGCCAGCGTCCGCACGGTCAGCGTCTTGGCCAGGCCGGGCACGCCCTCCAGGAGGACGTGGCCGCCGGCGAGCAGGCTGACCATCAGGCGCTCGAGCATCGCGTCCTGGCCGACGATGACGCGCTTGATCTCGTGCAGCGCCTCGCCGAGCGCGCGGCGCGGGTCCTCGTGAGGGTCGGGCTGGATGGTCTGGGTGTCGTCGTCCACGGGGGTCTCCTTGATGATCAGATGAGGCGGCCGAACCAGCGCAGCGACAGCGCGGCGCCGAGGGCGAGCAGGGCCAGTCCGGCGCCCGCGAAGCCGGCGGTGATCTCGCGCGGCTCCTTCTTGCGACCCAGCTGGGAGCCGAGCCGCTGGTAGACCGTCGAGAGGTCCTTGGCGGAGGCGGCGGTGTAGGCGCGGCCGCCGGAGGCCTGCGCGACGGCGCGCAGCGAGGCCTCGTCGGGCGGGACGCGGCGCGTGATCGTGCCGGTGCCCCCGTCGGTGCGCGGAACGGTGATCGTCCCGCCGGGCGTGCCGAGGGCGACCGTGTAGATCGGGATCTTGAGGCGCTTGGCGGCGGCGGCCGCGTCCTCGGGCCGGACGCCCTTGGTCGACACGCCGTCGGAGAGCAGCACGATCGCCGACGGCGGCTTGCGACCGTTCACCGACGGCGCCCCCTGCAGGACGCGCACGGCCGTCTGGATCGCCTCGCCCGTCGCCGTGCCGCCGCTGGACTTCAGGCGGCCGAGCGCGAGCGCAAGGTCGTCGCGGTCCTGGGTCGGGGACTGCAGCACCTGCGGCACCTGGTTGAAGGCCATGACGCCGACGTTGACCTGCTTGGGCACGCCGTCGACGAACTTCTGGGCGGCGCGGCGGGCGGCCACGAGCCGGCTGGGCGCGACGTCGGTCGCCAGCATCGAGCCGCTGACGTCGGTCAGCAGCATGATCTGGGCGTGCTCCACCGGCACCGCGACGGTGCGCTGCGGCCGCGCGGCCGCGACCACCAGGACGGCGATCGCCAGCACGAAGGCCAGCAGCGGGACGTGGCGGCGCCAGCGCGGCCGGCGGGGCGCGATCGACGGCGCCATCGTCGGCGCCGCGAACGCCGCGGCCGCCCGCACGCGGTTGCGCTGCAGCGCGACGTACCAGGCGGCCAGCGCCGGCACGATCAGCAGCGCCAGGAGGATGAGGGGCGCGCCGAAGCTCACGGGGTCTTCGCGGGCCGCGCCTTCAGCTGGACGTCGATGTCGGTCTTGGAGCCGTTGCGCTCCACGGTCAGCGTGATGTGGTCGCCCGGCGCCTTGCGGTTGATCGCCGTCGACAGCGCGCTGGCGTCGCTGACGGGCTGGCCGTCGACCGCGGTGACGAGGTCGCCGACCTGCACGCCGGCGGACTCGGCCGGCCCGTTGGTGTTCAGCGAGGCGATCGAGGCCCCCGGCGTCGTGATGCGCGCCGGGTTTGAGTCGATGGTCACGCCGAGCCACGCGTGGCTGACCGAGCGACCCTGCTTGAGGCCGGGCAGCACCTGGCGGACGGTGTTGGACGGGACGGCGAAGCCGATGCCGACGTTGCCCGATCCGCCGACCGAGGTCGCGATCTGCGAGTTGACGCCGATGACGCGACCACCGTCATCGAGCAGCGGGCCGCCCGAGTTGCCGGGGTTGATCGCCGCGTCGGTCTGGATGACGTCGTCGATCTGGAAGCCGTTGGGCGCCTGCAGCGTCCGGCCCAGGCTGGAGACGATGCCCTCGGTGACGGTGCGGTCGAGGCCGAACGGGTTGCCGATCGCGATCGCGACGTCGCCGACCTGCACGCCGGTGGAGTCGGCGAACTGCAGCGGCTTGGCGTCGGCCGGCGCCTGTGAGGGATCGATGTGGACGACCGCGAGATCGCTCGACGGGTCGACGCCGCGGACCACGCCGCGGATGTTGCGGCCGTCGGTCCCGAACTTGACGGTGACGGTCCTGTCGGTGTCGACGACGTGGTCGTTGGTGACGAGCGTGCCCTGGTCGTCGATCAGGAACCCGGTGCCGCTGCCGGTCGCCGTGCGGATGGAGACGACCGCGGGACTGGCCTGCGCGTAGATCGTGCCGGCGCGGGTCTGCCCGCGGGTGGGGGTGATCGGCTTGGACGCGACGGCCGGCAGGGCGGCGGGGTTGGCGGGGCCGTCGTTGCCGTTGCCGTCGAGCAGCGCGCCCGCGGCGAACGCGCCGCCGCCGACGGCCAGCAGGCCGACGGTCGCGACGCCGGCGATCCTGCCGCGGCTGGTGCGGCGGGGGGTGCGGACGCCCTCGGCCTCACGGCCGGGCGCGGCGGCAGCCGCGGCCTCGGCCTGGGCGCGGCGCGCGGCCTCGGCCTCGGCGCGAAGGCGGGCGTCCTCCTCGGACTCCTCCTGCCAGCCGCCGCTCCAGATGTGCTTGGGAGGGGTCATGCGTGCGTCATCTCCCCGTCGAGGACCGTCACCATGCCGACAGGGTGGGACCGCTTCCTGATGCTGGCCCTACGCCCGCCTAAAGGCTTTGTAAGACAAGATGGCGCGATGTCACTCGACGTGGTCACGCTGCGGGCGGATGGATTGACCTCACGGTGGGTCCCGTCGGTGGGCATGGTGGGAGTGTCCCTCTTCCATCAAGGGCGTGAGCTTCTCGGGCAACGGCGCGGACTCAACGCCTACGCAGAGCAGGGCTCGACGTTCGGCATTCCGCTACTGCACCCCTTCGCCAACCGCCTCGGCGGCTTCACCTACGCCCAGCAGGGAATCGCCGTGACGCTCGACGCGTCCTCGCCGTACGTGCGCACCGAGGAGCACGGCCTGCCGATCCACGGCCTGCTGGCCGCCGAGCCGGGGTGGGTCGTCCGCGAAGCGGGCGCGACGACGCTCTCGGCGGACTTCGCGTTCGAGGACGCCGGGCTGCTGAAGCTGTTCCCGTTCCGCCACCGGGTGTCGCTGGACATCGTGCAGGAGCCCGACCGGGTCACGGTCAGCACCACGGTGACGCCGACGGGCGACCGTCCCGTCCCGATCGCCTTCGGCTTCCATCCCTACCTCACGATCCCGGGCGTCGCGCGCGACAAGCTCGTGCTGCGCACGCCGGCGATGACGCGCCTGGGCCTCGACGCGCAGGGCCTGCCCGACGGCCGGCGCGAGCCGCACGACGGCCGCGACGAGCCGCTCGGCGAGAGCACCTACGACGACCACTTCACCGACCTGGGCGACGCTCCCTCGTTCACGCTGGCCGGCGGCGGCCGCGAGATCGTCATGCACTTCGTCGAGGGCTTCACGCACCTCCAGCTGCTCGCGCCGCCGAGGTCGCCGGTGATCGCCATCGAGCCGATGACCGCGGCGATCGACGCGCTGCGCACCGGCGAGGGGCTGCGGTCGGTCACCGAGCCGTTTCGGGCGACCTTCGCGATCGAGGTTCAGCCGTCCGCCTAGGGGTGCCGTAGGCGGCCAGCGAGGCGGAGGCCCACGATGGCCAGCCGTCGGCGCCGGAGGTGGGTCCCCAGTCGCGATAGCGACATGGTCTCCTAGCCTGGCGGCCATGAACATCGATCTCTCAGGGCAGGTCGTCGCCGTCACCGGCGCGTCGTCGGGCATCGGGGAGGCGACCGCGCTGGCCGCCGCGCAGGCGGGCGCCGCCGTCTCGCTGGCGGCACGCCGCGCCGATCGCATCGAGGCGCTGGCGAAGAAGATCATCGACGGCGGGGGCCGCGCGGTGGCCATCCCGACCGACGTGGCGAAGGAGGACGAGGCGGCCGCGTTCGTCCAGCGCACCAGGGACGAGCTCGGCGGGCTGGACGTCCTCGTCAACAACGCGGGCGTGATGCTGCTCGGCCCGATCCCCGGCGCCGACGCCGGCGAGTGGCGCCGGATGATCGACGTCAACGTCTACGGCGTCCTCTACACGACCCACGCCGCGATCGGCGGCCTGCTGGAGCAGGGCTCGGGCCACATCGTCAACGTCAGCTCGGTCGCGGGCCGCCGCGCCACCGCGGGCTCCGGCGTCTACAACCTGACGAAGTTCGGCGTCAACGCGTTCTCCGAGGCGCTGCGCCAGGAGGTCACCGCGCAGGGCGTCCGCGTCACGCTGATCGAGCCCGGCGCCGTCGCGACCGAGCTGCGCGAGCACAACCGGCCCGAGATCCAGAAGCAGATGGACGAGCGCTTCGCGGGCGTGGAGAAGCTGAAGTCCGAGGACATCGCCAACGCCATCATCTACGCGATCGGGCAGCCCGACTACGTGTCGATCAACGAGGTGCTGGTCCGCCCGACCAAGCAGGTCGGCTGAGCCTCGCCCAGAGGGCTCGTTCAGCTGCGGGCGCTCGCCCATGGGGCTCGCACCCGCGGCCACCGGACCCGCGGGCGCCGTCTAGGAGACTGTGTCGCTATCGCGACTGGGGACCCACCTCCGGCGGCGACGGCTGGCAGTCGCGGGCCTCGGCCTCGCTGGCCGCCTACGGCACCCCTAGGAGCGTGGGTCTGTAACCCGTCCGGGTCGCCGGGGACGATGCGCGTCATGTCGTCGTCGTTGCCGGATCGGTTGATCGAGGTCGAGCCGGTGGA
>Ga0193699_10000019_pt1 | contig 151702 bp, 128 predicted proteins | sample L3c2metaG_FD_160095 | JGI IMG/M metagenome (GOLD analysis project Ga0193699, IMG submission 160095) | Soil microbial communities from a riparian zone of the East river system, Colorado, United States - L3c2 | ecosystem: Environmental > Terrestrial > Soil > Riparian zone | place: USA: East...
TGGCCGACCACATCCGCTACCGCAACGGACCGCACCGCGACCAACGCCTCATCGCCGCCGAACGCAAACTCCTCATCGCCGCCTGACGGCCATTACCGGTCAAACGTTTCTGGCCGACCCACTAGCCGGCCGTCAGCGTCTCCGCGCCGACCGCCTCGCCCGAGGCGATGAGCGCCTTCGCGCGGTCGATGTCACCGTGGCCGCCGGCGCTGAGCATCCCGGCCACCGCGCCGTCGCGCAGGTACCAGACCGCGAAGGCGCCGGAGGCGAGGTCGCCGGCGAGCACCTCGTCGTCCCAGCCCTCGGCGGGGCCGACGTACTCGACGCTCGCCCAGTCGGCGAGGTCGCTCCAGAAGTAGGGCACCTCGACGTGCTCGGCGCCCGCACCGAGCATGTTGCGCGCGACCGTGCGCCCGTGCGCCGCGGCGACCTCCTCGTGCTCGATGCGCACCTCGCGGCCGTGGACCGGGCTGTCGTACTCGGCGATGTCGCCGGCGACGAAGAGCCCGTCGGCGCCGGCGGCGCGCAACTGGGCGTCGGCGCGGACACCGCCCTGCGGGCCGATCTCCAGGCCCGACTTGCGGGCGAGCATGACGTCGGGCAGCGCGCCCACGCCGCAGACCACCACGTCGGCGGGCAGCGCGCGGCCACCGGCCAGGACGACCCGGGCCACGCGCTCGGCGCCCTCGGACGCACCCTCGAAGCGCTCGACCTCGACGCCGGAGACGACCTCCACGCCGTGGGCCTCGAGGACCCCGCGGGCCCACGCGCCGACCTGCAGGCCGAAGCCGCGCTCCAGCGGCTCCTCCTCCTGGAGCACGACCGTGCAGCGCTTGCCCTGCGCCGCGAGCGTCGCGGCGACCTCGCAGCCGATGTAGGAGCCGCCGACGCAGACGATCCGCTCGGCGCCCTCGACGTCGCGGCGCAGCGCGTCGGCGTTGCCGAGCGCCCGCAGGTAGTGGATGCCGTCGAGCTGGGTGCCGTCGACCTGCAGCCGCCGCACCATCGCGCCGGTGGCCAGCAGCGCGGTGCCGTACTCGACGGTCTCCTTCGTCGAGAGCGTCGCGGTCCGGGCCGCCGGGTCGAGCGCCATGACCGACGTGCGCGTGAGCACCTCGACGTCGTCGGGCAGCGCGATCAGCGTGCTGTCCTTGGACTCGGCGCCGGCCAGGAAGCCCTTGGTGATCGGCGGCCGGTGGTAGGGCGGGTCGAGCTCCCGGCCGACCAGCAGGATCGAGCCCTGCGCCCCCTCGTCGCGCAGCGTCTGGGCGCAGGTCGCCGCAGCGATCCCGCCCCCGATCAGCAGATGCTCCACGCGGCGGTCGGCCATGGGCGGATTCAATCAGGCCGAGGCGCCCAGCCCCGGCGGCGCCGGCGTGCAGCGAGCAGCATCGCCGCCGCGAGCGCCGCGAGCCCGGCTAGGCCGGCGACCGAGAGCACCCGGCCGAAGACGACGGGCCAGGCTGCGGCGGCGCGTAGGGTGAGGCGCGCCGCGCCGGGCGTGGCGTCGGGCGCGACCTCGAGGATGTTGTGCCGTCCGTCGGCGGCGACCGCCGCGAACCGGGCGCCGTGGAGCTCGACCAGCTCCGGGACCGTCATGACGTTGGCGTACAGCAGCTGCCCGGGCTGCGCATCGACGACGACCGACGCCCGACCGCCGTGCTCGGCCGACGACGGCGGGAACCGCACCTGCGTCAGCTGGTGGCCGCCGGTGACCTCGGGGAGGCCGTAGCCCGCGTAGTCCTGGACCCCGGGACCCTCGTCCTTGGGCGAATAGGGCGCCGCAGCGGTCAGCGGCGGGACGAAGTGCACGGGCGTGCGGTGCAGGTCGACCTGCCGCGCTCCCTGGATCACCGAGACCACGAGGACGGGCACGATCGCCCACGCCCAGAGCCGGCGCCGCGGTGACGTCCCGCCGGCGAGCACCAGCGCCGCCAGGACGGCGCCGACGAACGCGAGCAGGACGTAGCTCTCCAGGCGGAAGCTGAACTGCACGAGCCCGTAGACGGCCGGCAGCGCGAGCAGCAGGCCCGCGCTGGTCATGAGCAGGACGAGCCCGGCGCCGGCCGCCAGCAGGACGACCAGCGTGCGGGCCCACGGTGCCGCGCCGCGCGGCCTGAGTACCGGCAGCGCCAGCACGGCCCACGCGATCGCGAGCACCGGAAGCTGCAGCGCGAAGTTCGGCTGCCCCGGATCCGCCGTGGCGCGTCCGAGCGACAGCAGGTGGTCGGCGTCGACGAAGTGGTCGTAGCCCCGCAGCGGCTCCTGCCACCCCTCGGTCTTGCCGCCGATGTAGGTCTGGGACTGGTAGGCGACGTCGGGCAGCAGGAACCAGGCGTCGACCAGCGCCGCGGGAGCCAGCACGACGGCCACGCGCACCACTCCGCGGACGGTCACCTGCCGGCGCGCCTCGGGCACACAGAGGCAGATCACCGCTGCCAGCACGAGCAAGACGGTCGTGCCCCACAACATGGTGATGTTGTGGCTGCCGAAGAGGAACGCGGTGCTCACCACCAGCGCGAGGACGGGGAGCGATCTGAGCCGGTCGGCCCGCAGAACGCTGAGCGCCGATGCCGCGAACAGCGGGATCATCGACACCGCGACCAATTCGGGCCAGGCTCCGCGGGACGAGGACAACCCCAGGTAGTACGGGGAGCTGACGAACAGCACCGCCGGGACATGGGCCCACCAGCGTCCGAGTCCCGCGCTGCGCGCCAGCCAGAACCAGCCGCCGTACGCCGCGGCGAACCCCAGCAGCCAGCTGACGACGTAGCCCGTCTCGACCGAGCCGAACGCGATCGCCAGCAGCCCCGCGGCGGCATACAGCGTCCCCCCGTAGAACGCGTAGTGCGGGTTGAACGTCGTGTTCGCGTCGTGCAGGAACAGCGACGGCACGCCGTTGGCGCGCAGCGACTCGGACTGGTGCCAGATGTACCAGAGGTGCGAGTAGTAGTCCCAGCCGCGGTCGGTGCCGCCGAGCAGGAGCGGGTGGGCCAGCAGCCCGATCACCACGACGGCCGCGAGCACGCCGGCCACGGGCTCGACGCCAAGTCGGCGCAGCCCCGCCCGGGCGTCCCGGATCGCCGCGCGAGGCCGATCCGCTTCCGCCGTCGTCGCCATGTCGGTGAAGCATTAGATCCGCTTCCGAACGCTGTGTGGAGAAAGCCCCTGCCACGACGGCAAGGGCCCAGCACCGGCGAGGAGACTGTGTCGCTCCCGCGACTGGGGACCCACCTCCGGCGGCGACGGCTGGCCGTCGTGGGGCCTCGGCCTCGCTGGCCGCCTACGGCACCCCTATGCGCTCGGCGTCAGCTCCTGCTCGGCCGAGATCGAGCGGCGCGCCAGGCGACCGTCGGGGAGGACCTCGTAGGCGCCCATGCGGCGCAGGGGCGGCGAGTAGAGGTGGAGGGTCACGGCGGCCTCGTCGCCGATGTGCAGCACGCGGTGGATGTCGGTCGCGTCGAAGGAGAAGACGCCGCCCGCGCCGACCTCGCGCACGGCCGGATCGCCGCCCAGGGTCAGCGTCTCCTCTCGCACGTGCCCCGCCGCGACGCCGACGGCGCCGTGCGACAGGTCGTGGTCGTGGAAGCCCGTGTCGTTGCCGTCGCTCCAGCAGATCAGCCATGCCTCGACGTGGTCGTCGCGCGCGAGCTGGTGGTAGGTCCGCGCGCCCGACTGGTCGTGGTGCACGAACGCCTCCCACTCCTCCGGGCGCTGCAGGAGGTCCACGGCGGCGAGCTCGAGCTCGGCGCGGGACAGGTCGCGGTCGTGGTGCGGGCGTCGGATCATGCGCTCCTCCCGAAGAGCAGGCGGTGGACGTTCGTGGTGGCGGTGAGGACGGCGGCCCGCTCTCCGAGCGGGGGCCGGAGCGGCGGGTCGACTACCGGGCGGTCGGTGCCGGTCACCAGCTGGTCGAGGCCGACGACGCCGGCCATGGCCGCGATCGCGCGCGGGCCGTAGGACGACGTGTCGTAGAAGAGGTCGGGATCCAGCGCCGCGTCGGCCGGACCGCCGCGCAGGGCGAGCCGCTCGACGTGCAGCGGCGCGAGGCCGGCGAGCATGGCGAAGCACACGCGCAGTGCCGGGTGGGCGGCGCGGCCGAACCCGGCGAACGCGTGCCACGCGAGGTGCAGGTCGCCGACGTAGGCGGTCAGCGCGGGCCACCATGCGGCCCCGCCGTCGGTGCGGGCGGCGGGCGGGCCGGTCGGGCCCGGGTGCACGAGCAGCGGGGCGCCGCGCCGCTCCAGGCGGCCCAGGATCGGCCCGGCGGCCTCGATCGCCGCGGGGCTCGCCAGCGCCGCGGCCGGGAGGGAGATGCCGACCGCGCCGCGATCGAGCAGCGCGTCGACGTCGGCCGGCACCGCGCCGTGGACCGGCAGCGCGCCCCAGACGCCGAACGCGCCGCCGATGGCGAACACGCCGTCGTGCCAGGCGTCCAGCAGCGGCCTGGCGTCGTCCTCGGGCAGGGCCTCGACGCCCAGCGGCGTCGACATGCACAGCAGCGCGCGCTCGTGGCCGCCCGCCTGCAGGGACGCGGCGCGGACGTCCGGGTCGTGCGTCGCGGGGCCGAACGGGCTGTCGGGCTCGCCCGGCACGCGCACGATCCACCCGCGGCCGTCGCGGCGCACGGCCGGCGCGACGGCGCGCTCGGCCAGTGCGGAGACGAAGCCGTCGGGCCAGAGGTGCTGGTGGACGTCGGTGCAGACCATGGGGGTGGTCACATCGGCCATTCTACACAAAGCCAATCGACATTCCGTAATTGGTGGACGCACGTCGCGGGCCAGAAGTCCGCATCCAGCGCTCAAGTTCCGGCGCGCTCGTGCCGTTGACTCCCCTATGCGCCGTGTCCCCGGGCCCGTTCTCGCCCTGCTCGCCGTGCTGCTGGCCACCGCCCCCGGGGCGTCCGCAGCCGTTTCGGTCACCCCGCGCGTCGTCGGGGGATCCCCCATCACCGACGACACCGTCGTGCCCTGGCAGGCGCTCGTCTTCCCCGGCCCCTACCTCTGCGGCGGCTCGGTGCTCGACGCCACGCACGTGCTCACCGCGGCGCACTGCGTCTACGACCCCGACTCGATGACCGTGACCGCCCCCGCAGACATCGAGGTCTTCGCGGGCGTGACCGACGCGAGCAACCCCGTCGGCGGGCAGTCCCCGCCGGTGACCGGCGTCGCGATCGATCCCCAGTACGACCCGGACCACTTCACCAACGACGCCGCGGTCCTGACGCTCGGCAGCGCCTTCGACCTCGCCGGCCGGACCGACATCGCCGCGATCCCGCTGACCGACGTCGGCTACCGGCCGGCGCTCACCGACGACCTGCGCCTCAGCGGCTGGGGCACGACCGACGCCCGCAGCCCCTGGGACGGGCCCAACGAGGACCTCCTGCCCGCGGTGCTGCAGAAGGCCGACGGGCTGCACACGTCGACCCAGTGCGCCACGGCCTACCTCTACTACGACGACAGCGTGCAGCTGTGCGCCGGCCAGGCTGGCCTCGACGCCTGCCAGGGCGACAGCGGCGGCCCGCTCGCCGTGCAGGTCGGCGGCGTCTGGCGGCTGGCCGGCATCGTCAGCGCCGGCGCCGGGTGCGCCTGGGACAATTACCCGGGCCTCTACACGCGCGTGGCCAACGCGCATGTGCACGACTTCATCGCGCAGCTCGGCGTCGGCTACACGGTCGCCGCGCCCGTCAACACCGCGGCGCCGACCATGAGCGGCACGGCGACGCCCGGTCACCTCCTGACGTGCCAGCCCGGCACGTGGACCGGCGCGTCGAGCTACGCCTACACCTTCGTCAACGACACCAAGGCCCTCGCGGTCGGCCAGTACCTGGCCGTGTCGAGCGCCGACGTCGGCACGAGCATCCGCTGCATCGTCACCGCCCACCGCCTCACCGGCATGGCCGACGCGACGTCGGCGCCGGTCGGCATCACCGACCCCAGCGCGCCCCCCCCGGGGCCGAACGTGGTCCCGACGCCGCCCCCGACGCCATACGTCGCGCCGGGTCCGCCGCGCGATCTCGCGGCGCCGAAGGCGACCGTGGCCGCCCGCTGCTCGCGCACCATGTGCGTGCTCGACGTCAAGGTCACCGACCCGGCGCCGAGCGCCGGCATCGCCGGGGTCGACGCGCGCGTGAGCACCGCGTACCGCACCGTGTGCGGTACGGGCCGCAAGCGCCGGAAGTGCACGAAGACCGTCGGGCACACGCTGAAGGGCGCCGTCCCGACGGGCAGCAAGAGCTACCGCCTCAAGACGCCGCGCCTGCGCAAGGGCACCCAGACCTTCACGGTCTACGCCCGTGACGCGGCCGGCCACCGCCAGGCCAAGGCCACGGTCCTCAAGAAGAAGCTCAGCTGAGCCGTTCGCGCGGTGCCGCGCGCCCGCGCCTCAGCGTGTGCGCACGGGCGCGGCCTGCAGCAGCGAGCCGTACACCGCGCGCGTCTGGCGGGCGACGTCGGACCAGTCGAAGCGCAGCACGTGCTCGGACGCCTCGGCCACGAGGCGGTCGCGCAGCGCGTCGTCGGTCAGCACCCGCTCGACCATCCGCCCGAGCGACCGCGGGTCGCTCGCGGTGAACCGCAGTCCCACGCGCTCGTTGGGCACGACCTCGCGCAGCCCGCCGGTGTCGGCCACGATGCACGGGCAGCCCGAGGCCATCGCCTCGAGCGCCACGAGCCCGAACGGCTCGTAGATCGACGGGACCACGGTCAGGTCCGCGATCCGGTAGAGCGAGTGAAGCATGTCGTCGCCGATCCACCCCATGAACGTGCCGTGCTCGGTCAGCCCGAGCCGGCGGGCCTGATCCTTGAGCTCCCACTCGTGCGTGCCCGAGCCGGCGACGAGGAAGCGCACGCCGCCGACCCGCGCGATCACGCCGTCGCGCCCGGCCAGCGCCTCGAGCGCGTGCTGGAAGCCCTTCTCGTAGACGAGGCGGCCGACGAGCAGGACGAGCTTCTCGTCGGGCTCGGCGAACTGCGCGCGCAGCGCCGCGAGGTCCTGGACCGGCTGCAGGTCGCCGGGATCGATGCCGTTGGGCGTGACCGCGACGCGGTCCTCGTCGATCCCGAACACGTCGGCGACGTGCCCGCGCATGTAGTGCGAGCACACGAGCACCTGGTCGGCGACGTGGACCATCCAGCGCTCGGTGCGGTGGATGTCTGACTGCGGCGACTTGTGGACCCAGCCCTGATGCCGCCCGTGCTCGGTCGCGTGGACGGTCGTCACGAACGGCGCGCCGATGCGGTCCGCCAGCCGCTTGGCGGCGACGGCGACGAGCCAGTCGTGGCCGTGGACGAGGTCGAAGTCGTGCTCGTCGAGGAGCGCGCGGCCGCGTTCGAGCAGGTCATGGTTCATGCGCCCGACCCACTGGACGAACTCCGGCAGCGCCGTCGGGTAGTGCGGCTCACGCACGCGGTGCACGTGCACGCCGTGGCGCAGCTCGTCGAGCGGCCCATGCTCGCCCGCCCGCGTGAGGACGTGGACCTCGACGTCGGCATCGGCGACCAGCGCCTCGCTCAACTTGCGGACAGCCCGCGCCAACCCGCCCTCGACGATCGGCGGGTACTCCCACGACACCACGAGGACGCGGATCGGCACCGAGCCGGATGGTATTGGCCAGGCGGCCAGGACGCGGCACCGGTGCCGCGCCGATTCGGGGATCCGGGTCGTTTCGTCGTGGATAGTTCGGTGTCAGGCGACCCGGACCCGCGGCGGCGGCGTCCCGCTCGGACGCTGGTCGTGCCGCGAACGTGGGCTGGGGGCAATGACGACGGAGCTCTCGTGGGGTGCGGGGCGCCGCCGGTCGACCGCCGGCGCTGGGGCCGGGGTCGTTCGGGCATGAATCGTCGCTCCGAGGGATCCGGGTCGTTTCGTCGTGGATAGTTCATTGTCAGGCGACCCGGACCTCACGCGACCGATCATTTCGGCCCGAACGATCCCCCACCCCCAGCGCCGGCGGCAGACCAACGGCGCCGGCGCCCCCTCGAACCTCCGTCGTCATCGCCGACAGACCAGCGCCTCGCACCGCCCACGACGCACCGCGCTGAGCGCCGCCAACGCCGACGCCAACGCCGACGCCAACGCCGACGCCGCCCGAACGCATCGCCTTCGCCTTCGACGCGGGCTCAGCCCACGCGTTCCAGCAGCGCGCGGCCGTCGGGGCCGAGCACGCCGCCGAGCGTCGCGCCGTCGGGCAGCTCGTACTCCTCGCCGCCGAGCACGTCGCGCCAGCGGCCCGCCGCCGCCGCGGGCACGTCCCAGCCACCGGCGCCCGTGGCGCCGTCGCGGACCGCCACGGCGACCAGCACCGAGTCGCCGCGCAGGAACGCGATCACGTCGTCGCCCGCCGGGACGGGCGTGTAGTCGCCGGCGAAGGCCTCGGGCCGGCGCCGGCGCAGGTCCAGCGCCGCGGCGACGAGGTGCAGCTTGGCGGTCTCGCCGGTCGGCGGAGCGCCCGCGCGCAGCGCGGCGAGCGCGGCCCGGCGCCCGTCCCAGTCCACCGGACGGCGGTTGTCGGGGTCGACCAGCGACAGCGCCCACAGCTCGTCGCCCTGGTAGACGTCGGGCAGGCCGGGCACGGTCAGCTTCAGCAGCGTCTGGGCGAGCGCGATCCGCGCGCCGAGCTCGGCGACCCGCGCGGCCACGACGTCGAAGCCGTAGCGGAACGGCCCGTGGTCGAGCAGGTCGACTGCGAAGCGCTTGACCGCCGCCTCGTGCTCGAGGTCGGGATCGATCCAGTTCGACGACACCTTGGCCTCGCGCAGCGCCTTCTCCAGGTATGCCTCGAGCCGGTCGGCCTCGATCGGCCAGGCGCCGACGAGCGTCTGGTAGATCAGCAGCTCCTCGACCGGCGTCGGCGCCGTCGCCGTCGCCGTGCGCAGCGGGGCGTGCTCTCCCGTCGTTGTCGTCTCAACCGAACGAAGCTCGGCGTGCTCTCCCGTCGTTGCCGTCTCGACCGAACGAAGTTCGGCGTTGACCTCGAACCACGAGCGGACCGCGCCGGCCCACTCGTCGGCCATCGCGGTGAGCGCCACGAGCCGTGCCCGGACGTCGCCGGAGCGCTTCGTGTCGTGCGTGGAGGAGACCAGCAGGTTGTTCGGCGCGCGCTCCAGGTTGGCCGCGTGGAAGGCGTCGACGGTGATGCCGAAGCGTCCCGGATCGCCGCCCACCTCGTTGAGCGCCAGCAGCCGCACGTAGCGGTAGAAGGCCGTGTCCTCGACGCCCTTGGCCATCACCGGCGGCGTGGTCTGCTGGAAGCGCTGGACGAACTCGGCCGGCACGCCGTCGTCCTGCAGCAGGATCGCCCGCTCGATCGCCGCGGGCAGGCCGTGCTCGCGCGCCTGCGCCAGCACCGCGCGGTCGGCGTCCTGCAGGAAGCCGGTGACCGGCTCGACGTAGGTCCGGTAGACCGGCAGCGACGACAGCGCGGCCTCCAGGTCGGGCACGTCGGGCCACAGCCGCCGCAGCCGCTGCACCTCCGGCGTGAACGTCGTCGTCGCCTGCTCGAGCTTGGCCTCGGCGGCCACCGCGGCGAAGTCCCGCTCGTCGCCGGTCAGCGAGGCGTACAACTCGGTCAGCGGCGCCTCGGCGGCGGGATCGACGAAGAGCGCGGCGACGTCGTTGGCGAACTCGTAGCCCACCGTGCCCTCGACCGGCCACTCGGGACGGAGGCGCTCAGGTGGGTGCTCCGGCGTCAGGATCTTCTCCACCCACACGTGCTCGACACCGGCCTCGCTCAGCCGCTCGAGGTACTCGAGCGGATCGGTCAGGCCGTCGGGATGGTCGATCCGCAGCCCGTCGACCACGCCCTCGGCGACCAGGCGCAGCGCCAGCGCGTGCGTCGCGGCGAAGACCTCGGGGTCCTCGATCCGCACGCCGGCCAGCTCGTCGATGTCGAAGAACCGCCGGTGCCGGCCGCTGACCGGGTCGACGTCGAAGAACTGCTCGCGCAGCCGCTCGTCGGCCCAGTACCGGTTGGCGTCATCGGCGGCCATGTGGTTGGGGACGATGTCCAGGATGATCCCCATGCCGTGCTCGTGCGCGGTGGCGGCCAGCGCCCGCAGGCCCTCCTCGCCGCCGAGCGCGTCGCTCACCTTCCCCGGGTCGATGACGTCGTAGCCGTGCGTCGAGCCGGGACGCGACTGAAACGACGGCGACAGGTACACGTGCGACGCGCCGAGGTCGGCGAGGTAGGGCACGAGGTCCCGCGCCGCCGCGAAGTCCAGGTCGGTCCCGAGCTGCAGGCGGTAGGTCGCGCGGAACGGGGCGCGTGCCGGCGCCCCGGCGCCGTTGCCGCTCACGACATCCTCCGCAGCACGGTGATCGAGCGCGCCGAGAGATAGCAGTCGCGGCGGGCCCGGTAGCTCTCGGCTCCGGGCTCGATCCACGGCGCGGCCGTCGTCAGCTCCACGCTCCAGCGGCTGCCGAAGCGCGCCGCCGGCAGCTTGTACACGACGTCCTCGTGGTGAGCGTTGAAGAGCACCAGGAACGAGTCGCCCTGCACCGGATGGCCCTCGCGGTCGCGCGCGCCGGTGGCCTGGCCGTTGAGGAAGACCCCGAGCGAGCGATGGTCGGGGTTCTCCCAGTCGCGGCGCGTCATGCGGCGGCCGTCGAGCCGGAACCACCAGACGTCGGGCAGCCCCGGCTCGGACTGCTCGCCGGCCAGGAAGTGCTCGCGCCGGAAGACCGGCTCGGTGCGGCGCAGCGAGATCAGCCGGCGCGTGAACTCCTGAAGCTGGCGTCCGTCCTCGCCGATCTCCCAGCCGTACCAGGAGATCTCGTTGTCCTGGCACCAGCCGTTGTTGTTGCCGTGCTGGGTGCGGCACAGCTCGTCGCCGCCCAGCAGCATCGGCACGCCCTGGCTGAGCAGCAGGGTGGTCAGGAAGTTGCGCTGCTGCTTGGAGCGCAGCTTGTTGACCTCGGGGTCGTCGGTGTCGCCCTCGACGCCGCAGTTCCAGGACCGGTTGTCGTCGGTCCCGTCGCGGTTGCCCTCCTTGTTGGTGTCGTTGTGCTTGTCGTTGTAGGAGACGAGGTCGCGCAGCGTGAAGCCGTCGTGGGCGGTGATGAAGTTGATCGACGCGAACGGGCTGCGGCCGTCGTCGCCGTAGAGGTCGCTGGAGCCCGTGAAGCGCGAGGCGAAGTCGGCGATCGACGCCTGGCCGCGCCAGAAGTCGCGCATGGTGTCGCGGTACATTCCGTTCCACTCGCTCCAGAGGACGGGGAAGTTGCCGACCTGGTAGCCGCCGGGGCCGACGTCCCACGGCTCGGCGATGAGCTTGACCTGCGAGAGGACGGGGTCCTGGTGGATCGTGTCGAAGAACGTGCCGAGGCGGTCGACGTCGTAGAACTGCCGGGCGAGCGTGCTCGCGAGGTCGAAGCGGAAGCCGTCGACATGGCACTCCTCGACGAAGTAGCGCAGCGAGTCCATGATCATCCGCAGGACCGCGGGGCTCACGGCGTTGAGCGTGTTGCCCGTGCCGGTGAAGTCCATGTAGAAGTGCGGGTCGTCGGGGACGAGCCGGTAGTACGAGGCGTTGTCGACGCCCTTGAACGACAACATCGGCCCGAGGTGGTTGCCCTCGGCGGTGTGGTTGTAGACGACGTCGAGGATCACCTCCATGCCCGAGCGATGCAGGGCCTTGACCATGCCCTTGAACTCCTTCAGGTTCTCGCCCGGCTCGCGGTTGGCCGCATAGGGCGAGTGCGGGGCCAGGTAGCCGACCGTCGAGTAGCCCCAGTAGTTGGTCAGGCCCTCCTCGTGCAGGAACGACTCGTCGGCGATGTGGTGCACCGGCAGCAGCTCGACCGCCGTGACGCCCAGGTCCTTCAGATAGGCGACGACCTCGTCGCTGGCGAGGCCCGCGTACGTGCCGCGCAGCTGCTCGGGCAGTCCGGGGAACTGCTTGGTCAGGCCCTTGACGTGCGTCTCGTAGATGACCGTCTCGGTCCACGGGATGCGCGGCGGGCGGTCGCCCTCCCAGTCGAAGGACGGGTCGACGACCACGCCCTTGGGGATCGCGGCGGCGCTGTCCTCGTCGTCGTACTCGAGGTCGGCGTCGTCGGTGACCTCGTCGTCGGGCGGCGTGTAGGGCAGCGCGTTGGCGGCGTCCCAGTCGATCGTGCCGTCGATCGCCTTGGCATAGGGGTCGATGAGCAGCTTGTTGGGGTTGAAGCGATGGCCCTCGGTCGGCGCGTAGCGGCCGAAGACGCGGTAGGCGTACCGCTGCCCCGGGCCGACGCCGGGCAGGTAGCAGTGCCAGTGGTGGGCCGTCTGCTCGACGACAGGGATGCGCTCCTCGTGGCCCTCGCGGTCGAACAGGCACAGCTCGACGCCCTCGGCGTGCTCGCTGAAGATCGAGAAGTTGGTGCCCTCGCCGGCCCAGCTCGGCCCGAGCGGGAACGGCTCGCCCGGCCACACCTCCCGGCTCATGCGGCGTCCTTCACCAGCGCGCCCGACAGCGGCGGCAGGATCACGGTGCCGTCGGCGCGCAGGTCCACCGCGTCGTGGGTGCCCAGCAGCAGCTCGCGCGGCGGACCCGGCAGCATCTGCTCGGCGTCGGAGAAGTTCATGATCATGGTGCGGTTGCCGCGGCGCACGCGCAGCCAGCGGGCGTCCTCGTCGTAGGCGATCTCGTCGACCGGGCCACGCGGCAGCCGGCGGCGTTCGGCGAGCAGCCGCGCGTAGAGGTCGCGCAGGCCCTCGTCGTCGCCGCGGCGCGTGAGCGTGGAGCGCTCGAACGTGGCCGGATCCTGGGGGTCGGGCACCTCCTCGCCCGCGAAGTGGGCGAACGACGCGAATTCGCTGCGGCGTCCCTCTCGGGTGGCGATGGCGATCTCCTGGTCGATGTGGTCGGTGAAGAACTGGAAGGGCGCGGCCTCTCCGTATTCCTCCCCCATGAACAGCATGGGCGTGTACGGCGAGAGCAGCGTGGCGAACGCGGCGAGCCGGCGCGCCTGCGGTGGCAGCCGGTCGCCGAGGGCCCGGTTGCCGACCTGGTCGTGGTTCTGGTCGAAGACGACGAACCGCTCGGGCGGGCAGTTCGCGGCCGGCGCCCCGAAGCGCCGGTGGCGGAACTCCGACCAGCGTCCGTCGTCCCGGTGCGGGTCCCGGAAGACGTGCGCCAGATCGGCCATGGTGCCGAAGTCGGCGTAGTAGCCCTCGTGCTCGTCGGTCACCAGGGTACGCACTGCGTGATGGACGTCGTCGGCCCACGCCGCGTCGCAGCCCCAGCCGCCGTGCGCGGCGTCCCGAACCACCTTGGGGTCGTTGAGCCCCGACTCGGCGATCACGAGCGAGCTCCAGCGCTGCGCGTGGACGCGGCGCGCCAGCTCGGCGACGACGTGCTCGGCGCTCTGGTCGAAGATCGCGTGGACGGCGTCGAGGCGCAGGCCGTCGAGGTGCAGGTCGCGGATCCACATCTCCGAGGCCTGGATCGCCCACTCGCGCACGGGGCCCGACCACGCGTCGTCGTAGTTCATGGCCTCGCCCCAGAAGGTCGAGTAGCGGTCGGTGAAGTACGGGCCGAACGCGCGCAGCGCCTGCTCGCCGGAAGCGCCGACGTGGTTGAGCACGAGGTCGAGGATCACGCCGAGGCCCTCGGCGTGCGCGGCGTCGACGAGCCGCTGCAGCCCGTCGGGGCCGCCGTAGGCCTCGTGCGCGGCCCAGACGTAGACGCCGTCGTAGCCCCAGCCGCGGCGCCCCGGGAAGTCGGCGACGGGCATCAGCTCGATCGCGGTCACGCCGAGCTCGCGCAGCTCGCGCAGCCGGCCGATCGCCGCGTCGAAGGTCCCCTCCTCGGTGAACGTGCCGACGTGCAGCTCGTAGAGGACGAGGTCCTCCAGCGCGACGCCGCCCCAGCTCTGGTCGGTCCACGTCCACGCCCGCGGGTCGACGACGCGCGACGGCCCGCGCAGCCCCCCGCGCTGCAGGCGGGTGGCCGGGTCGGGCAGGCGCCGGCCGTCGATGATGTAGGAGTAGTCGTCGCCGGCCGCGGCGGGGACGGCGGCCGTCCAGGTGCCGTGGCCCTCGTCCTGCATCGGGTGCTCGGCGTCGCCGAGCAGCAGGCGCGGCTCGTGGTCCAGGGAGAACACGCGGAAGTGCACCAGCCCGTCGGCGACGGGGGTGGCGCCGAGCGGCTGCTCCCAGGGGAGGGTGGTGACGGCGCGCAGCGCTTAGTCCTCCGGCGCGAACCAGAGGACGCCCAGCGGAGGCAGGGTCATCGGCGCCGAGCTCGGCTGCCCGTGCCACGGCAGCGGCTCCGCGTCGACGCCACCGAGGTTGCCGGTGCCCGAGCCGCCGTACTGCTCGGCGTCGGTGTTGAGGACCTCGCGCCAGCGCCCGCCGCGGGGCAGGCCGACGCGGTAGCCCTCGCGCGGCACCGGGGTCAGGTTCATGACGCAGACCAGCGGGCGGCCGTCGCGGTCGGTGCGGGCGAACGCGACGACGCTGTTCTCGGCGTCGTTGGCCTCGATCCAGAAGAAGCCCTCCGGATCCTCGTCGCGCTGCCACAGCGCCGGCTCGTCGCGGTAGGCGTGGTTGAGGTCGCGGACCAGCCGCTGCACGCCCGCATGGGTGGGCGGGGACCCGTTCTCACCTTCGAGCAGGTGCCAGTCCAGCGACCGCTCGGCCGACCACTCGTCGACCTGCGCGAACTCCTGGCCCATGAAGAGCAGGTTCTTGCCCGGGTGCGCCCACTGGTAGGCGTACAGCGCGCGCACGTTGGCGCGCTTCTGCCAGTCGTCGCCCGGCATGCGCGAGTAGATGGTGCCCTTGCCGTGGACGACCTCGTCGTGGCTCAGCGGCAGGATGAAGTTCTCGCTGAAGGCGTACATCAACGAGAACGTCAGCTCGTGGTGGTGGAAGCGACGGTGGATCGGGTCGTGCTGGAAGTAGTCCAGCGTGTCGTGCATCCAGCCCATGTTCCACTTGAACCCGAAGCCGAGGCCGCCGACGTAGGTCGGGCGCGACACTCCCGGCCAGGCGGTCGACTCCTCGGCCGCCGAGATCACGCCGGGCTCGCGGGCGTGCAGGACCTCGTTGAGCTCCTTGAGGAACGCGACCGCCTCGAGGTCCTCGCGGCCGCCGAACTCGTTGGGGACCCACTCGCCGGCCTTGCGCGAGTAGTCGAGGTACAGCATCGACGCCACGGCGTCGACCCGCAGGCCGTCGGCGTGGTACTCGTCGGCCCAGAACAGGCCGGACGCCAGCAGGAAGTTGCGGACCTCGTTGCGCCCGAAGTTGAACACCAACGTGCCCCACTCCGGGTGCGCGCCGCGCCGCGGATCCTCGTGCTCGTAGAGCGCGGTGCCGTCGAAGCGCGCCAGCGCCCAGTCGTCGCGCGGGAAATGCGCGGGAACCCAGTCGAGGATCACGCCGATGCCGTGCTCGTGCATGCGGTCGACGAAGGCCTTCAGGTCGTCCGGCGTGCCGAGGCGCGGGTCGGGCGCGAAGTAGCCGGTCACCTGGTAGCCCCAGGAGCCCGTGAACGGATGGGCCATCACGGGCATCAGCTCGACGTGGGTGAACCCCATGTCGTGGACATAGGCCGCCAGCTCGTCGGCCAGCTGCGCGTAGGTCAGCACCCCGTCGGGGTCGCCGGGGTCGCGGCGCCACGAGCCCAGGTGGACCTCGTAGATCGAGACCGGCTGCTCGTGCGGGATCTGGTCGCGCCGCTGCGCCATCCACGCGTCGTCGTCCCACTCGTGGCGGCTGCGCGAGACGATCGCCGCCGTCTTGGGCGCGACCTCGACCTCGCGGGCGTAGGGGTCGGTCTTCAGCCGCAGCTCGCCGGCCTGCGTGCGGATCTCGAACTTGTAGAGCGCGCCCTCGCCGACGCCGGGCAGGAACAGCTCCCAGATGCCCGAGGAGCCGAGCGCCCGCATCGGGTTCAGCCGCCCGTCCCAGCTGTTGAGCTCGCCGACGACCGAGACCGCCTTGGCGGACGGCGCCCACACCGCGAACGCGGTGCCCTCGACGCCGTCGACGGTGCGCAGGTGGCCGCCGAGGTACTCATAGATCTCCTCGTGGCGCCCCTCGCCGGCGAGGTGGAGGTCCAGCTCGCCCACGGTCGGCGGGAAGGCATAGGGGTCGACGGTCGTGGCGCTGACGCCGTCGGGATAGCGCGTCTCGAGCGTGTAGCGCACCGGCGGCTTGCGGCCGTCGAGGTGCGCGGCCCAGAGGCCGGCCGGATGGACCTGCTCGCACCCGTAGTCCAGGCCGCCCTCGACGTGCACGGTGACGTGCTCGGCGCCGGGGCGCCAGGCCCGCACGATCGTCCCGCCGTCGCCGTCGTCGTGGACCCCGAGCAGCGCGTGCGGATCGCCCAGCTCGCCGTGCGCCAGCGCCTCGGCATCGCGCTGCCAGGCCTTCGTGAAGCGGTCCTCCGACATCGTGCGGCTCATGCCTCCGGCTCCCTTTCGGGTTCGAGGAGTCGGGCGATCCCGGCGACCGGGATCTTGACCCAATCCGGGCGGTTGTCCAGCTCGTAGCGCAGTTCGTAGACGGCCTTCTCCAGCTCGAAGACCGCGAGCAGGCGCTCGACCGCGGCGCGGCCAGGCGGCAGCAGGCTCTGATCGGTCTCGACGAGGTAGCCGTCGAGGTAGGCGGCGCGCACCTCCTCCTCCCAGCCGGGGGGCGCGCTGGCGCCGTGCAGCAGCTCGGAGGCCGTGGCGGCGTAGGCGAAGGAGCGCAGCATGCCGGCGACGTCGCGCAGCGGCGAGCGCTTGCGGCGGCGCTCGACCAGCGACCGGGCCGGCTCGCCCTCGAAGTCCAGGACGGTCCACCCGCCGTCGGTCGTGTGCATGACCTGGCCGAGGTGGTAGTCGCCGTGATGGCGGATGACGCGGCCGGCCGAGCCGACGTGGGTCAGCATGCGCAGCTTCTCGCGCACCTCCTCGCCACGGCCGCGGATCGGCGCCAGCTCGTCGCCGTCGGGCAGCGAGACGAAGACCTGCTCGATCTCCTCGTCGACCGTGGCGGTCAGCAGGCCGAGCGCCTCGGCCGAGGTCTCCTCGGGCGCGAACGCCGGGTCCTGGTTCTCGGAGCCCAGCGCGGTGTGCAGGCGGCCGGTGACCTCGCCGAGGGCATGCGCGCGCGGGATGAACCGCGCCGGATCCTCGCGCAGGTCGGCCAGCGCGAGGTCCCAGCCGTCGGTGGCGCCGACGAGGAACTCCTGGACGATGCCGAGCGTCGCGTCGATCAGCCGGCCCGAGTGCGCGTACCAGCCGCGCAGCGCGGCGATGTGCGGGAAGTTGCGCTCGGTGAGGAAGCGCAGGATCTCGAGCTCCGGGTTCGGGCCCGCGCCCAGGCGCCGGTAGGCCTTGAGCACCAAGCGCTCATCGAGCACCACGGAGGAGTTGGACTGCTCGGCGCCCATCGGGCGGACCGTGCCGACGTCGCCGAGGCCCCCGGGGGGCAGGGTCCGGAACTCCGCCACGCCCTGGCCGGTCGTGATGTCGGTGTTCTCGCCGATGAGCCGCACGAGCTGGCGGACCATCTCGTCGTCGGACATGGCGTCGTAGATCGCCATGCCGTCGTTGGTGCAGATGACGCCCTCGGTCCACTCGCCCTCCGGGCGCGCGCCGATCGGCAGCTGGTACAGCTCGTGCGTGCCGGGCAGGAACTCGACCTCCAGCACCGCGATGCCGAGCGGCTGCTCGGTCAGCGGGATCGTCTCCAGCAGCCGGAAGTGCGCGACCTCGCGCGACTTCGAGCCGAACCAGCGCTGCGCCAGCACGAACTCGCGCAGCTGCTCCTCGCCGGGCAGCCGCAGCTCACGGGTCGGGCTCATGCCGGTGCCTCCTGCTCCTGGTCGTCGGTGCCGACCTCGTCTTCCTCGGGCGGCTTCTCCAGCACGAACCAGAAGAACCCGCGCGGCGCGAGCGTCAGCAGGTACGGCAGCTCGCCGATGCGGGGGAAGCGCGAGCGCCCGAACATCTCGACCGGGTAGCGCCCCTCGAACTCGGAGAGGTCCAGCTCGACGGCCTGCGCGGAGCGCGCGACGTTGTGCACGCACATGATCACGTCGTCGGCGTAGGTGCGCAGATGGGCGAAGATCCGCTGGTTGTCGGGGTGCAGCGGGCGGTAGTCGCCGAGCCCGAAGACCGGGTGCTCCTTGCGCAGCGCGATGAAGCGGTGCAGCCAGCGCAGCAGCGACGTCGGGGTGCGCAGCTGGGCCTCCACGTTGACCGCCTGGAAGCCGTAGACCGGGTCCATGAGCGGGGGCGCGTAGAGCTGCGCGAAGTCCGCGCGGCTGAAGCCCCCGTTGCGGTCGCCCGTCCACTGCATCGGGGTGCGGACGCCGTCGCGGTCGCCGAGGTAGATGTTGTCGCCCATGGCGATCTCGTCGCCGTAGTAGAGGACCGGCGAGCCCGGCAGCGAGAAGAGGATCGCGGTCATCAGCTCGATCTCGTCGCGTCCGTTGTCCAGCAGCGGGGCGAGGCGCCGGCGGATGCCGACGTTGATCTTCATCCGCGGGTCCTTGGCGTACTCGCCGTACATGTAGTCGCGCTCCTCGTCGGTCACCATCTCGAGCGTCAGCTCGTCGTGGTTGCGGAGGAACAGGCCCCACTGCGCGGTACGCGGGATCTCGGGCGTGCGGTCGAGGATCTCGAGCATCGGCGTCGCGTCCTCGCGGCGCAGGGACATGAACATGCGCGGCATGACGGGGAAGTGGAAGGCCATGTGGCATTCGTCGCCCTCGCCCTTGCCGTAGTAGGCGACGACGTCCTCGGGCCACTGGTTGGCCTCGGCGAGCAGCACGCGGTCGGGGTACTCCTCGTCGACCGTCGCGCGCACCTTGCGCAGGAACTCGTGGGTCTCCTCGAGGTTCTCGCAGTTGGTGCCCTCGCGCTCGTAGAGATAGGGCACGGCGTCGAGGCGGAAGCCGTCCAGGCCGCGGTCCAGCCAGAACCGCAGCACGTCCATCATCTTCTCGCCGACGACCGGGTTGTCGTAGTTGAGGTCCGGCTGGTGGGAGAAGAAGCGGTGCCAGTAGTACTGGCCGGCGACCGGGTCCCACGACCAGTTCGACGTCTCGGTGTCGGTGAAGATGATGCGCGCGTCCTGGTACTTCTCCTCCGTGTCGGACCACACGTACATGTCGCGCTCGGGCGACCCGGCGGGCGCCTTGCGCGCCTGCTGGAACCACTCGTGGTCGCTCGACGTGTGGTTCATCACCAGGTCGGCGATGACGCGGATGCCGCGCTCGTGCGCGGCCAGGATGAACGTCTCGAAGTCCTCGACGGACCCGTAGTCGGGATGGATGGCGTAGAAGTCGGCGATGTCGTAGCCGCCGTCGCGCAGCGGGCTGGCGAACATCGGCAGCAGCCAGATGCAGTCGACGCCGAGCCACTGCAGGTAGTCGAGCTTCTCCGTCAGCCCGACGAAGTCGCCGGAGCCGTCGTCGTTGCCGTCGTAGAACCCGCGCATGTGGATCTCGTAGAAGATCGCGCGCTTGAACCAGAGCGGATCGCGCTCGAACCAGTGCGTCGGGTCGGCCGCGCTGAGCGGCTCGGCCAAGATGGTGGACTCGGGCTCGTCCGGCGAGCCCTCGGCCTTCTCGAAGCGTGTGGGGACGTCGGCGTCAGAGCCCTCGCGGTCCTGGATGCTCACGGGGCGACGACCCGCAGGACGTGGGCCTGGCGCTCGCCGGGCGTCAGGCGGACGAAGTTGCCGCCGATGCGCCAGTCGTAGCGGGAGCCGTCCAGCAGGTCCTGGACCTGGAAGACCGGCGGCAGGCCGAGGTGTGCGGGGACGTTGATCAGACCTTCCTGTGCCCATTGGGCGTCGAGGCAGACCACCGCGAGGACGGTGTCGCCCTCGTGGCGCTTGACGTAGGCGATGAGCCCGTCGTTGGCCGTGTCGAGGAACTCGACGTTTGAGAGGTGCTGCAGCGCGGGGTGCGCGCGGCGAGCCTCGTTGAGCAGGCGCACGAGCCCGTTGAGCGGGGCGCCCGCCAGCGCGCGCTCCTTGACCTCGTACTTCTCGGAGTCGAGGTACTCCTCGCTGCCCTCGCGGACCGCAGCGTGCTCGATCCACTCGTAGCCCGAGTAGATGCCGTACGTGGGGCTGAGCGTCGCGGCGAGCACGAGGCGCGACTCGAACGCCGGCCGCCCGCCGTGCTGGAGCTGGGCGGTGAGGATGTCGGGCGTGTTGGCGAAGAAGTTGGGGCGGAAGTACTCGTTGGTCTGGTAGGCGAGCTCGAGCACGTACTGCTCCAGGTCCCAGCGCGTCTGCTGCCAGGTGAAGTAGGTGTAGGACTGGTTGAAGCCGACCTTCGCCAGCGTGCGCATCACCGCGCGCCGCGTGAACGCCTCGGCCAGGAAGACGACCTCGGGGTGCTTGGCGCGCACCTCGCGGATCAGCCACTCCCAGAAGGCGATGGGCTTGGTGTGCGGGTTGTCGACGCGGAAGACCTGCACGCCGCGGTCGACCCACAGCAGCACGATCTCCAACAGCGCGTCCCAGAGGTTCCTCCAGTCCTCGCACTGGAAGTTGACGTTGTAGATGTCCTGGTACTTCTTGGGCGGGTTCTCGGCGTACTTCAGCGAGCCGTCGGGGCGGCGGTGAAACCACTCGGGGTGCTCGGTCAGCCACGGATGGTCGGCCGAGCACTGGATCGCGAAGTCGATCGCGATGTCGACGCCGTGCTCGCGCGCCACGCCGACCAGCGCCGCGAAGTCCTCCAGGGTGCCCAGCTCGGGATGCACGGCCTCGTGGCCGCCGACGCCCTTCATGCCGATCGCCCACGGGCTGCCCGGATCGCCGGGGCCGGCGGTCAGCGCGTTGTTGGCGCCCTTGCGGTTGGTCTCGCCGATCGGGTGGACGGGCGTGAGGTAGAGGACGTCGAAGCCCAGCGCGGCGATGTCGGGCACCGCTGCAGCGGTGCCGCGGAAGCCGCCCCAGGAGCGCGGGAAGAGCTCGTACCAGGTGCCGAAGCGAGCGCGCTCGCGGTCGACGTCGACCTCGTAGGGCGCCTCGAGCGTCGCGGACTCCGAGCGATCCGGGTGGCGCGCGATCGCCGCCGCCAGCTCCGGGCCGAGGCCGGCGTCGTGCTTGGCCTCCTCCGGGGCGCTCGCGTCGGTCAGCGTCGCGATCGCGTGCTCGACGAGCCGGCGGTCCGACGAGGACTTGATGCGCTCGGCGGCGGCCTCCAGCAGGACGACGCCCTCGCTCAGCTCACCGGCGAGGTCGTGCTGGCCGCCCTCGACCTTGCGGCGCAGCTCCTCGCGCCACGAGGCGAAGCGGTCGATCCACGCCTCGATGGTCCAGGACCAGCGCCCGAGGGCGTCGACCGCGAACCCGCCGGTCCACGTGTCGCCCTCGACGTCGGCGTCGACGTGGGTCAGCGGCGCCTCGTGCCAGCGGCGGCCGCCGGGAGCCTTCCACCGGACGACGGCCTTCAGCACGTCGTGCCCGTCGGCGAAGATCGTCGCCTCGACGGCGACGGGCTCGCCGACGGTGCGCTTGGGTGCGTAGCGGCCGCCGTCGAGGACGGGCTGCGGCTCCAGGATCACGATCCGCGGCGGCGCAGCCGGCTTCGAGCGTCGGGCAGCGCCACCGTCCTTGACGGTGCGCGACGTGGCAGGTTGATCGGTTCCGCGAGCGGGCACTGTCCTCGACTCTTCCCAGAATGACGTGTGGCGAACGTGCAAATCCAGTGATCGACGACAGAAACCCCCTCACCCGCCGGTCCAGCGGCGTCCAGCTGCACCTCACGTCGCTGCCCGGCGGGCGCCTCGGGCCCGAGGCGCGCGGGTTCGTCGACTGGCTGGCGGAGGCCGGCCAGTCGTGGTGGCAGATGCTGCCGCTGGGGCCTCCCGACCGCTACGGGTCGCCCTACAAGTCGTCGTCGGCGTTCGCCGCCTGGAACGGGTTCCTGGAGTCGCCGGAGGCCGAGGTGACGCCCGAGGAGCTCGCCGCGTTCGGAGAGCGCCACGCGTATTGGGCGGCCTCGCTCCTGGCGCCGATGCTGCCCGACCAGGTGCGCTTCGAGCGGGAGTGGGCGGCGCTGCGGGCGTATGCGCGGCAGCGCGGCGTCGGGCTCATCGGCGACGTCCCGATCTACGTCGCGCCCGGCTCCTACGACCAGCAGGCGTGGCCCGAGCTCTTCCTGGACGGCGTCGTGGCGGGCGTGCCGCCCGACGCGTTCACGGCCGCGGGCCAGCGCTGGGGCAACCCGATCTACGACTGGCCGGCGCTGCGGCGACGGCGCTACCGCTGGTGGACCGAGCGCTTCCGCCGGACCTTCCAGCTCTACGACGTCGCCCGGCTCGACCACTTCCGCGCGTTCGTCGCCTACTGGGCCGTGCCGGCGGCCGATCGGGACGCGCGGCGCGGCACGTGGCAGCGCGGGCCGGGGCGGGCGCCGTTCCGGGCCGCCGAGGCGGAAATCGGTCCGATGGCCTTCATCGCCGAGGATCTCGGCGTCATCACGCCGCCGGTCACGCGGCTGCGGCGCGAGCTGGGCTATCCGGGGATGGTCGTGCTGCAGTTCGCGTTCGACCCGGACGACCCGCGGGGCCCGCACCGGCTGGAGAACCACGGCGACGACGTGGTCGCCTACACCGGCACGCACGACACCGACACGCTGCGCGGTTGGTGGGACACGCTCGAGGCGCCGCGGCGGGCCGAGGCGCAGGCCGCGCTGCGCGAGGCCGGGCTCGACGGAGACGACGCCGACTGGGGGCTCATCCGGCTGTGGATGCGGTCGCCCGCGGCGCTGGTGATGCTCCAGGCCCAGGACGTGCTCGGACTGGGCGGCGAAGCGCGGATGAACCTGCCGGGGACCGCCGGCGGCGCGTGGAAGTTCGCGCTGGAGCACGGCCAGCTGACGGCCCGCCACGCCCGGCGGCTGCGCGCGGCGACCGAGGAGGCCGGGCGTGCCCGAGGCTGACGATCGGTCGCCGTCGCCGCCGGCGGCGGGCATGCCGGGCGCCTTGGCCGGTGACCCGCGCGGGCCGGTCCTCGGGATCGGGGACTCGATCACCTGCGGGCCCGAGGAGGGCGCGTTCGGCGTGCCGCCGCGCGCGTGGGCGCAGTGGCTGGCGGAGGCCCAGGACCTGCCGTTCCACCGCCTCGCCGAGCCGGGCGCGGTGACGCCGTGGATCGCCGGCGCGCTGCTGCCGCGGGCGCGCGACGACTACGCGCTGGCGTGCCTGCACACGGGCACCAACGACGTGCGCGGGCCGGACTGGGACGGTCCGGCGTTCGAGCAGGCGCTCGTCGCGCTCGTGGACGGCCTGGTCGCCCGGGCGGCGCGGGTGTGCGTCGCGACGGTCCCGCTCGATCTGGGCCGGCCGCCGGCGGGACCGAAGGTCGCCGAGCTCAACGCGATCGTGCGGCGCGTGGCGGGCGAGCGCGGCGCGACCGTGGTGGCGCTGGACGACCTGCGAGGGTGGCGGCACTTCTTCCCCGACGCCGTCCACCCCACCGCGCTGGGCCAGCTGGAGATCGCGCGCCGCGCCGCACGCGCGCTCGATCTGACGCCTGATCCCGCTACGATGACCGACGTCCAGGAGGGCAAGCGCGCGGACGCGCGCTATGCGCTTTCCCGCCAGCTCGCCCATCTGGCGAGGGATTGGCGCCGCAGAGCGACCGAACGTAACGTTTGATCGCGTGCAGGGGACGAATCAGCACGTGCCGAAAAGGGCACCATTCGCTCCTTAGGAGCGCTTCATGCGGGAATGGGAACGTATGTGCTGCGGATCTTCCCGACCCGTTGACCCTGAATACCCCTCCCCTCATCGCAACCCGTGCCTGCGTGATTCAGCAGCACAGTTGCGTAAGCAACAACCATGGCGTAGAATCCCGACTGTTGGAATCGGGATTTGACCCGGGAAAGGACCTTGTTGACCCCCTCCACCCCCACCCTGACGTACGACGTGCTCGCGACCCCGCTGGACCAGCTCCTGCGTCGCGCGAGCCAGTACGAGCTGCTCAACCCCGCCAAGGAGATCGAGCTCGCCCAGCGCATCGAGCGCGGCGATCTCGAGGCGAAGGATCTGTTGGTGAACTCCAACCTGCGCCTCGTGGTGTCCGTCGCACGGCACTACGTCGGCCAGGGCCTGACGCTGGACGACCTCGTCCAGGAGGGCATGCTGGGCCTCATTCGCGCCGTCGAGAAGTTCGACTACCGCAAGGGGTACCGGTTCTCCACGTACGCGACCATCTGGATCCGCCAGGCGCTTCAGCGCGGCCTCGACAACACAGGCCGCACGATCCGCCTGCCCTCCCACATGTCGCAGCGAGCCCGCCGGATCGCCCGCGTCGAGCGTGAGCTGACCGCCGAGCACGGCGAGCCGCCGTCGGACGAGAAGATCGCCGCCGCGGCCGAGCTGGAGCTCGACGAGGTCGCGCTGCTGCGCGAGCGTGACCGTGCCCTGGCCAGCCTCGATCAGACCGTCGGCGACGACGGCGAGACCGCGCTGGGCGCCCTGCTTCCCGCCGACGGCGAGACCGTCGACGAGGAGGTCGAGCGCGAGACCGAGGCGTCGGCCCTCCGCGAGGCCGTCGATCGCCTTCCCGAGGACGAGCGCGAGGTCATCCACCTCCGCTTCGGCACCGGCGGCGACGGCGAGCACACGCTCGTCCAGGCCGCCCGCCGTCTGGGCATGCCGCCGAGCAAGGCCCGGCAGGCCGAGGAGCGCGCCCTGCGCCGCCTCGCCTCCGACGGCGACGTCAAGTCCCTCCGCGTCGCCGCGTAGCACCGCGGCGAGCTGAGCCTCAGCTCCAGCAGTTGCAACGATGGGCGGCGCATGTGCGCCGCCCATGGTCGTTCCGAGCCCGTCGTCGTCGCCCCGCCGGCCGCGCCGCCCCGCGCACCGGGGTGGCGCGACCGGCGGCGGGCGGCGCGCGCGCGGCGCCTGACGGGCGTGCAGATCGCCCGCGACGTCGTCCTCGGACGCGACGTCGTCTTCGACGTGGCGCCGGGCGGGCGCGTCGTCCTGGGCGCCGGCGTCGCGCTCGGCGACGGCTGCCGGCTCCACGTGGGCGCCGGTGCCGAGGTGACCGTCGGCGACGCCACCCGCCTCGGCGACATGTGCGTCATCACGGCCCACGCGCGCGTGGCCATCGGGGCGCGCTGCCTGCTGGCCGACGACGTCGTCCTCGTCGATGGCGACCCCCGCTTCGAGGACGTCGAGCGCCCGGTCCGCGAGCAGGGCTTGACGACCTCCCCGGTGGCCGTCGGCGACGGCGTGCGCATCGGCCCGGCCGCCGCGATCCTGTCCGGCGTGACCGTCGGGGCCGGCGCCCTGGTCGGCGCCCACGCCGTCGTGACGCACGACGTCGCCCCGGACGCGACGGTCACGGGCGTGCCGGCGCAGCCGCCGGTCAGTCCTCCGCCGCGGCCCGCTCGGCGCGCTCGCGGCGGTCGCGGGCCTCGGTGAGGGCCGACTGGGCTTCGGCGAGGTCGCGGCGCCGGGCCTCGATGGTGGACTCGACCTGATCGAGGGAGCGCTGGGCGCCCGTCACGGCATCCTCGGCCTTGGCCTCGGCCTCCTTGGCGCGACGCAGGGCGTCGCGGCGGCGGCGCACCTCCCGGGCGTCCGGCTTCCTGGGCTCGGGCGCGACCGTCGTCTCCACCGGCTCCTCGGCCTTCGCGGCGCCCTGCTTCTTCCTGCCCTCGCCCTTGCGCGACGGCGTGGCCCTGGCCTCGAACCCGGACGCCAGCAGCGCGTCGAGCCCGCCGAAGCCGCTGGCCGACCGCTCGCGCACCACGCGGCCGGCGGCGACGTCCTGGCGGACGTCCTCGTCGACGGTCGCCGCATGCAGCGTCGCGCGCACCTTGTCGCGCGCCGGGCCCTCGACCGGCGCCTCGTCGGCCAGCGCGTCGACCAGGCGCCGCGCCGCCTCGGCCGCTCCGCGCAGGACGCCGGCGTCCGCACCGTCCAGCAGCTGCTCCTGCGCGCCGGCCAGCGCCTCGCCCGCGTCGACCAGCGCCCGGATCTCCTCCGGGCGGTCGCGCGCCAGCCGGTTGACGGCCCAGGCCGCGCGCGTCGGCTTGGCCAGCTTCTTGACGGCGTCGGCGCCCTTGCGGTCGCCGTCGGCCCGCAGCCGCTTGGCCAGCGCCGTGCGGGCGCTGACGAACTCTTCGGGGTCGACGCCGTAGAGGTCGTCGATCGGGTCCGCGGCGTTCGCCATCGCCGCGTATTTAGCCAGCCGACTCGATCGCGCGCAACGCGCGCTCCACGCCGGCGGGCACACCTCGGACCTGGCGGCCATGATGCGACGCTGCCCATGGTGGCCTGGGAGTACGCCTGGACCCGGCGCCGGCACGCTAGAACATGACCCATGGCCGCCGGGACGATGAGCGACTTCGACGTCCCCGCCGCGGCCCGGGCGCTTCTGGACGGCAACTGGCGCGAGGGCGACTACCGCGGCCACCACTACGCCTTCTCGGTCCCGAGCCCGCGCAGCTACCCGTGGCAGTGGTACTGGGACTCCTGCTTCCACGCGATCGTCCGGCGCCGGTTCGACCCCGCGCGCGCCCGCGCCGAGCTGGAGACGCTGCTGGAGGCCATGGACCCCGACGGCTTCATCGGGCACACGATCCTCTGGGGCCGGCCGCTCGACCCCAAGCGGGCCATCCGCTACAACATCGCCTCGCGCGCCGACCTGATGACGCGCACGATCCAGCCGCCGATCCTGGCGTGGGCGTGGGCCTGGGCGGTCGGCGGGTCGGGCGGGGACGGGTTCGATCCGCGCATCGCCCGGCACCACGCGTGGCTGCGCGAGCATCGGGCGCTGGAGGCCGACGGCCTGCTCTGGCTGATCCAGCCCGACGAGTCGGGGATGGACGCCTCGCCGAAGTTCGACCACGTGTGGGGCCGCCTGGCCCAGGGCCGCCCGCTGTTCCCGCTGCTGATCGCCCAAAACCGGCGGCTGGGCTTCGACGCGCGCCGCATCGAGGCCGCGCGCAGGCCCGTCGTCTGCGAGGTGCTGACCAACGTGGCGTGGTCGCTGAGCGAGCAGGCGCTCGGCCGCCCGTCGCTGACCCCGGCGCTGATCGAGCGCCTGTACGACCCGCGCCGGGGGCGCTTCGCCGACGACGCGCGGCACGCGCGGCACCCGACCCCGCCCGCGCAGCGGCCGGTCACGTGGGACACGCTCGCGCCGCTGGCGCTGCCCGACCTCCCCGACGCGATCGCCGAGCGCCTGGTGGCCGAGGTGCTGCGCGCGCCGCGCTTCGCCGACGGCGTGCCGCTGCCGGCCGTGGCGCTCGACGACCCGGCGCACTCCTCGCGCGAGACCTGGTGGGGCCGCCACCGCCACTGGCGCGGCCCCTCGTGGGTCAACAGCGCGTGGCTGGTCTCGCTCGGCCTGCGCCGCCTCGGCCTCTCCTACGAGGCCGACGAGCTCGCGCGGCGCCTGACCGCCACCGTCGCCCGCGAGGGCTTCCGCGAGTACTACGAGGCGCGCCAGGGCTACGGCATGGGCGCTCACGACTTCGGCTGGTCGACCCTGCTCTGGGAGCTGGTCGACCCCGCCGCGCCGCCCACCCCCGCCCTCCAACGCGCGTCGAGGGACGACTGAATCTCGCTGTACGAGATTCAGTCGTCCCTCGACGCCCCGAAGTGGGCTACCCGTGCGCCATCGGCAGCGTGAACCCGCCGCTCTGCGCGCCGCTGGCCAGCCGCTCCTCGAGCGCCGTCGCCTGCTCGCGGAAGCGCTCGACGTTGCGCAGCTTGATGTCCTCGTAGCCACGGACGACGTCGGGCAGGTCGGCGATCTCCGCAACGGTCGCATGGGTGACCGGCGTCAGGCGCTCCAGCGAGCGCTCCACGAGCGCGCGGTACTCGCCCGGCAGCGCGCGCTCGACGCGCCGCACCTTGGGCAGGCCGAACACGTCGAGCCGCGTCCCGCGCACGCGGCGCATCGCGCGCAGCATCCGGAAGCCCGGCAGGAACCAGCGGCCCATCTTGATCTTGCGCTTCATGCCCAGCGCGCGAAGCAGCGGCGGATGGAGCATCACGTACACCTTGGCCCCGTCGCCGAAGGTGCCGCGCACCTTGGCCTGCTCGACCGCGTCGAGGTGCAGGCGCGCGACCTCGTACTCGTCCTTGTAGGCCATCAACTTGAACAGGTTGCGCGCGAACGCCTCGGCGACCGCGGTCTCGCCCGGCGCGCCGCGCTGCGCCTCGACCTCGGCCACCGCCATGACGTCGTCGGCGTAACGGCGCGCGAGCCCCGCGCCCTGGAAGGCGATCAGCTCGGGCACGCGGATCTCCAGCAGGCGGCGCAGCTCGCCGGCCGCGCCGGTGGCGTCCACGATCTCCAGCGCCACGCCGCCGAGCACCGGCGCCGCCGCCAGCGCCGCGTGATCGGCGTCGCCCTCCAGCACTTCCCGCACCGCATCGGGCGCCGCCACGACCGCGCGGCCCCACGCGAACGCGGCGAGGTTCTTCTCGACCGCCGCGCCGTTGAGGCGGATCGCCTGCTCCAGCGCGTCGGCGCTCAGCGGCAGGCAGCCGGCCTGGTAGGCCGCGCCGATGAGCACCGTGTTGGTCGGCATGTGGTCGCCGAAGAGCGCCTCGCTCAGCGCCTCGGCGTCGACGTAGACGTTCGCGTCGGCGCGCGTCGCGCGCTCGATCGCCGCCACGTTGCGCTCCAGCGCCGGGAACTTCACGCCCGTGTCGGTGACCATCGCCGCCGTCGGGACGGCGTGCGTGTTGACCACCGCGACGGTGCGCGCCGCGTCGGCGACGAGCAGGTTCATCGGGTTGGCCGCCCCGAGGACGTCGAAGCCGAGGATGAGGTCGGCCTCGCCGGCCGAGGCCTTGTTGGAGCCCTCGATCGGGTCGCGCGAGATCCGGACGTCCGAGATGACCGGACCACCCTTCTGGCTCAGGCCGGTCTGGTCCAGGCCGTAGCTGTGCTTGCCGTCGAGCATCGCGGCCATCTGGAGGATCTGCGAGACGGTCACGACGCCCGTGCCGCCCACGCCCGGCATCCGCATCAGGAACTCGTCGCGCCGCACGCTGAGCGTGGGCGCGGGCAGGTCGGCGGGCGGCGCCGGGAAGCCCGCGGCGGTCCGCGCGGCCTTGGCCTTCTTGGCGTCCTTGGCCGACGGGACGATCGTCAGGAACGACGGGCAGTCGCCCTTGACGCAGGAGTAGTCCTTGTTGCACGAGGACTGGTGGATCTGCGTCTTGCGCCCGAACTCGGTCTGCACCGGCAGCACCGACATGCAGTTGGACTTCGCTCCGCAGTCGCCACAGCCCTCGCAGACGCGCTCGTTGATGTGGATGCGCTCCACGGGTTCCGTCGCCTTGCCGCGCTTGCGCAGGCGGCGCAGCTCGGCCGCGCAGTGCTGGTCGTGCAGGAGCACCGTGACGCCGGGCACGCGCGCGAGCTCGGCCTGCGCGGCCGGCAGCTCGTCGCGGTGGCGCACCGAGGCGATCGGGTCGAGCTCGACGTGCTTGTAGCGCTGCGGATCCTCGGCCGTGACGATGATCTGCTTGACGCCCTCGAGCGCCAGCCAGCGCGTCAGCTCGGGGATCTTCAGCTGGCCGACGACGTCCTGGCCGCCGGTCATCGCGACCGTGTCGTTGTAGAGCAGCTTGTAGGTGATGTTCGTGCCCGAGGCCGCTGCGAAGCGGATCGCCAGCGAGGCCGAGTGGTGGAAGGTCCCGTCGCCCACGTTCTGGACGAAGTGCTCGGCGTCGGTGAAGGCCTGCATGCCGACGAACTGCGCGCCCTCGCCGCCCATCTGCGTGATGCCGGTGATCGCGCCCTTGCCCTCGGGCGCGAGCAGGACCATCGTGTGGCAGCCGATGCCGCCGCCGACCACGGTGTCGTCGGGGTTGACGGTCGAGGTGTTGTGCGGGCAGCCGCTGCAGAACATGGGCGTGCGGGCGAGCGTCGGCACGGTGCGGGCGGTCGTCGCGCGGCGCGCCTCGATCTGGGCGACGCGCGCGTCGACGGAGTCGAGCCGGACGCGCTGCCCGAGCCGGCGCGCGAGCGCCACGGCGATCGCGTCGGCGTCGAGGTCGGACTCGGCCGCCAGCAGCGGGCGGTCCGCTTCGTCGCGCTTGCCGACGATCCGCGGCGTGTCGGCCGTGCCGTACAGCGCGTCGCGCAGCGCGGTCTCCAGGAACGGCAGCTTCTCCTCGACGACGAGGATCTCGTCCAGGCCGCGCGCGAACGAGCGGAACGCGTCGCGGTCGTGCGGGTAGAGCATCCCCACCTTCATCAGGCGGATGCCGGCGCGCTCAAGCGCGCGCTGGTCGAGCCCGAGGTCGCCGAGCGCCTGGACGAGCTCGTAGTACACCTTGCCCGCCGCGACGACCCCGAGCCAGGCGTCGCGCGTCGCGACGGTCACGGGGTTGAGCTGGTTGAGCGCGGCGTACTGACGGGCGATCTCCATGCGGGGGCCGAAGAGCGTGCGCTCCAGCTCCAGCGAGACGGCCGAGAGCATGTTGCCGTTGGGCACGTGGCGGTAGGGCTCGCCGGGGTTGGCCGGGTCGAACACCTGTGGGATCACCGGGCCGACGCGCGCGGGCCAGACCTGGACCGTGCCGGCGCTGTCGGCGATGTTCGTGACGACCTTCATGGCGCTCCACAGCCCCGACGCGCGCGAGCACGCGACGGCGTGCAGGCCGAAGTCGAGGACCTCCTGCAGCGTGCCGGGGAAGAACGTCGGCATGTGCAGCGACGCCAGCGTCGCCTCGGCGGCCGAGGGCAAGGTGGAGGACTTGCACGACGGGTCGTCGCCGACGAGCGCCAGCGCGCCGCCGTGCGGATGCGTGCCGGCGAAGTTCGCGTGGCGCAGCGCGTCCATCGCGCGATCCAGGCCGGGGTTCTTGCCGTACCAGACACCGGTCACGCCGTCGTAGCGCGGGCGGACCCCCCCACCCAGTCCCTGCGCCATCTGCGAGCCGTAGACCGCGGTCGCCGCGAGCTCCTCGTTGAGGCCTGCGGTGAAGTGCAGCGCGTGGTCGGCGGCGACCTCGCGCAGGCCGAGGATCTCCTTGTCCAGCCCGCCGAGCGGCGAGCCCTGGTAGCCGGAGACGAACGTGGCGGTCCGCAGGCCGCGGCGGCGGTCGGCGCGGACCTGGTCCAGCAGCACGCGCACCAGCGCCTGCGTGCCGGAGAGGAAGACGGTGCCCTGCTCGAGCAGGTACTTGTCGGCGAGCGTGACGTCGGGCCGGTGCAGCTTGACGGGTGCGGCAGGGCCGGCGCCGGCCGGGCCGCTCGCCGCCGTCGCCTGCATCTCGACCGGCTCGGTGCTGGTCGGCTTCGGGGTCCCGCTGCCATCCGTCGTCCGTGGCACGTCCGGCGCTCCTCGTCTCGCTGGGCAAGTCAACGACCCCTAATGGGTAAGGTGACCTTACCACCAACCGGAGCGGTTCTAAACGCTCGGTCGGTCAGGCCGCGGGCTTGGTGCGCGCGGTGGCGGGGAGCAGGAAGTCCGGCAGGGGACGCACCAGCGCCCGGGCGGTCTCCTCCTCCCACGTCCGCTCGAGCTGGCCGACGTGCTCGTCCATGACCGACTCGACCTCGACGAGGTCGCCCGAGCGGACGGCCGCGACGGTCCGCTCGTGGATCTGGATCGTCCACTCGGGAACCAGCGGCAGGTGCATGGCCATGTCGCGCGCGATCTCCAGCTGGCGGAACAGGACGCGCATCAGCGACTCGACCGTCGCGTTGCCGGAAGCGCGCGCCAGCGCCAGGTGGAACTGCACGTCGAGCTGGAGGAAGCGATCCTCCTGCTTGAGCGCGCGACCGGCGTCGACCAGGGCGCGCATGGAGTCGATCGACCGCTGCAGCGCGGCGAAATCCTCCTCCGTGGCCCGGACGGCCGCCAGCTGGGCGACGCGCGGCTCGAGCATCCGGCGCGCCTCCAGGACGCCGGCGACCTCGCCCAGCCGCAGGCTGGAACGCTGGCGCACGAGCTCGACGCCGACCACGTCGGTCGCCACGAACATGCCGCCGCCAGGGCCGCGGCGGACTTCGAGGAGGCCCGCCTCGACGAGGACCTTGACCGCCTCGCGGAGCGTCGGCCGGCTGATCTGCATCTGGGCGGCCAGCGCCCGCTCTCCGGGGAGCTTGTCGCCCACCCGCAGCTCTCCGATCCGGACCTTGTCCGCGATCTGCTCCGCCGCCTCCTCGAAGGTGCGGCGCGTCTGCACCGGCGTGAACACGCCCGGAACATACACGCGTACGGCGCCCGTGGTCAGCCCCCCGAACCTATTCTGACCTGGCCAGGCCATACGGTGTTAGGGCGCGTTGGGGGCCGGATCCTCGTTGTCGCGCTCCTCCGGCGGCTCCGGGCCGTCGCCTTCGTAGTCCGTGTCGGTGTCGAGGGGCTCGGCGTCGGGGTACAGCATGTCGGGGTCGTCCGGCGGGTTGGAGGCCTGCGCGTCGCCGAGCGACGCCTCGCCGCCGCCGACCCGATCCGCTCCGTGGTGCTCGCTCATGCCTCTGGACCTACCCCGGCGCGGTGGCCGCGATGCCCTCTCCCGAGGCCAACCGCCTCAGCCGTACGTCTTGCAGACCTTTCGCCGAGGCCCCCGATCGGGTACGGATTCAGTCATGCCCCGATTCCCCAAGAGAGTCCTCGCCCTCGGCGGCCTCGCCGCCGCCGGTGCCGCCGTGCTGCGCAGGCGCCGTGCCGGCCGCCCCGGCCCGCCGTCGCCGTCGGCGTCGCCGCCCGCCTCCGGCGCGCCGCCCGTGCCGACCGCCGGCCCGAGCGCCCAGGCGTCCGCCGTCGCACCGCCGCCGGTCGAAGCGCCCGGCCCGTCGGTCACCCCGCCCGGTCGCGCGGCGACGCCGCCGCTGCCGCCCGACGCCGAGATCCTTCAGGGGCGCCGCCAGCAGTCCAGCGACGCGCTGGTCGACGAGGAGACGCGCCTGGCCGCGGCCGAGGCGGCGGGCATCGGCGGCCCGGGCGTCGACGACGCCCACGGCGATCCGGCCATGGAGGCGGTCTACGAGGGTGGCGGGGGCGAGGCCGAGGGCTTCGAGCTCTCCGAGGAGGAGCTGATCGAGAACGCCTCCCACGGCGACGGCCGCGCCGACCCGACCGGCGACGCGTTCACGCCCGAGATCGAGTCCGACGAGGCCACCGCGGTCGACGGCGAGGCCGACGAGGAGGTCGTCAGCGAGACCGACCCCGAGCTCCGCGACCGGTAGCGGACGGGAGCCGCCGCAGTGCTCCTGCGGCCCGACGGGGACGCGGTCCTCGCCATCGGCCAGGCGTCGCACGCCTGGCTGTCCGGGCAGCTGGCCCGGGCGTGGGGCAACGATCGCTTCCCCGCGCCGTCGCCGTGGGAGGAGGTCTGCCTCGGGGCCGAGCAGCACGACGTCGGCATGGCGCTCTGGGACCTGACGCCGGAGCGCCACCCGCGCACGGGCCTGCCGCTCCAGTTCTTCGAGCTGGACCGCCGCACGCACCTGGCGCTGTGGGCGGCCGCGCCACAGCATGTCCTGACCCAGAGCCGGTACGCGGCCTTGTTGGTGTCCTTGCACGGGACCGGCCTGTACGACCGGTTCCCGCCGCGCACCGACGACCCGGAGATCGCGCAGGCGGTCGCCGACTACCGTGCCGGCCAGCGCGTGCTGCAGGAGCGGCTGGCCCGCGAGGTCGGCGCCACGCCGCAGGAGCTGGCGCGCAACCAGGCGCTCCTGGCCGTCTGGGACGACCTGTCGCTCGCGCTCTGCCACGATCGGACGCCGCACGAGGTCCGCGGCGTGCCCGCGGCCGACGGCGCCGTGACGCTGCGACTCGCCGGTGGCGGCGACCACGTCACGCTCGACCCGTGGCCGCTGGCGCTCGACGCGCTGGAGGTGCGCGCCGAGGGCCGGCGCCTCGCCGGGCCTGCCGCCGACGAGCCCGCGTTGCACGCCGCGCTGGAGCGCGCACCGGTGCAGACCGTGCGCATCGTCCTGCGTCCGAAGTTCTGATTCAACGCCAGTGGCTCACGCTAGTGTCGATCTGACGTGAACGGGTATGGGGCTGCAATGGACGAAGTGCTCCCCGGGGTGCTGCACTGGACGACGTTCCACGAGGGGATCGGGGAGCCCGTGCACTCGCACTTCTTCGTGGAGGGCGGCGCGCTGTTCGACCCGCGGGTGCCGGCCGAGGGGATCGACGAGGTCGCCCGGCACGGCCGGCCCGACGCGATCCTGCTGTCCAACCGCCACCACCTGCGCCACGCCGAAGCGTTCGCCGCGGCGTTCGACTGCCCGATCAAGGCCCAGCGCAGCGGCCTGCACGAGTTCGCCGGCGGCCCCGACGTCCAGCCGTTCGACTTCGGCGACCAGGTCGCTCCCGGCGTGACCGCGCTGGAGGTCGGCGCGCTCACGCCCGAGGACACGGCGTTCCACCTCGACGCGGGGCGCGGCGTGCTGCTCTTCGCCGACGCGATCGTCCGGGGCGAGGACGGCGCGCTGACCTACGTCTCCGACGGGCTCATGGGCGACGATCCCGACACGGTCCGCGCCGGCCTGACCGCTGCGCTGGAGCGCCTCCTCGTCCACGACTTCGACGCGCTGCTCTTCGCCCACGGCGACCCGGTGCCGACGGGCGGCAAGGCGCGCCTGGAGGCCTTCGTCGAGGGCCAGCACGGGGCCTGAACGGCCCTTTTCGGCTCCTAGGTACGCTCTCCGGATGGACGAGCGCTACGCCGAGGTCGGCAACGGGATCACCCTCTGCTACGAGACCTTCGGCGATCCGGGCGATCCGGCCGTGCTGCTGATCATGGGCCTCGGCACGCAGATGGTCGCCTGGCACGAGGCGTTCTGCACCGACCTGGCCGCGCGCGGCTTCCGCGTCGTCCGCTTCGACAACCGCGACAGCGGCCGCTCCACCCGGCTGGACGGCGCGCCGGCGCCGTCGCTGAAGCAGATCGCCACCCGCCGGATCCCCGACGCGCCGTACAAGCTCGCCGACCTGGCGCTCGACGCCGTGGGCCTGCTCGACGCGCTCGACATCGACCGCGCGCACCTCGTCGGAGTGTCGATGGGCGGCATGATCGCCCAGACGATCGCGGCCCGGCACCCCACGCGCACGCGCTCGCTGACCTCGATCATGTCCAACACGGGCTCCCGCTGGACCGGCCAGCCGGCGCTGCGCTCCTACCGCGTGCTGCTGGCCAAGGCGCCGAGCGAGCGCGAGGCCTACCTCTCGCACGCGACCAAGATGTGGTCGATCATCGGCTCGCCCGGCTTCGAGCGCGACGAGATCGAGCTGCGCGCCATGCTCGAGCTGAGCTTCGACCGCGGCCCCAGCCCCGCGGGCACCGCCCGCCAGCTCGGCGCGATCCTCGCCTCGGGCGACCGCCGCCGCGAGCTCCGGGCCGTGCAGGCCCCGACGCTCGTCATCCACGGCGAGGCCGACAAGCTGATCGCGCCCTCTGGCGGGCGGGCGACGGCCAAGGCAATCGACGGCGCCGAGCTGCTGACGATCCCGGGCATGGGCCACGACCTGCCGCGCGAGCTCTGGCCCCAGATCCTCGGCGCGATCGAGCAGCTCGCGCACCGCGCCGACGCCGCGCCGGGCGCCGAGCCGGCCGTCCGCGCGGCGTAGGCGCCCGCGCACAGTCTCCTAGACTCGTCGCGTGGGGTTCTTCCGAGGCATCGACGGCTCCGAGCCGATCCGCCCGCAGCCGCTCGGACGGCTGTCGGGGACCGAGGAGGAGCGCAAGGTCTCGCGCTCGTGGACGATGGCGTCCGGCACGCTGGCCTGCCCGTCGTGCGACGCGCCGGTCGCGCCGATGGGTCCACTCTCGCCGGCCGATGCGCTGGCGTGCCCCTTCTGCGCCCACGCGGCGCGCGTGCGCGACTTCCTCTCGCTCGCGACGCCCACACGCCCGGCGCACGTGGTCGTCCGCGTGATCCAGGGCCGCAGCGGCAGCCGCACGCCGTCGCGGTAGGAAGCGCGGGAGCGCCCGCAACCCGGCGTGCCCGCCGGCGAGCACGAACCAATAGCTTGCCCACGGTGCTGCGTCTCGCCCGTCGTGAACCGTCCGCCCTGCTGCTCGCCGCACAGCTGGCCGGCGTCCTGCTCTACCCGTTCATGGACAGCGAGGGCGTCGGGCGCGCGCTGTTCAGCGTGTTCGGCATCGCCATCCTCGGCCTGGTCGTCCTCGCGGTCCGCAGCTCGCCCGGCCTGACGTGGGTCGGCGTCCTGCTCGGCACGCCCGCGACCGTGCTGCTGGTGGTCCAGGCGATCACCGGCAACACCGACCTGCTGCCCTACTCGTCGGCGTTCGAGGCCGTGTTGTACTTCTACGCGGCGGGCGCGCTCATCGCCTACATGTTGGAAGACCACGTGATCACGCGCGACGAGCTGTACGCCGTCGGCGCGACGTTCACGCTCGTGGCCTGGGCGTTCGCCTACACCTACACCGTGTGCCAGGCGATCGAGCCGCAGAGCTTCACCGCCGCGATCGACCCGACCGGGGACCGCAGCTGGATGGAGCTGCTGTTCCTGAGCTTCACGACGCTGTCGAGCACCGGGCTGAGCGACGTCGTGCCGGTCAAGAACTTCGCCCGCAGCCTCGTGATGCTCGAGCAGCTGGCGGGGCTCGCGTACGTGGCGATGGTCGTCTCGCGCCTCGTCGGCCTGTTGGTGATGCACAAGCGCGCCGACGTCGAAGGCGAGCACCCGCCGGCCCGGCGGTGAGCGGCAGGGCATAGGCTCGCCCAGTGGCCAGCAACGGATCCAGCGAGACGTTCCTCCTCGTCGACGGCGAGAACATCGACGCCACGCTGGGCGGCAGCCTCCTCGGCCGGCGTCCCGCGCCGGAGGAGCGCCCGCGCTGGGACCGCGTCCTGGAGCACGCGCGCGCGACCTGGGACCAGCCCGTGCGCGGGCTGTTCTTCCTCAACGGCTCGGCCCACGTCCCGATGGCCTTCGTGCAGGCGCTCGCCGCGCTCGACTACCGGCCGGTGCTGCTGAGCGGGCCGTCCGACGTCAAGGTCGTCGACGTCGCGATCCAGAAGACGCTCGCGGCGCTGGCGCAGCGCGGCTCGGGCGACGTGCTGCTGGCCAGCCACGACGGCGACTTCGCCGAGCATGTGGCGACGCTGCTGACCGAGCCGCACCGCCGGGTCGGACTGCTCGGGTTCCGCGAGCTCGTCAGCACGTCGCTGATCGAGCTGACCGCCGAGGGCCTCGAGCTGTACGACCTCGAGGACGACGTCGGCGCGTTCACCGTGGCGCTGCCGCGGATGCGGATCATCCCGATCGAGCGCTTCGACCCCTGGACGCTCCTGGAGTGAGGCGCCGGTGAGCAGCGACGCGCGAGCCCGGACAGCGACCGCGCTGGTGGTCCTGGCGTCGGTCCTGCTCCTCGCGGCGACGCTGGCCGGCTACGCGCGCCGCGCGCTGCTCGACGGCGACCAGTTCGCCAGCCGGGCGACCGCGACGCTGCAGGACCCGGCGGTCCGCACCGTGGTCGCCGAGCGGGTGACCGACCGGCTCGTGCAGGGCGATCGGGGCGCCGACCTGCTCGCGGTCCGGCCGCTCATCGCCTCGGCCGTCTCGGGCGTCGTCGGCGGCGGCGCGTTCGGCAGCCTGTTTCACCGCGCGGCGCTCGACGTCCACCGCGCGGTCTTCGACCAGGATCGCGACACGGTCGTCCTGACGGTCGCCGACGTCGGCACGGTCGCCGGCGCGGCGCTGCGCCAGGTTCGGCCGGCGCTCGCCGAGCAGGTCGAGCGCGAGGACCGCGTCACGCTGGCCCGGCAGGACGTCGGCGCCGTGACGGCCGACCTTGCGCGTCTCGGTGAGCGCGTCCGGTCGCTCGCGTGGATCCTGGCGGTGCTGACCGTCGTCGCCGCGGCGGCGGCGCTGATCGTCTCGGTCGACCGCCGGCGGACGGCGGGGCGGCTCGGAGTGGGCGCGATGGTCGTGGGCGTCGCGATCGTCGTCGGCTGGGCCGCCGGGCGCGCCGTCGTGCTCGCCGCGGTCGCCGACGACCCGGACGCCCGCGGCGCGGCGGGCGCGGCGTGGGGCGCGTTCCTCGGCGACCTCCGTACGGTCGGATGGCTGCTAGCCGGCTGTGGCGCGGTCGTGGCGGCGGCCGCGGCGTCGCTGATCGGCCCGATCGCCGTCGAGGGTCCGCTGCGCTCGGCGTGGCGGACGGCGACGGTCGCGCCCCAGGCGCCAGGGCTGCGCCTCCTGCGCGCCGCCGCCCTGGTGGCCGGCGGCCTGGTCGTGATCCTGGCGCCGCTGACCGCCCTGTCGATCGCGGCCACGCTGGCGGGCGTGTACCTGGTCTACAAGGGCGTCGAGTCGGTGCTCCGGACGGTGGCGCGACCGGCGGCGGCCGAGACCGACGCGGCGACGACGCCCGTCGCCGGCCCGCGCCGCGGGCGCCGCGTCGCCGCCTCCGCCCTGGCCGTCGCGGTCGTGGCCGCCACCGTCGCGGCGTTCCTCGCCGGTGGCGGCGCCGACGAGCCCCGTGCCGCCGTGCTCGGCTCGGCGTGCAACGGCCACGCCGCGCTCTGCGCCCGGCCGCTCGACGAGGTCGTCCTGCCGGCCACCCACAACGCGATGTCGGTTCCGCTGCCCGGCTGGTTCGCGGCCCTGCAGGAGCGCCCGATCGCCGGCCAGCTCGCCGACGGCATCCGCGGCCTCCTGCTCGACACCCACTACGCCGAGCGGCTCGCCAACGGCCGGACGCGCACGGTGTTCGAGAGCGCCGAGGACGAGCGCCTCGCCATCGCGCAGGACGGGATCGGCCCCGAGAGCCTCGCCGCCGCCCAGCGCCTGCGCGAGCGCCTCGGCTTCCGCGGCAGCGGCCCGCGCTCCATCTACCTGTGCCATACCTTCTGCGAGCTGGGCGCCACGAAGCTGCCCTCCGTGCTCGACGACCTCCACGACTTCCTCGTCACCCACCCGACCGAGGTCGTCGTGGTCATCAACCAGGACTACGTCACGCCGGCCGACATCGTCGACGCGGTGGACGCCGCCGGGTTGACGCGGTACGCGTTCACGCCGCCGAGCGGCGGCCGCTGGCCGACGCTGCGGCAGATGATCGACGACGACCGGCGCCTCGTGTTCCTGGCCGAGAACGAGGCCGGCGGCGCGCCGTGGTACCAGCCGGTCTACGCGCGCCTCACGCAGGAGACCCCGTTCTCCTTCGAGGACGCGGCCCAGCTCACGTCGGCCGCCGACCGTGCGGCGAGCTGCCGCGACAACCGCGGGCCGGCGACCGCGCCGCTGTTCCTCATCAACAACTGGATCACGACCGATCCGCTGCCGCGCCCCGACAACGCCCAGAAGGTCAACGCCTACCGCCCGCTGCTGGCCCGGGCCCGCGAGTGCCGCCGGCTCCGTCACCGCACACCGACGCTGCTCGCCGTCGACTTCTACCGGCGCGGCGACCTGTTCCGCGTCGTCGACGCGCTCAACGGCGTCTAGGCGGTCGTGACGTTGTAGCGGATGGCCGCGCGGGCGCGCGCCTTGTCCGCCTCGACCTCGCGGTCCTTCGGCGGCGCCGAGGTGACGAGCTCGTCGAGCAGCTGCTGCGACGCCTCGGTGACGGCCGCGACGGCCCGGGCGAACGCGGCCTCGTTGGCCTGCGACGGCTTCGTGAACCCGCTGATCTTGCGGACGTACTGCACCGCCGCGGCCTGGACCTCGTCCTCGGTCGCGGGCGGGGCGAAGTTGTACAGGGTGCGGATGTTGCGGCACATGCGGCGCTAGTCCTCCAGCCGCGTCGGCAGGCCGAACGCGGTGAACAGCTCGGGGTACAGGAAGTTGTGGATCCCGGAGATCCGCTCGCCGCGGACCTCCACGAGGGCCAGCGCGAACGCCTCGTGGACGCCCGGGCCCGCCGGCTTGTAGGAGGCGTAGGCGAAGCCGCCGTTGGCCGCGGTCGTGATGACCTTCGAGCCGCGGCAGCCGAGGCCCTGACCGAGCAGCCACCCGGCGACCTGGTCGGGGCCGCGCAGCCACAGCGGGTGGGGCGGCATGCTGAAGGTCGCGTCGTCGTGCAGCAGCGAGACCAGCTCGGTGACGTCGTAGCGCTCGAACGCGTCCACGTACCGGCTCAGCAGCTCCTGCTGGTCGTCGCCGATGGCGGTCGTGCCGTCGGCGTCGAGATCCATCGCGTCGATGGTCGCGCGGGCGCGCTGCAGCGCGCTGTTGACCGACGCGACCGAGGTGTCCAGCAGCTCGGCGACCTCGCTGGCCTGCCAGCGCAGCACCTCGCGCAGGATCAGCACCGCGCGCTGGCGCGCCGGCAGGTGCTGCAGCGCTGCGACGAAGGCCAGGCGCACGGTCTCGCGCGCCGCGGCGAGCTCGGCGGGGTCGCCGCCGTCGGGCAGGACCTGCGCGTCGGCGACCGGCTGGATCCACGTCGTCTCCGGCAGCCCGGGCGCCAGCACCGAGTCCGCGGTCGACGACGGGCCGAGGTCCATCGGGCGCGCGCGCCGCTGGGAGCCGTCGAGCATGTCGAGGCAGACGTTCGTGGCGATCCGGTACAGCCACGAGCGCAGCGCCGGCCGGGCGGTGAGGCGGTCGGCGTTCTTCCACGCCCGGACCATCGTCTCCTGGACCGCGTCCTCGGCTTCGAACCCCGAGCCGAGCATCCGATAGCAGTAGCCGGTCAGCTCCCGGCGGTACTGCTCGAGCTCCGCCTCGACGGGGGTGCCGCCGATCCGCGTCTCGCCGCTGGACTGGACATCGGTGCGCGTCTCCACGCCGACCATCGTAGACGCGCCTGCCGATCCCATGGGCGAGGTCGGCCCGTCCGCGGACGCCTCAGCCACCCACCAAGGCATACGTGTTGCCGTCGGCATCGCTGCTGTGGCCATGCAGGAGAGGACGGCGCACGCCGCCGGAGCTCATCGTGTGGCGACGGCGGCCGGTCAGGCCTTGGAGCGGCCGCGCCGGCGCTGCATGCGATCCATCTCGCGGCCGAAGGCCTCTTCGCTGGCGTCGGCCATCGCGACGCCGAAGATCGCCAGCAGCGTGTCGGCCGCCAGCGGACGCAGCCGCTCGAGGGCGTCGCGCACCTCCGGCCAGCGCTCTTCGGGCGCGCCCGCCTCCTGGAAGGGCTTCCAGACCTGCTCGACGAAGAGCTTCACGTAGGCGCGGGCCACGCCGTCGGCGTGCTTGCGGATCGTCGCCGCCAGCTGCAGCCCGACATCGGCCGGCACGCCGAGCGCCTCGAGCTCCTTGCCCGCGCGCGTCAGCCGCGGCGAGATGTCCTCGTAGCTGCCGTCGCCCAGCGGGCGCAGCAGTCCCAGCTTGACCGCGCGCTCCAGGAGCACCGGGTCGTTCGAGCCCCAGCGCGACACGAGATCCTCGCGCGTCAGCACTTCGGGCTGCTCCTGCACGTACGGCTCGGCGACCGCGCGCAGGAAGCGCAGCGGCTCCTCGCTGGAGCCGGGCGCCGCGTCGACGAGCCGGCGGATGGCCTGGAGGTTGAACCCCTGGCCCTGCATCTCCTTGATCAGCTCGATCCGGTCCTGATGCACCTGGCCGTAGTAGCCGGTCCGGCCGCGCACCTCGGGCGGCGGCAGGAGCCCGCGCGACTGGTGCGCGCGGATGTTGCGGACCGTCATCCCGGTGCGTTGAGCGAGCTCGTCGATGGTCAGGTCGCCATCGTCTGCTGCCCGCTCAGGTGCCTCCGTGACATCGGACACGGCCCGAGGGTATCGCGTTTAGATGTGACATCGATCGGTGTAACATCGACTCATGGCACTCTCGAGCGTCCTTGCGGCCGTCACGCCCGTCGCCGCCTCCGAGCCCGCGGGCGGCGCCGCCATCGACCAGGTCGCCATCGCCACCGGCATGGCGTCCGTCGCCACCGCGGTCCTGCTGGCCGGCATCTTCGGCTACCGCCGCGGCAAGGGCGGCCCGCTGCGCCGCCTCGCGCAGTTCTCCGAGCGCGTCTCGGGCCTGCCGGCCTGGGCCGCGCTGCCCGCCGGCCTGGCCGGCGGGTCGCTGCTGGTCGCGCTGCTCGGCATGTACTGGGACATCTCCCTGCACATCGACCAGGGGCGCGACGCCGGTCCGCTCGCCAACCCGGCCCATTACCTGATCCTCGCCGGCCTCTACGGCGTCTTCGCCGCCGGCTGCCTCGCGCTCGCGCTGCCGGAGGAAAAGCCGGGCCCGGCCGCCATCCGGATCACCCGCGACTGGTACGTCCCCGTCGGCGGCGTCCTCACCGCGGCCTGCGGCGGCTTCGCGCTGCTCGGCTTCCCGCTCGACGACCTGTGGCACCGGCTCTTCGGCCAGGACGTCACGCTCTGGGGTCCGACGCACCTGATGCTCTTCGGCGGCGCCGGCCTGACCCTCATCGGCCAGGCGATCCTGCTGGCCGAGGGCATGCGCTTCCGCGGCATCCGCGGCGACCGCCTGCGCGACTCGCGGCTCCTGGTCAACCTGCGCCGCGTCGGCCTGACGGGCGGCCTGCTCATCGGCCTCTCGACCTTCCAGGGCGAGTTCGACTTCGGCGTCCCGCAGTTCCGGATGGTGTTCCACCCCATGTTGATCGCGCTGAGCGCGGGCATGGCGCTCACCGCCGGCCGCCTGTGGATCGGCAGGGGCGGCGCGCTCGCCACGGCGCTGATGTTCGTCGTCGTGCGCGGCGGCATCTCGCTCGTCGTCGGCGACGTCTTCGGCGAGAGCGCGCCCGCCATGCCGCTGTACCTCGCCGAGGCCCTGGCCATCGAGGTCGTGGCGCTGTGGACCGGTCGCGACCGGCCGATCCTCCTCGGCGTCGTGGGCGGCCTGCTGTGCGGCACGGTCGGCCTGGCCGCCGAATGGCTCTGGGTCGACGCGCTGTTCCCGCTGCCGTGGAGCGGCGGCATCGTCCCCGAGGCGCTGATCGTGGCGCCCGTCGCCGGCGTCGCGGGCGGCCTGCTCGGCGGGCTGCTCGGCGCCGGCCTGCGCTTCCAGCTGCCCCGTCCGACCGTCGCGCGCACGGCCGCGCTCGGCTCGTTCGTCGCGATCGCCGCGCTGACGGCCTTCGGGCTGTCGACGACCAAGCCCCACGGCGAGACCGCGACCGTCGCGCTGCGCGACGCGCCCGGCGGCACCGCCGGCCAGCGCCACGTCACCGGGACCGTGCGGCTGACGCCGCGCGACACCGCCGACGACGCCGCCTGGGTCACCGTCACCTCGTGGCAGGACGGCGGCATGAAGGTCGATCGCCTGGAGCGGGTCGGCGAGGGCGTCTACCGCTTCCGCACGCCGGCCCCCGTCTACGGCGACTGGAAGACCGTGCTGCGCGTCCAGAACGGCCGCACGATCATGGGCATCCCGATGTACATGCCCGCCGACTCGGCGATCCCCGCCAGGGAGGTCCCGGCGTCGGCGAGCTTCACGCGGACGTTCGTCGCCGACCACGAGCTGCTGCAGCGCGAGCGCAAGGGCGACATCCCCGGCTGGCTGTGGACCGGCGCCTGCCTGCTGGTGCTCGTGCTGTCGCTCATCTTCATCGCCTCGCTGGCCTGGGGCGTCGCGCGCGTCGCCCGCACCGGCGCGGACGGCACGCCCACCGACCCGCCCGCCGCGCGCACGCCGACCACGAACGACGAGCGCGCCGGGCGCTTCCGCCGCGACGTGGCCAGCGCCCCGGGGACCTGACCGGGGCGCAGCGACGGCCCGATCGGGTACAACAGCCCGGAGATCGGCAGATCGAGGAGGAGGCAGCAGGTCCATGAGCACCCATGCCGGATCGTCATCCACCGGATCGCGCGACGAGGCGCCCGCGCGCCCGTCCGTCGGCCCGCACCGCAGGCTGGCGGGCGTCTTCCTCGTGCTCGTGATGGCCGCCGGGTCGGTCGTGATGTGGCTCGTCTCCCCGCTGGCGTGGCTGTGGATCGCCTCGCGCCTGACGAGCTCCAGCCAGCCTTCGATCGGGCCCTACCTGCTGGTGCTCGCGGGCATGACGGTCACCGCGGTCGTCATCGGCAAGCTGCTCGGCTCGGTCAATCGCGCGCACATGCGGGTCACCGGACGGCTGAGCGACAAGCGCGAGCACGCGACCTGGAACCGCAGCATGCGCGGTGAGCGGACCTCGACCCGCGACCGCGGCGTCCTCGACAGCGTGATGATGATCAGCGTCTCGGCCGCGTTCGTGCTGTTCGGGATCTGGTTCTTCGCGTTCGCCGGGTCGTCGCTGCCCAGCTAGTAGGAGACCGTGTCGCTATCGCGACTGGGGACCCACCTCCGGCGGCGACGGCTGGCCATCGTGGGCCTCGGCCTCGCTGGCCGCCTGCGGCACCCCTCCCGGCCGATACCCTGGAAGGGGTGCAGCTGGCCGAAGAACGCCCCAACGTCGAGCTGCGCCGTGGACCCGACGGGGCGCCCATCGTGGTCCTCGGCTTCCCGTACGACCCGCACATCGTCGCGGTCGTCCGGCAGATCCCCCACCGGCGCTTCGACTGGGACTCCCGCGAGTGGTGGGCCCCGATCGACGATTGGGCCGCCATCCACGTCGCCGAGGTGCTCAAGCGCTTCCCGACGCTGACGAGCAGCGCGCAGGTCGACCTCTGGCTGAAGAACGTCGGCGAGCGCTGGGTCGGCCGCGTGCGGACCACGCGCTACGACGGCCAGGGCTGGTGGGTGCTCGACACGCGCGCCGGGCAGGTGCCCGACGCGCTCATGGACGGCGCGATCGAGCACGACGGCATGCTGCTGGCGCCACTGACGCAGGCGGGCGCGCTCGCGCTGAGCGAGGCGCGCGGCGCCAAGCTCGACGGCGCCGCGCACCGCTGCGTGCTCGCGCTGGAGCACGGCGGCGAGGCGCCGCCCGCGCGGCTGACGGTCAACCAGTCCGTCGAGGGCGAGTCGTTCCTGCTCGAGACCCTGTGGGACCCGTCGGTCGGCGACGCGTTCGAGCAGCTGCCCGGCACCGCCGACGGCGGCCGCTCGCTGCCGCTGGACCCGTGGGTCGTCCACCACCTCGACGGCTTCCTGGCCACGCACGGCGTCGCGGTCGACGCGCCCGCCGAGCACGCGCTCGAGGACCTGCGCGACGAGGCCGCCGAGGCCGCCGCCGCCATCCGCCGCTCGCGCGCCACCGCCGCCGACCCGATGCCCGAGATCGCCGAGCGCCTGGGCGGCGAGCTGCAGCCGTTCCAGTGGGCCGGCGTGCGCTACGTGCTCGATGCCCGGCGCGTCTTCCTCGCCGACGAGCAGGGGCTGGGCAAGACCGTGCAGGCGCTCGCCGCGCTGGAGGCCGACGACGCCTACCCGGCGATCGTCGTCTGCCCCGCGTCGCTGAAGCTCAACTGGCTGCGCGAGACGAGCAAGTGGCTGCCGCACCGCAGCGTCCAGGTCGTCGAGGGCGGCGTCGCCGTCCCCAAGACCGGCGACATCACCATCATCAACTACGAGGTCGTCGGCAAGCACCGCGAGCACCTCACGCGCCTGCGCCCGAAGGCGGTCGTCGTCGACGAGTCGCACTACTGCAAGAACCCGCGCGCCAAGCGGACCCAGGCGGTGCGGCGGCTCGCCGAGGCCGTGCCGCGCGGCGGGTTGCGCCTCGCGATGACCGGCACGCCGGTGCTCAACCACGCCGAGGAGCTGATCTCGCAGCTGCGGATCATCGGCCGCCTCGAGGAGTTCGGCTCCGGCGCACGGTTCTCGCGCCAGTTCCAGGGCGTGCTGACCGAGGAGCGCCTGCACTGGCACCTGCGACGGCGCTGCTTCGTGCGGCGCCTGAAGAGCGAGGTGCTGCCGCAGCTGCCGGCCAAGCGCCGGGTGGTCGTCCCGGTGTCGCTGGACAACGAGCGCGAGTACCGCGTCGCCGAGCGCGACGTGGTCGAGTGGCTGCGCTCCCAGCCGCTGGAGCTGTCGGACCTCAACGCGCGCATCGCCGCGACGCTGCGCGCCGAGCGCCTCGCGCAGCTCGGCGCGCTGCAGCGCCTGGCCGCACGCGGCAAGCTCCATGCCGCCCTGGCGTGGATCCACGACTTCCTCGCCTCGGGCGAGCCGCTGGTCGTCTTCGCCCGGCACCGCGAGGTGCAGGAGGCGGTCATCGAGCGCTTCCCGGATGCGCTGCACCTGCTCGGCCGCGACAAGATCGACGACCGCGAGGCGTCCGTGCAGGCCTTCCAGGAGCCCGACGGCCCGCAGTTGATCGTGTGCGCCACTCGCGTCGCCGCGCAGGGGATCACGCTGACGCGCTCGTCCAACGTCGCGTTCCTCGAGCTCGAGTGGACGCCGGCGATGCACGACCAGGCCGAGGACCGCTGCCACCGCATCGGCCAGCACGACGCCGTGACCGCCTGGTACCTCTTGGCGGCCAACACGATCGACGAGACGATGTCCGAGCTCGTCGAGCGCAAGCGCGGGATCGTCGACGCCGTGACCGACGGCAAGCGCATGGACGGCGAGAACGTCGTCGAGGGCGTCGTGCGGACGCTGCGCGGCGAAGAGCCGTATCGGCACTTGCGGCCGGTGGCGTAGGGCGTCGAGGGACGACTGAACCGCGTATATCGCGGTTCAGTCGTCCCTCGACGCCTGGGCGCCGCCCCGGGCCCGCGCCCCGCACCGCCCGTCCCGTCCCCTACAGCCGCACCCGCAGGATCCGATCGTCGCCCGCGCGTGGTGTGCCGCGGCCGTCGGTGTTGGAGGTGCTGACCCAGAGCGAGCCGTCGGGGGCGCGGATGACCGTGCGGATGCGGCCGTGGCCCGTGAGGATCGGCGACAGCTTGCGGGCGCGCGTGCCGTTCAGCGCGACGCGGAGCACCGACTCGCCCTGCAGCGCGCCGAGGTAGAGCGTGTGTCCGACGATCGCCGCGCCGCTCGGCGACGCCTCGTCGGTCGGCCACGTCACCTTCGGGTTGACGAAGCGCCCGCCGTCCGTGGAGCCGACGCCCTCGACCAGCGGCCAGCCGCCGTTGTCGCCCTTGTGCACCAGGTTGACCTCGTCGAACCGGTTCTGGCCGAACTCGCTGGCCCACAGCCGCCCCTGCGCGTCCCACGCCAGGCCCTGGACGTTGCGATGGCCCGCGCTCCACACCAACGATCCGGGCTGCGGGTTGTCGGCCGGCGCGCTGCCGTCGGCGTTCATCCGCAGGATCTTGCCGTTGGGCGAGGAGAGGTCCTGCGCCAGACCGCCGACGCCCGTCTCGCCGACGCCGGCGTAGAGCTTGTCGTCGGGGCCGAACGCGATACGGCCGCCATCATGGATCACGCCGCGCCGCAGACCCGTCAGGACCGTGCGCAGCTTCCCGCCGAGCCGGAACCGCACGATGCGGTTGTCAGACGGCGTCGAGTAGTAGGCGTACACCAGCCCATCGGTCCGGTAGCGCGGCGACACCGCCAGCCCGAGCAGCCCGTCCTCGCCGCCGGAGGAGTGGGCGACGCCTCCGATCGTCATGACGGTCTTCGCGGTCCCGCCGCGCGCCGGGACCCGGAGGATGCGGCCGGAGTCGCGTTCGGCCACCAGCGCGTCGCCGCCCGGCAGGAACGCGATGCCCCACGGCGCGTCGAGCCCGGTGGCGACCGTGGACACGCGCGGCGCCGCGGCGGTGTCGGCCGGCGCCAGGGTGGCCGTCGTCGCGGGCGCCTCGCTCCCGCCACCACAGGCCGCGAGCACGAGGGCCAGGCCCAGCGCGACGGCGGCCCGGATGCGGATGCGCTCCATCCCCTGCATCTGCGCGCCGGTGCCGCGGATCAAACCGATCCCCGGGGCGCGCGGACGTGCTACGCGGAAGAGGCCGCCTTGGCGGTCTGGCGCTCGGGCGTGATGCGCACGACGTCCCAGGCGAGCCCGAGCTTCTCGAGCGTCCAGATCACGTAGGCCGACAGGTCGAACTGCCAGCGCTTGAGACCGTGGCGCGCCGAGGTCGGGAAGGCGTGGTGGTTGTTGTGCCACGACTCGCCGAACGTGAACGGCGCCAGCCACCACACGTTGCGCGACTCGTCGGGCGTCTTGAACGCGCGCCGGCCGGTGAAGTGGCAGATCGAGTTGATGGAGTAGGTCACGTGGTGGACGACGAGCATCCGCACGCCACCGCCCCACAGCAGTCCGGTGAGGCCCGCGTGCACCGACCCGCCCAGCGCCCAGCCGGCGAGGAAGCAGACGCCGAGGCCGCCGAGCGCCCACACCAGGAACAGCCGGTCGATGGTCATCATCATCGGCTCGGCGCGCAGGTCGCGGGCGTAGCGCTCCTTGGCCCCGCGATGAGAGTGGATGAACAGCCAGCCCATGTGCGCGTGGAACAGGCCGCGGAGCTCGCCGCGGAAGCCGTGGCCGTGCTCGACGTGCGGGCTGTGCGGATCGCCGAGCTGGTCGGAGAAGTCATGGTGCTTGCGATGGTCGGCGACCCACGCGGTCACGGGACCCTCGATCGCCGCCGAGCCGAGGATCGCCAGCGCGGCCCTGACGGGCTTGGCGGTCTTGAAGCTGCGGTGCGTGAACAGGCGGTGGAAGCCGACGGTCACGCCCAGGCCGGTGAGCAGGTAGGCGACGACGAAGATGACCACATCGCTCCAGCGCAGCAGGCCCTGCCAGGAGTGCCACGCGGCGTAGGCGAGCGCCACGAACGGCAGGACGGTGACGGTTCCGGTGGCGAGCCGATCGAGCCACTCACGCTCGACGGGCTGCACGAACTCAGGCCCTGCGGGCACGATGTCAGGCTGCTCGCCGGGGGCGGCTTCCTCCTGGATCATGGCGCGAGTCTAGACAGACTGGCTAACTTCAGGAGTCATGGCCCTCTCTATCCCCACAGCCCTGCGCGACGAGCTGGCCCGCACGCTTCCGGACCGGCCGTTCGCGGTCGAGTTCTGGGACGGCTCGACGCTGCCTCCCACCGACGGCGCCTCCGCGACGACGTTCCGCGTCAAGTCGCCGCAGGCGCTCGCCCACGCTCTGCGCGCCCCCGGCCAGCTCGGCCTCGGCCGTGCCTACGTCTCCGGCGCCCTCGACGTCGACGACCTCGACGCCACGCTCGAGCTGCTCGACGCGTGGACACCGCCGGCGCTCGACGTGCGCGCCAAGGCCCGGCTCGCCGCCGCCGCGGTGCGCTCCACCGGTCTGGTCGTGCCGCCCAAGCCGCCCTCCGCCGAGCTGCGCCCGCGCGGCCGCCGTCACAGCCTGCTGCGCGACCGCGCCGCGGTCCGCCACCACTACGACGTCTCCAACGACTACTTCGCGCTCTTCCTCGACGAGTCGATGACCTACTCGTGCGCGATCTTCTCCCGCGGCGCCAAGACGCTCGAAGAAGCGCAGTGGACCAAGCGCGAGCTCGTGTGCACCAAGCTGAACCTCCAGGCCGGCGAGCGGGTGCTGGACGTCGGCTGCGGCTGGGGCGCGTTCGCCGTCCACGCGGCCGTCGAGCACGGCGTGCACGTCACCGGCATCACGCTGAGCGAGCCCCAGGCGCAGCGCGCCCGCCAGCGCGCCGAGGATGCCGGCGTCGCCGACCGCGTCGAGATCAAGGTGATGGACTGGCGCGAGCTGGCGGCCGAGCCGTTCGACGCGATCGCCTCCATCGGCATGGTCGAGCACGTCGGCTCGGGCAACATCGACAACTACGCCGTGCGCCTGCGGGAGCTGCTGCGCCCCGGCGGCCGGCTGCTGAACCACGGCATCGCGCGCCTGCGCCACGGCGATCCCGAGGCCGGGGCGTTCTCCGAGCGCTTCGTCTTCCCCGACGCCGCGCCGCTGCACCTCTCGCGCATCTCGTACGCCCTCGAGGCCGCGAACCTGGAGGTCACGCACGCCGAGGGCTTCCGCGAGGACTACGCCGAGACGCTCCGCCACTGGTCGCGCCGGTTCGACGACAACCTGGAGGAGGCCGTCCGGCTCGGCGGCGAGGAGCGCGTGCGCGTCTGGCGGCTCTACCTGCGGGCGGCGCGCCGCGGGTTCGAGAGCGGGTTCCTCTCGATCTTCCAGGTCGTGGCGCACAAGCCCGCGTGACGGCCGCGGCGCGATGGGCGGCGCTGGGCTCGGCGACCGTGGTCGCCGGCCTGGCGTTCGACGCCGCGTCGCTGCCGTCCCCGTTCCTCTTCGGCGCGCTGCTCGTCGGGCTCGGCGTCGCGCTCGTCCGCCCCGGATCGCTGGAGATCAGCCCGCCGCTGTTCGCCGCCGCGCAGGCGGCGGTCGGCGTCGCGCTCGGCGCGTACCTGCAGTCCTCGTCCCTCAGCGCGCTGGGCGACGACTGGCTGCCGGTGACGCTCGTGAGCGCCGCGACGCTCGCGGTCAGCCTCGGCGCCGGCCTCGTGATGGCGCGCGTCACCGAGCTGGACCGCCCGACCGCGGCGCTGGGCGCGGTCGCCGGCGGCGCCTCGGGCATCGTCACGATGGCCCGGGAGCTCGGCGGCGACGACCGGCTCGTGGCGTTCATGCAGTACGTCCGCGTGCTGGTGGTCGTGCTGCTCACGCCGATCCTCGTCGCCGTCGCGTTCCCCGGACACCACGGCGACGCCGGCACGGTCGCCGGCATACCGACCGTCGGGACGCTGCGCGACTGGCTCGTGACCGCCGGGCTGGCGGTTGCGGGGATCGGCGTCGGCCGGCTGATCCGGCTGCCCGCGGGCACGCTGCTCGGGCCGATGATCCTCGCCGGCGCGGTGACGCTCAGCGCGCCGAAGGGCTGGTTCGTCGTTCCCGCGATCGTCCAGAACACGGCCTTCGCCGTGATCGGCCTGCAGGTCGGGCTGCGCTTCACGGTCGAGACGGTCCGCCAGACCGGGCGGCTCCTCGGCCCCGTGCTGATCAGCGTCGTCGTGCTGCTCGTCGCCTGCTTCGGGTTGGCCATCATCTTGGCGGCGACGACCTCGGTGTCGCTGCTGGACGCCTATCTGGCCACGACGCCGGGCGGCCTGTACGCGGTGCTCGCCGCGGCGGTCGGAGCCGGCGCCAACACCACGTTCATCGTCGCGGTGCAGGGGCTGCGCGTCATCGTGATGGTCCTACTGGCGCCCGTGGCCGTGCGCCACCTGATCGGCCGTCCGCCTCCCGCGCCGCCGGCGCCCGCCGTCGGTGCCGCCGCGCCATGATCGCCGTGGAGCGCGCGGGCGCGATTAGGGGTGCCGTAGGCGGCCAGCGAGGCCGAGGCCCACGACGGCCAGCCGTCGCCGCCGGAGGTGGGTCCCCAGTCGCGATAGCGACACAGTCTCTAGTCGCCGTCGAGCTCGACCGCCACGCCGCGCAGCGGGACCGGCGAGGTCTGCATCACCGACGTCGTCGTCTGCCCGTGGAACGCGAAGCGGTCGATGACCTCCTCGAGGTGCTCCACGTCGCGCACGTGCGCCTTGAGGAAATAGCAGTCCTCGCCGGTGATGCGGTGGCACTCGACGACCTCGGGCGTCTCGCGCGCCAGCTCCGCGACCTTCGGCAGCTGGCGCGGCGCGGGACGCACGCGGACGATCGCGCTCAGCGCGTAGCCCAGCGCGCGCGGGTCGACGTCGGTGCGGAAGCCGAGGATGACGCCCTCGTCGGTCAGGCGGCGCACGCGCTCGGCGACGGCCGGCGCCGACAGCCCGACCCGCCGTCCCAGCTCGGCGAGGCTCAGCCGCGCATCCGCCTGAAGCTCGATCAGCAGGCGCCGATCGGTCTCGTCCAGGTCAACGACGGCTCGACGACTCTTCGGGCTTGCGATCGTAGCCATGAGAACGAGACTACCGTCGATCGCCCCTGGCGCCCAGGCCCGAGGCAGAGGACCGTTCCAGGCACGGTGCGTCGCCCTCCCCCGCACGCCTACTTCGCGGTCAGCGCGGTCTTCCACTACCTCGGCCCCGCGTTCGCCGTGCTGCTCTTCGTGCGCGTCGACGTGCTCGGCGTCGCGTGGCTGCGGATCGTCGTCGCCGCGCTCGTGTTCGCCGCGTGGCGCCGTCCGTGGCGCGCGCTGGGCAGCCTGGACCGCGAGGGTCGCCGGCTCCTGCTGGCCTGGGGCGGCTGCCTGGCGCTGATGAACTGCTGCTTCTACCTGGCGATCGACCGGCTGCCGCTGGCGACCGTCGCGGCGATCGAGTTCCTGCCGGTCATCGCGCTGGCAGCGGCGGGCGCGTGCACGACGCGCAACCTCGTCGCGCTCGGCCTCGCGGTCGCCGGCGTCTACGCGCTGACCGGCATCCACCTGGCCGGTGGCGCGCTCGGCCTCGGCCTCGCGTTCGCCAACGCGGCGCTGTTCGCCACCTACATCGTGCTCGCCGATCGCGTCGCCAAGCACGCCGACCTGGACGGCATCGACGGCCTCGGCGCCGCGATGCTCGCGGCCGCGATCGTCGTCACGCCGCTGGCCGGCTGGGCGGCGGTGCCCGCGATCGCCGATCCGGTGGCGCTGCTGGCGGGCGTCGGCGTCGGCGTCAGCTCGTCGGTCATCCCCTACGTCTGCGACCAGCTCGCGCTGAACCGGCTGCCGCGCGCGACCTACAGCCTGATGGTGTCGCTGCTCCCGGCGACGGCCACGGTGATCGGCATCGTGGTCCTCACGCAGATCCCGTCGCTGCGCGACGTCGTGGGCATCGCCCTCGTCGCGACCGGCGTCGGGCTGCACCGCGGCGCCGCGGCGGCGGTCCAGGAGCCGGCGGTCTCAGCCGCCGGTGGTGAACCGCATGCTGAGCCGCGCGCCCTTGGCGGTGCCGGCCGACAGCTCGACCGCGTCGGCCACTGACGCGATGGTCGGCAGCCCCAGCCCGAGGCCGGGCGAGTCCGGGCGCGGCAGCGGGCCGAACCCGTCGTCCTCGACCACGATGCAGAGGTAGCCGTCGTCGAGCAGCCTGGCGTGGACGCGTATCTGCCCCGGCTCCCGATCGCGGTAGGCGTGCAGGACGGCGTTGGTCGCGGCCTCCGAGACGGCGAGCCGCACGTCGCCCAGCCGGCCGTCGGCCACGCCCACCCGCTGGGCGTATTGGGTCACTTCGCTGCGCAAGACGGCGATCTGCTCGGGGATCGCCGTGACCGTCCAGCGGCCGGGCTCGGGCGCCATGGAGTCGGTGTGCCCGACCCCACGAGGTCCATGCGCGACGGTCTTCCTACGGGCCGAACGGCACGAAGGCGACCGGCGCCAGCGTGTCCAGCCGGCTCGCCGCCAGTCCGAGGTAGGACAAGGTGTAGAGGCGGTCGCCGACGACCAGCGAGCGGGCGATCGGCGCGCGGTCGGGATCGTCGCCGTGCGTCACGCGGCCGACCTCGGCGAGCGTCTGCGCCGTTACGTGCAGGCCGATCGCACCAGTGAAGGACTTCGCGGGATCGCCGGACGCGTCATAGGTCTGCAGCGGCAGGACCGCCGTGGCGGTCGGCGGCCACCACAGGAAGGCGTGGTGGTCGAACTCGGCGCCGGAGCTGCCGTTGCCGTAGACCACGTGCTGCAGGCGCTTGGGCCTGGCCAGGTCGGAGACGTCGAAGAGCGAGACCTGCGTGCCCTGGGCGCGACCGTCGGCGCTCGCCTCCTGCCCGATGCCGAGCAGCCGCCCGTCGCCGATCGGATGCAGGTAGGCCGAGTAGCCCGGGATCTCGAGCTCGCCGACGACCCTCGGCGCCGCCGGCGCGCTGAGGTCCAGCGTGTAGAGCGGGTCGATCTGCCGGAACGTCACGACGTAGCCCGTGGCGCCGGCGAAGCGCACGGCGTAGATCCGCTGACCCTTGCCCAGGCCGCCGACCTGGCCGACCTGGGCCAGGCGCCCGTCCTGCTCGCGCAGCACGGTGACGAAGCTCTGCGCCGGCGTCGCCTCGCGGCCTTCGGGCAGCCACGCCGGCTCGTCGGTCGAGGCGACGCGCAGCGCGCCGTCCTGCTCGGACAGCGCGAACTGGTTGAGCACGAAGCCGGGCACCGTGCCGGAGCCCGCGTACGTCGTCGCGCCCGGCTGGGACGCGTCGAAGCGATGGATCTCGGTGCGCATGGACGCCGGCACGTCGGCCGCGTCGGCGAGGCCGGGGACGTACCGCCGGCTGGCGACGTAGAGGCTGCGGTCCGAGCCGTAGACCGTCTGGGCGCCGGCCATGATCGCGTCGCGATCGACGTCGTAGAGGCCGCGATCGAGGTTCACGGTCAGGACCGTGAGCAGCCCGAGGCCGGAGAACGCATCGGGGCGTCGCACGTCGCCGCACCCGACGACCGAGCGGCGGAACGTGCGGCCCGAGATGGCGCTCCTGATCGTGGTCGCCGGCACGAACGTGCGCAGCTTGGCGCGCTCCAGCGGCACCGCGCCGGCGGGCTGCGGCGTCGAGCTCACGACCACGCGGACCGTTCCCCCGACCATGCGGGCGTCGACGTACTCGCCGTCGAGGTCCATGGTGCGCGCCACCTTCGGCGCCGCCGGGTCGGTGAGGTCCACCTCGGTCAGCACCGTCTTGGACGTGCCCGGCGCGATCTGGGCGACCTGCCGCGGCGCGGCGACGCCGATCGGGCCGAAGTCGCCGGGCGCGTAGACCGTGGAGAGCACGAGCGCGCGCGTGCCGCGCAGCAGCAGCTGATGGGCGGCGCCGTTGCCGCCCAGATCCAGCGTGCCGACGATCCGCGGCGCGTCGCCGGTGACGTCGATCACGCGCAGCCGCCCGTCGCTGGCCACGACCACGTGCGTGCCGTCGGTCTTGACGACGTCGGGCTCGTCGATCCCGGTCTCCTGCACGTTGGTGCCGGAGAACGTCGTCGCGCCGGGGGCGCTCGGCGCGGCGACCGCCGAGGCGGTGTCCTCGCCGGCCGGCGCGTTGGCCGGCACCGGCGCGGGGCGCGCGAGCGCCTCAGGCACCGCGCCCAGCGCGCGGACCGGCACGCCGACGCCGCCGGCGCGCTTCGCGTTGGCGTGCGCGTAGTCCACCAGCGTGCGGCACGAGTCGAACGCGACGAGCTTGGCGCGGGGCGCCGGCCGCGTCTTGGCGCTCGCGCCCGGGGCGGCCGCGAGCGCCGCGATGACCGCGATGACGAGGGTTGAGCGGATCGGGCGGCGCGACATCACGAGCGAGGCTACTCCTGATCACCGACCGTTCACGCCTGCGCAACGGACCGGTCACGTGGAACGGTGGCCATCGCCCAAGGATGGCCCTCGTCCCCAGAACCGACAGGGAGGAACGAGGATGCACAGGTCCACCAGAGCCATCGCGGCCGGACTGGCCGTCGCGGCGATCAGCAGCGCGGCGCCCGCATACGGCGCCAACGGCTTCGATCTCGAGGCGCACCGCGGCGGGCGCGGGCTGCGCCCCGAGAACACGCTGGCGTCGTTCGGCAACGCGCTGAAGCTCGGCGTCACCACGCTCGAGCTCGACACCGGCGTCACGAAGGACGGCATCGTCGTCGTCAGCCACGAGCGGCGGATCTCGCCGCTGGAGTGCCGCGACACCGGCCCGGTCAAGCCCGACGACCAGGCCTACCCGTACGTCGGCAAGCTGGTCCACGAGCTGACCTACGCGCAGATCGCCACATTGGACTGCGGCACGCGCCACGCGCCGGCGGGCGACCCGATCTCGGCCACGCAGCAGGCCGTGCCCGGCACGCACATGCCCAGGCTCGCGCAGGTCTTCGCGCTCGCCGCGCGCTACGGCGCCAAGGACGTGCAGTTCAACATCGAGACCAAGCTCGATCCCACCGTGCCCGGCGACACCGTCGACCCGAGCACGTTCGCCCACAAGGTGATCGACCAGATCCGCAAGGCGCACGTGCTCCGGCGCAGCCTGCTGCAGTCCTTCGACTGGCGCACGCTGAAGGTCTCGCGCGCGGTCGCGCCGTCGCTGCGCCGGGTCGCGCTCGCCCAGCCGGCCAACGTGTTCCCCGGCTCGAAGTGGACGGCGGGCTACCAGATCACCTCCAACAAGCCGTTCGACGACGGCTCGGTCGCCTCGGTGGTCGCCAAGCAGCTCAAGGCCGACGTGATCTCGCCGGTCGCGACCTCGACGACGGCGAAGCTGATCAAGTCCTCGCACAACCTCAAGCTGCCGGTCATCCCCTGGACGGTCAACGAGAAGGCCGACATGGCCAAGCTCATCGACGCCGGCGTCGACGGCCTGATCAGCGACTACCCGGACCGGCTGCGCGAGGTCGCCGCGGCCAAGGGCAAGGAGCTGCCCGACACGATCGCGTCGCCGTTCGACGTCGAGGCCCACCGCGGCGGCCGCGGCGTGCGGCCGGAGAACACCCTCGCGGCGTTCTCCTACGCCTTGGACCACCACGTCACCACCCTCGAGCTCGACACGGGCGTGACCAAGGACGGCGTGCTCGTCGTCTCCCACAACCGCCAGATCAACCCGGTGCACTGCACCGGCCCGTACGGCAACCAGCTGATCAAGGACCTCACGCTCGCCCAGATCAAGGAGGAGGACTGCGGCCACCTCGACCCGGGCTTCCCGGACCAGGTGTCGCAGGGCGTGCAGCGGATGCCGACGCTCCAGGAGGTCTTCGACCTCGTCCGGGCGCGCGGCGACGGCGACGTCCGGTTCAACATCGAGACGAAGATCTCGCCGACGGTCGACGACACGGTCCCCTACGACCAGTTCACCGCCAAGCTCGTCCACGCGATCCAGGCCAACGACCTGCAGGACCGCGCGATGATCCAGTCCTTCGACTGGCGCACGATCCGGCTGAGCAAGCGGCTGGACGCCAGCATCGAGACGGTCGCCCTGGTCTGGCAGTACGCCGGGACCGACTGCGACGAGCTCGCCGACGAGTGTTCGCTGGAGGCCGTCGTCGGCGACGACACGGTGAGCTCGCCCTGGACCGGCGGCCTGGACTGGTGGGACTTCCGCGACCTCGGCAAGCTCGTGCGCGCCGCGGACGCCGACGTCGTCTCCGCCAACTGGCAGGTCCACGATCCCGACCAGCCCCACGTCGACTCGCCCGACGAGTACCTGCGGACCGATCCGGCGATCTACCACGGCCCGACCGTCCCGCAGCTGCAGGACCGCGGCCTGCGCGTCGTGCCCTACACGGTCGACGACGAGGCCACGATGCAGCACGTGATCGACCTCGGCGTCGACGGCATCATCAGCGACTACCCCGAGCGCCTGCAGCTCGTGGCGGAGCGCAACGGCCTGGGATAGCCCCAGCGCCACCCGCGCGTCGAGGGACGATTCGATCTCGCTGTACGAGATTCAGTCGTCCCTCGACGTCCGCGGTCGCCGTCTCTGGTCGTACCATTGCTCGATCGCCGCCACGGGGGACAGCACCGACGCCGCGCTCGAGCGCCTCGACACGCGCTCGCTGAGCGGGCGCGTGCGCGACGAGCTGCTGAAGGCCATCCACAACGACGCGTTCCCCGAGGGCCGGCTGCCGCCCGAGGCCGAGCTGGCGACGCAGATCGGCGTCAGCCGCACGACGATCCGCGCGGCCCTGCAGTCGCTGGCCGAGGACGGGATCGTCTCGCGCCGCCGCCGCCACGGCACGGTCGTCAACCGCCACGTGCTGCGCAGCTCGATGGGGCTCAACCGCCTCGTCTCGTTCCGGTCGCTGATCGAGCAGTCCGGGCACGTGCCGTCGGTCGACCCGCAGGTCCACCGCGCCCAGGGCGCCGAGGACGACGCCGCCGAGGCGCTCGGGCTGGAGCCCGGCGCGCCGTGCCTGATGGTCAAGCGCCTGCTGCGCGCCGGCGGCGAGCCGGTCATCCACATCACCGACACGGTCGCGCTGGACCGGCTGCCCGAGCTCGGCGCGATCGTCGACGCGGACTCCACGTTCGAGTTCCTGGCCGCCAACGGCGTGGGCGTCGTCGACCACGTGCGCGCCGAGCTCGTGCCGCGGGTGGCCGACGCGGCGTCTCCGCGCGAGCTCGACATCGCCCGGGGCACGCCGTACCTGGAGCTGCGCGAGACGCTGTTCACGCGCGAGCACGACCGCATCGCCTTCTCGCGGATCGCCGTGGACGACACGCTGGTGCGGTTCTCGCTCGTGCGACGCGACATCTAGGCGAAGCCGCGCCCAGGGGGCGCGTTTCGCTGCGGCCCGCGTAGGGTCCCAACTCCTACCGAGTGGACAACCCGGTTCCGACCGGGTGACCAATGGCAGCGGCCCCCGCGTCCGCGATTGTCATAGGTATGAGCAATCACGACGCCGCGGGAGTCCGGGACGCCCAGGATCTCGCCGGGTTCGGCTACCCCCAGCAACTGCACCGGAAGCTCGGGAGCTACGCCTCCTTCGCCGCCGGCTTCTCGTTCGTCTCGATCCTGACGACCGTCTTCCAGCTGTTCTTCTTCGGCTTCTCGTTCGGCGGTGCAGCGTTCTTCTGGACCTGGCCGATCGTGTTCCTCGGCCAGCTCCTGGTCGCGCTCTGCTTCTGCGAGCTGGCCGCGCGCTACCCCATCTCAGGCTGCATCTACCAGTGGTCGCGCCGGCTCTCCACGCCGACGGTCGGCTGGTTCGCCGGCTGGACGATGCTCGTCGCGCAGATCGTCACGGTCTCCGCGGCGGCGATCGCGCTGCAGGTCGTGCTCCCCACCCTCTGGTCGGGCTTCCAGCTCGTCGGCAGCGATCCGGCGCTGACGTCCACCGACGGCGCGACCAACGCGGTGGTGCTCGGCGTGATCCTCATCACGTGCACGACCATCATCAACGCCATCGGCGTGTCGCTGATGTCGCGCATCAACGTGATCGGCGTGACGTGCGAGCTGATCGGCGTCGTCGCGCTGGTGATCCTGCTCTTCACCCACGCCGAGCGCGGACCGAGCGCGGTGCTGCACCAGACCGGCGCGGCGCCCGGGGGCTACCTCGGCGCGTTCCTGATCTCCTCGCTGATGGCCGCCTACGTGATGGTCGGCTTCGACTCGGCGGGCGAGCTCTCGGAGGAGACCAGGGACCCGCGGCGCACCGCGCCGCGGGCCATCTTGCGCGCGCTGACCGCCTCGGGCGTCGGCGGCGCGCTGCTCCTGCTCGCGGGCATCCTGGCCGCGCCGTCGCTGACCAACGGCGACCTCGCCGCCGGAGGCCTGCCCTACGTGCTGACCAGCTCGCTCGGCGACACCGTCGGCAAGCTCTTCCTGGCCGACGTGGCGGTCGCGATCTGCGTCTGCACGCTGGCGATCCAGACGGCGGCCACGCGGATGATGTTCTCCATGTCGCGCGACCGGGTCCTGCCCGGGCACGGCGCGCTGGGCAAGGTGTCGCCGGTGACCGGGACGCCGGTGCTGCCCGCCATCGTCGTCGGCGTCCTCTCGGCCGCGATCCTGCTGGTCAACGTCGGCGAGGCCTCGCTGTTCACCGCCCTGACCAGCGTGTGCATCGTGATGCTCTACGGCGCCTACCTGATGGTCACCGTGCCGATGCTCGTGCGCCGCCTGCGCGGGGAATGGCAGACCGAGCCCGGGCACTTCTCGCTCGGGCGCCTCGGCCTGCCGGTCAACGTCGTGGCCGTGGCCTACGGCGTGCTGCAGATGGTCAACCTGGGCTGGCCTCGGGCGTCGGTCTACGACCCGGCCGGCGGCCACTGGTACCTGCAGTACTTCTCGCTGCTGTTCGTGGGCGGCGCGCTGCTGGTGGGCCTGGTGGCCTACGCGCTGCACCGGCGGGAGCTGGCGGAGCCGGCGGCGGGCCCGGCCGCCGACCTCGGCCTCGAGGCGGCCCAGGCGTGAGCGCGGAAGACCGCGCCCAGGGGCTCGGCTTCCGGGCGCCAGCTCGCCAGGGGCTCGCGCGCGCGGCGCTGGAGATCTCCTCGTGAGCGGCACCAGCACCGCGCACGGCGCCCGCGACCATGCCCGGGCGATGGGCGGCACCGTCGTGGAGACGATGCCGACCCTGCCGGCCTCGTCCTGGCCGGCGCCGCCGAAGGGCGTGGCGGCCGCCGACCTGACCTGGGCCGAAGTGGTCGGGGGCGGCAACTACACCAACAAGGTCGTCGCTCGCGGGACGTCGATCCGGCTCACCGACCTGGCCGGCGACGCCTGCGCCCACGTCCTGCTGTTCAACGCCGACCAGCCGTGGGAGCGGCTGAACGTCGCCGACACGGTGAAGGTGCCGTGGCAGGCCTACCTCGGCGCCGGGCACCCGCTGCTGAGCGACCAGGGTCGCGTGCTGGCGACGGTCCTCGCCGACTCGTCGGGACACCACGACGCGCTCTGCGGCACGTCGTCGCGGCAGCGCAACGAGGAGCGCTACGGCGACGGCGAGGCGCAGGGCCCGTCGCCGGCCGGGCGCGAGCTGCTGCTGCTCGGCGCCCTCAAGCACGGCCTCGGCGCGCGCGACGTCCCGCCGTCGCTGTCGTTCTTCCAAGGCGTACGGGTCGGTGCGGACGGCGCGCTGGCGTTCACCGGCAGCGCCGGGGCGGGCGCGTCGGTCCTGCTGCGCGCCGAGCTGCCGCTGGTGGTGCTGATCGCCAACGTGCCGCATCCGCTGGACCCCCGCACCGCGTACTTGTGCACGTCGCTGGAGGTGCTCGCTTGGCGGGGCGCGCCGACCGCGCCCGGCGACCCGCTGTGGACCGCGACGCCCGAGGGCGAGCGGGCCTTCCGGAACACCGCCGACTACGCCTCCGCGCGGGACATCGTCTGATGAGCGCCGTGCAGTCCGCCTCCGCGGCGACCGTCGTGCTCGACGAGATCGTGCCCGCACGCGCCCCGTGGTCGTCGGTCGTCGCGGCCGGGCAGGTGCTGTCGATCGTCGACCTCGGGGGCAACCAGGCCGTCGACTGCCTGCTCTACCACGCCCACGACACGTCGGAGCGCTACAGCGCGCCCGACACCGTCGCGGCCCAGGGCTCGCTGTCGATCACGACGGGCAGCGTCCTGCGCTCGTGCGAGGGCCGGCCGCTGATGACCGTCGTCGCCGACGACGTCGGGCGCCACGACACCATCGGCGGCGCCTGCTCGAAGGAGTCCAACACGCTGCGCTACGGCCACCACACCCGCCATCAGCACGCCTGCGTCGAGAACTTCCTGCGCGAGGGCGCCAAATGGGGCCTGGGCAAGCGCGACCTGGTGTCCAACATCAACTGGTACATGAACGTGCCCGTCGAGCCGGACGGGACGCTCGGGATCGTCGACGGCCTCTCCTCCCCCGGCCTGTCGGTGTCGCTGCGCGCCGAGGTCGACACGCTCGTGCTCGTGTCCAACTGCCCGCAGATCAACAACCCGTGCAACGGGTTCGACCCGACGCCGGTCCGCATGATCGTGACGGCCCCGACCGGACCCGCAGCCACGTGACGTTCGACACGCTGCTGGTCGCCAACCGCGGCGAGATCGCCGTGCGGATCATCCGGTCGGCGCGCGCGCTGGGGCTGAAGACCGTCGCGGTGTTCTCCGACCCCGACCGCGGGGCGCCGCACGTCGCGCTGGCCGACGAGGCCGTCCACGTGGGCCCCGCCCCGGCGCGCGAGAGCTACCTCGTCGTGCAGCGCCTCCTCGAGGCCGCGGCGCGCACGGGCGCGGGCGCGATCCATCCGGGCTACGGCCTCCTGAGCGAGGACGCGACCTTCGCGCGGGCGGTGGAGGCGGCGGGGATCGCCTTCGTCGGGCCGACGCCGGAGCAGCTGGAGCTCTTCGGCGCCAAGGACCGCGCCCGCGAGCTGGCCCGTCTCGCGGGCGTGCCGATGATCTCCGGTACGGGCCTGCTGGCCGACGCCGACGCGGCGCGGGAGGCGGCCGCCGCGATCGGCTATCCGGTGATGCTCAAGGCGACCGCGGGCGGCGGCGGCATCGGGATGGCGCCGTGCGCGTCGCCGCGGGAGCTGACCGAGGCGTTCGCGCGCGTGCAGCGGCTGGCCGCCGCGAGCTTCGGGGCGGGCGGCGTGTTCCTGGAGCGCTTCGTCGCCAACGCGCGCCACGTCGAGGTCCAGGTCTTCGGCGACGGCGCCGGCCGCGTGCTGGCGCTCGGCGACCGCGACTGCTCGCTGCAGCGCCGCCACCAGAAGGTGCTGGAGGAAGCGCCGGCGCCGGGCCTGCCCGCCGCCGTCCGCGAGGCGCTGCACGCATCCGCGTCGGCGCTGTGCGCCGCCGCCGGCTACCGCTCGGCCGGCACCGTCGAGTACGTCTACGACGCGGCGCGCGGGGAGGCCTCGTTCCTGGAGGTCAACTCGCGGCTGCAGGTCGAGCACCCGGTCACCGAGGAGGTGCTCGGCATCGACCTCGTGGCGTGGATGCTGCGCCTGGCGCAGGGCGATGCGTCGATGCTCGACGCCGGGCAACGGTCCACCGACACGGCAGCCCACGCCGTCGAGGCCCGCGTCTACGCCGAGGATCCGGCGGCCGGGCATCGCCCGAGCGCCGGGCTGATCACGGCGGTCGCGTTCCCCGAGGAGCTGCGCGTCGACACGTGGGTCGAGGCGGGGACCGAGGTCAGCACCGCCTACGACCCGCTCCTGGCCAAGGTCATCGCCACCGGCGCCACGCGGGCCGAGGCCCTCGACCGCCTCGCCGACGGCCTGGCGCGCACGCGCGTCGACGGCATCCGGACCAACCTGGGGCTGCTGCGCGCGGCGCTGGCCGATCCGCGGGTGCGCGCCGCCGAGCACTGCACCGCGACGCTCGCCGACGTCGCCGACGACGAGCCGCGCATCGACGTGCTACGCGCCGGCACGATGACCACGGTGCAGGACTGGCCCGGGCGCACCGGCCTGTGGAACGTCGGCGTGCCACCGTCGGGGCCGATGGACGACCGCTCGTTCCGCCTCGGCAACCGGGCGCTCGGCAACCCGGAGGGCACGGCTGGGCTGGAGTGCACGCTGCAGGGACCCGCGCTGCGGTTCACCGCGCCGGGGACGATCTGCGTTACCGGCGCCGAGGCGCCGGTCACCCTCGACGGCGCACCGGTGGAGCGCTACGTCCCCGTCTGCGTGAGCGCGGGCGCGACGCTCGACGTCGGGACCGCGTCGGCGCGCGGGCTCAGGGTGTACGTGCTGGTCGCGGGCGGCCTCGACGTGCCCGCGATCCTCGGCAGCGCCGCGACGTTCACGCTCGGTCGGTTCGGCGGCCACGGCGGGCGCGCGCTGCGCCCCGGCGACGTGCTGGTCCCGGGCGCCGGGACCGTCGGCCCACAGCGGCGCGTCCCGCCCGCCGAGCGTCCGGCGCTCGGCCACGCGTGGCGCATCGGCGTGGCCGAGGGGCCGCACGCGGCGCCCGAGTTCTTCACGCACGACGACGTCGAGCGGTTCTACGCGACCGACTGGGAGGTGCACTTCAACTCGGCGCGCACGGGCGTGCGGCTCGTCGGCCCGCGGCCGGCGTGGGCGCGCGAGGACGGCGGCGAAGCAGGGCTGCATCCCTCGAACATCCACGACACGCCGTACTCGGTGGGCGCGGTGGACTTCACCGGCGACGTCCCGATCCTCCTCGGCCCCGACGGCCCGTCGCTGGGCGGCTTCGTCTGCCCGGCGACCGTCGTGACCGGCGAGCGCTGGAAGCTCGGCCAGCTGCGCCCCGGCGACACGGTGCGCTTCCAGCCGGTGACCGAGGTCGAGGCCGCCGGCCTGCGCTCCGCCCCGGAGCGCGGGCTGCCGCGGCGCCTGTCGACCCAGCTCGACGATCATGGTGTCCTCGGTCGCCGCGAGCCACGCGCCGACGGCCCCGCCGTGACCTACCGCCGCAGCGGCGACGACAACCTGCTCGTCGAGTACGGGCCGATGGTCCTCGACATCGCGCTGCGCATGCGCGTCCACGCGCTGGCGCAGCGGATCGAGGCCGAGGGCCTGCGCGGCGTCGCCGAGCTCACGCCCGGCATCCGCTCGTTGCAGATCAAGGTCGATCCCGACGTGCTGCCGGTCCGCCAGGCGCTGGAGCTCGCCCGCGAGGTCGAGGACGCGCTGCCGGCGACGCGCGACCTCGCCGTCCCCTCACGCACCGTGCACCTCCCGCTGTCGTGGGACGACCCGGCCACGCGCGAGGCGACCGAGCGCTACATGGCCGGCGTACGCAGCGACGCGCCGTGGTGTCCGTGGAACATCGAGTTCATCCGTCGAGTCAATGGCCTTGGGTCGGTCGACGAGGTCTACGAGACGGTCTTCGACGCCGAGTACCTCGTGCTCGGGCTGGGCGACGTCTACCTCGGCGCGCCCGTCGCGACGCCGCTCGACCCCCGCCATCGCCTCGTCACCACCAAGTACAACCCGGCCCGCACGTGGACCCCGGAGAACGCCGTTGGCATCGGCGGCGCGTACCTGTGCGTCTACGGGATGGAGGGCCCGGGCGGCTACCAGCTCGTCGGGCGCACCGTCGGGGTCTGGAGCCGCTTCCGCGCCGACCGGGCGCCGTTCGAGGACGGCCATCCCCACCTGCTGCGCTTCTTCGACCGCATCGTCTGGCATCCCGTCGGCGCCGAGGAGCTGCTGGACCTGCGCGCCGACATGGCCGCGGGCCGCCTCGCGCTCGACATCGACGACGGCTCGTTCACGCTCGCCGACCACCTGGCGTTCCTGGAGCGCGAGGCCGAGCCCATCGCCGCGTTCCGCGCGCAGCAGGCGGCCGCCTTCGGCGCGGAGCGGGCCGCGTGGGCCGCGGCGGGCGAGTTCGACCCGCGGCCCGAGCCGGCGGCGGCCGCGGGCGCCGCCGTGGCCGAGGCCGTCTCGGTCCCGGAAGGCGGGGTGCTCGTGCAGGCACCGCTGTCGGCGAGCGTCTGGAAGGTCGACGTCCGCCCGGGCGACGCGATCGCGCCCGGCGACCGCCTCCTGACCCTCGAGGCCATGAAGACCGAGACCGCCGTCGACTCGCCCGTCGCCGGCGAGGTCGTCGAGGTCCTCGTCTCGGCCGGCGACCAGGTCGACTCGGGCAGCGCGCTCGTCGTCCTCGCCGCGACCGACCGGACGGCCGTGGAGGTGCAGCGATGAGCGCCGTCGAGGCGGTCCGCGCCGCCTACGCGCGGATCGCGGCGGACGACCGGCCCGAGGTCTGGATCACCCTGCGCGCCGAGCGCGACGTGGTCGCCGAGGCCGCGCTGCTCGACGCCGACCCGGTGCGCTCGGCGCTTCCGCTCGCCGGCATGACGGTCGCGGTCAAGGACAACATCGACGTGGCCGGGCTGCCGACCACGGCGGGCTGCCCGGCGTTCGCGTACACGCCGCGCGAGAGCGCGCCCGCGGTCGCGCGGCTGGTCGCCGCGGGCGCGATCGTGCTGGGCAAGACCAACCTCGACCAGTTCGCCACGGGGTTGGTCGGGACGCGCTCGCCCCACGGCGCGGCGCGCGACGCGCGGAGGCCGGAGTACGTCTCCGGCGGGTCGTCGTCGGGGTCGGCCGTGGCGGTCGCGCTCGGGCTCGTCGACCTGGCGCTCGGCACCGACACCGCGGGCTCGGGCCGCGTGCCCGCCGCGTTCGGCGGGATCGTTGGGTTCAAGGCCACGCGCGGGATCGTGCCCGTCCGCGGCGTGGTCCCCGCCTGCCGGACGCTGGACTGCGTGACGGTCCTCGCCGCCGACCTGGCCGGCGCCGAGCGCGCGATGGCGATCATGGCCGGGCCCGACGCCGCCGATCCCCTCAGCCGCCCGTGGCCGGTCGACGCCCCGCTCGCCGCGCCGCCCGCGCCGCGCGTGGCCGTCCCCGCGGCCGACCAGCTCGGCGCCCTGACGCCAGCCGCCCGCGATGCGTTCGCGAGCGCCGCCACGCGGCTCGCCGACGCCGGCGCGCATCTGCGCACCATCGACCTCGCACCGTTCCTCGAGGCCGCGCGTCTGCTCTACGACGGCGCGCTCGTGGCCGAGCGCCACGCCGCGGTCGGCGCGTTCGTGGACGCGCACCCCGACGACGTCGACCCGACGGTGGGCGCGATCGTGCGGGCCGCCGGACGGGTCGGGGCGACCGCGTACCTGGCCGACGGCGAGCGCGTCGAGCGCCTGCGCGTGAAGGCCATGGCCGCGCTCGGCGACGCCGACGCCCTGCTGCTGCCGACCACGACGGCTCAGCCGACGATCGCCGAGGTGGCGGCCGATCCGATCGGCGTCAACGGCCGGCTGGGCATCTACACCAACTTCTGCAATCTCTTCGACCTGTGCGGCGTCGCCGTGCCGGCCGGACAGGCCGACGGCGGCCGGTTCGGCGTCACGGTGCTGGCCCGCGCCTTCGGCGACCGCGTCGCGGCCGACGTCGCGGCGCTCGTCACCGGCACGCCGCCCGCGCCGCCGGCCGACGCGCTCGGCTCCCCCGCCGTCGCGCTACTCGTCGTCGGCGCCCACCGCCGAGGCCAGCCGCTCAACCACCAGCTGACCGAGCGCGGCGCCCGCTTCGTCGCCACCGTCGACACCGCCCCGGCCTACCGCATGTACGCGCTGGACACCGAGCCGCCGAAGCCCGGGCTGGTCCGCGTGGACGACGGCGGCGAGCCGATCGAGGGCGAGCTGTGGCAGCTGCCGCCCGCGGCGCTCGGCACCTTCCTCGCCGCCCTGCCGGCACCGATGGTGCTCGGCCCGGTCCGCCTCGCCGACGGGGGCACCGTCGTCGGCTTCGGATGCGAGCCCGTGGCCGTCGTGGGGGCGCCCGACATCACCCATCACCGCTCGTGGCCGGCCTACCTCGCCTCCGCGACGCCCGTGGGCTGAGCCCCCTGCGTTCATTCCCCCGCGCTGGGTAGCACGACGGCGCCCGCCGAGCACGCTGAGTCGCCACAACGGGGCCAGGCCCCGCAACGAAGCCGCGCCCCCGGGCGCTCAGGCGCCGATCGGGTGCCAGACCGTGCGCAGCTCGGTCAGCGCCTCGAGGCGCGCCAGCGGCGACTGGTCGCCGCGCACGACGCGCTTCAGCGTCTCCGAGGCGAAGGTGTCGATCTTGACCGCCAGCTCGTGGTCGCCGGTCAGGTCGACGATCGCGTTGACGTCGCGATGCGCCGCCAGCGCGGGCACGAGCTCGTCCGTGCGGCCCGACAGCAGATTGACCACGCCGCCGGGCACGTCGCTCACGCCGAGGATCTCCCCGAGGTCGAGCCCGGCCAGCGGCGCGCGCTCGGGCAGCGCCACCACGACGGTGTTCCCGGCGGCCAGCGGCGCGGCGAGCGCCTCGACGACCGCCGCCAGCCCGTCCTCCGCCCCGCTCAGCACCGCGACGACGCCCGTCGGCTCCGGCGTCGACATCGACAGGTACGGCGCGGCGACGGGGTTGATCGTCCCGAGCACCGCGTGCAGCTTGTCGGTCCAGCCTGCGTAGTGCACGAGCGCGTCGACGGCCGCGCCGACGTCCGCCTCGGCGCCGGCGCGCTCCACGCCCCGCACCGCGACCGCCTGCTCCACCAGCTCCGCCGACCGCGACTCCACGGCCTCGGCGGCCCGGTAGAGGATCTGCCCGCGGTTGTACGCGGTCCGCTTCGCCCAGCCGGCCTGCGCCTTGCGCGCCGCCTTCACGGCATCGCGCACGTCCTTGCGCGAGCCGCGCGGCACGTTGGCGACGTGCTCGCCCGCGTGGTCGAGCGCCGGGTCGTGGCGTCCGGACTCCGAGCGCACGAACGCCCCTCCCACGTACAGCTTGTAGGTCTTGGCCACGGCGACGCGCATGCTCACGCTCCCTGCCGCACGTAGGGGCGCAGGCCCGCGGCGCCGCCCTCGCGGCCGAAGCCGCTCTCCTTGAACCCGCCGAACGCGGCCGTCGGGTCGAAGTGGTTGTAGGTGTTCTGCCACACCACGCCGGCCTGCAGCTGCGCGGCGACCTCGAAGGCCTTCGAGCCCTTGTCGGTCCAGATCCCCGCGGCCAGGCCGTAGTTGGAGTTGTTGGCCTTCTCGACGGCCTCGGCGTGCGTGCGGAACGTCGTGATCGCCAGCACCGGGCCGAAGATCTCCTCGCGCGAGATGCGATGCGCGGGCGAGGCCTCCGTGAACAGCGCAGGCGCGAACCAGTAGCCCCGGGCGGGCAGCGCGCAGCTGACCTGCCGGAGCCCGGCGCCCTCCTCGACGCCCGCGGCCACCAGCTCGCCGATGCGCGACAGCTGCGCGGCGGAGTTGATCGCGCCGACGTCGGTGTTCTTGTCCAGCGGATCGCCGACGCGCAGCTTCTGCATGCGCGCCCACAGCCGCTCGACGACGTCCTCGGCCACCGACTCCTGCACGAGCAGCCGCGACCCGGCGCAACACACGTGGCCCTGGTTGAAGAAGATCCCCTGGACGATCCCCTCGACCGCCTGGTCGAGCGCCGCGTCCTCGAAGACGATGTTCGCCGACTTGCCGCCGAGCTCGAGCGTCAGGCCGACGTCGCGGCCGGCCAGCGCGGCCTGGATGTCGCGGCCCACCGCGGTCGAGCCGGTGAACGCGATCTTGTCGATCCCCTCGGCGCGCACGAGCGCGGCGCCCGCGCTCCCGTCGCCGGGCAGGATCGAGACGACGCCGTCGGGCAGCTCGGCCTCCTGCAGGATCTCGGCCAGCAGCAGCGCCGTCAGCGGCGTCGTGTCGGCGGGCTTGAGGATCGCCGTGTTGCCGGTCGCCAGCGCCGGGGCCAGCTTCCACGCGGCCATGAGCAGCGGGAAGTTCCACGGCACGACCTGGCCGACCACGCCGCGCGGGGTGATCGCGCCGGGGGTGGGCGGGCCCGGGATCCCGTACTCGAGCTTGTCGGCCCAGCCCGCGTAGTAGAAGAAGTGCGCCGCGGCGAGCGGGACGTCGACGTCGCGCGACTCCTTGATCGGCTTGCCGCCGTCCAGCGTCTCGACGACCGCGAGCTCGCGGGCGCGCTCCTGGATCAGCCGCGCGATGCGGAAGACGTACTTGCCGCGCTCGATGCCCGGCAGCGCCGCCCACGGGCCCTGCGCCGCGCGCGCCGCGGCCACGGCCCGCTCCACGTCGGCCGCGGAGGCCTGCGCCACCTCCGCCAGCGGCTCCTCTGTCGCCGGGTTGATCGTCGGCGCGTAGCGGCCCTCGGCGGGCTCCACGAACTCTCCACCGATGAACAGGCCATAGCGATCATGCAGCCGCACGTGATCGGTGGACTCGGGCGCCGGCGCGTACTCCCAGCGCACGGGCGCCCGCGAGGCTGGAGGGGCCTCCACCGCGGGCGCATGCCCGTTCGGGGTCCCCAGCTGTGGCTCGGTCGTCGTCTCGCTCACGCGATCACTCCTTCGAGAAGTCCTCGGCCCGGCCGTAGCGGCCGGTCTCGGTCTTGGCGTACTGCAGCAGCAGGTCGTTGAGCACCGACGAGGCCCCGATGCGCAGCCGGTCGGGCGTCAGCCAGTCGTCGCCCAGCGTCTCCTTGACGAGGACGAGCACGCCCAGCGCCGCCTTGCTCGTCGAGACCCCGCCCGCCGGCTTCATGCCGACGACCCGGCCCGTGCGCTGCACGTAGTCGCGGATGGCCTCCAGCATGACGAGGATCACCCCGGGCGTCGCACCCTCCGCGGCCTTGCCGGTGGAGGTCTTGATGAAGTCCGCGCCCGCGTCCATCGCGAGCATCGAGGCGTGGCGCACGTGGTCGTAGGAGCCGAGCTCGACGGTCTCCAGGATGACCTTGAGGTGCGCGGGCCCGCAGGCGTCCTTGATCTGCTCGATCTCGTCGACCACGCGGGCGTCGTCGCCCGAGAGGTAGGCGTCGCGCGAGATCACCATGTCGATCTCGTCGGCGCCGTCGGCCACCGCGATCCGCACCTCCTCGAGGCGCGTCTCCAGCGGCGTCTGTCCGGCGGGGAACCCGGTGGCGACCGACGCGACCTGCACGCCCGTGCCCGCCACCGCGTCGCGCGCGACCGCGACCATCGACGGGTAGACGCAGACCGCCGCGCAGGACGGCACCTCGGGGTAGGCCGGCGACGGCGTCACGGCCTTGGCCGCCAGCTGGCGCACCTTGCCCGGCGTGTCGGCGCCCTCGAGCGTCGTCAGGTCCAGCATCGAGATGGCCAGGAGGATCCCCTGGCGCTTGGCCTCGCCCTTGATGGAGCGCTTGGCCAGCGCGCCGACGCGCTCCTGGATGCCGACCCGGTCGACGTGCGGCAGGGTCCTTGGTCCACTCATGCGTTCGATGGTAGGGCGATGCGCCGAGCGGCGTGAACCGCTACGAACCTTCGCGCTGATACGGCACGCCGTCGGCCGCCGGCGGCGTCGACCGTCCGACCACGCCGGCCACCGCGATGAGGGTCAGCACGTAGGGCAGCGCCTGGAAGAGCGTCGCGAGCGACGGCGAGAACTCGGGCAGCCGCTGCGCGAGAGCGCTGGAGAACCCGAAGAGCAGCGTCGCGGCGAGCAGCCCGCCCGGGCGCCAGCGGCCGAAGATCAGCGCCGCCAGCGCGATGAACCCGCGGCCGGCGGTCATGTTCTGCGAGAAGGAGTGCACGAAGCCGATCGACAGGAACGCGCCGCCCAGCGCCGCCAGGCCACCCGAGGTGATCACGGCCAGGTAGCGCGTGCGGTAGACGCCGATGCCGACCGTCTCGGCCGCGCGCGGGTTCTCGCCCACCGACCGCAGCCGCAGGCCGGCGCGGGTCCGGAACACGATCAGCCACACCACCACGACCGCCACCAGCGAGCCCCACACCAGCAGGTTGAGCTGGCTGATCGCGTCGCCGACGAAGCCCAGCGACCCGGTCGGGAGGTTGACCTCGGGGACCGCCGGCAGGTTGTCGGGCGTGCCCTCCGCGCCGTACGTGTCGACGTACATGTAGCCCGTCAGGCCGAGTGCGAGGAAGTTCAGGCCGGTGCCGACGACGATCTGGTCGGAGCGCAGCGACACGGCGAAGATCGCGTGCAGCGCCGCCAGCGCCATGCCGGCCAGGACGCCGATGACGATGCCGCCGACCCAGGACCCGGTCTTGTCGGCGCCGTAGGCCGCGAAGAACGCGCCCATCAGCATCATGCCCTCGAGCGCGATGTTGACGACGCCGGAGCGCTCGGACACCAGCCCGCCGAGGGCGGCGAACGTCAACGGCGCCGCGTAGCGGAGCATGGCCGCGGTCAACGCGCCCCAGCTCACGACGACTTCGAGATGCGTCACCCCCGAGCGCGTCGCGCCGAAGGCGCCGAGCATGCCGAACAGCCCCGCGGCGACCGCGCCCCAGCCCAGCCGCTTCTCGCCGTTGCCGATCGTGGCGCCGCCGAGCGTGAGCGCGAAGAGGCCCACGACGATCGACGGGACGATCGTGCGGACCTCGAACGGCGGCAGCGTCATGACGAACGCCACCAGGCCGAGGGCGATTCCGGCCCAGCCGATCGCGCGCTCGCGCGTGAGCGGTCCGCTGGGCTCGCGGTCGGGATCGCGCTTGAACGTCTCCATGAGCGCTTCGGTGCTCATGCGCCGCCCGGTGGTCATGCCGTGACCTCCGCCGCCGCGGCGGCGCCGGGCGGAGCCGAGCGCCGGCGCCGTCGCCGCAGCCTGGTGTAGATGAGCACGACCAGCACGTCGGCGGAGACGAACAGCACGACGAGGCCCTGGATCACGATGGTGAGGTTCTGCGCCAGCGCCGGCTCGAACACCGCGGGGTCGAGGTTGCGCACCGACGTGCCCTGGAGCATCGCCCCGAAGAGCAGCGCCGCCAGGCAGGTCCCGATCGCGGTGTTGCGCCCCAGCAGGGCGACCGCGATCCCGTAGAACGCCAGCTGCGATCCCTGGATGTCGTTGGTCGCGATGTGGAACTGCCAGCCCAGGACGTCGAGCGAGCCGGCCAGGCCCGCCAGCGCGCCGCAGGTCCCCATGACCAGCACGTAGGTCCTGCCGACCTTGATGCCGCTGTAGCGCGCGGCCTCTGGGTTGAAGCCGACCGCGCGGGCCTCGTAGCCCTTGGTCGAGCGGTTCAGCAGCACCCAGTAGACGACGGCGGCGGCCAGCGCGACGAAGATGCCGATGTGCAGGCCCTGCAGCTCGGGATCGCCCCAGAACACGTGGAGCTTCGCGCCAGGCACCACGTCGTTGGAGATCGGGACGTCGGGCTGCGCGTTGTTCTGCAGCGGCCCCCCGAGGCCGAAGAGCCACACGCCCAGCCAGATCGCCACGTAGTTGAGCATGATGGTCGTGATGACCTCGTTGGCGCCCGTCGTCGCGCGCAGCGCGCCGGAGATGCCCGCCCACGCGGCGCCCGCCGCGGTCGCCAGCACCATCGCGAGCACCACGTGCAGCAGATGGGGCATGCCGGCGAACGACGATCCGACCCAGACGGCGACGATCGAGCCGACGATGTACTGGCCCTGGCCGCCGATGTTGAACAGGCCGGCCCGGAACGCGTAGCCGACGGCGAGCCCGAGCAGGATCAGCGGGCCGGTGATCAGCAGCGTCTGCTGGAGGTTGATCGCCGCCGTGTCGCGGTCGGCCCCGGACGTCCAGGGAAACAGCCACTGCAGGCCCGTGCCGTCGAAGATCGCCTTGTAGGTGGAGAACGGGTTGTGGCCCGTGACCAGGACGACCAGGCCGCCCATGGCGAACGCGATCACGACGGTGATCAGCGGCGTGACGAGCCCGCCGCCGCGCATCAGCCCGCTCATCCGGGCGGCGAACGTCGGCGAGACGTCGAGCTCCGGCTGGCCGCTCGGCGGCGGGGTGACCGATCCGCCCGGGGAGACGCTGCTCACGAGGCCACGCGGGCCGACCCGCCGCCGGTCATGAGCAGCCCGAGATCCTCGTCGGACGCCGTCGGGGGCAGCTCGCCCACGATCCGCCCGTCGTAGATCACCAGGATGCGGTCGGCCAGCGACCGCACCTCGTCGAGCTCCAGCGAGAAGAGCAGGATCGCGCGGCCGGCGTCGCGCTCGGCCAGCAGGCGGCGATGCACGAACTCGATGGCGCCCACGTCCAGGCCGCGCGTCGGCTGCGCGGCGATCAGCGCGTCGGGGTTGCCCGAGATCTCCCGGGCGATCACGACCTTCTGCTGGTTGCCGCCCGACAGCGAGCGCGCCGGCGTGGCGGGCGTGCCGCCGCGCACGTCGAACTCGCCCAGCAGCCGCTTGGCCGCCTCGAGCATCCGGCGCGGCTTGAGCAGGCCGAAGCGCGCCTCATGGCGGTAGTCCATCAGCGCGAGGTTCTCCGACAGGTTGAAGTCCAGGACCAGGCCACGGCGGTGGCGGTCCTCGGCGATGTGCCCCATGCCGGCCTCGCGCGCGGCGCGCGGGCTGCAGTTCGTGATGTCCTTGCCGCGCAGCCGGACGTGGCCGCTCGTGCACGGCCGCAGTCCGGCGACGAGGTCGATCAGCTCGCTCTGGCCGTTGCCGTCGATGCCCGCGACGGCGACGATCTCGCCCGCGCGGACCTGGAGCGAGACGCCGTCGACCGCCGGCAGCCCGCGGTCGTCGACGGCGTGCACGTCGTCGATCTCCAGGAGCGGCTCGCCGGGCCTGGCCGGCTCCTTCTCGACGCGCAGCACGACGTCGCGCCCGACCATCATCCGCGCCAGCGACGCCTCGTCGGCCGCGGCGGTGTCGATCGTGCCGATCGTCTTGCCGCGGCGCAGGACCGTGACCCGATCGGCGATCTCGAGCACTTCGTGCAGCTTGTGGGTGATGAAGACGATGGACGTGCCGGCGTCGCGCAGCGTGCGCAGGACCTCGGCCAGCTCGTGCGTCTCCTGCGCGGTGAGCACCGCGGTGGGCTCGTCGAGGACGAGGATGCGCGCTCCGCGATCCAGCGCGCGGAGGATCTCGACGCGCTGCTGCTGGCCGACCGACACGTCGGAGACGCGCGCGTCCGGATCGACCTTCAGGCCGTAGCGGTCCGACAGCTCACGGGTGCGGCGCCGTGCGGCGCCGATGTCGAGGAGCCCGCGCCGGCGCGGCTCCGCGCCGAGCACGAGGTTCTCGGCCACGGTCATGACCGGGATCAGCATGAAGTGCTGGAAGACCATCCCCACGCCGTGGGCCATGGCGTCCCGCGGCGAGTCCACGGAGACCGGCTCGCCTTCGACGAGGATCTCGCCCTCGTCGGGACGCGCCATCCCGTAGACCATGCTCATCAACGTCGACTTGCCGGCGCCGTTCTCCCCCAGCAGGGCGTGGATCTCCCCACGCCGCAACTGGAGGTCGACGGCGTCGTTGGCCGTCAGGGCGCCGAAGCGCTTGGTGATGCCGCGGAGCTCGAGAGCGAGCTCCGCGGCACCTGCGTTCTGTGGCGACACGTCCGCCAGGGTAGGACGGTCGGGCCTACTTGACGGTGTCGGGCACCTGGATGGAGCCTGCGGCCAGCTTGGCCTTCACCTCGTCGAGCTGCGGCTGGTACTTGGCGCCGGCGGCGCTCACCTTGCCGATGCCCGCGCCCTCGTTCTTGACGTCGAACGTCGTGTTCGTGCCGCCGGTGAACCCGTCGTCCTGGACCTGCTTGACCGTGTCGAACACCGCGGTGTCGACCTTCTTGATCGCGGAGGTCAGGACGTACGGACCGAGGTAGGCCTGGTCGGCGTCGACGCCGATGCCCTGCTTGCCCTTCTCCTTGGCCGCGTCCAGCGCGCCGAGGCCGCACTGGCCCGCCACCTGGAAGACGACGCCGGAGCCACGCGCGATCTGGCTGAGCCCGATCTCCTTGCACTTCGCCTGGTCGACGAAGTCCTGGGAGTAGGCGTGGAGCGTCTTGATCGACGGGTTGACGGCCTTGGCGCCCGCCTCGTACCCGGCGATGTAGTGATCCACCGGCGGGATCTTCTGACCGCCGACGCTCGAGATCGTCGTGATGTTGTTGTCCTTGGCGTACAGCGCCGCGAGCGTGCCCGCGAGGTAGCCGGACTCCTGCTCCTTGAAGAGCAGGCCCTCCACGTTGGTGGGCTTGCCCTTGAGGCCGGTCGCGTCGACGTCGATGATCGCGAACTTGACGTCCGGGAACTTCTTGGCGACGGTGCCGACCGCGTCGGCCATCAGGAACCCGACGCCGACGACGAGGTCGTACTTCTGCTGGGCCAGCGTGGACAGGTTCGGAACGTAGTCAGCGTTGGACTTCGAGGTCAGAACGCGCCCGGTGACGCCGAGCTCCGTCTTGGACTGCTCGAGGCCCTGGTTGGCCAGGGTGTTGAACGAGCGGTCGTTCAGACCGCCGATGTCGGTGACCAGCCCGACCTTGATCGCCTTCTTGGCCGGAGCGGCGGCGGTGGTGTCCGAGCCGCCCGACGTGGACGAAGAGTTGTTGTCAGAGCCGCAGCCTGCAGCGGCTACGAGGATGCCAGCGATGCCGATGGCCGCGATGGCCCGACGAGTGGAACGTGCGCGCACTTGCGAGAGAACTCCCTCTGGGATTGAACGGGACTGCTGAGGGACAGCGCGACCGACCCTTGGCCGCGGCGCAAACCTACATGTCCGGCCGGTGGTCATGGAGATTGACCATCACGTCCGGACCCGCGAAGGCCGCATTCAGCGCGGTTTCGGTGATGTCCTGCAGGTCCTCGAGGTCGAGCCCGATCGCCTCGTGCGCCAACTCGTACTCCCGGCCGATCGTCGTACCGAAATACGGTGGATCGTCTGATCCCAAGGTCACGGGGACCCCTGCGCCCATCAACGTGGGCAGCGGATGGTCCTCGTAGCCGGGGTACACGCCGAGGACGACGTTGGACGTCGGGCACACTTCCAGGACGATCCGGCGCTCCGCGAGCTCGGCGACCAGTGAAGGGTCCTCGATGGCCCTAACACCGTGAGAAATTCGCACGACGCCGGGCAGCTGCAGCGCGGCGCGCACCGAATCCGGGCCCGCGTGCTCCCCCGCGTGGACCGAGCAGCCGAGCCCGGCGTCGGAGACGATCGAGAACGTCCGCGTGTAGTCGGCGGCCGGGAAGCCGGCCTCGTCGCCGGCCATGTTGAAGCCCACGACGTAGGGATGGTCCAACGCGACGGTCCGGCGCGCGACGTCCTCGCAGGCCTCGACGCCGAAGTTGCGGACGGCCGAGGAGATGATCCGGCCGACGATGCCGTGGCGGTCGCGAGCGTCGTCGATGCCCTGCGCGATCCCCGCGAGATGGTCGGCGTCGGGGAGCCCGACCTTCGCGCCGTGGTCCAGCGAGGCGATCAGCTCGACGTAGACCGCGCCCTCGGCCGCACAGGCGGCGAGGTACTCATAGGTCACGTCGCGGTAGTCCTGAGCGGTGCGGATCGACGTCGCGGCGTCGTCGTAGGCGCGCAGGAAGTCGAGGAAGTCGACCCAGGCGAACGTGTCGTCGTCGGCGAACAGCCCGTCGGGCAGGCCGATGCCGTTGCGCTGCGCCAGCCGGCGCACGAGGTCCGGCGTGGCCGTCCCCTCGAGGTGGACGTGCAGCTCGGCCTTGGGGATCGCCGCGACGGCGGCGGCCGCGTCGCTCATCGCAGAACCTCCGTCACGACCGGGGGACTGTCCCCCACCCGATCGACGGGGGGACTGTCCCCCACCACGATCATCCGCCGCACCGCGGACGCGGCCGCGTCCGCGGACGCCTCGTCGCGGGCGTGCACCACCGCCAGCGGGCGGCCGCCGCGCCCCACCGAGGCCCCCGGCCCGGCCACGGCAGCCAGCCCCACCGCCGGGTCGATCACGTCGCTCTCCACGGCGCGCCCGCCGCCCAGCTGCATGACCGCGAGGCCGAGGCCGCGCGTGTCGTGGCCGACGACGATGCCGTCGCGCTCGGGGAAGACCTCGCGGACGACGGGCGCACGCTCGAGGTGGTCGTCGGGCCGCTCCATCAGGTCCGCAGGCCCGCCGAGCGCGGCCACCATCGCCCCGAAGCGCTCGGCAGCGGCACCGCTGGCCAGCGCGGCCGCGGGGTCGGCGCCCTCGAGGCCGCCGAGCTCCAGCAGCGCGCGCGTCAGCGCCAGCGTCACCTCGACCAGGCGCGGGTCGGCATCCGGCGCGCCGGTCAGCACCGCGATCGACTCGCGGACCTCCAGCGCGTTGCCGGCGGTGCTGCCGAGGACGCGATCCATGTCGGTCAGCAGCGCCACCGTCGGCAGCCCGGCGGCCACCGCGACGTCCACGAGCGCCCGCGCGAGCGCGCGCGCATCGTCGAGGTCGCTCATGAACGCGCCGTTGCCGTGCTTGACGTCCATCACCAGGCCGCCGAGCCCGGCGGCGAGCTTCTTGGAGAGGATCGACGAGACGATCAGCGGGATCGCCTCGACGCTGCCGGTCGCGTCGCGGATGCCGTAGAGCCTCCGGTCGGCGGGCGCGAGGTCGTCGGTCTGCCCGCCGATCACGCAGCCGACCTCGCGGACGACGCGAGCCATCGTGCCGGCGTCCGGGGTCGCGTCGTACCCGGGGATCGCCTCGAGCTTGTCCAGCGTGCCGCCGGTGTGGCCGAGACCGCGACCGGAGATCATCGGCGTCGCCCCGCCGCACGCGGCGATCAGCGGGGCCAGGATCAGCGAGACCTTGTCGCCCACGCCGCCGGTGGAGTGCTTGTCGAGCACGGGCCGGTCGAGGTCAGACCAGTCCAGGACCGTGCCCGAGTCGCGCATGCCGAGCGTGAACGCCGGCAGCTCCTCGGCGTCGAGCCCGCGGAAGAACACCGCCATCGCGAACGCCGCGACCTGCGCGTCGCTGAGCGTGCCGTCGCCGATCCCGGAGGCGATCGCGCGCAGCTCCTCGAGCGACAGGGCACGGCCGTCGCGCTTGTCGCGCAGCAGCTCCTTGGTGGGGCGGATCGTGCTGGAGACGGTCATGCGGCGGGAGCTCCTGCGAGGTCGGCGACGAAGCGGGTGAGCACGCGTTCGAGGTCCTTCGCCGCGGTGGCGGCGTTGACGAGCGTGTGCTCGTGGGAGAGGACCTCGTCGCCGAGGCCCTCCGCGAGGTTGGTGATCGCCGAGACGGCGGCCACGCGCAGGCCGGCGTGGCGCGCGACGATGACCTCCGGAACGGTGGACATGCCGACCGCGTCGGCGCCGAGCGCGCGGAACGCCCGGATCTCGGCCGGCGTCTCGAACGACGGGCCCGCAACGGCGAGGTAGACGCCCTCGGCCAGCTCGACGCCCTCGGCGCCGGCGGCGGCGCGCAGCTGCGCGCGCAGCTCGAGGTCGTAGGCGTCGCCGAGGCCGACGAAGCGCGGGCCCAGCGCGTCGTCGTTGGGGCCCATGAGCGGGTTGGCGCCCATCAGGTTGATGTGGTCGCTGAGCGCCATCAGGCGCCCGGGCGTGACCTCGGCGCGCAGCGAGCCGGCGGCGTTGGTCAGCACGAGCGACTCGGCGCCGAGCGCGCGCACGGTCCGCACGGGGACCGCGAGCTCGGAGGCCGCGATGCCCTCGTAGAGGTGGGCGCGGCCCTGCAGGACGACGACCGGCGTGCCGGCCAGCGTGCCAAGCACGAGGCGGCCGGCATGGCCCGCGACCGACCCGACCGGGAAGCCGGGCAGCTCGGCGTAGGGGATCGCGACCGCGTCCTGCACCGCATCGGCGAGGCCGCCGAGGCCGGAGCCGAGGACGAGGCCGAGGCGCGGGGTCGGCGCGTGCGCGCCCGCGCGCTCGCGGACGACGTCGGCCGCGGCGGTCATGCCGTCGCCTCCGCGAGGTCGAACGCCAGCGGCAGCAGCTGGGCCAGCGCGACCGTCCGGCGCACGCCCTCGGGCCCGCACAGGTGGACGGGCGTCTGCGGCCCCGCGAACTCCGCCAGGCGCTGCCGGCAGCCGCCGCAGGGGACGATCAGCTCGGTGTCGGCCATGACGGCCACCTCGCGGATCGCGCTACCGCCCGCGGCGATGAGCGCTCCGATGGCCGAGGCCTCGGCGCATTGGCCCTGCGGGTAGGCGCCGTTCTCGACGTTGGCACCCGCGTGCAGCCCGCCCGCCTCGTCGCGCAGCGCGACGCCGACGTTGAAGTGCGAGTACGGCGCGTACGCGCGCTGCATCGCGCCGCGCGCGAGGTCGACCAGCCGCGGCGTGGCCGCGCCGGCCTCCAGCAGCAGCGCCGCGTAGCCGGTCGCGACGACGCGATCGTCGGACATGCCGAGCGTGGCGCGCAGCGCCGCCACCTCGGCGTGCTCGGCGGCGAGGTCGGACTCGGGCGGCGCGACGGCCTCCAGCTCGACCCAGGAGCCCAGTCCGTCGACGGCGTCGAGGTGGATCCGCACGTTGTCGCGCAGCAGCAGGCGGCGCGTCTTGTCCACGACGACGACCGTGCCGAGCGATGCATCCAGCGCCGCGGTCAGCGCAGCCGGGTCCGGCACGTCGACCAGGTGGTAGGCGCTCGTCCGCGCCGTCGCCTGGTCGGGCCGGGCGTAGGCGATGAGCTGCGCGTGCGGGGCGGCGTCGCCGGCGCGCTCCTCGCGCAGCTTGAGCCGGCCCTCGCGGGCGGCGAAGTAGGTGTCGCGCTGGTGCAGCACGCCCTGGTCCTGCGCGCCGGCCGCCAGCGCGGCGTGCAGCGTGCGCTCGGGTTCGGGGTCGCGCGCCTTGAGCTCGACGTTGCGAAGTGCGGTCATCGCCGGGCCAAGCTACACGGTGGCTCGCCGAGTCCCTGCACAGCGTCTCGGCCATGGACTACTGTCCGCCCATTGATGGCTGGCCTGCGCGTCGTCGACCACCCCGTGATGGCCCGAGCCGTCACCGAGCTGCGTGCTGCGGAGACCTCACGCGCCGCGTTCCGCTCGGCCCTGGCCGATGCGTCGTCCATGCTCGCCTACGAGGCGCTGCGCGACCTGCCCGTGCGCGAGGTGGAGGTCGAGACGCCGCTGGAGCGCACCACGGGCAGCACACCCGCGCCGGTCATGGTGATCGCGGTGCTGCGCGCCGGCCTCGGCATGGTCGACGGCTTCCTGCGCTTCGTCCCGGATGCGGCGATCGGCCACCTCGGCATGCGGCGCAACGAGCAGACGCTCCAGCCCGAGGACTACTACGAGTCGCTGCCCGAGGGCGTCGAGCGCTCGACCGTGTTCGTGGTCGACCCGATGCTCGCCACCGGCGGCAGCGCCACCGCGGCGCTGCACCGGATGCGCCGCGCCGGCGCGACCGACCTGCGCCTCGTCTGCCTGGTCTGCGCGCCGGAGGGCGTCGCGACGGTGCAGGCCGCCCATCCCGACGTGCCGATCCTCGCCGCGGTGCAGGACCGCGGGCTGGACGAGCGCGGCTACATCCGCCCGGGCCTGGGCGACGCCGGCGACCGGCTGTTCGGCACCGACTAGGGTCGGCGCACCATGGCTGCCGACGACGACGCCCCGGCCTCGGGCCTGCCGCTCTCCGGCAGCCAGTCGACGTCGCAGCTGCCCAAGGGCCGCCACGGCCTGTCGCGGGAGTTCATCGTCAGCAACCAGCGCGAGCGGCTGCTGGACGCCATGGCCAACGTCGTCGCCGCGAAGGGCTACGCCGCCACCCGCGTCGTCGACGTCACCGACTACGCCGGCGTGTCGCGCAAGACGTTCTACGAGCTGTTCACCGACAAGGAGGACTGCTTCCTCGCCGCCTACGACGCCATCACGGCGTTGTTGATGGACAAGATGGCGCAGGGACTGGCGGCGGTCGCCGACGACACGTGGGAGGCGAAGGTCGGCGCGCTGCTCGGCGAGTTCCTGCGCTTCCTCGCCGCCGAGCCCGCGTTCGCGCGCATGTGCGTCGTCGAGGTCCTCGGCTCAGGCCCGCGCGGCCTGGCGCGCCGCGACGCCGCCGTCGAGGCCTTCTACCCCATCGTCGACCAGCTGCCGCGCTCCCAGCCGGGCGCCGAGAAATGGCTGTCGCCGCTGACGCCGCAGTTCGTCACCGGCGGCATCTTCGAGGTCGTCTACGCGGCGATCCGCCGCGGCGAGATCGAGACGCTGCCGGACTTGGAGGAGGACCTGACGCATCTGGCGTTTCGGGCGTACTTGTATCGCAAGGAGTGGGAAGCGATCGGGAGGCGGGAGTAGGCGGGTGGGGTTGGGTCGTGGTTGGCGTTCAGCTCGGGCGGGCGTCGTGCAGCGGCGCGCGGTCTGTCGGCAATGACGAGAGGGCGTGTGCGGTGGGCGCGGGGCGTCGCCGGTCTGCCGCGAGCGCCGCGGGGGCGGACGCCTCCACCTATGGGTCCATGACACCCATAGGTCGAGTCGGACGCCCGCCGCGGGGACGACGGCGGCAGACCGACGAGGCCGGCGGCAACACTGCCACCTGTTGTCACTGCCCCCGTCAAGCGCCCCGCCGCCCGTGGACGCCCGCGCGGAACGCCAACGACGCTTCGCACCCCGCGCGCCCGCGGAAGACCCCAGGCGCCCGCGCCCTCCTCCCACCTCCCCGTCATCGCCGACGGACCACGCCCCGCACCGCCCGTGCGCCCGAGCGGAAAACGCCACCAACGCCCGCCCCGCCCCTCAACCCAGACGCGCCCTCCCCAGCGCCAGCAGCAGCGCGTCGTCGGCGCCTTCGCCGATCTGGGTCTGGGGCGCGTCGCGGCGCAGGCGGGCGAGCTCGTCGCCGGCGGCGAACGAGCGGCTCGCGGCGAGGCGCGCCGCGCGGTCCACGGTCCGGACCGCGGTGTCCGACGCGGTGACCTTGGCGGCCATCGACGGGTTGCCGACGCTCACCGATCGGCATAGGATCGGGGGTGCTCGAGGCATCATGTACACCTTCGCCCCTCGTTGTCGCGTTCCGGGCCGGGTCGCGCTGCTGGCGACCGTGGTGCTCTTCGCGCTCGTGGCCGCCCCCGCGCACGGCGACCAGGCGCCGGCGTTCACGGCGGGGCCGAGCATCGAGGGCGCGGCGAGCGTAGGCGCCGAGCTGCGGGTCGTCGCCTCGTGGACCGGCGTGGCGGCGCCGGCGCCGCTCTACGAGTGGGACCGGTGCGACGCCTCGGGCCTGTTCTGCGACGTCATCGCGGGCGCGTGCGGCGCGACCCGCGTCGTGATTGGCGACGACATGGGGAGCCGCTTCCGCGCCCAGGTCCATCTCTTCAACGCCGCCGGCGGCGTGGCGGCGCGCACGCCGCTCAGCGACATGGTCGTCGCGGGCCCGGCGTCCGGCCCCGGACCAGCCGCCGGTGCCGTACCGCCGGCGACGACCTCCTGCACCCCGGACGTCCCGCCGGCGATGCCGCCGCCGCCCGCGCCCTCCGCCGTACCGCCGCCCGAGTCGCCGCCGCCTCCTGCGCCACCGGCTCCGCAGGCGTCCGGGACGACGACCGCCACCACCACGGCGAGCGTCCGCCTCGCCTACATGCGGCCGTTCCCGACCGTCCGCATCCGCGGGTACTCCGTCGCGAGCGGCGCGCGCATCACGATGGTGTCGGTCCATGGGAAGCCGACCGCCCGCATCCGCGGCACCTGCGTGGGCGCCGGCTGCCCGCGCCGCGAGCCGCCGCCGCCACGCCATCCGCCGGCGCGGCTCCGGGCGTTCGAGGGCTTCCTGCGCGCCGGCACCGTGCTGCAGATCCGGGTGACCGCCGGCGCGGCGATCGGCAAGTACACGAGCTTCCGGATCCTCGCCCACCATGCACCGCGACGGGTCGATCGCTGCCTGCTGCCGGGCCGCTGGGCGCCGGTGCGCTGCCCGGCGTCGTGACCGGCCGCTCCTAAGCCACCTGCTCGACGGCGGGCTCGAGGCCCATATGCAGCCGCACGGTCAGCCCCTGCGTCGTCGGCCGGATCTCCACCAGGTCGCAGAGCTGGTTCATCAGCCACAGCCCGCGCCCGCCGGCCTGCGCCGTGTCCGGTGCGCGCCGGCCGGCCAGCGGATCGTCGAGCCGGCCGCCGTCGGCGATCTCGCACAGGACGTCGTCGTCGTCGCGCCAGATCCGCAGCACGCCCCGGCCGCCGCCGTGCAGCAGCGTGTTGGCGGCCGCCTCGTTGGCGGCGAGCAGCAGGTCGTCGAGGCGCGCGCCGTCCAGGCCGGCGGCCGACGCACGGTCGCGGACGAAGAGCCGCAACCCGTAGAGGTCGTGGTCGACCCGGCGCTCGTCGGCCGTCGGCGGCACGGGATCGAGCGGATGCGCCGCGGCCTGCGCGACGGTGCTCGGGTCGCCGTAGAGGACGCTGTCCCAGCGGCGGCCGGAGGCGTGCAGCACGGGATGGGTGCGCTGGGCGCCGACGAGCACGGTCGGGTCGAGCCCGCCGACGTCGTAGGGACAGAGAATCGAGACGGGCACGTCGGCGAACGCGACGTTCAGCAGCGCCTCGTGGCGTTCGCCCTCGACGTTCTCGCACGGGCGGCGGCCCGGCCAGACCGGCTCGCCGACCCAGCGCAGGCGCCGGCCGGGGTTGGCGTCCAGCACGTTGCGCAGCGTGGGGATGATCCGCGCGGGGTTGCGGCCGAGCTCGGCCATGTCCATGAACCCGAGGTGTTCGGTGGGACCGTCGAGACGATCGCGGAGCGCCGTCAGACGCGGCTCGGGGACGGCGACCACGACGGTCTCTCCCGCCGCGAGCCCCTCGTTCACGAAGGCTGACGTCCCCTCCAGGAACTCGTCCAGGCCTTCGTACATCAGCGCCTCGTGCACCAGAGCGGACATGCGCGGGACACCGTAGCTGCCTCCGCGCCGCCATAGCGACGATTCCCGAGGGTGGTCATGGCGCTGACGTTGACGTAGGATGGTCAGCAATCGGGGGTGGTGAGGATGTATGAGTCACGATGAGCACCTGCTGACCATTGCCGAGGTCGCCGATCGCGCGGGCCTGAAGCTCTCGCGCGTGCGGTACTACGAGCGCGCGGGTCTGCTGCCGCGGCCCGAGCGCGGCGCGGGGCGCGAGCGGCGCTACCGCACGGCGGCCGTCGCGTGGCTCGCGGTGATCACCGAGGCCCAGGAGGCCGGGCTGACGCTGGCCGAGATCGCGGAGCTCTTGGATCTGCGTGGGCTGGTGCTCGGGGCGCCCGCGCGCGAGCGGCGCTGACCCCGGTCAGCCGGGCAAGGACGCGCCGGCGAGCGCCGCGGCGGCCCCGACCCCACCCGCCGCGACCAGCGTGGCCACCACGCCGCGGCGCAGGAGGAGCAGCGCGGTCGCGGCCGCGGCGAGCACCGCGAGCTGCCACGGCTCGGAGAGCGCGAGCGCGAGCGGGATCGCTGAGCCAAGGATGGCTCCGAGCGCGGCGGGCGCCGCACCGTCGATGAAGGCGCGGACGGCGCGGTTGGCCAGCAGCGCGTGGAAGCGGTTGGCCCCGACGACGACGAACAGGAACGACGGCGAGAACGCGACGAGCGCCGCGAGCAGCCCACCGCCCACGCCCGCCGCCGCGTAGCCGACCACCGCCACGGTCTGCACGACCGGGCCAGGGGTCACCTGGCCGAGCGCGACCGCGTTGAGGAACTGGCCGTCGGTCATCCAGTGGTGCTGGGTGACCGCGTCGGCCTGCATCAGCGGGATGATCACGAAGCCGCCGCCGTAGGAGAGCGCGCCGACCTTGAAGGCCGTCCACGCTAGCGCGCCCAGGCCGCCGGTGGAGGCGACCGCGGCGAGCAGGAGCGCGACCGGCGCCGGCGTGATCGCGGCAAGTCCCGTCCCCCGCTTCAGCGCCAGCGAGACGACCCCGCACGCGAGCAGGACGAGCACGAGGAAGGGCCCGACGGTCGCCGCGGAGATCGCCCCGAGCAGGATGTAGGCCAACAGCGGACCGCGGCGCGGCGCCGCCCGCGCCCAGCTCGGCTTGATGAGGTCCACGCCGGCCCTGACCGCCACCGCCGCGACGGCCGCGCCCGCCCCCGCCCCAGCGCCCCGCAGCCAGCGCGGCGGGTCGCCGGCCAGGAACGCGGCGGCGAGGAGCAGGATCAGCGCGAGGCCGGGCAGGATGAACGCGGCGCCGCCGACCAGCGCGCCCGTGCGGCCGCGGAGCCGGTGGGCGCAGGCGATCGCCAGCTGCGTCGACGCGGGACCGGGCAGCAGGTTGACGGCCGCGACCGTGTCCTCGAACTCGCGGTCGCGGATCCACCGGCGGCGCGTGACGCACAGGTCGCGCAGCAGCGCGATGTGCACGGGCGGCCCGCCGAAGCCCAGGCACCCGATCCGTCCCCATTCCCGCGCGATCGTCGACAGCGACGGACGGGCCGTGGCCTGGGGAGCGACGGCGGCGGACACGGCGCGAAGCCTAGACAGGAACAAACCCCGTTGCGTCCCGAACATTTTAAGTGGCGGTGGTCACGAGGCCGAGCTACCGTCGACAGCGAGGGAGCCACCGTTTCCACGAGGCTCTGACGCGCCCGCACGATCGACTGGAGCACCGTGCAAACCACCCGTCCTGACGCCCGAAGCCCAGCCGGACGAACGACCTCCGTCGTCGCCGCGGTGCTGCATGCGCTACAGGCCTCCGACGAGCCACGCCGCCTCGACACGCTGGCCCGGGAGACGGGGCATCGCGACGCGCACGACGTCTCGCGCGCCATCGGCGTGCTGCTCGCCCAGGGCCTGGCCACGCGGACGCCCCGCGGGTACGCCGCGACGAAGCTGGGCCGCCGCGCGGCCGGAGGCCGTCCGGGCACGGAGTCGTCGCCGTTCCCGCGGGCGGTCGCGCCGCCACGCCAGCCGGGCCGGAGGTCACGGGTCTAGGAGGCCACCCGGGCGGGGCGTATGCTCGCCCGATGGGGTTCACGGAGGGCGTCCACGCGGACCTGATGCGCGAGGCGATCGCCGTCGAGGCGGGTGGGCAGCGCGCGCTGCTGAGCGGTGATGCGGAGGCCGCCGTGCCCGCGCTGCGCCAGGCCGCCGACCTCTACCGCGCCTCCTGGGAGGCGGCGCCGCCGGCGAGTTACGGCCGCCTCATCGGCGTGTTGAAGGCCTCGATCCTGGCGGGCGACGCCCGCGCGGCCGCCGACTACGCCACCGGCCAGATCCCCGACGACGCGACCTCTCCCCCGGCGTCCTACGCCCGCGCCATCACGGCCCTCGTCGACGACGACGACGCCACTGCCCGCACGGCCGCCGAGCACATGCGCGCCGGCTCCCCCGCCTTCGTCCGCGCCGCCGACGCGATCACCGCGCTGGTCGACCGCGACGACGAGTCCTACACCAACGCGATTGCCGCGATCGCCGACGACTTCGCCGCCCGCGACGAGCACCTCACCGGCGTCGCGATCGCCGACACGGCGCTCATGCTCGAGCGTCTGGCCGCGCCGCGCGGGATGGCGTCGTCGGTCACGTCGCCGCTGCTGCCGGCCGCGGGCACCTGACTCAGCTCGCCGGCCCGACCAGCGCGAACCGCGGCTGCTCGACGCCGTCCACCACCACGGTCTCCAAGAACATGGCCTTCGGGCGGACCCAGACGCCCCGGTCGCCGTACAGCGCTCGGTAGACGACCAGCTCCTCCCCGGTCTCGCTGTGGCGCGCCTCGAAGAGGACCTCGTACTCGTGGCCCTTGTAGTGGCGGTAGCGGCCGGGGTACATGTCGTCTGCGAGATCCTATGGCGCCAGGCGCGCGCCGGCGCGCCGGACCGGTCAGCGACGTATGAGCGTGACCCAATACGGCGCGGGCTGCGGGTCGGTCGTGCCGAAGCGGGCGTTGACCGCGTACAGCTCGCCGTCGAGCTCGGTGATCGTCGTCGGGACGTCGAAGCCGGTGCTCTTGATCGTCGTCAACACGGCGCCGGAGGCGTAGTCGGCGGCGAGTCGTACCACCGCGATCTCGTTGTCGAAGTTCCGGACCACGTACAACGTGCGGCCGTCGAGCAGCAGCCCGTCGCCGTTGGTGAGCTTCGTGGCACCGAGGTCCACCTGGGCGGCGTCCCCCGTGGCCGGGTCGATCTTCCACAGCCGGCCGGCGTTGGTCTGGATCGCCAGCAGCGACCGCTCGTCGGACGTGGCGACGATCCCGTTGAGGTTGTTGCCCTGCTCATTGGGGATGCCGGGCAGCGCGATGGTCCGGGCGGGATCCTCGAGCTTGGTGTCGACCGCGTAGATCGCGCTGCGGCGCGAGTCGGTGAAGTAGGCCGTCGAGCGGGTGAGCGCGACGTCGTTGACGAAGGTCGCATCGCCGGGGACCGAGAGCTGGCGCTCGGCGAGGTCGTCGCCGGTGCGGGCGTCGTAGATGAAGGCCTTGCCGGTCGGGCCGCCGGCGACGAAGAGGCGCCGGCGCTCGTCGACCTTCAGGCCGATCGCGGCGCGGCCTGCGTGGGCGGCGACGACGGTCGTCGTCTCGCCCGTGCGCGCGTCGAGGCGCAGGACGGCGCCCGTGGGGATCGAGCCGACGAAGAGGTCCGAAGAGCGGGGATCGGAGGCGATGCCCTCGGGCTGCCAGCCGGCGGGGAGGTCGAGGCGGTCGGGGAGGTCGGCGGCGCCATGGCGCTCGCCGCCCTTCGGCCCGGGGCCACCGCCGGTTCCCGCGGTCGCGCCGGTGACCACGGCGACGGCGAGCGACAGCGCGAGAACGACAACGACGAGCCTGGCCTGCATGACGACCTCCCGGGCGGTTCGGCGACCCGGAGGACGGTTTCACCGGGACGGCGGGAGGTCAAGGTGCCCGGTTCGCCGGGCGGCGCCGGGACCCGTGCGTCAGGTCTCGTAGACGAACGTGTGCTTGAAGAGATCGAGGTACACGAAGGTCTCGGTCGAGATGACCCCCGGGATCTGCCGCACGTGGTCGTTGAGCACGGCGAGCAGGTCCTCGTGGGTCTTGCCGACGATCTCGGCGATGACGTCGAAGGATCCGGAGGTCGCCACGACGTAGATCGACTCGTGCAGCTCCGAGATCTTCTTGGCGACCTCCCGCGAGTCGCCCTGAACGCGCAGGCCGACGAGCGCCATGACCGATCCGCGGGTGACCAGCGGATCGGTCACCGCGACGATCTGCATGTACCCCTTGTCGATCAGCCGCTGCACGCGCTGGCGCGTCGCTGCCTCCGACAGCCCGACCTCGACGCCGAGCTTCGAGTAGGGCAGGCGCCCGTCCAAGGCCAGGCGATCGACGATCGCGCGGTCGATGTCGTCCATGACCGTCTCGCCCTCGCGGCGCCGGCGCGGCGTCTTGCGTGTGGTCATCGCAGCAGGTCTCCGGCGCGCTTTGCAGGACTAGGCGAACAGATCCACCACGGCGGCTTCGAAGACCTCGGTGTGGAGGTCGGCGTCGGCCATCGTGGTGGCGGGACAGGCGAGCAACATGTTGTGAAACGGCGTGATCAGGACGCCGCGGTTGAGCGCGTGCAGGTGCATGACGCGCTCCAACTCCGCGTTGAGCGTTGCGTACGACGCGGTGCCATCGCGCGGCGGGTCGGCGACGAACCGGTACTCGACGCGGCACCCGAGCTGCAGGGCATGCCAGCGCAGGCGATGCTTGGCGATCACCGCGTTCATGCCGGCCAGCAGGCGGTCGGCGACAGCGGTCGCGTGGGCGAAGGCGGCCGGGGTGAGGACCTCGGTGAGCGCGGCGCGCATGGCCGCGAGCGAGAGGGCGTTGCCGGCCAGCGTGCCGCCGATGCCGCCGACGTCCTCGAGGTCGGCTTCGGGGTCGTCGAGGAGCTCGTCGGCGATCCGCCGCGTGACGCCGAGGGCTCCCGCGGGGACGCCGCCCGCGATGGCCTTGCCGATGGTGAACATGTCGGGCTCGAGCCCCCACGCACCGGTGGCGCCCGCGGGACCGACGGAGAACGTGTGCGTCTCGTCGATCAGCAGCAGCGTGCCGTGCTCACGCGTCAGGCGCCGCAGCTCGGCGTGGTAGCCCCCGTCCGGGAGGATGATCCCCATGTTGGTCATCGCCGGCTCGGCGATCACCAGCGCCACGTCGCCGTGCGCGAGGGCCTCCTCGAGCGCCGCGAGGTCGTTGAACTCCACGGCGCGCGTCGTGACGTCGAGGTCGACCGGCGCTCCGACGTTCCCCTCGCGCGCCACCGTCCGCCCGTGGGCGGCGCGCACGGCGAGCGTCTCGTCGACGGCGCCGTGGTAGCTGTAGGAGAAGCACAGGATCTTGTCGCGGCGCGTGAGGTGCCGGGCGAAGCGGATGGCCGCGCGGTTGGCGTCGGTCGCGCTGAGCGTGAACATCCAGCGGTCCAGCCCGAAGCGGTCGCGCAGCGACGCGGCGGCGACGGCGGCGTCGTCGGTCGGCAGCATCATCGTGGTGCCCGCGGCCAGTCGGGCGCTCGCCGCCGCGACCACCGGCGCCGGCGCGTGCCCGGTCATCGCACCGGTGTCGCCGAGGCAGAAGTCCACGTACTGGTGGCCGTCGGTATCGGTGATGCGCGCGCCCTCGGCGTGGGCCGCGATGACGGGGAATCCGCCGGCCCAGCGGCGCATCCACGGCATGGGGACGCCGCCGAGCATGGCGTCGTCGGCGTCGTGGTGGCCGGCCGCGACCGGATGCTCGGCGACGAAGCGCTTGAGCTCGCGGTCGAGCACTGCGGCGATGTGCTCGGGGTCGGGGAAGCCGGCGTCGGCGTTGACTGGAGCCGTTGGTGCGGTCATCCGGCAACAGATTTAGCTGAGCTGGGAACATAATGCAAGGGATCTCGTTGCAGAATTGGGATTCGGCCACTGAGTCCGTTGCCACTTGCCCGAGCGCGGAGCTACGGTGCCCCGGTGCTGGGACCAGTGGTTCCCGGAGCTCGGCCGCGCGTACGCGCTGGGCGGCGCCGACCTGCTCGCCTACCCCACCGCCATCGGCTGCGAGCCGCTGCATCCCGCCTGGGACACGCGGCCCGAGCGGCAGCGCTCTTCCCCGACACCTTCCCCCACAGCGTGCTGCGGTCATGAGCACTCGGCGCGGGTAGGTGGGCACATAGCGAGCTCGCCGACCCCGAGCCCGTGAGAAGCGACTCGTCCCGCGCGCGAGACCACGCCACGCAGAGGAGTCCGCGCTCAGACCGGAGGTCGAGCGCGCGCGCCTCCCCGCCGGATCGTCAGTCGCCCGTTCCTCCGCGTACGCTGGAACGCGTCCCCCTCTGATGCACCGGTCACGGATCACCTCCAAGGAAGCCCCATGAGCGCCCCTGTGGCCTCACGGGTCGACGCACGCGCGCGCGTCTTCGGAGTCCTGGCGGAGACCGGCGCCGCGTCCCGTGCCGATCTTGCGCGCCGGACGCAGCTGGCGGCCTCCACCGTGTCGGCAGTCGTCACCGAGCTGCAGACCGCCGGCCTGGTGACCGAGCCCGCCGCCGGCGGCGATCCGCGCCCGCCCGGCGCCATGGGGCGACCGCCCGTCCTCGTCGCCATGCACCGCAACGCCGGCGTGGCGATCGGCCTCGACTTCGGCAAGCGTCACGTGCGCGTCGTGGTCTCGGACCTGGCACACGGCATCCTCGCCGAGCGCCACGACGAGCTCGACGCCGACCTGCCGGCGGCCGCGGCGATCGCGCACGCCGCCGGCCTCGTCGACGAGGTCCTCGCGGAGGCCGACGCCGATCAGGACGACGTCGTCGGAGTCGGAATGGGGCTGCCGGGTCCCGTGCACGGCCCGACCGGCGAGCTGGGTGACTCCACCATCCTGCCCGGCTGGGTCGGCGTCCGGGCCGCCGAGGCGATGAGCGATGCGCTGGGGCGCGCGGTCGAGGTGGAGAACGATGCGAACCTCGGAGCGTTGAGCGAGTGGATGTGGGGCGCCGGACGCGGCGCCGAGAACATGGCCTACTTGAAGGTCGCGACCGGCATCGGCGCCGGCTTGATCATCCGCGCCCGCCCGTACACGGGCACCAGCGGCACGGCCGGTGAGATCGGCCACACCGTCATCGACCCCAGCGGCCCGAACTGCCGCTGCGGCAACCGCGGCTGCCTGGAGACGGTCGCCGGGTCCGCAGCGATCCTGGCGGCGCTGCGCGGTACGTTCGCCGCAGACGTCACGATCGCGGACGCGATCGCCTGCGCGGTCGACGGCCACACCGGATGCGCCCGGGCCATCGCGGCCGCGGGGACGGCGATCGGCACCGCCGTCGCCACGCTGTGCAACCTCTTCAACCCCGAGCGCATCGTGGTCGGCGGTGACCTCGCCGCGGCCGGCCCGCTCCTGATCGAGCCGCTGCGCGACGCGATGCGCCGCGGCGCCGTGCGCTCGGCCGCCGAGGACGTGACCGTCGTCGAGGGAACGCTCGGTGAACGCGCCGAGGTCCTCGGCGCTGTGGCGCTCGTCCTGCGCCGAGGCGCGGAGCTGCTGCACCGCTCCGACGCGGTCGCGGCGCGCCGCGCCTGACCAGCGGCCCAGGCACCCGTCGTCGTAAAGCGACGACGGTGCCTGGGCTTGGTCAAAACACCTAGGTCATGTCACTGCACTGCAGCGCGTCGGCGTCCTTGCCGGCCCCGGGCACCAGGCGGATGTTTGCGAACGCCGCCTCCATCTGGCCGTCGGTGTAGATGAGGAACGGGGTGTTGATGTGGTCGAACTCCAGCGATCCCGTGTCCAGGCACCGCAACGGCACCTTGATGGTGTGCTTGGCCCCGTCGGCGACGTCGGTGAAGGCCTTCGTCATCGGGGCGTCCGAGAAGCACGGGTACGTGCAGTGGGCGCTGATGACGACGCGAGCCGTCGGCGCCTGCGTCACGATCGTGTCGAACACGATCGCGCCGTCGGCGTTGAGATACGGGCGCAGGTCCTGCTCCGGGGACTGCAGGTAGAACTGGCCGGCGCCGCCCTTCCAGGTGATCTTCCGGGCGTCCTGCTGGACGTTCACGTCCGACGTCCGAGCCTCGATGTTCGTGTGCGTGACGACGCTGCTGGGGTCGTTGCCGAGCTCCGTGCCGCCCCAGTTGTCCGGCGAGCCGATGTAGCTCTTGTACGGCGGCACGTCCTGGCGGACGAAGATGTCCAGGTCGTCGGTCGCCGTGCCGCCGCCCCCGCCGTCGACGCAGCGCGACGCGGACGTCTCGTCGAGCTGCCCCACCGTCCCGGTCTGCCCGTTGCCCAGGCCGTAGCCGAGCGGGAACAGCGGAGCGTAGCCGTCGTCGCCGGCGTTCAGCGGCGCCTGGCACGGGGCTCCGGGCCAGCTGTAGGACAGCGTGCCGGTGAAGCCCTGGCCGGTGTTGCGGCCCTTGACCAGGAGGTCGGCGACGCCCTCGCCCTCGGTGCCCGGCAGCCAGGCCGCGACGAACGCGTCCGAGCGGTTGAGCTCCTTGTTGACGTAGAGCGGCCGCCCCGACAGGAACACCGTGGCCACCGGCGCGCCCTTGCCGCTCACGCGGTCGAGCACGGCGAGATCCTCCGGGTGCAGCACGGCGTTCTCGAGTGAGCGCTTGCCCAGGTCGCCGTTGCCCTCGGCGTACGGCGTCTCGCCGATGACGGCGATCACCGAGTCGAACGCCTTGGGGTCGACGCCCTCACCCGTCTCGCTGAACGTCACGTTCGCCTCCCCGAGCGCCTGGCGCAGGCCGCCGAGGATGGTCGTCCCGTTCGGGAAGTCGGCGTTCGTGTTGCCGGTCCCCTGCCAGGTGAGGCTCCAGCCGCCGGTCTGGTTCTGGAGGCTGTCGGCGCTCTTGCCGACGACCAGGACCTTGGACGTGGGCGCCAGCGGCAGCAGGCGCCCGTTGTTCTTGAGCAGGACCTGCGACTTGCGGACGGCGCTACGCGCGACCTCACGGGCCTGCAGGGCGCCGGCCGAGCCGGCGTCCTCACGCTGCGAGGGCTTCGGGCGGTCCAGCACGCCGCTGCGAATCTTCACCCGCAGGATGCGCGTCACGGCGTCGTCGATGCGAGCCATCGAGATCTGACCGGCCTGGACCTGCGCGACCGTGTTGGCGATGAACGCCTTCCAGTCGTTGGGCACCATGATCACGTCGAGCCCGGCGTTGATGGCCTGCGGGCAGCTCGCGTTCGTGCAGCCCGGGACCTGGCCGATGCCGTTCCAGTCCGAAACGGTCAGCCCGTCGAAGCCCATCTTGCCCTTGAGGATCTCGTTGATGGCCTTGCTGCTGCCGTGGAGCTTGCCCTCGGTGATCCCGAGCTCCTCGTTGGTCCAGCTGTTGAAGGAGATCATCACCGTTTGGGCGCCGGCCGCCAGCGCGCCGTAGTAACCCTGACCGTGGACGTTGATCATCTCGGCCTCGGACGAGGAGTTGACGCCCTGGTCCTTGCCGCCGTCGGTGCCGCCGTCGCCGATGAAGTGCTTGGCCGTGGCGATGACGCCCTCTTCGGCGATCCCCTTGCGGTCGTTGCCCTGCAGGCCGCGGATGGCCTCGTAGCCGTAGGCGCGCGTGATCCGCGGATCCTCGGAGAAGCCCTCGTACGTGCGGCCCCAGCGGTCGTCGCGAACGACGGCGAGCGTCGGAGCGAACGCCCAGTCCTGGCCCGTCGCCCGGACCTGGCGCGCCGTGGCGGCCTCGACGTCGCGGACGAGGCACGGGTCGTGCGCGGCGCCGAGCGCGATGTTGTGCGGGAAGAGCGTCGCGCCGTAGACGTTGCTGTTGCCGTGGACGGCGTCGATGCCCCAGACGGCCGGGACATGCCCGGCGTTGCCCTGCTTCGACGCCTTCCAGTAGGCGTCGGCCAGCGTGAGCCAGTCGGTGGGCGCGGCATGCTTGTCGGCGCTGGGCCATGAGCCGCCGCCGTTGAGGATCGAGCCGATGTGGTACTCGCGGACCTCGTCGGGCGTGATGGCCCCGATCTCGGGCTGCGTCATCTGCCCGACCTTCTCCTCGAGCGACATCTCGGAGAGCAGGGATCGCACGCGCGCCTCGACGTCCTTGGACTTCTTGATCCGGCTGGAGACCGCCGGCCAGTCGGCGAGCGTCGGCAGGCTCTGCTGGATCCGGGCGCAGCCGTCCTCGCCGAGCTGCGGCTGACCGATCTGCGCCTGGCCGCCGCGATCGGCGCCGCTGACGCCCGGCAGCAGCGCGACGAGGAGCGCGGCGAGCGATGCGAGGCCGACCACCCCCAGTCGACCCCGGCCGGCGAGCCCGCGACGCGACTGCGCCACCGACCCATCTCCCAGCGGTGTGTGCGCCGGCGTATCCGTAGACCCTTGGACCCGCGCGCGTAGACCACGGCGGACGTGCAGTCGACCCATGATGCTGCTCCCTCTCCCGATGAGAACCCCGGGCGGCCGCAATCGTCGACCGCCTCCCCTTTATGCGATTTCGCAGTATCTTCGGGTCACGGCGCGGTTGTCAAGCACGCCCGCTTCCGGGGTGTTGGGCGGCTCTGAGGAACGGCGTCACCGACGCCGAGGCGGGACGTCTACGGCGAACGCCCCGCCGGAGCGGGGCGTTCGCCTGCGGTGCCCCAGGGTGTGGCGGGTGCCTACGGCGTGGTGGTCGTCGTCGGCGTGGTCACGGCCGGCGTCGTCGTGGTCGGCGTGGGCGTCGTCGCGGTGGTCGTGGGCGTCGTGGTCGACGGCGGGGTGGTCGTCGACGCGTCGTCGTCCTTGTCGGCCCGCAGGTGAGCGGCGGCCACGACGCAGCGGCTGTACGGGGTGCCCTTCTGACCCTTGACGTGCTTCTTGCTCACGCCCTTGCAGGCCTTGGCCGGAGAGGTGGTCTGGCCCTTGTCGATCTTGTCGAGGGCGGTCACGCACTGGCTGAACGGCGTGCCCTTCTGGCCCTTGACGTGCTTCTTGGACTGGTCCTTGCAGTACTGGCCGGGCGCCGTGGCCTTGCCTGCGGGCGTCGTCGTGGTGACTGGCGCCTTGGGACCGTTGCCCGGCGTCTCCGCCGGCTTGTCCGCGAACGCCGCGAACGGGAGCGCCAGGCCGGCGCCGGCCGCGCCGACAGCGATGAGAGTCTTGATCGTCATGCACACTAGAACCGGCCGGCGCCTCAAAATCACGAATTTCCGTCATCCAAGCGGACACTTGTTCGAGTCCCGCTCGACGACGGTCCCACTACGCCGCGCTCGCCACGCCGCTCATCCGCGCGGCCGTCCCGTCCCACGACCGCTGCACGGCGTCGTCCAGTGCCGGGTGGTAGTGCTTCGCGAAGAGCTTGGAGGTCAGCGTCAGCATGACCAGCTCGGGGTGGATGAGGATGTCTGGCCGGGCTCCTCCAGCAGCGCGCGCCGAAGCGCCACGGTCACTCCAGCCCGATCACGCCCTCGCGGTGCAGGCGTCCGAGCTCGGCGTCGGTGAGCCTGAGCAGGCCGCCGAGGACCTCGGCGGTGTGCTCGCCGAGCAGTGGGGCGCGGCGGACGGGCTCGCGCGGCACCGCGGAGAAGTCCAGCGGCGTGCCCGGCATCCGGTAGCGGCCGACGCCCGGGTGCTCGACCTCGTCCCACATCTCCGAGTCGACGGTGACCCGCGGATCGTCGTCGACGAGCTGGCGGAAGGTCTGGTACGGACCCCAGGAGACGCCGGTGCCCTCGAAGGCGTCGCGGATCTCGGCCAGGTCGCGGGACCGAAACCAGGGCCGCAGGATCGCGGCGATCAGGTCGCGGTCCTCGAACCTGCCGGACTCGGTGTCGAGGTCGACACCGGTCGCCTCGTTGATCTTGGCCATCTGCTCCTGCGTGCCGGTGACCTCGAGCAGCGCCTTCCACTGACGGCGGGTGAGGGCGACGACCATCACGTGACGCTCGTCTTTGCTGATGAAGTCATGGCCGAAGGCGCCGTAGAGGTAGTTGCCGTCGCGGCGCGGCGAGTCGCGCGAGGCGAGCTGCGCCTCGGCGACGCGGCCGAGATGGCCCACGACGGCGAACGCGACGTCCGAGAGCGCGATCTCGACGAGCTGCCCCTGACCGGTGCGGGTCCGGTGGCGGTCGGCGGCCAGCAGCCCGACGGCCGCGAGCTCGCCCATCGCGATGTCCCAGGCGGGCAGCACCGAGTTGAGCGGCGCGGCGAGGTTGCGCGGCCCCGTCGCCCAGGGAAAGCCGGTCGCGGGATTGACGGTGTAGTCGACTTCGCTGGTGCCGTCGCGGTTGCCCTTGAGGTGCACCATCACCAGATCGTCGCGACGGGCCCGCAGCGTCTCGTAGCTCAGCCATCCGCGCGCGGGGAAGTTCGTGAGGAACGCGCCGGCGGCGCCGATCACCTCGGAGACCAGCTCGCGGCCGGCATCGGAGCGCAGGTTGACGCTCAGCGAGCGCTTGCCCTTGTTCAGGCCGGCCCAGAACAGCGACTGCCCGCCGGCCGCCAGCGGCCAGCGGGTGTGGTCGAGCCCGCCGCCGAGATCGTCGAAGCGGATCACGTCCGCGCCGAGCTGCGCGAGCGTCAGCCCGCCCAGCGGCGCGGCGACGAACGCCGACCCCTCAACCACGGTCAGCCCTTCCAGGATCCCGGTCATGCGCGCCTCCAGCTCATGGCATCAACGCGATCAGGCGCCAGTCCAGGACGTCGCGGGCCACGCCGTCGCCGCCGGTGGCGGCCGACCGCACACGGAGACGGACGAGGCCGCCGTCGTCCTGGCCCTCCAGGCCGGTGATCTCGATCCGCGAGTGCAGCCGATCGCCTTCGAAGGTCGGACCCAGGTGGTCGCACGACTCCCATGCCAGGATCGTCGCCAGGTCGGGCAGCGCCCGCGTCACATGCGCGGCCGCGACGCCGATCACGTGCCCGCCGTAGACCAGCCGCTCGCCGTGCGCGCCGGCGCTCGCGTCGGTGTGGGTGTGCGCGAGGTTCAGCGACAGCCTGGCCAGCTCGGTCGCCGCCGTCACCGTCTCGGCCGCCTCGATGTCATAGGTGTCGCCCTCGCGCAAGGCGATGAACAAGCTTCCCAGCGGCTCCTCGCGCAGCGGACCGAGGTCCCAGCCGCGCGGGATCAGGCCGGCCACGTCGACCGGCTGCCCGATCGCGGTGAGGTCGTCGGCGTCGTCACCGGGCGAGGCGGACCTGCTCGGCAACAGCGGCGCACGCCAGAAGTCGAGGATCGGCTCGCCGTGGGCGTCGACCGTCGTCACGCGCAGCGCGACGATCCCGCGACCGCGAGACGCATCGCGTCGCGCGACGACCTCGGTCGTGGTGCGCAGGGTCGTTCCGACCGGGACCGGGCGGGCCCCGAGGCCGCGGTAGAAGAGGTTCCCGAGCACGCGGGCGCTCGGCGCGGTCGACTGGCCGATCGCGATGTCGCAGACGAGCATGGGGTGCGCGAGCAGCCCGGGCGTCCCGGTCACCGCTTCGCAGAGCGGGCCGTCGAGCGAGAGCCGCAGGCGGTCGCCGACGATCGACTGGTGCAGGGCGGCGTGTCCGCTGGTCAGCGTCAGACCCGGCGCGCGGAAGGTCTGGCCGCGGCGCAGCTCCTCGTAGTACGGAGCGGCGACCCGATGACGCGGCGCCTCCGGGGCCGGCTCGTCCTCGTAGGGCAGCGCCAGCAGCCGGTGCGCCTGGCGCGCCATGGCCTCGTCGACCATCGCTCCGTCCACGGTCGCCGCAGCACCGCCCGCCGAGGACGCGCCGGCCACGGCCACGGTGACGGCCTGCGCCCAGCGTCGCTCGCGCGAGCTCGGGGCGAACGCGGCGTTGATCGGTGCGACCTGCGCGGGATGGATCGCCCACTTGCCGTCGAAGCCAAGCTCCCGCGCCGCCCGGGCCGCCTCGCTGACCCCGCGGTCGTCACGCAGGCCGAAGAAGGGCCCGTCGATGGCCTGCGCCCCGCCGATGCGAGCTGCGGCCAGCACCGTCTCCTGGGCGACCAGCCAGCGGTCGAGATCGCGTTCGGCGCCGCGGCGCCCGAGTGACGCGGCGAGGTCCGCGTAGCCGAGGATCAACGTCACGACGGAGGGGTGGGCGGCGATCGCGCCGGCCGCGGCCAGGCCCTCCGGCGTCTCGACGAGCGCCTGGACGGGCGCGACGGCGGCGGCCGCCACGACGTCGGCGGGCGCCTGCACCTTCGGGACCACGATCGTCAGTCCGTCGTGCCCGGCCGCGGCGCACGTCGCCAGGTCGGCGGCCTGCTCGGCGGACCCGGCTGCGTTGACGCGCACCGCAACCCGGCGCTCCTTCCATTCCGCCGCCGCCAGCGTCTGCGCCAGCTGCTCCCGCGCGGCCGCCTTCGATCCGGCTGCGACGGCGTCCTCGAGGTCGAACACCACCTCGTCGGCCCCGGCGCCCAGCGCCTTGACGTGCATCTTGGCCTGATGGCCGGGCACCACGAGGCACGATCGACGGACGGTCACGGCTTCGTAAGGTATCCGCCGGGATCGTCGCCCGACAGCGGTCCGAGCACGCGCTGGGAACGACGCGAGAGATGGGTTACGCTCGGACGCACCAGCTAGCGCAAGGAGGGGTGATGACCTTCGAGGTCGGAGACCGAGTCGTCGCCGAGTCCGAGTCGACGGAACGTCCGCCGCGCCCGGGGACCGTGCGGGAGATCCTCCATGCCGATCCGTCGCCGCGCTACCGGATCGAGTGGGACGACGGCCACACCACGATCTACGTGCCGGCGGCGGGCGCGCTGCACGCCGCTGGAAAGCCGGCCGAGGCGGCGACCTGATCAGCGGCTACGGGGCCGGCTCGCGGAACTCCACGAACCCCATGAGTGCGCGGTCGGCCCGAATCGCGCGCTGGATGCTCTCGGTGCTGGGCCGCCCGAGCCCGAGGTCGGCTCCGACGATCAGCAGTCCGTACCCCGACGCCGCAAGCCGCTCCAACCACCGTGGCGGGGCGTCTGCGGCCGCGTCGTGGAAGCGCTCGCGTGGCACGTCGGCCCGCAGCAGCACAAGGTCCGGCCCGTCGACCGCGAGCGTCAGACCGGCCAGCTCGCGCACGGGCTCACGGGCGAGCACGCCGTGGAACCCGTCGTAGCGCCGGGCGTCGAGGTAGGGACGCGACTCGCAGTCCCCGGGTCCCCGGACGCGAACATCGAGCTTGCGCTCCCAGAGCAGGACCGCGCCGGCGTCCGGGTGTATGGCCTGCGTGTAGGAGATGCCCAGCGGGTCGGCCTCGGCCACGACGACCAGTTGCGCCAGCTCGGCCCGCGAGGGCGCACAGCCGGTGTGAGCGAACTCCGCCATGGCTGCACGGTCCTCCAGCGCCACGCTGACGCTCACGTCGACCCCCGAAGCCGGGTCGATCCACTGATCGCAGATCGCGCACCGCAGGCGCTCGTTGTCGCGCAAGGCGTGGAGGCGCGCCGACTCCTCGGGACGCAGGACCCGAGCCACGTCCGGCCCGATGTCGAGGGGCTTGCTCAAGGGCGCACTCCAGACACTTCGTCGGATTGTGCTCCGAGTCCCGCGCCGGCGCATTCGCCCGATCCGGCCGCCGTCGGTGTGTCGCACATCGTCGGACATCGGCGGTCATTTCCGCGATCCTGCACACCTCACGCCGGCCCCGCACGGGTGTGGTACAAGCGGATCGAGGTTGTTTTCCCCTAGGGCGGAGGACGCGGTCGGCTCGATCAACCGGAAGCCAGCAGCATGGTCCCGTAACGACGGGCCAACGCACCGGGCGCCGTGTCATGGGTGGTCCACGTCTCCACCCCCCGAGTAGAGCGGGAGTTCCCATATGCCTGCAGCTAGCGCGAGGCGCCAGAGCCGGACCAGGATCCACGACAAGATCCAGGAGTTGTCGTGGGATCCCATGTTTGCGACGCCGGTCGACAAGTACCCGACCGACTACACGTTCGAGAAGGCTCCGAAGAAGGACCCGATGAAGCAGGTCCTGCGCTCCTACTTCCCCATGGAGGAGGAGAAGGATCAGCGGGTCTACGGCGCGATGGACGGCGCGATCCGCGGCAACATGTTCCGCAACGTCCAGCAACGCTGGATGGAGTGGCAGAAGCTCTTCCTGAGCATCATTCCCTTCCCCGAGATCTCGGCCGCGCGGGCGATGCCGCTGGCCATCAACGCCGTGCCGAACCCCGAGGTGCACAACGGCCTGGCCGTGCAGATGATCGACGAGGTGCGTCACTCGACGATCCAGATGAACCTCAAGCGGCTGTACATGAACCACTACATCGACCCCGGCGGGTTCGACATCACCGAGAAGGCGTTCTCGAACTGCTACGCGGGGACGATCGGCCGGCAGTTCGGTGAGGGATTCATCACGGGCGACGCCATCACCGCCGCCGACATCTACCTGACCATCGTGGCCGAGACGGCGTTCACCAACACGCTGTTCGTGGCGATGCCCTCCGAGGCGGCGGCCAACGGCGACTACCTGCTGCCGACGGTGTTCCACTCGGTGCAGTCGGACGAGTCGCGCCACATCTCCAACGGCTACTCCATCATCCTGATGGCCTTGGCCGACGAGCGGAACCGTGAACTGCTCGAGCGTGACCTGCGTTACGCGTGGTGGAACAACCATGCGGTGGTGGACGCAGCGATCGGCACGTTCATCGAGTACGGCACCAAGGACCGGCGCAAGGATCGCCAGAGCTACGCCGAGGCGTGGCGCCGGTGGATCTACGACGACTACTACCGCAGCTACCTGATGCCGCTGGAGAAGTACGGCCTGGTGGTGCCGCACGATCTGGTCGAGGAGGCCTGGAACCGGATCTGGAACAAGGGCTACATCCACGAGGTGGCGCAGTTCTTCGCGACAGGGTGGCCCGTCAACTTCTGGCGGATCGACCCGATGACCGACGAGGACTTCGAGTGGTTCGAGTTCAAGTACCCGGGCTGGTACAACAAATACGGCGAGTGGTGGGAGAACTACAGCCGTCTGTCGCACCCCAACGGGCACGCCCCGATCGCGTTCGAGGACGTCAACTACCAGTACCCGCACCGGTGCTGGACCTGCATGGTCCCGTGCCTGATCCGTGAGGACCTGGTGGTCGACAAGGTCGACGATCAGTGGAGGACCTACTGCTCGGAGACCTGCCGCTGGACCGACAAGGAGGCCTTCCGCCCGGAGTACCACGGCCGGGCCACCCCGTCGATGGGGCGCCTCCTCGGCAAGCGCGAGTGGGAGACGCTGTACCACAACTGGGACCTGGCCGACATCCAGAAGGACCTCGGCTACGTCCGCGACGACGGCAAGACGCTGATCCCCCAGCCCCACCTGGACCTGGACGACCAGAAGAAGCTGTGGACCCTGGACGACTGCAAGGGCCACCCCTTCCCGAGTCCGAACATCCTGTTGAACGAGATGTCCGACGAGGAGCGGACCACGTTCGTCGAGCAGTACAAGAAGGGCGGCCCGGGCGGCCGCTACGCCCCCACCCCGGCATAGGGGTACGGGACCACCACGATCCGCATCGCGCCGCGGCCCTGCGGCGCGATGCCGGCTCCTACCCCAGGAAGCCCCATGGCCCGCCGTCACACGGTCAGATTCGAGCCCGTCGACCTGGAGATCGAGGTCTCCGAGGACGAGACGGTCCTCGAGGGAGCGTTCCGCCAGGGCGTCATGCTCATGCACGGTTGCAAGGAGGGGCAATGCTCGGCGTGCAAGTCCTTCCTGATCAGCGGCGAGGTCGACCTGGAGCGGTACTCGACGTTCGCCCTGGCCGATTACGAGCGGGAGGAGGGCTACACCCTCCTGTGTCGCGCCCACGCCTTCAGCGACCTCGAGGTCGAGCTCCTGCACTTCGACGAGGAGGTGCTCACCTCCAGCGTCCCGATCCAGACGGTCCGCACCGAGGTCGCGAGCATCACGGCGCTCACCCACGACATCCGGCACCTGGTGCTGAACCTGCTCGACCCGCGGGAGATCGACTTCCATGCCGGCCAGTACGTCGACGTCCAGATCCCCGGGACGACCCACACGCGTGCGTTCTCGATGGCCAACACGCCCGCGACCGGGGGCCGGCTCGAGTTCATGATCAAGCTCTACCCCGGAGGTCGCTTCTCGGGCCTGCTCGAGGAGCAGCTCGCCCCGGGCCACGAGCTCGCGGTCCGGGGTCCCTACGGGGTCTTCATCCTCCGCGAGCACTCCGACGCCGACCTGATCTTCATCGGTGGCGGGGCCGGCATGGCTCCCATCTGGTCGCTGCTCAACTCCATGTCCGAGCGCGGCATCCGGCGCAAGGTCACGTACTACTACGGCGCCCGCTCGCCGCGAGACCTGTTCCACCTCGACGAGCTGGCCCGACTGGGCGAGCACCTGCCGGACTTCCGGTTCGTGCCCGCCCTGTCGGAGCCGGCCCCAGGTGACCAGTGGGAAGGCGAGACCGGTCTGATCACCGACGTCGTCGACCGGCTGGAGACCGACCTCTCCGGCCACGAGGGCTACCTGTGCGGGCCGCCGCCGATGATCGACGCGGCCATCGAGCTGCTGGTCGCCAAGGGCATCGGCGAGGCCCGCATCTTCTACGACAAGTTCACCATCACCGCCTCGGAGGAGGAGCAGGCCGGCCACCAGACGTGACGGGCCCCGCGCCCGCAAGCACTGCACGCAACAGGAACGAGAGAGAGGGATGATCACATGGCGGATTCACCGACGTTGAGTCCCAAAGACACGGCGACGCGGACCCCGACAGGCCGGATGCGCAGCGTCCCGCGGCTCGTCTTCACCGACGCCGAAGCGGGAGCGCTGGAGTTCCCCAGCGCGCACAGCCGGTCGTTCAACTACTTCGAGCCGCTGCGGCTGCGGGCGACCGTGTACGAGGACGTGACGGTCGACGTCCAGCCCGATCCGGAGCGCTACCTGACCCAGGGCTGGGTCTACGGCTTCGCCAAGGGGCCAGGCGGCTACCCGAAGGAGTGGACGGCGCTCAAGTCGTCTGACTGGCACCGGTTCCGCGACCCCAACGAGGAGTGGGAGCAGACGATCTACCGCAACAACGCCCGCCTCGTCCGCGAGATCGAGCAGGTGATCGCCGCTGCCAAGAGCGAGGGCGCGTTCGACCAGTGGAGTCCCGGGTGGGAGCGCGTCGTGGAGCGCCAGGTCGGCGCGTGGATGCACGCGGAGCACGGGCTCGGCATGCACGTGTTCCTGCCGGCGCAGCGCGACGCGCCGACGAACATGATCAACAACGCGATCTCGGTCAACTCGATGCACAAGCTGCGCATCGCGCAGGATCTCGCGCTCTACAACCTGGAGGTCGCCGACGCGCGTGACGGCTTCGACGGCGGGGCGCATCTCGCGGTGTGGGACAGCGACCCGGTGTGGCTGCGGGTGCGCGAGAACGTCGAGCTGCTCACCGCCGTGCGCGACTGGGCCGAAGCGGTCGTCGCGACCAACCTCGCGTTCGAGCCGCTCGTCGGTGAGCTGTTCCGCAGCCAGTTCGTGATGTCGACCGCGGCGGCGAACGGGGACTTCGTGACCCCGCTCGTGATGAACGTCGCCGAGAGCGATTTCGACCGCGACCTGAACTACACGACGATCCTCCTCGGCGACCTGGTCGCCGACAAGCAGTACGGCCAGGAGAACGCCGGCGTGCTCGCCGGATGGCTGGCGAAGTGGATCCCGCGCAGCCTCGAGACGGCGCGCGCCCTGGAGCCCATCTGGGGGCTGCCGGAGCACGGCGGGATCGGATTCGCCGACGCGCTGTCTCGCACGCGCGCGCGCACCCAGCTGATCCTGGACGATCTCAAGATCCCGCGGCCCAAGGAGCTGGAAGCATGAGCACCGAGACCCAGCCCGATTTCGAGTTCCACCGCGAATCCTCCAACCAGTGCGGCGTGACGCTGATGGACAACCAGATCGGCCACACGGTCGCCGAGGCGATGCGCGGCAAGCCGAATGTGACGGTCCGTGCGCTGCCGTCGATGATCCGCATCGACGCGATCGGCAAGGTCGAGTTCGACTTCGCCGAGCTCAGCCAGGCCGTCGGCGAGGAGTTCGACCAGAACTCGTTCGAGGAGATCATGTCGACGCACTACGGCCGGATGGTCGCCCTCGACGACCGCATGGTGCTGTTCGCCAACCCGGAGGATGCCGCCGAGTACCTCGGGTTCGACCTGCGGCCCGTGTGACCGGTCGATGGCCAAGATCCTGGTCTACAACGAGGACGCGAGGAGGTATCTCGAGACAGGCGTGAACAAGCTCGCCGACGCGGTGAAGGTGACGCTCGGGCCCAAGGGCCGCAACGTCGTGCTCGAGAAGATGGCCGGCGCGCCGCAGATCACCAACGACGGCGTGGCCATCGCGCAGGAGATCCACCTCTCGGATCCCTTCGAGAACATGGGCGCGCACCTCGTGCGGGAGGTCGCCAGCCAGACCAGCGACGTGGTCGGCGACGGGACGACGACCGCCACCGTCCTCGCCCAGGCGATGATCCGCGAGGGCATGACCATGATCGCCGCCGGTGCGAACCCGATGCTGCTGCGGCGCGGCATCGAGCGGGCGGCGCAGCACGTGCTCGATGACCTGGCGCAAGCGGCGCGCCAGGTGGAGGGCCGCAGCCAGATGGCCGACGTCGCGACGATCGCGGCCAACAACGACCCCGAGATCGGCGCCACGATCGCCCAGGCGCTCGACGCGGTGGGCGGAGACGGGGTGGTCAGCGTCGAGGAGTCACCAGTGCTCGGGCTCGAGGTGGAGTTCGTCGAAGGCCTGCAGTGGGACTTCGGCTACCTGTCCCCGTACATGGTCACCGACAGCTCGCGGATGGAGGCCGTCTTCGAGGACCCGCTGATCCTGCTGACCGACATGCCGATCTCCGCGGTCCAGGCGCTCATGCCGGTCCTCGAGCAGGCGATGAAGGCCGGGCGCCCGCTGGTCGTCGTCGCCGAGAACGTCGATGGCCCAGCGCTGGGCATGCTCGTGACCAACGCGGCCCACGGCACCTTCGCCTCGGTCGCTGTTCGTGCGCCCGGTTTCGGGCACCGCCGCCTGAACAACCTCCAGGACATCGCGGCCTTCACCGGTGCCGAGGTGGTCTCCAAGGACAGCGGGATGCGCCTCGAGAACACGGCGCTCGCGCGCCTCGGACGCGCGCGCAAGGTCACGGTGACCGACGGGGCCACGACGATCCTCGGCGGCTGGGGTGGCCAGGAGTCGATCGACGCCCGGCTCGTGCAGATTCGGTCCGAGCTGGCGCGGGCCGAGAACGCGCGCGACCGTGAGCACCTGCAGGAGCGCATGGCGCAGCTGTCGGGCAAGGTCGCGATCATCCACGTCGGGGCCGCGACACAGGTCGAGCTCAAGGAGAAGGAGCGGCGCACCGACGGAGCGCTGGCGGCCACCCGGGCAGCGGTCGAGGAGGGCATCCTGCCCGGCGGCGGCGTCGCGCTGGTTAACGCCGAACACGCGCTGGACCTGACCGACGGCCGGGCGCCCGAGGACGCCCAGGGCGCAGAGATCGTCCGCAACGCGCTCTCGGAGCCGCTGCGTTGGATCGCCGCCAATGCCGGCCACGACGGCGCGGCGGTGGTGCAGCGCGTCCGCACCCTGCCCGCCGGGCAGGGGCTCGACGCGCTCACCGACGAGTACGGCGACATGATCGCCGGCGGCATCATCGACGCCGCGAAGGTCACGCGCTCGGCCCTGCGGAGCGCGGTCTCGATCGCGGCCCTCCTGCTCACGACCGAGGCCCTCGTGGCCGAGGAGGTCCTCGCGCAGCCGGGCGCGATCCTGGCGCCCGGCTTCGGCGACCTCGCCGAGGGCCTGGCCCGGCCGTCGTCGCCCGCGGGCTCGCCTGCGCCGTGACTACTCGGCGGCCGACACCTCGCGCGCCGCCCCCTGGGCGAGCCGGATCAGCCGCTTGAGCTCGCCCGCCGGCGCGCGGGCGGTCGTGCCCAGGCCGATCGCGCCGAGCGTCTCGCCCGTGCCCGTCTGCACGGGGACCGCCACGCAGCAGAGGTTCTTGGCGAACTCCTCGAAGTCGGTGGCGAACCCCCGGTGGCGGACCGCCTTGAGATGGGCTTCGAGCTTCGACGGCTCGGTGATCGTCCGGCGGGTGTAGGCGTCGAGCAGGTGGTCGTTGAGGTAGCGGTTGATCGCCCCGACGCCGCGGGCGGCGAGCAGCACCTTGCCGAGGGCGAGTGCGTGCGACGGGCCGCGGAACCCGGCCGGGATGCCGACGGTCGGGCTCTGGGACGGCGTGTGCACGTGCGTGACGAGCACGTCGTCGCCCTCGCAGAGCACGGCGAAGTACGCGCTACAGCCCGCGTGGCGCGCCAGCGCCCGCAGCGCCGGCTCGACGGCCCCGGCGGCGCCGCTGCGCTGCAGGCGCTCCTGGAGCACCGCGATCGTCGGGCCCAGCCGGTAGCCCCCGTGCTGGGGCAGCCGCACGATGTAGCCCTCGTCGACCAGGAGGCTGAGCAGGTGATAGGTCGTCGACAGGCTGATCCCGAGCTCCTCGGCGAGCCCCCGGACGGTCATCCGGTCGTCGCGGCTGACCCGGTCGATGATGCGGAAGACCCGCCGCGTGCTGCCGTACGCGGCCCGACCGGGCTCGTCGCCGAGGAGGTCCACCGGCTCCCCGCTAGTTGGGGATGAGGACGCCACGGCCCTGGATCCGTCCCGCGTTGAGGTCGTCGATCGCGTCGTTGATGCGGTCGAGCTCGTAGGCCTTCGTCGTCAGCTCGACCCGTCCCTGGGCGGCGAGCTTCATGAGCTCGGAGAGCTCGGTGTAGTTGCCGACGAGGTTGCCGACGACGTTGACCTCGCTGAAGATCACGTCGATGGCGGCCAGGTCGACGCGGCCTCCGTAGCCGACCACGTAGTAGGTCCCGCCCTGGGCGAGCATCGCCGGGCCTTGAGCCGTCGTCCCGTGCTCGCCGACGAAGTCGATGACCGCTTCCACGCCGCCGTCGCCGTCGCCGAAGGCTCGCACCGCCTCGACGACGTCGGCGCCGGCCTTGACGGCGTGGTCGGCGCCGAGGCGCCGGGCGAGCTCGAGCGCCGCGTCGGAGGTGTCGACGACGATGACCTCCGTGGCGCACAGCGCCTTGAGCGACTGCACGCCGATGTGCCCGAGTCCGCCGGCGCCGATCACGACGCACCGCGACCCCGGCATCAGGTGGGCGGCCGCCTTCTTGGCGGCGCGGTAGGCCGTGATGCCCGCGTCGGCGTAGGGCGCGACGTCCTTGGGCTCGAGGCCGCCCTCGAGCTTGATGCACGAGCGCTCCGAAGTCTTCAGGTACTGCGCGAATCCGCCCTCGGCGTTGAGCCCCGGAAAGGCGCCGTTGGTGCAGTACATGTCCTCGCCGCGGCGGCAGCCCGCGCATACCCCACACGTGACGAGCGGATGCACGACGACCGCGTCGCCCGCCTGGATGGTGCTGACGTCCGAGCCGACCTCCTCCACCCAACCGGCGTTCTCGTGCCCGAGCGTGTACGGCAGCTGCGGCTCGAGAATGTCCCGCCAGATGCCCTCGATGATGTGCAGGTCGGTGCGGCACAGCCCGGCGCCGCCGATGCGGACGATGACCTCGTGCGGCCCGGTGAGCGCCGGCTCGGGCACATCGTCGATGTGCAGGTGATCCTCGTCGTAGGAATGCAGCCTGGCGGCCTTCATGGTGGCATCTCCTCCAGGTCGTAGCGGGTGCGCAGGAGCCCACGGCAGAGATCGGCGTTGCCCTCGATGCTGACGCGGACCGTCCGCGCGAAGCGCAGCTGACGCGGCGCGTCGTTCGCGTCGATGGGCTCGCCGTTGGGTCGCAGCAGCAGCGCGGCCTGCGGGGAGACGTCGAGGCCGAGCCGCGTCCGGCGCTCGAGGTAGTCCGTCGTCTCAGGGATCGCCGGGAGCTCGCCGAGACGCATCCCCGGAAGCTCCTCGGCCCGGCGGCCGCCCGTGATGAGCGCCTGGCAGAGGCGCTCCTGGCGCACGACGAACGCCTTGCGGTCGAAGATCGAGCGCAGCTCGGTGAGGTCGCCCACCACCTCGCCGGGAAAGGTCGTGGCGAAGTCGCGATCGTCGTCGACGCCGCCGTTGATCTCGTCGGAGGCGAAATGGTCCTCCAGCGCCACGTGCACCCGCTCCACGCCGGGCACCGCCGCGAGCTCCGCCCGCGCGTCGGCCACCATCAGGTAGGCGAAGTTGGGGGCGCAGAAGTAGGTCGGCAGGCGCAGGCGGACGTCGACGCGACCGCCGTCGACCCGGAGCTCGGAGACGAAGCCCAGCTCCGTGATGGGCTCGTCGAGCTCCGGGTCGCGCACGCGCGACAGGGCCGTGGTGAGGGCCGCGTCGCTCGGCATCTCACGTCGCGACGGCCGGCTTCGGCGTGACCTCCGGGCCCGTGCCCGCGTCGGCCGCGACCGCCAGCTCTGCCGGCACCTCGATGCCGTACAGGTTCGCGGCGTTGAGCCCGAAGATCTTGCGCTTGATGTCCGGCGTGAGCTCGCCGTACTCGCCCTGCATGTCCTCGGGGATCTGGAAGGCCGCGAACTGCTCGGTCAGCCACTTCGGGTGCCAGATCGCGTAGTCCGAGGCGAACAGGATGCGGTCCTCCCCCAGCCAGTACAACAACTCGCCGAGGATCTGCGCGAAGTACCCCGGGCGGGTGTGGATGAACGGCATCGCGACCGCCAGGCCACCGTAGACGTTCGGCTCCTGCACGCCGATCCAGCAGAAGTCCTCCAGGCGCGGCAGGCCGACGTGCTCGACGATGAAGTTCAGGTCCGGGAACTCCGTGGCGGCGGAGTCGACGTCCTGGACGTTGAACGCGTCCATGTTCAGCGGCCAGATCGTCGGCCCCTTGTGGACGTGGATGTTCTTCACGCCCAGCTCGCGGCACTTCTCCAGGTAGCGCGTGGCCTCGGGGTCCGTGAGCTTCCAGCCATGGGAGTCGCCGCGCCATTCGGCGGTGTACAGCTTGACGCCCTTGGCGTCGTAGCGGCGCACCTTGTCCTCGAAGGCCCGGAGCCCCGCCTCGCCGTCGCGTGGATCGAACGAGGTGTTGAGGATGAACCGGTCAGGGTGGGCCTCCTTGAGGGCCGCGTTCTGCTCCGTGGTGTTGAACCCGTTCTTGTAGAAGTCGGTCAGGTACGTGGGCAGGAAGATCGCCACGTCGTCGTAGCCCTCTTCGAACAGGTCGTGCATGAGGGTGTCCGCACCGTAGTGCTGGAACTTCTCCAGCGGCCACACGTACTCCTCCGGACTGAGGTTCCGGTGGTAGTCGTAGAAGCAGTTGATGAACCCTTCGCCGTACTTGTTGGCCTGGTTCTCGGGGCTCGCGTCCCAGTTGTGGACGTGGCCGTCCACGATGAAGTAGCTCTCACCGTCAGGACTGCGGTACATCACGTCTCCCTCGGTCGACACCGGTCACGAGGGGGAGTCCAGTAGGGCCACGGAGGAGGCTCGCACGTCGTGGTGGGGCGATCCCGGACGTGACTCGCCAAGGCTCTCTCTCCGCCGCCGATTGTAGCCCCTTGGCCGGTCCCGAACCACCCGCAGATCGCGGCCTCGACCGCGACAGGAGCGCCGTCCGCAAGCTGGCAGGCGCGGCAGGAAAAAGCGCACGCGTCCCCCGGCGCAGGTGTACATTCAGTGCTGGGCCACGCCCACATCCACCGTCACCCGCGCGACCTCACCGCGGGCTTCTGCCCGGGCCCGTGGCGGGCTGGCGCGGCGCCGCGAAACGAGCGAGCTGCACCGGCGGTCGCCGGCAGGCAGCGCTCGACATGGACGCGACCTCTGCGGTGCGCGACGGAGGCAGAACGGGAGGTACCGATGGTTTCTCAGCCCACGTCTGCTGCTGCGCCGCCTCATCCGGACGGGGGCTCGGCGCTCGCCGAGACCGTCCTGTCAGGCCCGGAGCACGGCAGCGGCTACTTCTACCCGGCCACGGCGGGCGGCACGCCGCTCGCTCTCATGGCCTTCGCCTCGACCCTCGGCCTGCTCTCGATGGGCAATGCCGAGTGGTTCGACCTCAGGGCGCTGATCATCGTGGCGCCCGCCGCACTGGCCTTCGGTGCCGTCGCGATGATCCTGTCCGGCATGTGGGACTTCCGCGCCGGCAACGGCTTCGCCGGCACCTGGGAGACGTCCTACGGCTGCTTCTGGCTGTTCCTCGGGCTCCAGCTGGCGATCTTCGGCCCGAGGGTGCTCGCGGCCGCCGGAGCGGAAGGTGCGGGTCACGCCTTCGGCGCCTACCTGCTCATCTGGGCGCTGATCACCGCCGGGTTCACGGCCGGCACGTGGTTCGTGGCCAGGGCGGCGTTCATCGCATTCGGCCTGTTGGTGGTGGTGCTGGTCTTCCTCGGCGTCGCCAACCTGGTCTCGTCGGCGGACACCTCCGACACGTTGCGCCAGATCGGCGGGTGGATCGGGGTCGTGGACGCGCTCGTCGGGTTCTATGTGGCGTTCGCGCTCATGATGAACGCGCTGCTGGGACGCTGGGTGGCTCCGATCGGGCTGTACCAATCCAGCAAGTGAGGGTGGAGCGAGGCCGGCCGGCGTACGGCCGGCCCCGATCCAAGCTCCGCGCGGTCCCGGTGCCGGCCATGAAGCTCTCAAACGCCGCCCTTGGTGCCGCGGTGGTCGCGGTGGCGGTCCTCGCGCTGCTCTGGGTGCCGATCGAGCACGGCGACGTGAGCGGCCAGGGCGCGCGGCGCTCCGCTGCCGCGATCTACTGGGGCGCCTACGTGTCGGGCGCGCCCTACGGCCGCATCGATGCGCCGTGGGACATGCGCAGCGTCGCGCGCTTCGAGGCGAACGCGCACAAGCGCATGTCGCTGCTGGAGTGGGGCCAGGCGTACGACCGCTTCCTCCGTCGCTGGGCGCGGGGCGCAAGGCGCTGGGGCCAGCCGTTCTTCCTGCGCTTCGACTGGGAGATGAACACCAACGGGGCGCCCTACAGCGAGCACGCCAACGGCAACCGCCCCGGCGAGTTCGTGCGCATGTGGCGCCACGTGCACCGGATCTTCGACGCCGCGGGCGCCCGCAACGTGACATGGGTGTGGTGCCCCAACGTCGACTACGCCGACGCGGTGCATCCGTTGCGTTCGCTCTATCCCGGCGACGCCTACGTCGACTGGACCTGCCTCGACGGCTACAACTCGGGCACCAACCCCAGAGCACCGGGCGGCTGGCACTCGTTCGACGAGACGTTCCGCGCCACGTACACGCTCGTCACCCGACGAGTCGCTCGTACCAAGCCGCTCATGATCGGGGAGACGGCGGCCTCCGAGTACGGCGGCTCGAAGGCCGATTGGATCACCGACGCGCTCGCCTACCAGCTCCCGCGGAACTATCCCCGAGCGCGGGCGCTCGTGTGGTTCAACAAGAACGCCGACGGGATGGACTGGATCATCGAGTCCTCGCCCGCCGCTCAGGCGGCGTTCGCGGCGGGAATCGCGGCGCCGCGGTACGCCACCAACGCCTTCGCCACCATCCGCGCCTCCCCCATCCGGCCGCTCGGTGGTACGCGTTGACGCCATCGCGATCCGATCTGCCGCGACGAGCCGGCGCGGTGGTCGCTGCATCGCCCTCCTCAGCATCGACGTCTCCGCGGATCGTCAAGCGCTTGACGTCGCCGAGACGACTCAAGCAGTTGGCGACAGGAGCCGTCGCAGCGCTGTGCGCGCTGGCGCTCGGGTCGTCGCCGCCTTCCCCCCCGCCGCTCGTGGTGTTCTCCGACAACTTCGACGGCGCCGCGGGAAGCCCGCCGAATCGCGCCCTCTGGGGCTACGACGTCGGTCGCTGGGGTGAGAGCGCCGGGGAGCTGCAGTACTACACGGACCGCGCCGACAACGCGCGGCTCGATGGCAACGGCAACCTCGAGATCGTCGCCCGGCGCGAGCAGTACTCCGGCGCCGGCTACACGTCCGCTCGCCTCCAGACGCGGGGGAAGGAGAGCTTCGAGCCACCAGTCCGGATCGCATCACGCATCCAGGTGCCCGCCGGCACGGGCCTGCTCGCCGTCTTCTGGACGCTCGGCACGGATCTCTTCACGAAAGGCTGGCCGCAGAGCGGCGAGATCGACATCGCCGAGGTCAAGGGCGACACGCCGAGCGCCGCGCACTTCCACACCCACTCCGCCCTGCGCTCCGGCCGCGACCACGGCGTGGGCGACGTGTGGACCGCACCCGCGAGCCTGGCCGACGGATTCCACACGTACAGGATCGACTGGTACGAGGCGGGGATCGCGTTCTACCTGGACGGCGTGCGTCGCTTCACGGTCGCGCGCGCCGACATGCCGTCTGCGGCATGGGCGTTCAGCAAGCCCCACTACTTGACCTTGAACACGGCGGTCGGAAACGAATGGACCGGACCCCCGGACGGCACCACCCCGTGGCCTGCGGTGATGCGCGTCGACTGGGTGAAGGCCTGGGCGCTGAAATGAGGGCCGCCGTCTGCGCTTGGTCAGCCGCGAAGGCCTACGTCGCGCTTGACCGTCGTACGCAGGTGGTGGTCGGCGTTCGTCACACGACCTTGACTGCCTGATGCCGTTTCCCGAGCATGAGCACGTCGTCATGTCGTCGCTCGTAGGACCCTCGACAGATCTGTGCAAGCGTGAGCTCGATCGCCCGGGCCGCTCGCTCGGCCGGGCGGTGTGTCGCCGCAGCCAACGGTGGGTGCGCGGTGCCCGGCGCTGAGCACCGCGCCAGCTCCGCGAGCGATGTCGGGAGCGCTGGCGTCGGGCTCGTCGTCACCAATCTGCTCAATGAGCTTGCCGCGCTCGGGACGCTGCTCGAACAGGCCGCCCGCGAGCAGTGGTGGCTCGACGCCTATCTCGTGGCCGCGGGTCTCAATCAGATCGCCGAGGACTACCTGCACGACTCGGCGTATCCGCTCGACGACGCCGTGTCGCTGCTCGCGGGGTCCGGCTCGCGGACCGGCCGTCTTGCCGGCCGGGCCGCCGGCGCGAGTGCGCTGGCGGCGCGCCGGATCGCGGCACGGACTGACGGCTTCCAGCGCACGCTTGGCTGGCAGCGGCAGGCGGCCATCCTGGTCGACGACCTGGCCGATGTGGTCATCGCCCGCGACGGACAAGGCACCCCGGCGCTCGCACACCGCTGCGCGCGCCTCTCGCGCGAGATACCGTCGCTGCCGCTCGCGGTGCGGCAGCGGGTCCTGCGACTGCCGGCGTGCTTCTACGACTTCGACGAACGGCCCGAGGATCTCGCGCGCCTCGTCGAACGCTTCATCGAACGCTCGACGGATCGCGATCGCCCGTTGCTCGTCACCGGGGTCAGGACCTCGGGCAGCTATCTGGCGCCGCTGATCGCGGCAGCCTTGCGAGCTCGCGGATGCGGTGACGCACGCGTCCTGACCGTGCGTCCGGGGCGGGCGCTGCTCGAGGAGGAATGCGCGCTGGTGCGCGGGATCGCACGCGGCGGCCAGGTGCTGATGACCGACGATCCACCCGTCACCGGCTCCTCGCTCGCCGCGGCCTGCGCTCAGGTCGAGCGCCTCGGCGTGGCACGAACGTCGATCGTGCTGCTGCTGGCCCTTCAGGGCACGTCGGCGAAGCCGCCGCCCGCGCTCGCGGACTACGGCGCCGTGGTGCTCGCCGATGGGGAGTGGAGCGTTCACTCGCGGCTCGAGCCGGAGGCCGCCCGGAGCGAGCTTCAGGTGCTGTTGGACGGGGAGCTCGAGATCAAGGCGATCGAGACGTTGCGACTGCCGGGGGCCGCCAAGCAAAGGGGGCATCGCCGCGCGCTGTTTCGCGTGCGCGGCCACGACGACGTCGACGGCACCGCCCGCGAGCTGGCTGTGCTCGTCAGCGGCGTCGGGCTGGGCTATCTCGGCGCTCAGCATCTCGGAGTGGCGCGGACGCTTCACTCGTTCGCGCCGCGTGTGCTGGGTCTGCGTGACGGCCTGCTGTACCGCGCGTGGCTCCCAGCCGAGCGTCGCATGGCGGCCGACAGCGACAAGCTCGCGACCGGCGCCGCCGCCTACGTCGCGACCCGCCAGCGGGCGCTCAGGGTCGCGCGCGACACCACCGTCGCGATGTTCGGTCAGCGACCGGTGTGGGAGGTCGGCGGGCTCCTGCTCGGCGCCGGCTTTGCCCGCGCGGCACCGGTGGCGCGGGTGGCGCTCGTGGACCGTGCCGTGCGCCGCCTGCTCCGCGTGACCGAGCCGTCGGTCGTCGACGGGAGCATGACGCCCGAGCATTGGTTCGTTCCCGCGGGCAACGGCATGCCGGCGGTCAAGGTGGGCCTCAGCGATCGCACCTACTGGAGCCTTGGGCTGGCCTGCTGCGACGCGACCTTCGATCTCGCCGGCGTGGGCGCGTTCGCATCCGACGGGGCGCTACCCGAGCGCGTGCGGACGGCGTGGTTGCAGGAGACGGGAAACGAGGTGGACTCCGAACGATGGCTCCTGTACGAGCTTGCCCATCTGTGGGGCCGGCTGCGAGCCGACCCCGCGCAAGAGGCGATGGTCCGTCACGCAAGCGCCCGCGCCGTCCAGCGGTACTTCGCCGGCGCGTTCCTCACGGATGTCGACCGGGTGGCGACGGGCAAGCTGTGCGCGCTCGACATCGACGGCGTGCTCGAGACCGAGCAACTCGGGTTTCCCACGCTGACCCGGGCCAGCGCCACCGCCCTGCGGGCGCTGATCGCCCATGAGTACCTCCCGGTGCCGGTCACCGGTCGCGGCCTCGAGGAGGTCCGGGATCGCTGCCGCGCCTACGGATTGGTCGCGGGAGTGGCCGAGTACGGGTCGGCCCTCTGCCTCGACGGAGGCGAGCGCACGGTCACGCTCGTGGGCACCGACGGCGATGCCGCTCTGCGTCGCGTGCGCGCCGCGCTGCAAGAGCGCGACGGAGTGCGCCTGGACCCCGCGTTCGTCCACGCGGTACGGGCATACCGTCTCGGCACCGATGGCCGCCGGCGGCCACTCGACGTCCCTGAGGTCACCGAATGTCTGCAGGCAGCCGGCGTCGCCGGCGCGATCGAGGCGATCCACGGGGAGAGCCAGACCGACCTTGTCGCGTCCGGAGTCAACAAGGGGGCCGGGCTGCTCGCGCTGGTGGACGCGCTCGCGGCCGATGGCGGCAACCGTCGTCCCGAGATCGCGCTGGCGGTGGGCGACACCGCGGCCGACGCGCCGATGCTCTCCCTCGCGCGATCGGCGTTCGTTCCGGCTCACGCCGCCCCGGAGGCCATGGTCGCCCGCGCCAAGCGCGTCCGCCGCCCGTACCAGGCCGGCCTGGCACTCGCTGTCGCGGAGCTCCTCGGCCACCGTCCGGGCGGCTGTGCACGCTGCCGTGTAGGACAACAGACGACCGAGCGGGGGCTGCTGCTTGATCTGCTGTCGGTCGCCGAGGACGGCCGTCGCGGCCTCGCGCTGCGGACGATCAAGCTCGGAGCGAGGCTTCGATGAGCGTGCCCGCGGGGCCCCGATGAGCCTCCGGATCACCGACTCAGGCGCGGTCGCGGTGAGGACTCCAGCACCGCGCGACGTGTGGCGGGAGCTCTACGACTCCGACCCGCACGCCTTGCGCTATCACGCGCCCGCATGGGTCGATCTGTTGAGCGCGTTCGGCCGCTACGAGGACGCCAGCCGCCTGTATTCGCTGCCCGATGGTCGTCTGGCCGTCTTGCCGATGGTGCGCAGGCGTCTGCTCAGCGGGGTGGTCCGCGAGGCGTCGTTTCCGCCCGCATGGGGGATGGGCGGCCTGCTCGCATCCGGGGGCGTGCGCGCATCCGACGTCGCAGCCGTATTCGCCGACCTGGCCTCCCGACGGGTCGCGCGGACGTCATTGCGTCCGAACCCGATGACCGGACCGGTGTGGGAGGCGGCGCGGCCGCCGGGCGTCGTCGCCGTACCGCGCCTCGCCCATGTGCTCGACCTCGAGGGCGGCTTCGACCATGTGTGGAACAAACGGTTCCTCGGTCAGGCGCGCACGGCGGTTCGCAAGGCCGAGCGGTCCGGCTTGACCGTCAGGTGCGACACGTCAGGACGGCTCCTCCCCGTCTTCTACGAGCTGTTCGACCGGTCGCTCGATCGGTGGGCGGCGACGCAGCACGAGCCGCGCGCGCTGGCTCGCTGGCGAGGGCACCGTCGCGACCCGCTGCGCAAGCTGCAGATGATGGCCGAGTGGCTCGGCGAAGACTGCCGGGTATGGATCGCGTGGCTCGACGGCCGGCCCGCCGCCGGCATCCTGGTCATCCAGGGACCCAGTGCCAACTACACGCGCGGCGCCATGGACAAGGAGCTCGCGGGACCGACACGGGCCAACTACCTGTTGCATCGGCTCGCCGTCGAGGACGCGTGCGCCGCGGGGTGCCGGTACTACCACATGGGCGAGACCGGCCCGTCACCAGCGCTTGCCCAGTTCAAGACGCGATTCGGCGCACGGCCGCACCCATACGCCGAATACCACATCGAAGCGCTGCCGCTCATCGCGCTCGACCGCGCGCTGCGCAGAAGCGTAAAACGCGTCATCGGCTTCAAGGACGTGCCCACCGGCCCATCCCCCGAGCGATCAGCGCCGGCACGCAGCAGACACGGGAGTCTCGGGAAGCTTGTCCGCACGCCGTCGGCGCGTCGATCGCGGCGCTGACGTTCATCGCAGAGGGCGCCGGACGACGGCCCGGCCTCGGCGAAACACCCGCCACGCGCGGGTCCTCGCACGCTCGCGCCGCGGCGCGAGCGGCGCTCCGCGTCCGTCAAGCCATGCACCCAGCCCGGCGAGCGTCGTGTCGGCGCGGACGGTCAGCCGGGCCAGCGCGAAGCGATCGTCGGCAGTGAAGCTCAGCGCGTTCTTCACCGCGCAGGCCGATGCGAAGCCGGACTCCTGCGCGAGGCGATGCACGACCGGCCCGTGATACCCGTACGGGTAGGCGAACGAGGGCACCCGGGCCGACAGCAGGTTCTCGAGGATCTCCTTGGAGCGGGCGATCTCGACACGCGCGGCCTCGGCGGGAAGGGTGTCGAGCTGAGGATGCGAGTGGGTGTGCGCACCGATCTCGATCCCCTGAGCGCGCAGGTCGAGGAGCGCGGCCGCATCCAGCCAGGGGCCGGGGGGCCTGCTCACCCCGCGTCCCTCCGGCAGGCCCTCGAGGAAGCCGGTGGTGACGAAGAGCGTGGCGGCAAGGGCCACGCGGCGAAGCGCGGGCAGCGCATGCTCCTGGAAGTCGGCGAGGCCGTCGTCGAAGGTGATCACTACTGAACGCTCAGGCAGCGGCCTGCCGTCCTCGAGGCTGCGCGCATACTCGGCGACCGACAGCGCCGTCGCGCCCCAATCGCCGATCAGCTCGAGCTGGCGGGAGAAGACGTCCGGCGCGACGCAGTAGCGCCGGATCCACGCCGGCGGGTTGTCCGACACGCTGTGGTAGAGGAGGATCGGGACGGGCGTCACGGCCCCGGTCTCGCGCCAGGTGCGGGACTGCCCGACGGGGCCGGCATGAGCTGCGGCAAGCACCACTCAGTCCCCTTCACCCTTCACCCCGGGCCCTGCTCTTGTGGAGACGAGCTGCGCCGTGGAGCGCATGAGTCGCCTTGGCCGGTCCGCCCTCGGCCCCACCGCTCGTATCCTCCCGACGACGTAGCCGGCGCTTGTGACGAGCAGGCCTGCGACGATCGCCAACGAGCGCTGCACGCCGGCCCGGTCCCCGCCGGTCACTGCATCCGACACACCGCGCGCCACCCCTGCTGGAAGGACGCGGACGACATAGGAGCGCTCGGAGGACAGCCTCTCGCCGGGCTCCGAGACAGTCATGAGCGCGGCCTTTGCGAGCCCCTCCGCAAGACAGCGCGTCCAGAAATACGGCCAGGTCTCCCGGACCCTTGGCACCTTGTGCCGCGCTCGAGCTTCGGGTGCGTAGACGAGCACGCTGCCGGGGAGGCTGCGCTGGACACGGATGCAGAGCTCCGTGTCGTCGACTCCGAGTGGATGTCTCCCTCGGCGTGCCATGTCCGCCGCGAACCCGCCTGCGGCCTCGAGGGCGTACCGCCTGAACGACATGTTCGCCCCGAGGAGGTTTCGGACCGCGGCGGGTCGTGTCGGAAGACCCCGGTACGTGCAACCGACGACCCAGTCGAACTCCAGGGGGAACCACCGCGGCCGTCCGGTGCACCAGTCGGCGTCGACGCCGCCGCCGACGCCGACGACACGCTCGTCGACATAGTGCGCGGCCTGGCGCTCCAGGCAGTCGGGCTCGGGGACCGCGTCGTCGTCGAAGAACGCGACGATGTCTCCACGCGTCGATGCGATTCCCGTGTTGCGCGCGCCAGAGCTGCCCCTCGGCTCTCGGTTCGCGATCGCGCGGACGTCGGGCACGGCGGCACGAAGGCGCTCGAGCAACGCTGGATTGTGGTCGACGACGACCGCGATCTCTGCCGGCGGAAGGGTCTGCCGGCGGAGCCCCCCGACGCAGTCCAGGACATCCTCGAACCGCTCGTCGGCAAAGCAGGGGACCACCACCGAGATCGTTCGCACGTCGCTGCTCATGCCAGCGCCGCCAGAGGGGCCTCGAAGTTCAACCGCTGCCAGAGCCAGTTGTCGGCATAGCCGTCTGCTTTGGTCAGCAGATTCTGCGTGTGTCGGAGCCAGGCGAGAAGGACGAGCGCCGACAGCGTCGGGGCATCGCGAAGCGGTTCGGTGCCGCGCGCGAGCACCGTCCGCTCCTCCTCGGTCCACCTACCGGCCAGCGCGTCCGTCACCATCTCTCCGTACTCCCGGCGGCGGCGAAGGGCGCGGGTGGCGAGAACGAGCTGGACGAGGTCGATCGCCTGCAGGTTCGGGGTCCCGCCCATCTCCCAGTCGACGATGCCGCTCACCGTTCCGGTCGCGGGATCGACGAGGAGGTTGCCGGGCGTGTAGTCGCCATGGGTCCAGCCCGCCGTGAGCCGCTTGCCGGCGAGCGCCTCGTGCAGCTCGTCGCGGAGCCGATCGAGCGCCCGAAGCTGCCACCGTTGACCGCCGCCCCGCCGGCGCGCGTGGAGGCCGAGAATGGCGAGCGGCGCGTCCACCCAGGCACCGACGATCGTCGGGCCGACGTCGACCTCGCACCGCGTCTGCCGGTGGAAGCCTTCGATCCCTTCTGCAAGCCCGCCGAGACACGCGACGGGCCCGGCCGCGGCGGCCATCAGTCGAGATGCCTCGACCCCGGGGAGCACGCCTTCGACACGAAACGGCTCGCCGTCGATCTCGCCCGCTGCCAGCACCTCCGGCAGCACCGCCCGCCATGCCTCGAGGCGAGAGTCGCCGGAGAGCAGGCTCAGCACCTCCGTCTCACGGACGAGCCCGCGCGCCGCGCTCTGCGACTCGGCGAGCTTGACGACGGCACGCGGAGGAGCACCGGCAGGACCGGCCAGAACCACCAGCTTGTCGGTGACGCTCGCGGGGAGCTCGTGAGCCGTCCACGCGCTCGGAGGAGGACCTGCGCCATTCTCCGGAAGCTCGGCGAGGATCCGTGCAACCGCGACCGCTGCCCGGGTCCGGCGCCGATGGAGCGCAGGCCGCCGCTTGATCGCTCCCGCCACCGTCAGCACGCCGGTGTCCGCGGCGGCGTTCCGGGCGAGGCGGATGCTGCGCAGGCGCCACGGGATCCGCGAGCCATTGGTGAGCAGAACCTGCGGCCAGACCGCGAAGAGAACGGCCGCCGCGATCGTCTGCACGACGAGCCATGCGAACGCCGGACCGCGGATTCCATACGGATGCAGGAGCGCGACGCTCAGCAGGACGACCGCGGTGTACAGGACGCAACGCACCCAGACGAGGAGCGACAGCCGTTTCTCCGCCCGCCAGACGCCCATGTAGAGGGCGATCACCATCGCGGGGATCGCCGAGAACGCCATCAGCCGCAGGGCCGTCGTGCCCCGGTGAGCGTATTCCGGGCCGAACAGCCGGAGAAAGAGCGGGGCGGCGACCGCCAGGAGGAGCGCGGCCGGAATGACGAGACGGGCCGTCTGGACGAAGACGCGGTGCGTGTACTCGCGGAATCGCCACCGCTCGTTGACGAGCGCCACCACGAGCGAGCTGGCGGTGCTCGCGCTCAGGAGGTAGAGCGGCATCGTCATCACCCACGCCAGCGAGTAGTACGCGTTCTCCGCGGCGCCGAACCGCTGGGTCACGATGATCGGGATCAGCGTGATCGCCACGATCCAGCTGAGCCCGCCGACGTAGTCGGCTGCGACGAAGCGACCGATCGACCGAGCGCTCGGGAGCTCGATGCGCTCGATCGGTGCGCGGCGGGTGTGCTCGGGAATCAGGCGGAACGCGAGCAGACCGTTGATCATGAGCACCGAGAGCACGACCCCGAAGGTCCATGAGGCGAAGATGCCCAAGCGCGGAAGCATCGTCGCGAAGGCCACCAGCAGGCCGATCTTCGCCACGCCGAAGAGCACGTTGTCCACCGGAACCCAGATCGCGCGCCGGAGTCCGGTGAGCACGGCGTCCTGAAGGTTGAAGATGCACCAGACCGTCGTCGCGGCGACGAACCAGAACGCGAAGCCATGGTCCGACGAGAGGGACGCCAACGACGGCGCCCACTTCCGGACGCCCGCGAGAAAGGCGACGGAGACGAGCGTCGCAGCGACGACGCTGATCGCATACGACCACCCGACCAGTCGCCAGGTGGAGCGTCCGGCCCCGGGAACGAAGCGTACGAGCGCGCCGATGAGGTTGAGCTGCGCGACGCCGGAGACGAGCATCATCATCGAGATCGCGGCCGAGTTCAGCCCGACCACGTCGGCGCTGTAGGTGCGGGCCGCGACGATCCAATAGGCGAACCCGAGGATGGCCGCGACCCCCGCGCTGAGAACGAGCGCATAGCCCTCGCGGTAGACCGGCGTCCGGACGTGCTCCGCGAGGCGCCGGGTGGTGCTCTCGAACCTCGACGCGGCTGTGACGGCGGCCACGGCCCTACTCCCGCCGGCGCCCGTCTGGGCTCCCTTGTGCCACGAGCCCCGAGAGTGCGAGCTCCGCCGGCTCGGGTCGCCTGGACCCGCGCGCCGGACGCAGCGCCCGCCGCCGCCGCCGCTCGATCAGGTAGCCGAAGGGCCCGACGAGCATCCCGACGCGCTCACGCGCGGCGAGGCCGGCCGCAAGTCCGTCGGCGCTCCCATCCCGACCGGAGGGACGCAGGCGAACGGCGTGGGCCGCGCCGAAGGGGATGCGCCAGGCGATGTCGGGCAGCAGTCCCGGTCGGTCGACGACGATCTTGGTCAGGAACGCTCCGAGAGCCGCCCCGTAGTCGAACATCAGCGTCCGCAGGCATGCGGCGTCACGACGGTAGGCGTGGCGAATGATCGCGGCCGGCTGATACGCGAGCGTGTGGCCTGCCGCGAGAACGGAGAAGAATCCCGCCAGGTCATCGCCTCCGCGCGCACGGGAGCCCGTGCCCAGCGCCGGGTCGAACCCGCCGAGCGCCCGCAGCACGTTGGTCCTGAAGGCCATGTTCGCTCCCGATCCGAACGTGCCGGCGGCATAGGGGAAGAGCTTGTCTGCCGGCCGATTCGAGCCCAGGTCGAAGAGCTTCCGCGTGTAGCCCTTGTTGTGCGCGATCCAGTCCTCGAGCCAGAGCTGGGCCGGCGTCTCGAGCTCGATCGGGAGGATCATGCCGGTGACACACGCAACGTCGCCGGCGAGCTCGAAGGCGCGCGCGAGCTCGTGCAGCCAGAGCGGGTCGACGACGACGTCGTCGTCGGTGAAGGCCACGATCTCGCCTCGTGCCTCGTCCAGCCCGCGATTGTGCGCCACGGCGAGTCCGGGGAGCGGCTCGCGAACGTACCTGACGTTCGGGACGTCGGCGTACCGGAGCTCCAGAAGCGTGCGTGTCCGGTCGGTCGTGTTCGCGTTGTCGACGACGATGATCTCGAATCGCGGGTACTCGAGCGCGAGCAGGGCGTCAAGTGTTGCCGCGAGGCTGTCGGGTCGTTCGCGCGTGCCGATGACGATGCTCGCGAACGGGGCACGTACGCTGAACTCTCGTCTGTCCCGCACGCAGCCCGGCGCTTCCGCCGACCCCGCCGGAGCTTCGCTCCCTGGCGACGCCGGCGCGAGGCCGTCGTCCCTCAGGTGCGCGTCGATCGCAGCAGCGAATTCCTGCCGGGCGCGCTCGACGACGGCTTCCGGGGCGATTTCCGAGTCGCGCCGGTCGATGTCCAGCGTGCCGAGCGGCGTGCCGTGCAGGCGAACGAGCACGCGGGCAGACCGGTAGCTTCGGACGTCCCCCGCGGGTCCGAAGGAACGAAGACGAAGGTCGGACAGCTCGAGCTCGGCCAGCCTCACCGGCTCGAAACCGACGGGCGTCGACCCGTTCATGGCCGGGGGCGGATTGCGTTCGATCCGCTTCGAGCGGCCGCCGAACGCTTCCCCGATCCGGGTCATCGGATCGCCTCCGAGCGCGGTCGGCGGCCGGACCGGTACAGGAAGATCGACGAGGACCCACGCCGGTAGACGAGGCGGAAGTCGGGCGAGGCGCGCAATGCGCCCGCGAGGCTCTGCAGCGATCCAGCAGGAAGCAGCCCGTAGAGTCGCGCGTAGCGCTCCTGGCTGGCGGTCAACGTCAAGAACGTGTGCGGCGCCCCATACGCGCGAAGGCTGCTCTCGATGCGTGGAAGGTCTGCGGCCCCGAGCCTGCGGCTGCCGTATGCCGCGTGGTCGGTGAGCGAGGGCGCGCCGGGCGTGGGCGGGTAGTAGACGGCCGCATAGCGGGCGGTGACCCGGTTCGGGAAGCCCCCTGTCATCCCGGCGAGCACCGAGTCGCGCGGCGCGTGCCGCTCGAACCACACGGCGGCGGCGACGTCGTCGGGGTCGACGCGGTTGATGAGCTCGAGCCCGAAGTATGCGAAGAGCAGGCAGATGCCCAGGCTGACGTTGGCCAGCAGCAGCCTGACTCGGTGCGTCAGCGCCGGCAGGCGTGCCCGCGCCGGCGAGAGTGCGGCCGCGGCGAGGAAGCAGAGCCACGGCAGCGCGAACAGGTATGCGCGATAGCGTCCCTCGCCGGAATAGGACTGCAGCCCGACGACGACGAGCGGGGCGGCGATGAGGATCGCCGGGACCAGATCCCAGTGACCCTGCCGAAGCCTGCGGACCAGTCCGACAGCGGCCAGGACGACGAGGATCAGGATCTCGGCTCGAACCGCATAGGCGACGAGCTCCAGCCCCGGCAGCCCATCTCCGATGTTGTAGCCCGGGGGCGCGGCGCTCGACGAGGGGGCGGGGTCGAAGAAGGTGTAGTGCTTCGACACGTAGGGCCATGCGCGCCACAACCACCACACCTCCGCGATGCCCATCGCGACCGGGATCCAGAGCGGGACGCGGCGGGCGACGAGCGCCAGCCCGATGACGCCGGCGAGGAGGATCACGGGCGTCAGCTGATGGCTGACGACGATGGCCAGGTAGCACAGACCGCCGACCAGGACGGCGCCTGCCGGTGAGAGCGGGGCCGGGCGGCGCGTCTCCTCGGCCGGCGCGCGGCGCAGGACGGAGCTGCGAAGGCCGTCGAGGACGCCCGTCGACCAGGGAGCCGCTCGAGACCGTGCGGGACCGGGCGCAGGGCCGCAGCGGAGGCAGAGCCCGAGGACGACGAGCGACAGCACGAACGCGAAGGCCTGGGGCGCCAGATAGTCCTGGCCGAGCCAGTTGCCGAGCACGAAGAACAAGGTTGCGCTCCAGATGAGCCGCTCGTCGTTCGTGAGGCCACGCAGGGCGAATCGGAGCGCCGCGATGTTCGCCAGGTTGAAGAACACCTGCGCCCCCGCGGCGTAGCTGATCGCGCTGACCCCCGTCACAGCGCTCAGCCAGGCGACAAGCGCGAAGAACCCCGGCCAGTTGTTGTAGATGTCCACGCTGCGGTCGACGGCGCCGGCCTGGGCGATCTGCGCGATGACGCCCAGATGCTTGTAGGTCCACGTGTACCGCGGCTCGTCGTAGAGCAGCGCGGTGGTCCCATGCAGCACGAGGATCAGCGCGAAGGCGTACAGCCACAGCAGCCGGTTCGACAGCACGGGGCGGCTGACGGCCGCCGTGAATCCCGCGACCAACAGCCCGAAGGCGACGAAGTATGCGGCGGGCATCGCGTCGAGCAGCCCGAGGCCGCCCATCCGGCTCAGGTCGGCCTCGCGCAGGGAAAGCCCCCACGCCAGCCCCGCCGCCGCCAGCACGGCCGCGTGCGCTGCCGCGGGCGAGCGGGCGCGGCGGCTCGCGACGGACGTGAGCACGCGGGCCCGTTCCTGTTCCCCCGCCGGAACCGACCGGTCACCGCGCTCCTGCGCGCGGGCGGCGACCGGCTCGCGAAGGCGCGCGAGCAACGCGACCAGGCACGCCGCCGCCAGCAGGTACAGGAAGGCCTTCGGCCACCAGGCGCCGAGCCACAACATCGTCTGGGCAACGACCGCGGCGACCCCGAGGCTGGCGCCGACGATCAGGCCGGGCTCGACGGTGGCCCGATTGCCGAGTGCGGTGACGAGGGCGGCTCCGGGCGCCAGGCACAGAAACGCCAGCACAGCCGGAAGTCGTAGTTCGCCCGGCACGCCGATGGCGACGGCCGCCGGCGCGACCAGGCAGACCGCCACCGCGACCGCGACGAGGGCTCGATCCGAGTGAGTCGCCGTGGGCTGCGGGGCGCTCGACGGCCGCCGCTGCGACCATCGCCCAGGCGCCGGCCTCACCGTGCTCGCTGCACGTGCCGCCGGCCCGAGGCGCCACAGACCGTCGAGTCGGCGTCGGTGCTCGGAGCTCGCGCGCGGCTCGCGGCATACGCTCGGGTCCAGGTCGTAGCGCACGCCCGCGGGCACCGCTCGCAAGACGGCCTCCAGATCCACGATGCTCACGGTGGCCGGCGCGACGAGCCGGGCCATGGAGTCGCGCGCCGTGCCCGCCCGCACACGCGACAGCCGCCCGGACCGTGGGAATGACGGCGTTGCGCTCACGGTCAGCCCTCGACAGCGACGTCCCGTGGGTCACGGCGCTCCAGTGGTCGAGGCCTTCCGTGCCTGGCGCGGCGCGCCGCGTCCGTCGGCCGGCGGCGCATGAGCTCCTCATAGAGGGCGAGCGTTCTGTCGACGACTTCCGCCCAGGAGGGGAGCGAACGTGCCGGCGCCGGGGCGGGGATGGCGACGGCGTGCCGGATCGCCTCCGCGACCTCGAGCGGAGACCCCTCCGGCGAGACGAAGGTGATCCCGAGGTCTCCCACGTGGTGCGAGACCTCGCGGTGGGCCGGAATGTCGGAGGCTACGACCCACGCGCCGGCCGCGATGCCTTCGAGCACCTGCAGCCCGAAGGCCTCCTCCTCTGAGAGGGCGACCACGAGACGCGCGGTCCGCAGCCAGCGGTGCAGCTCGGCGTCCGCGACCGGTCCGGCGAACCGCACACGCGAGGAGACCGCGAGGTCGGCGGCGTGTCCCATCAACCGACGGCGGGCGTGCCCGTCGCCGACCACGACGAGCTCGAACATGGGAGGCAGGCTTGCCATCGCGGCGATCGCGCGGTCGACGCGCTTGCGTCGCTCGAGCCGGCCCACGGTCAGCACGACGGTGCTGAGCGCCGAGAACGGGGCCGCCGCCTGGATCGCAGCGGCGTCGATGCCCAGCGGCACGACGAGCACTCGATCCGCCGCTTCGGGACACGCGCCGCACAAGACGTCGGCATCCGCTCGAGTGGCGCAGATCGTCAGGGCCGCGCGGTCGACCACCGAACGGGTTGCGCGACCGTAGGGCCAGCACAGCAGGCGAGCCATCGGCGTCAGCGGCGAGTAGACCAGCCGTCGGGGACGGGCACGTATCGCGGCGAGCCCGAGCAGCACGTGCGCGCTGTGTACGTGAACGAGGTCGAAGGCGCCAGCGGTACGACGCAGATGCTCCGACAGCGCGGCGGTCACGGGGAAGCGAGCGTTGTGGTGGTCCGGCCCGGGGAATCGCCGGACGAGGACGCCCTCGAGCCGGGACTCACGACGCATGCGAGGCTCGCACTCCGGCGTGATGACCTCGACCGACGCTCCACGGCGCATCAGCCCGCGCGCCAACTCACGGACGGGGCGCTCGAGCCCGCCGTCGTGGGACGGATAGCGCGAAGTGACGAGCGCCACCTTCATCGGATCAGCAGATGCCGTCCAGCGCGAGCCCGCCACAACCGCCGCGCCGCGGGTGAAGCCCGCTCCACCGCGATCGTGCGCAACACTCGGCTTCCATCGCGCACCGCGCTGAGGTTGCTCATGCCATGGATGCGGCTTCGCTCGAAGCTCGGAACCTCGTGCACCACGAGCCCGGCCTTGGCGATGCGCACGTTGATGAGCGTCTCGACCTCGAACCCGTCACAGTCGACGCGCATGTACGGGAGGCAGCTCGCCCAGAAGGCGTTGTAGCCGTAGCAGAGATCGGTGTAGCTCGTCCCGTAGAGCGCGTTGACCAGCGCACTGAGCGCTCGGTTGCCCAGCTTCCGGATGGGCGTGATGTCCGAGCTCCCTCCGCCCTGCGCAAAGCGCGATCCCTTGACGAAGTCGGCGCCGTGGCAGAGCGCCGCCACGAACCGCGGAATCTCGCAGGCGTCGGTCGACCCGTCGGCGTCGAGCGTCACGACGACATCGCCGGTGCACTCACAGAAGCCGGCCGCGAGCGCGTTTCCCTTGCCTCGCCCCGTCTGCATCACGATGCGTGCATCGGGCCGCAGCCGCCGTGCTACGGCGACGGTCTGATCGGTCGATCGCCCATCGACGACGATCACCTCGTGGAGCCCCTGCGGAAGGCGTGCGAAGACGTGGGGCAGATTCTCTTCTTCGTTGAGTGTCGGAATCACCACGCTGACTCGCACGCCCATGTGCGCGACCGTGGGAACTCCGATGTTCGGAGCAGTCGGAAGACTTGCGAAGTTGCACGTCGTATCAGCAACGAGCACATCCGGAACATCATCGACAGGAGCGGTCACGGTGGCCATGTGAATCGACTGTAGACACCCCTCCCGCCCACGGTAAAGGGGGCTGGACGGACTACGCTGCAGACCCTCTGCGTACGTTGTCTACCGGTAACTCAAGGCCCGTTAGCGGTATCGGCGAGTGAGCGGCGGTCTGTTTTCTGGCATTGCGCGCGGCTCCGGGCGCCGGTACCCAAGGGCCGCCTGGATGCTCGACGGCCGCCACTGCGCTCCGCCGCGCAGGGTCGGCACGTTCTCGGCGTTGAGCTGATCGGCGATCGCCTGCAGTGTCATCCTCGCGGCGCGCATCGTCGCGATGCGTTCCATCAACTCGGGGCGGTCCCTGACTGCCGGTCGGCGTTTCGCGCGGCCGTTGGTGCGCACCTCAGCCAGTCCCATCCGCGTCCGGCTGGCGATCAGTTGGTGCTCGTGCGCGCTGAGGGCGATCAGCGTGGCCGCCACCTGGTCACCCTCGGGAGTGGATGTGTCGATGTCCAAGTCGAGCGCGATCAACGTCGCATGGGCGTCACGGAACCATGCCAGCAGCGCACCGAGGTCGACGATCGAGCGGCTCAGGCGCTGCAGGTCGCTCACGACGAGGCCGTCAGCGTGACCGTCGGCGATGCGCCCCAGCGCGTAGCTCAATCCTGGGCGTTTACGGATCCTGCGGCTTTCACGGTCGCGGACGATCTCGAGCAGGTGCCAGCTGAAGCGCTCGCACGTCGCCGCGATGGCGGCTGACGATCGATCGGCCTCGCCGGGGCCCGCGTCGGCGCCGACGATGACGTGGCCGATCAGGGGGGAGCCGGACGGAAGCCGCGAGGGGGACCGCCGGCGGTCTGGCATGGTCATGAACTCTTCCCTTCTGGACGGCTCTGGAGAGCCCGGACGCTGAGACCGCGCCGGGAACCGGTGCTGGGAAAACCCAGACGGGTTCAGCCAGGCCGCTGCAGAAGGGCGACGACGCCGACGAGTCCCGTGGGAACCAGTCGGAGGTGCTGCCAGCGAATCTCGTGATAGGTCAACGCCAGCGGGCTCACGAGGATGGCCGACCACCGGCCCGACGACACGCCGCCCGGGGCTGCCGCACCGCCACCGGCAGCGGTCGCGCTGCCAGGGGGTCCGGACGGCCCATCCTGCCCGGTGCCGCCGCCGCGTCCTGCCGGGCTCGGCCCGTCCGAGTGGCCGGCGACGCGGGGCCTGGTCCTGGCGGCAGGCGTCGTCCGGGTCGCGCGAACGTCGAGAACCGACCCTATGTTCGGGCTGCTGGGCAGTTCGAAGGCCCGGCGGCCGGCCGCCGCACGGAACGCGCAGATCGCTGCGCTTGCCGGCACGGCGGACCTCGTCGGCGTGGGCTCGAGGGTTGCGGTCGCCACGATGGCGGCGCTTGATTCGACCGTGGGCGTCGTCTCGCGGGTCAGCGTGGGATCGACGGTGGGGGCCGGCTCGACGGTGGGTGCCGGCTCGACGGTCGGGAGCCCCTCGACGGTCGTCGCCGGCGTTGGGGCGGGTGTGGAATCGACGGTGGGCTTGGGCTCGACGGTTGGCGTGGACTCGAACGTGGGTGTCGCTCGGACCGTGGTCGTCGGGGTGAGGACGACAGTGGGCGTAGGTGTTGACTCAAGGGCCGATGTCTCGTCGGCGGTGGGTCCAGGGTCGACGCCGGTCGACGGCGTGGTGCGGGCTCGACCGTGGACGTCGGTTCGACTGGTGGTCGTCGGCGTGGACTCGACCGCGGTCGTCGACGTCGCGTCGGCGGGGGCAGTCGGATCGACGGCGGCGGTCGGCTCGCCGGCGGCGGTCGCGTCGGCGGCGGCAGTCGGCACGCCGGCGGCGGTCGGCTCGACGGTGGGGCTTCGGCCGGGCGCCGTCGCTGCAGGCTCGGAGACCGACGTATCGGGCTCGCTGCCCGCCGCGTTCGGGTCGGCCTTCTCCGCGGATGTCGTCGCCCCAGACGGGTCGGTCGCCGTGGACGCGACGTGCGCCTTGGCCGTCGCGGCGAGAGCGCCGGCCAGCAGGAATATCAGGCCGACTGTCAGAAATCCTCTCGCTGCGGCCCGCAGAACCCGGCTCGCCCGCGTCCATCGCCGGACGCTGGTGGTGTCACTATCGCTGAGCAGTTCGACCGGCAGCGTCATGTGACAAACAGGCCTTTTATCGGTACGTCAATGACGCTGCTGTTGCCCATTCTTGGCTATCCCCGAGGTGCCTGACTGCGGCGCCCGCGCGACATTCAAGGACCTGCCGGCGGACCATCGGCTGACCGGTTGACCGTATGTCGGCAGTGCCGACTACGTCCCCGGCGTCGCGACCTTCCTCGTTCGCGATGTGATTTGGGCCATTTTACGCAAGGCACGCAGGTCGCCGCGTAAAACTTTGCCACGAACGCCAGGGGTTTGGCGCATTCATCTTGACAATGGGAAGGTGGAAAATGGTAAGGAAGGTTGCCGGCAGGAGATCCTCGGCCTACCGGATCGGAGCGCCGGCGGCGGCGGCGAGGCCCCAGAGCATCGCCGACCCGGAGGAGCTTCCCCAGCGGCGCAGCACTCGCGCACGACGAGCGACGGCCTCTCGGTCGCCGTCCAGCGCCGCGGCGATCACGGCGGCCGCCGCGGCGGGCAGCTCGCCGCGCTCTGCGCAGCGCAGGTAGGCGAGACCGATCGGCGACGAGCGGCCGGCCGCCAGCGCGGAGAGGTCGACCGGGTCGCCGGCGGCCGCCGCCCAGCCCGCGTACCCGGCGAGGACGTCGTCGCCGGCGGGGGTCAGCCCTTCGCCGCGGCCCGCCAGCACGCGGACCGCTCGCGGCAGATCGGCGCGCTCGAGCGCCCGGAGCCCGACCAGCAGCGAGGCGGGCGGGCGAGGGGCGGCCGCCGCCGCGGCGGCCAGTGCCTCGCCTCCGCCGGGGGCGGGACTCGGCCAGGCGTCCACGCCCGCGACGCGCAAGCCGGAGAGATCGATGCGACGGGACCCGACGACGAGCGCCTGGGGCCCGACACGGGCGTCGCGGACGTCGGCACGAGCGGGCTCGCTGCCGAGTCCCGCGACGAGCAGCGACAACGGACCGAGCGCGGTCCGCGGCCCGGTCAGCAGCACCCACCCGTCCGCGCCGAGGCGGAGGTACCCGCCGGCGCCGAGTGCCACCACGAGCCGCCCGGTCCCCCCGGCGCGCAGAGCGCGCGCCGCACCGGGTCCTGCGAGCAGGGCCCGTGCCTCCACGGTCACCGCCCGTCGAGGTCGCAGGCGAGCGCTGCGAGCTCGGCGCGCGCCGTCACGACGGCCGGTCAAGGTCGGCGGCAAGTGCGGCGAGCGCACCGGCGAACGGCGCCAGCGGCTGGTGGGCGACGCCGGCGCCGATCTGCCCGGCTCCCGATGAGGCGTGCAGCACTCCGGTGGTGATCTGCGGGGTGACGCCGAGCTCGACCACCAGCCGCGCATCGATCCCGAGCGGCACGCCGGCGAAGTCGAGCGACGGGATGGTGAACCGGTCGGACCGAGCGGCGCAGATCTCGCCCATGAGGCGCGTGCGCGCGACCGCCTCTGCGGCGCCGCCGCCGAGGAAGGCGGCGACCGCGGGCGACGCGGCGAGCGCCATGCCTCCGAGACCGACACACTCGATCACCGCCGAGTCGCCGATGTCTCGCCCGGCGTCCCGGTCGGTGAACCCGTCGCGCAGGAGCGCATCCTGGACCGGCGCCGCGGGCGCCTCGAACCACTGCCCGGGCAGCCCGGCGACGCGGATGCCCACGTCGGTGCCGTTGCGCGAGATCAGGTTCACGATCGTCGAACCGCGCACGCCCTCGGCGGCCAGCGACGCGCACTTGGCCGCCGCCATCGTGAGCGTCAGGAAGAAGTGGTGGTTGCCGGCGACGAAGCGCGCCACCTCCTCGGCGCCCGGCGGCGCGTCCCTGCCGCCCAGCGCCGCGAAGCCGCCGGCGAGCTCACGGAGCAGCAGGTTCCCCGCGGCCTGGCTGCGCATGTGCAGTTCATCGCCCATCTGCAGCCCCTGGGCCGCGAGCGCGAACACGTCGACCGGACCCTCGCGCTCGAGCAGCTGTGCGAGCAGGGGACGAGCGACGTCGCGGAAGAACCGCAGCCGCTCGACGGACTCGTCGTCGCCCACGCCGAACCAGAGCGTGTTGCCCGGACCCTCGTTCAACGTCGAGAACGCGCGCACGCCCGCGCCCTCGTCCTCGACGACCCACACGGGCATCGACGGGGAGCAGACGCCCGTCATCGGCCCGACGTGCCCGTGCTCGTTGCCGCTGGCCAGCGCGACGTCGCCGGCGTCCAGCAGCGCAGCGGCCTCGGTGCGGTCCTGAGCCCAGCCCTCGAACAGGCATGCGGCGACGAGCGCCCGCCGTTGCGGGTCGCACATTCGCACCCAGGCGATCGGCGGCCCGCAGTGCAGCAGCATCCTTCCGTCCAGCCCGTCGATCGCCTCGCCGGCCGGCGCGACCGTGACCGCCAACGGCTGGGCGGCCTCGATGCGCGCGACGACCTCGGCATTGGCCCGGTCGACGAGCTCGCCGTGCCGCCCCCAGAGGCGCTCGAGCAGCGCGACGGCGTCCGGGTCGCCCTTCGCCGGTGGCCGCCACTCGACGTCCAGGACCGCGGCGCCCTGGTCGCGCAGCGCCGCGCCGAAGGAGGTGAGCCCGACGTTGACCGCTGCTATGCGCGCCGGCAGCGAGTGCGTCACACTCGCCCTCCGTTGCCCGACCTGAACGAGCTGGCCGCGGTGATCCGCGACGCGCCCGGGCTCCGCGCCAAGCGCGAGCTCGCGCTCGTCGCGAGCGCGCTGCCGTCGATCGACGGCGACGACGCCGCCCTGATCCGCCACGGCGACGACCACCTCGTCCTCGCCGGCGAGGCCATCCTCCCCTCCCTCGTCGAGCGCGACCCGTTCGGCGCCGGGGCGGCCGCCGTGGCGACCAACGTGGCCGACGTCCGGGCGATGGGCGGCCGCCCGCTCGGGCTCGTCGACACGCTCGTCAGCCCCGACCGCGAGCACGCCAGACGGGTGCTCGACGGACTGGCCTGGGCGGCGAGCCGGCTGGGGGTCGACATCGTCGGAGGCCACCTGACGCTCGGCGCGCCGCCGGCGCTGGCCGCGTTCTGCACGGGCGTCGCGCGCACGCCGCTGCGCGCCGCCGGCGCGCGGGCCGGCGACGCGCTCGTCGCAGCGTTCTGCCTCGACGGGGAGTACCGCGGGGCGGCGCCCCTCTTCAGCTCGCTGCGCGCCCGCGAGCCCGATCGCCTGCGCGACGACGGCGAGGCGCTCGTCGAGGTCGCCGAACGCGGGCTGTGTCGCGCGGCACGCGACGTCTCGATGCCGGGCGCCGCCGGGTCGCTGCTCCAGATGCTCGAGCTCGCAGGCTGCGGGGCAACGCTCGACCTCGATCTGCTGCCGCGGCCGCCGGCCACGCCGCTCGAACGCTGGCTCGTGACGTTCCCCAGCTTCGGGTTCGTGCTCGCCGCCCCGCCCGACCGCGCGGAGGAGGCGTGCGAGCGGTTCACGTCACGCGGGCTCGCAGCCGCGGTCTGCGGCGGCTTCGACGCCACGGGCGTCCTGCGCATCGCCTCCGGTGGCGCCATGGCAGACGTATGGGACCTCGCCCGCGACCCGCTCACCGGGCTGAACGGCTGACGCGACGGGGCAGCGAGAGCGGGATGTCCATCGGCTGATGGTCGACCCCGTGGTACGGCGCGACGGTGCCGTGCAGGCGCCAGCCGAGCGCCTCGAAGAAGCGCACGTTGGGCAGCTGGATCATCGCCGTCATCCGCGTTCCACCGAGCCCGCCTGCGGTGCGCACCGCGAAGCGCACGAGCGCCGCTCCAAGCAGTCCGCGGCGAAGGACGGGCAACACCGCCAGCCGGTCGCCCTTCCACAGGCCGGCGCCGTCGAGCCGATAGAGGCGGACGGTGCCGCCGATCACCCCGGCGACCGCCCCGACGGCATGCATGGTCTGCGGGTCGTCGTCGCGCCCGTCGCGGTCGTCGCAGCCGAACAGCGCCTGCTCGTCGACGAAGACGGCGCGGCGCACGGCGAAGTGCCGCTCGAGCTCCGCGGCCGACCGCGCGATGCGGCAGGCGCCCGGCCCGACCCGCGCACTAGCCGGCGTGGTGCATGGCGAGCCCGCGACGCTCACGCAGCTCCTCCTTCCGGAACACGCGCTCCCACGCCGACAAGCCCGAGCACGCCTGGCAGCGCGCGCAGCCGGCGGCGGCGCCTTCGTGGTCGAGGCCGCCGGCGGCCAGCATCGTCGACACGGAGCGGTAGACGGCGGCGACGTAGTCCGGGTCGGGCGGCGGCACGTCGGCCATCAACGTCCCGGGCACCGGACGCAGCGGAACGACGAACGGGTACACGCCGAGATCGATCGCGCGCCGGCAGCCCTCCTCGGTCAGCGACCGCTGCTCGCCCATCCCGAGGATGACGTAGGTCGACACGCGCCCGCGCCCGAACACCTCGACCGCCCGCTCCCAGCAGCGGAAGTAGCCCTCGACACCGGCCACCGCCTTGCCGGGCGCGACCCGCGCGAGCACCTCGGGATCGAAGGTCTCGATGTGGATCCCGACCGCGTCGACGCCGGCGTCGCGGACCTGCTCGAGCACGGCGAGGTCATCGGGCGGCTCGAACTGGACCTGCACGGGAAGGCCGCTGGCCTCCTTGATGGCAGCGGCACAGCGGGAGATGTAGAGCGCGCCGCGGTCGCGCCGGTTGATCGATCCCGTGGTCAGCGTGGCGTCGACCGCGCCGTCGAGGTCGCGAGCCGCCGCGCAGACCTCCGCCAGCTGCGCCGGCGTCTTGACCGGGATCGTCTGCTCGCCGCGCGTCAGCTCGATTCCGCAGAACGCGCACTGCTCGTGCGTGCCCCAGTAGATGCACTTCTGCACGACGGTCGAGGCGATCGAGTCGAGGTGCAGCAGCGCGATCTTCCAGTACGGCACGCCATCGGTCGTGGTCATGCCGTAGATCCTGGGCTGCGGCGGCACGACCACGGGACCGACGTATTCGTCGCCGAGGTAGAGCTTGGCGCCGTGCTCCCCGATCCGCAGCCGGTAGGGCGAGTGGCGGGCAAACCGCGAGTGCATCGGCACCGTGAGCGGCAGGCCGCGCACCCAGAGGAAGCCGGCATCGGATGGTCCTGCGCCGCCGAGCCGTCCCGGGATCGACGCGGCGCCGGACTCGTCCTCGACGCGCACCCCCAGCGACTGCAGCTCCACGAGCAGCCGCCGGTCGTCGACACCGAGGGCGCGCTCAGCCACGGCCCGCGAACAGCTCCTCGTAGTTCTGCCAGAAGACGCGGTTCTTGAGCTCTTCCGAGATGCCGCGGACGCCGTTGATCTTCCAGTACTCGCTGTCGAAGTCCGACCACGGCTCGTCGGATCCGAAGAAGACCCGATCGCCGCCGATGCCGGTGCGCTCGATCTCGGTCAGCAGCCACCGCGCCCCGAAGCCGATCGCCCACGAGGTGTCGGTGTAGACCTTGTAGCCCTGCTCGACCCAGGACAGGAACTTGGGGACGAGCCTGATGTGCCCCGAGACCCCGCCACCGAAATGGACGAGGTGGATCTTGCAGCGCCTGCCGTACTTCTCGACGAGCGGCATGAAGTTCGTGATGTCCGAGCTGCCGCCCGGGCTGGTGTGGAAGTGGAAGATCAGATCGTGCCGCTCGCAGGCGTCGAAGCACTCGTCGGCCAGGGCCAGCGTCTCCTCGTCCCACGTGCCAGGGTCCGGGTTGCCGCCCAGCAGGAAGGTGGTCTTGAGCGCCACGACGCGGGACTCCGACGCCAGCTTCAGCGCCTTGCGCGTGAGCTCGGCGTTGCGCGGCAGGAACGACACCCAGAGCGCGGCGAGCACGCGGTCGTTGCTCGTCGCGGTCTCCAGCACGACGTCGTTGAGGTCGAACGAGATCTCATGGACCGGGACCCCGTAGTTCGACATGGTGAGCGCGCGCTCGATGCCGAACTCGTCCATGTGCTTCTTCATGAACTCCTCGGGGGTCCGGTAGTCGTAGACCGTCGGCTTGACCGGATGCTCGAGGTCGTAGTACTTCCACGGCGGGATCTCGCCGATATGGCAGTGAGCGTCGATGATCCGCTTGGGATGGGTCGTCACGAGGCTCCTCCCCCGAAGGTCGCGCGCGCCTGCTGGATGCGCGCGTCCCACTCCTCGTGCGAGTGGTAGGTGCGGGCCGGAACGATCGGCGGCTGGTCGACGAGCCACGCGCCGGTCGCCGGGTCGAGCTGGACGACCTCGAGCTCGAAGGTCGGGACCGCGCTGTCCAGGGGGCTACGGCTCGACGCGTGGATCGCACGGCCGCTGCGGACGTGCATCTCCAGCCGCTGCGAGCCGAGCGGGGTGACGTCCTCGAAGAGCACGACCCACGCCGCGTGCTCGCGACGCGCGCGCTCGAGACGCTCACGCGCGATCTCCTTCGCGCGCTCGCGCGAGATCTGGCGGTGGCGATGGCAGAAGGCCGCGTCCCGCAGCGCGGCGACGTCCATGAACGCGCGCATGCTCGGCGCGCTGCGCGCGACCACCTCTGCCGCGACGTCGCGCCGCTCGTGCCAGGCGTCGAAGAGGGCTTCGTCGGTGCGCACGTCGGCGAGCTCCTCGGCGACCGCGCGCACGGTCGTCAGGTACTGCTCATAGAGGGCCGCGTTGACCATCACGGACGGATAGACGCTCGCCTCCGCCCGCCGCCAGACCGCCAGGACGTCTTGGTGATCGGTCAGCATGCCGGCCACCTCGGCTGCTGCATCGCCCCCTTACACGGTCCAGGTGTTGAGCTGGAACGCGCGGTCGCGATACGCGGTCAGCGCCGCGTCGAGCACATCGAGGGGATGGAACGGCGTCACACCCTCCATCAGCAGGTCCTCCGGAAAGCCGTACAGCGCGCCGCACGCGAAGCGGCACGCGTAGACGGTCCCGCCTTCGTCGAGGAACGCCCGGATCTGGTTGTTGATGGCCATGTGCCCGGGGAAGGCCTCGTCGCCGACCTTGGGAAAGCCGCGCGAGCCGGAGGCCATCAGCACCCCGGGCCCGTACAGCACCAGGTGCGTCTTGAATCCCTTCCGCAGGACGCGCGTGGTGGTCAGCAGGTTCACCAGCCCCACCGAGCCCTCGTACGGCACCGTGTGCATGAAGGTGTAGGCGGACTCGCCCTCCTCTGCCTGAACGTCGGGAAACAGCTTCTCGGAGGTGTCGAACAGCTCCGTACCGGCCGGCTGTGCAGCGATGGCACCCTTCGACACGACGACCTCCTGCGTTGAGATCCCGCGGCACCGGGAGCACCGCGGACGGTCCGTGTCGGATCGCAGACGCGAAGCTCCCGCATTCACCGGCGCAAGTCAAGAGACCGCGCCGGGCCGCTTCCACTATGGGAAACGGCGAGTCGGGTTGCGCCGCCATGTCGGAAAGTGCACAGTAGGTCTTCGAAGGTGAACGCGTGACCTACTTCATGGCGTCGGTCGAGCAGGCAGTCTCCGAGCTCGGGGGAAAGGTGGCGAGCGCCCGCGCCGAGCGCGGCTGGTCGCTGCAGCAACTGGCTGATCGGTCCGGGCTGTCGCCGGCAGCGATCCACAAGGTCGAGAAGCGCGGGATGACGCCGACCATCACGAGCCTGATGAAGATCGCGGCAGCGCTCGGCAAGAGCGTCTCGTACTTCATCGACGAGTCCGAGCCGCTGCGGCCGGTCACGCACATCCGCGCGGCCGAGCGGTCGCTGCTCTACACCTCGAAGAAGGGGCTCACGCTCGAGAACATCTCCGGGCGCTACGGGCCGTTCTTCGTCGCCGGCGCCGAGGCTCACGTCGACCCGAACGCCGACAGCGGCCCGCACCCGATGGTTCATCCGGGTGAGGAGCTCGTGGTCGTCCTCGAGGGCTCGATGCGGTTCGAGGTCGGCGGCGAGCCCTACGAGCTCGACACGGGCGACGCGCTCCACTTCCGTACGACGCTGCCACACTCGTGGTCGAACCCTTCGACGGTTCCGGCCCGGGCGATCTGGCTGGCGATCCGGAGCTCCTAGTGGGTCGCGAGGCCCACTAGCGGGGTGCCCGGGTGCGCGTCGTCATCGCGCTCGGCGGCAATGCGCTCATCCGAGCGGGAGAGCGCGGGCACTGGGACGAGCAGCGACGCAACGCGCTGAGCGCGGCGCGGGCCGCGGCGCGGCTCCGGCGCGCCGGGCACCAGATCGTGCTCGCGCACGGCAACGGACCGCAGGTCGGAATGCTCGCCCTTCAGCAGGCGTGCGCCGCCGACGAGGCTCCGGGCCTGCCGTTCGACGCGCTCGTCGCGATGACGCAGGGCCAGATGGGCTACCTGCTGCAGCAGGCCCTCGGTGAGGTCGACCGCGACCTGCCGACCGCCACGATCCTCACGCGGGCCGTCGTCGCCCACGACGATCCCGCGTTCGCCTCGCCCCCCACCAAGCCGATCGGACCCTTCTACGACGAGCCGGAGGCTCGGCGTCTCGCGAGCGAGCGCGGCTGGGCCGTCGGGCCGGACGCCGGCCGCGGCTGGCGCCGGCTGATCGCCAGTCCGCGTCCAGTCCAGGTGGTCGAGCACGAGCACATCGCGCTGCTCGCCCGCTGCGGCGTCGTCGTCGTCGCCGCGGGTGGCGGCGGGATCCCCGTAACGGAGGCCCGCCCGCCAGCGGATGGGCTCGCCGGCGTCGAAGCCGTCATCGACAAGGACCGATGCGCGACCGAGCTGGCCATCCAGATCGGCGCCGAGGTGCTCATCCTCACGACGGGCGTGCAGTGGGTCTCGTTCGACTACGGCACGCGTTGGCAGCGCGACATGGCCCGCCTGACCATCTCCGACGCGCTGCGCCATCTCCGTGAGGGGGACTTCCCCGCGGGGAGCATGGGGCCGAAGATCGAGTCCGCGGTTCGATTCGCCTCCGGCAACGGCCGGGCCGTGATCACCGACCCGGCGCACCTGTCCCACGTCCTGGACGGCGGCGACGGCACCTGGATCGTTCCCGACGACGAGGGCCCGTCCCGGGTGGCGCCGACGCCGGCGGCGGCATGATGTGGCGAGTTCGCGTGATCCCCAACCGCTACGCCGACAGCGTGCGCCTGATGGTCGTCGCGCGCGAGGTGCGCGACATGCCGGGCGTGCGAGGCTGCGAGGTCGCGATGGGCACCGCGGCGAACCTCGAAGCGCTCGCGGTGCGGGGCGTCGAGGCCCCCGCTGCGGGACCGGGCGACGTCGTCGTCGCGGTGAGCGCGCCCGACGGCGCCGGCGAGGACGCGCTGCGCGTCGCGGAGCGTCACCTTTCAGCACCCGTCATCGTTGATGGATCCCTTGCTTCTCGCGCGGAGCAGCCTCCGCGCTCGGTGCCCGCCGCGGCCGTCCGGCTCGCGGACGCGAACCTGGCGCTCGTCTCGGTGCCCGGCGAGTACGCGGCGCTCGTGGCGCACCAGGCGCTGACCCGCCGGCTGCACGTCTTCCTGTTCTCCGACCACGTGACGGTGGAGCAGGAGGTGGAGCTCAAGCGGCGGGCGGTGCGCCTCGGGCTGCTGGTCATGGGGCCGGGATGCGGCACGGCGATGCTCGGCGGGATCGGACTCGGCTTCGCCAACGTCGTGCGGCCCGGGCCGGTGGGCATCGTCGCCGCCGCAGGGACGGGTGCCCAGGAGGTCGCGTGCCTGGTCGACGCCGCGGGCGCAGGCGTCTCGCAGATCGTCGGAGTCGGCGGCCGCGATCTCTCGGCCGAGGTCGGTGGAACGATGTTTCGTGCCGGCATGCGGATGCTCGCCGGCGACGACGAGACGGAGACGCTCGTGCTCGTGTCCAAGTCGCCGGCGCCGGAGGTGGTCCGCTGCCTGGCCGCGGAGGTGCCCGCCGGCAAGCGCGTGGTGGCGGCGTTCGTCGGCGGCGCGGGCGCCGGCGCCCCGTTCGAGCTGCACGACACGCTCGAAGCGGCGGCGCTCGCGGCGGCGCAGGCGCCGTTGCCGGTCTGCGCGGAGCTCGAGCGCGCGGTGGACGCGCGGCGCGCGCGGAGCGCCGGCCGGCGCCTGCTCGGCCTGTTCTCGGGCGGGTCGCTCGCGCACGAGGCCGTGACCATCCTGGAGGCCGAGCTCGGGCCCGTCGCGGGCAACGTCGGGCACGGCGACGCCGTCGCGGACGGGACAGGCGGCCACACCGTGCTCGATCTCGGCGAGGAGGAGTACACGCGCGGACGGCCTCATCCGATGGTCGACCTCGACCTGCGGATCGCGATGCTCGAGCACGCGGCGGCCGGCGACGACGTGGGCTGCGTGCTGCTCGACGTCGTGCTCGGCCACGCCGCCCATCCCGACCCGGCGCGCGAGCTCGCGCCGGCGGTGGCGCGCATCGCCGACGGTGGGGCGACAGTGCTCGTGCGCGTCTGCGGGACCCGCGCCGATCCTCAGGACGCCGACCGTCAGGCCCGGACGCTGCGCGAGGCGGGCGCGCTCGTCGTCCCGTCCAACGCCGCGGCGGCCAGGCTCGCGGTGCGGGCGGTGGCGGAGGCGGCGGCATGACTCGCGCAGAGCGCTCGCATGCCGGGCGGCAGCTCGCCCAGGGGCTCGCTCCCGCGGCCCGGGCGGATCCGAAGGGCGGCGGGATGAGCGCGCGCCTTCGCGTCGCGATGCTGACCTACTCGGTCAAGCCGCGCGGGGGCGTGGTGCACGCGATCGCCGTCGCCGAGGCGCTCTCGCTCCGCGGCCACGACGTCGAGCTGTTCGCCGTCGGGCGGCCGGGCGAGCGGTTCTTCCGACCGCCTGCGGTGCCGTCGACCGTGATCCCGCACACGCCGCCGGACACGCCCTTCGACGAGCGCATCGCCGCGCTGATCGCGAGCTACGCACGGGGACTGCGCGGCCCGCTGACCGGTGGCGGCTTCGACGTCGTCCACGCGCAGGACTGCATCTCCGCGAATGCCGCCCTCGTACTGCGCGACGACGGCGTCGTGCGGCACGTGCTGCGCACGGTGCATCACGTCGACTCCTTCATCTCGCCGTCGCTGGTGGCCTGCCAGCAGCGCTCGATCGTGGCTCCCGACGGCGTCGTCTGCGTCTCCGAGCCGTGGGTGCACCGCGTGCGCGAGGAGTTCGGCGTCGAGCCGGGACTCGTGGCCAACGGCGTCGACCGCCGGCGCTATCGACCGCCGCACGACGGGCGCGAGCGCGCAGCCGATCGCTCAGCGCTGGACCTCGGCGACCGTCTCACGGTGCTGGCGATCGGCGGGATCGAGCCCCGCAAGGGCTCGCTGACGCTGCTCGACGGGTTTGCGGCGCTGCGCACGGCGCTGCCCGCGCGCGACCCGCTGCTCGTGGTCGCCGGCGGCGCGACCCTGTTCGACTACCGCGACGAGATCGCGCGCTTCGCGGCACGGCGCGCCGAGCTCGACCTCGGCGACGAGGCCGTCCGGGTGCTCGGGCCAGTCAGCGACGGCACGCTCGAGCGCCTCTACCGCGCGGCAGACGTGCTGGCGTTCCCGTCCGTCAAGGAGGGCTTCGGCCTCGTCGTGCTCGAGGCGCTGGCCTCCGGCCTGCCGGTCGTGGCCTCCGACCTCGACGTGCTGCGGGGCTTCCTCGCCGACGGCCGGAGCGCCCTGCTCGTTCCGTGCGGCTCCGCCCCCGCGCTCGCGCGCGCGCTCGCGCGCGCGGCCACCGACGCGAGCCTGCGAGGGCGCCTTCGCGCGGGCGGGCACGCCGTCGTCGCCGACCATGGCTGGGACGCGGCGGCCAAGGCGCACGAACGCGTCTACCGGGAGTTCCTCGGCTCGGCGCTGACGGGCGTAGCCTGATGCCCGATCGGCTCGAGGTCACCGCCGTGTGGCGCGGTGGGTGGGCGACGGACGTCACGGCGCGCGGCCACGCGATCCGCGTCGACGAGCCCGCGAGCGCCGGCGGTGGCGACACCGGCCTGATGCCGACAGAGCTCCTCTGCGCCGCGCTGGCGAGCTGCTTCTGCCTGGCGGTGGCGTACGCGGCACGCAAGGACGACCTCGACGTGCGCGGCCTGAGCGTCGCCGTCACGGCGGAGCGCGCCGGCACGGAGTTGCGCTACGGACGCATCAAGGTGGAGACCAGCGCCGCGCTCGACGACGAGACGCTTGCCCGGCTCGTGCGCCGTGCGAGGCCCTTGTGCTGGGTCTCGAACACGCTGGCCGAAGGAGTCAGCCTGGAGTACAGTCGTACTTCACGAAACGCGCATTTCCGAAGGTAGACGAGTCATGGCACTGGAGAACGCCGCCGAGCTCGCTGACGTGCTGCGCCGGCGCGATCGTCTAGGGAACGTCTTCGCCCGCCACGCGTACGGCATGCGGGCATGGGTCGACCTGTTCTCCGCCCGCATCGCCGCCATCGACGACCCGGAGGCGAAGACGCTCGTGGCGACCCTGGTGGCCGACAACGCGCGGCACATGATGCTGTTCCGGGAGCGGGCCGCGGCGCACGGCGTCGACGCCGACGCCTACGTCGCCCCCGCCGAAGGCGAGGCGATCTACGAGCGCATCAAGGAGCTCGACTCGCTCGATCAGCTGCTCGCCTACGCGATCGGGTCGCTCGACCACTTCGACGAGCTGTTGTCGGTCTACCGCAGCGCCGCCCGCGGCCGGGACGCGGCCACGATCGACGCCGTCCGCGCCGACGTCACGCGCATGCGCGCCTCCCTGCGGCCGCTCATCGGCCCGGATCCCGGCGGGCTGGCCGCCGAGGCACACGAGCGCTACCGCCTGCGCGAGCTCGTGGAGACCCCGCGCTACGCGCATGCCGGCTGACGCCGCGGGGCCGACGTTCGCAGACCTCCGCCGCCGGCCGCCGGCCCGCTCCCCCCGCGCCTGGCGGTTCGCGGGCGCCCGGGCCGCCAGCCGCGCGGGCGCGCTGCTCAGCGACGGCCTGCGGATCGGGTACGCCGAGGGCTTCGACTCGGGGCCGTTCATGGCCCACGCGTACGTCAACCGGCCGTCCGGCCGCACGACGCTCGGGCGCGCGATCGACCGCCGCCTGCTGGCACGCCCCACGTGCGTCGCGTTCCGCGACATCCGCGCGCTCGCCGAGCTCGCCGTGCTCGAGGCGATCGACCACTCGCAGGCCACCCGCCCCGTCGTGGCGGACCTCGCCGCCGGCCCCGCGCCGTACCTGCTGCACGCGCTCGCGGCACGCCCGGCCGCCCGCGCGGTCCTGGGAGACGTGAACGAGGCGACGCTCGTGGCGGCGGCCCGCGCAGCGGACGAGCTCGGCGTCGGCGGGCGCGTTTCGTGCTCCCGCGCCGACGCGTTCGACCGCGGGGCGCTGGCCGCGCTCGCGCCGCGGCCCGAGGTCGTGGTCGAGCTCGGGCTGTACGGGATCTATCACGACGACGAGCGCATCGAACAGCACTTCCTCGACCTCGCCGAGCTCGTCGCGGCGGGCCAGATCGTGTTCAACGTCCAGACGTGCAACCCCGAGATCGAGCACATCGCGCGCGTCTGGCGCAACGCCGCGGGCCAGCGCTGCGTGTGGCGGCTGCGCCCGGTCGAGCAGATCCTCGGCTACGCCGCGGCAGCCGGCTACAGGCCACGGTCGATCATGGCCGACCGGCACGGCATCTACCGCGTCGTCCGGCTCGTGCGGGAGGGCGGATGAGCAGCGTCCTGACATGGACCGACGCGCCGCAGCCCGCGCCGGGCATCCGGTCGCGGCGCCTGAAGGCCCTCCAGGCCAGCCACCACGCGATGTGGAACTACGTCACCTACCGCGACGCGATCGGGCTGCTCGACCTCGACCCCGAGACGCTCTACCCCGGCGGCACCACGCGGCTGCCCGAGGGCTGGACCGATCTCGGCTGGCTCACGTGCTTCTGTGGTCCGCCGGAGAGCGCGGTGCAGGCGATGCGCGATGCTGTGAGCGCCGACACGCTCAACCAGTACACGCCCGACCTGATCGAGCCCTTGCGCGACGAGGCCGCGCGGGTCCTCGGACGGCCGCGCGACGCGACGTTCGAGGTGATCGGGACCGAGGGTGCGCAGGCGGGCATCGCGCTGTCGCTGCTCGCATCGATCGACCCCGGCGACGAGGTGATCGTCACCGACCCCGGGTACTTCCATGTCCCCTCAGCGGTGATCGCGGCAGGCGGTCGGCCGGTGCCGGTGCCGGCAGGCCCGGCCGACGGCTACCGGCTCGACCCCGAGGCGGTGGCCCGCGCGGTCGGCCCTCGGACGCGGGCGCTGTGCCTGGTCGACCCGTCCAATCCTTACGGGACGGTGCTCGAGCCCGACGAGCTGGCGGCGATCGCGGAGCTCGCCGACCGCCACGACGTGCTGGTGATCCACGACGTCACGCACGGGCCGCTGGCCATCGACGCCGACAGCCCGTTCACGCCGCTCCCCGCGACCGGGCTGACCGACCGCGCCGTCGCCACCTTCTCCGTCTCGCATTGCTGGGGCATGGCCGGCGCGCGCCTGGGCTTCCTCGCCGGACCGCGACCGCTGATGCGCGGCTGCCTGCAGCTCAAGACCGCGCTCACGCGCCTGAACACCAACCTGATCGCCCAGCACGGGGCGCTCGCCGCGCTGCGCGACGCTCCCTACGTCGAGCGCTCCGAGCGGTCGATCCGCGCCAACCTCGCGCACCTCCAGGAGACGCTGGCCGCCATGCCCGCGCTCCGCCTGCCCGTCGCTCCGCGCCACGGCCTGTCGTGCGCGGTCGAGATCGAGCCCGACTCCACGACCGCGCAGGAGCTGATGGTGGCGCTGTTCGCGCGGCGCGTGGCGGTCTACCCGGGCGACGGGCTCGGCGAGTCGATCGCCTCCACGACGATCCGGCTGAATCTCTCGCAGCCTGCCGCTGCGGCCATGGAGCACCTGCGCGCGGTGCTGCCCGAGGCGCTGGAGGAGGCCGCCTCAGGGCGGTGGCAGGGACCGGTCGCCGACCTGCTCGAGCGCAAGGGCACCGAGCGCGCGCTGCGGATCGCCCGCATCGTCCGGGGGCGCGCGTGAGCGCGACCGGTGGCGCACGGTGGCGCACGGCGGCGCGCGGTGAGAGCATCGACGACATCACCGCCGGCGATCTGACGGTCAATGCCGCAGCCGGCATGTGGAAGGAGAGCGACCCATGAGCGAACGGCTGATCGTCATCGGCGGCGGCGGCGCGGGAACCGCCGCCTCCACGATCGCGAAGCGGCTGAAGCCGAGCCTGCACGTGTCCGTGTTCACCGAGTTCGAGGACATCGCGTACTCGCCGTGCGGGATCCCCTTCGTGCACGGCGGCGAGATCCCGCGCTTCGAGGACCTGTTCCTCTCGACCGTGGACCGCTATGTCGCCGATGGGCTCGACATGCGCATGGAGACGGTCATCACCGACATCGATCTCGACCGGCGCATCGTCACGGCGCGCAACCAGCACGAGGGCTTCGACCAGCTGATCATCTGCACCGGCTTCACGTGGGAGAAGCCGAGCGTGCCGGGGGCCAATCTCGACGGGCTGCACTACGTCAAGAACATCCGCAAGGCCATGGAGTTCGACAAGGTGCTCGACGACGTCAAGCGCGTCGCCGTCTTCGGCGCCTCGCCGCTCGGCGTGGAGATGGCCGGCAACCTCGGCCACCGCGGCCTCGAGGTCGATCTCATCGATGAGGGTCCGTGGGTGCTGAGCGAGGTGCTGGATCCCAACGTGGCCGAGCCCGTCCACGAGTCGCTCGAGAAGCGCGGCGTGCGGCTGCGGCTGGGGACTCGGGTCGAGGCCTTCCTCGGCGACGACCACGTGCGCGCGGTGGCGACGTCGGCCGGCGAACTGGCGTGCGACGTCGTCATCGTCTGCCTCGGCAAGGTGCCCAACACGGCCCTCGCCGAAGCCGCCGGACTCGAGACCGGCACGACCGGCGGCCTCGTGGTCGACGACCACATGCGCACCAAGGTGCCCGGAGTGTTCGCCGCCGGCGACGTCATCGAGGTCCCGCACGGCCTCACCATGCTGCCGATTCGCGGGCTGACCGGATCACACGCCTACGCCCAGGGCCGGACGGCGGCGGCCAACGCGGCCGGCGAGGACCTCGCCTACGACCCGGTCTGGATCCCGTGGGGCCTGGTCGCAGGCGACTACACCATCGGTGGCTTCTCGATCGGCGAGACGCTCGCCACGGCGATGGGGATCCCGTACGTGGTGGCCAAGGGCGTCGGCGTCTCGCGCGCGCGTTACTTCCCCGGGGCGATGAAGACCCATGTCACGCTGCTCGCCGACCCCGTCACGCGCAAGCTGATCGGCGGCCAGATCCACGGTGGCGAAGGCGTCAAGGAGCGCTGCGACTTCCTGGCGTTCGCGGCCAAGCGCGGGGCCACGATCGACGACCTCGCGTGGATGGAGAACATCTACTCGCCGCCGATCGGAGCGCTGTTCGAGCCGATCGCCATCGCCGCGCAGAACTGCCTCGCCGAGCTGCGGATGGCCGGGGCGTCGGAGCGGCCGCCGGCGTCGGTCTCCGATTCCGCCCCCCGGGTACCGGCATGAGCGGTGGGCTCATGGAGATCAAGCACCGCGTGCGCGACCGCGCCGAGCACCATCTGCGGGTGGCGGCCATGGAGGAGATGCGGCGCCGGCACCCGAGCGGCACGACGGCGCCCTATCGGGAGACCGGCGGCCTGCTCTGGCGACGGGTGTTCGTGCCGCTCTACGCGCGCGTGCCCTGGGAGCTCAAGGAGCGCGCGATGCACGCGCTGCGTATGACCGCCGAGCGCTCCGGCTGGACGGCTCCACAGCGACGGCCCGACGAGCCGTGGCGGCCGCCTCAGACCCGCGCGTAACGCGATCGGCGGCGGTGCTCACGGTCACGGCGGGCCCGTGTGGAGGCGGGCCGCCTGCGTCGTCAGGTAGTCGCGTTCGGCGATGCTCGTCGTGCGCGCAGCCGCCGTCCGGTAGTGCGCGACAGCCGCCTCGCGGTCGCCCGTCATCTCCAGCAGGTGGGCGCGCACAGCGTCGAGTCGGTGGTGGCCAGGGAGCTGATCGTCAAGGTCCGCGAGGAGCGCGAGACCCGCGGCCGGCCCGTCCACCATCGCCGTCGCCACCGCGCGGTTGAGCGTGACCATCGGGTTGGCGGTCATCCGCTCCAGGAGTCCGTAGAGCGCGATGAGCGCGCGGTTCCACCGCGAGCGATCCTGCGCAGCCAGCGGCACGAGCTCGCCGGCGGGCCCTGTGCGCGCGGGACGGCGCGCCTCGTTGAGCAGCATCATCGCCAGGAGTCCGGCCACCTCCGGTTCGTCCGGCAGCAGTCGATGGACCATCCGGGCCAAGCGGATCGCCTCCACCGACAGATCCCCCCGAGCGACACCGGCTCCTGACGTTGCGGCGTGGCCCTCGGTGAACATCAGGTAGAGGACGTGCAGCACCGAACGGAGCCGCTCTGCGGTCTCACCGGCCGCCGGCCGGGCGAACGGCACTCCCGATGCCTTGATGCGTTGCTTGGCGCGACTGATCCGCTGCGCCATCGTCGCCTCGGGGATGAGGAACGCGCGCGCGATCTCCGCCGTGGTCAGGCCGCCGACGGCGCGTAGGGTCAGGGGGATCGCCGACGCGGGGGTCAGCGCCGGGTGACAGCACATGAACAGCAGCACGAGCGAGTCGTCGTACTCGGAGACCGTAGGTGTCCGATCGACCGGCTCGCGGATCGCCGCCAGGTCTTCACGCCGTCGTCGCGCCTCTTCGTTGCGCACGCGGTCGGTCATCCGTCGCGCGGCCACCGCGATCAGCCAGCCCTGTTGGTTGTCGGGCAGGCCGTCGGCCGGCCACTGCGTCGAGGCCGCCAGCAACGCTTCCTGGACGGCGTCCTCCGCGTCGTCGAAGTCCCCGCACAAGCGCGTGACCACGCCGAGGACCTGCGGGGCCAAGCGACGCAGCAGGTCTTCCATCGGCGGTGTCGCCGTCACGACTCCGGGGCGGGAGACCGACTCATGACCGGCCGGACCTGGATCTCTCTTGCCACGCCCCGCCCACCGGGGCCGGGGGCCGCCGACGTCTTGGCAGCGATCTCGATCGCCCGCTGCTCGGACTCGACGTCGATCAACCAGTAGCCGGCCAGGAACTCCTTCGCCTCGGGAAACGGGCCGTCCGTGACCACCGGCACACCGATCCCATTATGCGTCACGATCTTCGATCCGTCAGGTCCGATCAGCCCTTCGGCACCGACGAACTCCCCGTTGGCGATCAGCTCCTCGTGAATCGCGACCATCGCGGCACCATGGGCCCTCACCTCCTCGGGCGCCCACTCAGACATCGGCGGGATCCCCGGCGCCGATCCGTGATTCATCAACAGCATGTACCTCATCGCCAGCCTCGTCTCGTCTCGTCTCGGAACCCCAACGGGCGCCCTCACAAGTATGTCGAGGCTGCCGCCCATTTCTCGACCGGCACAGGTACGGCGGCGCGGCGCGTCGTCGTCGACGACGCGCCGAGCCTGCATCTGCAGCTGGTACCAACTTTGTCAATCGCATTAACTCACGACCTCCTTGGGTCGTGAGTTGAGGACGCGGCCAAGATAGGGGGCGCAGGCTAAGAGGACCTTGAAGCGCCAACTCCGCAGTCGACGCCCGGGACGTCGATCCCGTGGCGCTCGGCGCGGTCGCCGTCAGGTGAACCAACGCCGCTGAGCGCGCCGGACCGCAGCCACGGCGTCGCGCACGCGGTCGTCGGCGGGCCCCTGGGCGGCGCGCACGGTGGGATCGCCGGCCCACGGATCCGGCACCCCGCCGTCCGTGCCGGCCAGCCCCTCGAGCACGCCGAGCAGGCAGAACGGGTTGTAGACCGGGCTGTAGCCGCCCTCTGTGCTGACGACCAGCCGGCCGCCGGCGACCTCGCCGGCAAGCAGCGCGACGCGCTGCGCGAGCGCGCGGAAGCCGGCGGCGGAGACCAGCATCCGGCCGGTCGGATCGAACGCCGAGGGATCCTGACCGGCCGCGACAAGGACGAGGTCGGGCGCGAAGGCGCGCACGATCGGCGCGACGAGCTCGTCGAAGGCGAGCAGGTAGCCGGCGTCCGTGGTGGCCGGCGGGAGCGGCACGTTGACCGTGCAGCCCTCCGCGCGCGGGCCGCCGGTCGCGCGCAGATCGCCGGCGTGGGCGGGGTACCAGTCGCGCTGGTGCAACGAGACCGCCAGGACGTCGGCACGGTCCCAGAAGATCCGCTCGGCGCCGTTTCCGACGTGCACGTCCCAGTCCACGATCGCCACCCGCCGCGCACCGCGGGCGCGAGCGTGCTCGGCGCCGATCGCGAGGTTGTTGAGGTACGTGGACGCGATGGCACGGTCGGGCTCGGCGTGGTGGCCGGGCGGGCGCGCGTGCACGAGCGCGCGCTCCAGGCGGCCGTCGAGCACCGCGTCGACCGCGGCGAGCACGCCGCCGACGGTCAGCCGCGCGGCGTCCCAGGTGGCAGGCGTGACGGGCGCGTACTCGCCGTCCCACGGCCCGCCCGCGCTCGCCTCGCGCAGGCGCTCGAGGTACGCGGGCGTGTGGACGGCGAGCAGCGCGTCCTCCGGGGCGGGCGTCAAGGGCAGCACGACGAGCACGCCGCGCAGGGCGCTGCGGGTGACGAGCTCGTGCGCCTGGGCGGTGAGCACCGCCTGCGAGACGTTCGTGGTGCCCAGCGGGAACGGCCGCCCGGCGACGTCGACCGTCGTGGGCGGCGGGTCGTGAGCAAGGAGGCGAGGCGAGTAGGCGTACCCGAGCACGTGACACGCCGCGTAGATGGAGCCGCACAACCGGTGCGGAGTGCCGGACGGCGTCGTGACGACGCTATCGACCCATGCGCGTCTGGTCACGCAACCACCCACCCTTCTGACAGCAGCAGCTCTGCGGATCAGCGCGCTGGCGAGTCAGAACCGTCAGAAGTGCGGGTGGCTCCGCGACCCATCACCGTGCCGACCGACCACCCCGCCTGCCGTGCCGCGATCCGCGGTGGGCAGATCACGTTTCACCGCTGGAGCCGCAGCCTGCTCTCGGGCGGACCGGAGCGAGCCGGGATGCACACGATCGACGTCGCCCTCGCCGACCTGCGCCTGCTCGCCGACGAGCTCGTCGTCAGCCCCGTACCGCGCGCGCCGTGGAACGCCGAGGCCGAGACGACACTCCTCGCCTGGTCGGCCGTCGCCGGCTACCGACGCGTCTGGCCGCGGCGGACCCTCCGCTGTGAAAGTGTCAGAACGTGGCCGCCGGGAGCGCTACCCCTAATACGCAGCCGAAGGCCCGCGCGCAGCACGGCGCGGCTGGCGCGAGTGGGAGCAGTCCCGCCGCCGCAGGTAGTCCAGGTCCGGCTGTACGGTGACGGCGGCGCAGCAGTCAGAAGCACGCCAGCGCTGGCGACCCTCCATCCCGATGCCGCAGCCCACCCACTCCTTCGCCCTCTCCCCTTCCGCCCTCACGCGATTCCTCGGCTGCGAGCATCGGACGTACCTCGACATCCTCGAGCGGCGCGGCGAGCTCAGCGAGGAGCGCCGGCCGCCGGACATGCAGTTGCTGTTCGACCGCGGCATCCGCCACGAGGACGGCATCCTGCAGCGGTTCCTCGACGAGGGCCATGACGTCGCGCAGCTCACCGACGAGGACGCTGCTCGCGAGGTGCTTGCCGCGCGGACGCGCGAGGCGATGGAGCAGGGCGTCGAGATCCTCCACCAGGCCTGCTTCCTGCGCGACGGCTGGGTCGGCTACCCGGATTTCCTCATCAGGGTCCCGACGCCCTCAGACCTCGGCGATTGGTCCTACGAGGTCCACGACGCCAAGCTCAGCGGGCACGCCGAGCCGCGCCACATCTTCCAATTGCTCTTCTACAACGAGGAGCTCACGCGGCTGCAGGGGCTCGAGCCCGAGCGCATGCACCTCATGCTGGGCGACGACACGCACCCCTCGTTCCGCCCGGACGAGTTCGAGGCCTATGCCGCGAACGTTCGCGCGCAGTTCGTCGCCCGCCAGGCCGAGCTCGAAGGGCCCGACGCCGACCCGGCCTACCCGTACAAGGTCGGCGCCTGCGACTTCTGCCATTGGTGGCACGTCTGCGACCGCCGGCGTCGGGACGACGATCACGTCTCGCTGACCGCGACGGTGTATCGCGCCCAGGGCCTCAAGCTCGATGCCGGCGCGGTGCACACAGTGCCGGAGCTGGCAGCGCTGCCGGCCGAGCAGACGATTCCGCGACTCCCGGCTCTCACGCTCGACAACCTCCGCGCCCAAGCCCACCTTCAGCTGCGCAGCCGCGGGCTCGCGCGTCCGCTCTACGACGTGCTCGAGCCCGGCTTCGACCGCGGCCTCGGTCGCCTCCCCCAGCCCTCCGCGGGCGACGTCCACTTCGCCTTCGCGGGCGACCCGAACTGGGGCGATGACGGCCTCGAGTATCTCTTCGGGACCGTGTACGACGAGCAGGGCGCGCCGGTCTACTACCCGCTGTGGGCGACCTCGCGCGGCCAGGAGCGCATTGCCCTGGAGACGTGGATCGACTGGCTGACGGCCCGGCTGGCGCGCTTTCCGGATCTCCATGTGTTCCACTACAACTCATACGAGACCGTCGCGCTGAAGAAGCTCGTCGCCCGGCACTCCACGCGCGAGGCCGAGCTCGACGACCTGCTGCGCCGCGAGATCTTCGTCGACCTCTACGGCATCGTCCGCCAAGGCATCCGTGCGGGGACCGAGGCCTACGGGCTCAAGGCCCTCGAGCCCGTCTTCGGGTTCGAACGCAACGCCGAGCTGCGCGGCGCCATCGGCTCGCTGCGTCGCTGGCAGGCCTACATGGACGACGGCGAGCAGCAGCACCTCGCCGGGATCGCGGGTTACAACGAGGACGACTGCCTCAGCACCCGCGCGTTGTATGCCTGGTTGCTCGACCGTCGCCCGGAGGCCGAGGCGAAGTTCGGGATCGAGCTCGCGTCGCTGGCGCCCAAGCCGGCCGACGAGCTGAGCGAGAAGGCGCTCGAACTCCAGGCGCGCGTGGAGGGTCTCCGCGGCCGCTTGCTGGTGGGACTCCCGGACGACGAGAGCGAAGACGACGCCGAGCAGCGCGCGCGGCGGATGACCTTCAACCTGGTCGGCTACCACCGTCGCGAGGCCAAGCCGGTGTGGTGGGCCATGTTCGACCGGCGTGAGCAGACGATCGCGCAGCTGCGCGACGAGGACAGCGAAGCGATCTCGGACCTGTCGGTCGTCGGGTGCGAGAAGGTCGGCCGCGCTTCGCTGCAGTGGACGCTGAGCTTTCCGACCCAGGACTACAAGTTGAGCCCCGGCGAGGTCGACGAGCCGCTGGCCGAGCGCCCCGCGACCCTGGTCTCGATCGACGAGGCGGAGCAGACGGTCGTCGTCAAGCGTGGCCCGAAGCACGGCGAGGATCCACCGCTCGCCCTCGGGCCGGGCGGTCCCTACCGGACGCGTGAGCAGGAGGAAGCGCTGTTTCGCTTCGCCGACGCAGTGGCCGACGAGGGACTGGACCGCGCTGACACCGCCCTCGACCTCCTGCTGCGGCGCCCGCCACGGTTCGTGCCGGGCACGCCGCCGCTGGTCGACGAGCCGGCCGACCTCGAGCGCCTGAAGGCCCAGGTCCGCGGCCTGGATCACAGCGTGCTGGTCATCCAGGGTCCGCCCGGCACGGGCAAGACCTACACCGGCGGACGACTCGCCGTGGATCTGCTGGAACGCGGGCTGTCGGTCGGCGTCATGGCCACATCCCATAAGGCCATCAACAACCTGGTCGAGGCGATCGACGCAGCGGCCGACGAGGCCGAGGTCTCCTTTCGCGGGTGGAAGAAGTGCACCAAGGAGGACGACGCCTACGAGAGCGCACGCGTCGTGAGTTCCGCGAAGCGCCCGGCGGAGGACGACGGGCCGATCACGCTCGTTGCCGCCACCGCCTGGCATTGGGCCCACAACGACCAGGTCGACGCCATCGACGTCCTGCTCGTCGACGAGGCCGGCCAGGTCTCGCTCGCCGACGCGATCGCGGTCGGCGGCGCGGCCACGAACGTCGTGCTGCTCGGCGACCCGCAGCAGCTCGCCCACGTCAGCCAGGGCACGCACCCCGTCGGGACGGGCGCCTCCGTCCTCGAGCACCTGCTCGGCGACCACGACACCGTGCCGCCCGACCGCGGTGTCCTGCTCGGCACGTCCTGGCGGATGCACCCGGACATCAGCGACTTCATCTCGAAGACGATGTACGACGGCCGGCTGTCCTCCGTCGACGGCTGCGAGCTCCAGCGCATCGACTCGCCAGGGCTGAGCGGCAACGGCCTACGGATGATCGGCGTCGAGCACGCCGACAACCGCGGGCGCTCGACGGAGGAGGCCGACCGCGTGGCGCTCGAGGTCGAGCATTTGCTTGACGGCGGGACCTACGTGGACCGCCACGGCGATCGCCACCCGCTGACGCTCGACGACATCCTGGTCGTCGCGCCCTACAACGCGCAGGTGCGCTGCCTCAAGGCCCGGCTCCCCGATGGCGCCCGGGTCGGCACGGTCGACAAGTTCCAGGGCCAGGAGGCGCCGGTCGTCCTCTTCTCGATGGCGAGCTCGAGCGGCGAGGACGTTGCACGCGGTATGGGCTTCCTGTTCAGCCGGAATCGGCTCAACGTGGCGGTGTCGCGGGCGCAGGCGCTCGCGGTGGTGGTGTGCTCGCCGGAGCTGCTGGGGGCGCGGTGCCGGACCGTGGAGGACATGCGGTTGGTGAACATGTTGTGCCGGTTCGAGACGCGAACCGTCGTCACACGGGCGACCATCAGGTGAGGCCGTTAGTTGCCCGGACCGATTTGTGCGTCCCACTGACGCCAGACCAATAAGCAACGGGTCGATCAATTACGACGGCAAGTCGAACGGCTACGAGCTGGTGCCGGGCGAGTGCAAGTCGCAGTTCCCGCATGCCGAGGGCCTCAACACGCCGGGCTGGCTCGGCCAGATCACGACCAACCCGTGCGACTACCAGA